>Ga0209979_1004046_pt1 | contig 12387 bp, 15 predicted proteins | sample AnhtaG_FD_183114 | JGI IMG/M metagenome (GOLD analysis project Ga0209979, IMG submission 183114) | Deep subsurface microbial communities from Anholt, Denmark to uncover new lineages of life (NeLLi) - Anholt_01485 metaG (SPAdes) (version 2) | ecosystem: Environmental > Aquatic > Marine > Oceanic...
ATAAATACATTCTCGATATATTCCTGTCCCATAACTTATATTTTGAAAACGACAGCCAAAAATATCTGTATCTTCAGGCAGGGATGGTCCTATGTATCTTGGCTGCACCGTAATAACCCGATCAATGTGAAGACGCTTGAAGAGCTCTTCTTCGCTATCACATCTTAAATAACTCACAAGTTTCTTGGTTGCCTCCTCGGTAGCCCAGTAATCCATAGGAACTCTATCCGGCTTTTGGCGGTTAAGCACAGCCAGCCAGCGCTCTCGTGGAGTCATTGTTTCCTTGGGCATAGTCTTCTCCTTCCTGTTTTTTCTCTAAGAACATACTTTCAAAAACTCATCTGGTCTTAATATCTTTATCAGCAATCCCCGGCTTCCTAACCTTTTTATATAATGCCGCTACTAGTTTATTAAACTCCTCTCCTGGAAACAGTCTTACTTTTATCAGTATCATAATTACACAAGACTGAATTGTCAATCTCCTCGGACGACTATGATACGTATCAGATGGAGAAAAAATGGAGCGGGGGGGTTGACAAATTCCAAATATCGATTATAATAATGATAATCATTATCAATAATATGATGAGTTTAAAATAACACATGAGGAGGTGAGTGAAATGCCCGGAGGACATGGTAATAGATATATGTATTATCTTACCGGCTTACCTGGCTGGATGAGATTTGGTTTTTCTCCCGGTTGGCTGGGAAGAAGTCCCACTGGATTGGGACCAGCAGCTAGTTATCTCATGACAGGTCAATGGCCGACTCCACAGGCCCAGGCCTATTGGTGGGAGGCCATGCAGGGAGGACAGTCTCCTTATCCCATGTATGGTGGAGCAGGAGCAATGCCTTATGGTTTTTCACAGGCACCTGGAGCAAGCCCGGAGCAGGAACTAGGTTTTCTAAAGGACCAAGCTGATGCTTTAAAGAGTCAGATGGAACACATTGATTCCCGTATCAAGGAATTGGAAGAAAGCGAAAAACGAGAATAATTATAGAGGAGGGCTAGGCTACCCTTATTAAGGTTGGTGAACCACTCTTAAATTTCAGAAAAAATGGGCTAAATGTAAAGGAAAGCTAAACAATAAAATTTTACTTTAATCGAGGAGGTGAAAAATTATGCCACGCGGAGATGGAACTGGACCAATGGGAATGGGTCCTATGACCGGCAGGGGAGCAGGATACTGTGCAGGTTTCCCTACCCCCGGATTTATGAATCCCATAGGAGGTAGATTAGGCTTAGGACTAGGCCGAGGTAGAGGTAGAGCTTTCTCGCCATATGGTTACTATGGCGCAGGAGGATTTCCCAACATCCCTTACGCACCTTATCCAGCGTATGGCGGAACAGGAGCAGTGCCTTACAGTTTTCCGCAAGCCCCAGGTACTACTCCCGGAGCAGCTCCCTTTGCAACCGGGCCAAGCCCGGAGCAAGAATTGAGTTTTCTAAAGGATCAAGGTAGCGCTCTAAAAAGTCAGATAGACCAGATTAACTCCCGCATCAAGGAATTAGAAAAGATGGAAAAGCAAGGATAAAGTAAAAAAGGGGAGAATCCTTTACTCAAAATCTAAAATATTGAAAGTTACCAAAAGACGATTCTCCCCTTGAACTTTTTGAAGATGGAGCTAAAATGACAATAAGATCATTCTATGAAGGAAAAAGATATGCCCACGTATAAATATTTATGTGAAGACTGCGGTGGAATAACCAAAATTTCCTGCAGAATGACGGAAGATAAGACTCCTGACAAATGTATTCAATGTGGCAGTACTAAACTACACAGAGTATATTCGCCAGTGGGAATGTCAGTAAAGGGAGCCTCATCCATGGAAGCTGGCTCATGCTGCGGTAGAGATACTCCTTGTAGTGCTCCACCCTGTTCTGACAGCGGTCTTTGCCAAAGATAGAATTTCCATTTCTTTTGGCTGCGATGACTCTAGAGAATACGGTCATATCTCCCGGGATAGATTATCAGCGGGAATCCCCTATTCAGAGTTGAGCATATTTGTTGCCGCCTTAATATCCGAAGTCTAAAAAACCATCCATTTTGGAGCGTTAATTCATTACTATTTTTCATACACTTAAGGAGGATAAAGTGCAAAAGATTGGTTCTTCTACTACCCCTTCATCTCAACAGCAGGATAAAATGAGAGAAAAAATCAACCGGCGGATGGACAAAATCAAGCACAAATTGATAATCATCAGCGGAAAGGGGGGAGTGGGTAAAAGCATGGTTGCAGTTAATCTTGCCTATGGCCTGCTTTTTCAAGGAAAAACGGTAGGTATCCTTGATATTGATATCCACGGGCCAAGTCTGGCTAAGATGGTGGGCATTGAAGATCGTAAGTTAAAAGTCTCAGATAATGAGGTCATAGAGCCGATTGCTATCAGCCCTCACCTGAAAGTGGTGACCATCGCTTCCCTGCTTAAAGATACCGATACTCCCATTATCTGGCGTGGTCCTCTCAAGATGAAGCTAATATCACAGTTTTTGGGAGATGTCAACTGGGGTGAGCTGGATTATTTAGTTATTGATTCTCCTCCCGGTACCGGGGATGAACCCCTGAGTATAGTTCAACTTGTTCCAGGATTAAGTGGAGCAATAATTGTGACTACTCCTCAGGAAATAGCTTTGTTAGATTCCAGAAAATCTGTCAATTTTGTTAAATCTCTCAAAGTATCGATGATTGGAATAATAGAGAACATGAGTGGCTTAGTCTGTCCTCATTGTGGAAAGGAAATCGATCTTTTTAAAAGTGGAGGAGGAGAAAGAGCGGCGGCTGATCTCAAGGTAGCCTTTCTGGGTAGAATTCCCATTGAACCAGCTATAGTAGATTCTACTGATCAGGGTAGGCCTTTTATCCGGGCTTACGGAAAGACCTCCACAGCAAGGCTGATGGATGAGATTGTAGGGAAAATTATGGCGAGAGTGGAGAATGAGGAATAGCAAAGGATGCAGGATGTAAAGCAGGGAGAATCCTTTACTCAAAATCTAAAATATTGAAAGTTACCAAAAGACGATTCTCCCCTTGAATTTTTTGAGGATCGAGCTAAAATAATAAATAGCGTGCAAAAGCATAGTTGCAGTCAATCTTACCTATGGCGTGCTCTTCCAAGGAAAAAAGGGGGAATCAAGAAATGAGCATAACAGAGAATTATCAAAGGATAAGAAAAGAAATACCAGATAATGTAACTATAGTTTTAGCAAGTAAGACCAGAACTCCAGAAGAAATTATGAAAGTTATAGAAGCAGGAGCTACAGATATTGGAGAGAATTATGTACAAGAAGCTGAAGGAATGTATAATTGTCTAGGTGAAAAAGCAAAAAAAGTAAAATGGCATATGATTGGAGCATTACAAAAAAACAAGATAAACAAAGCTCTTCCAATTTTTGATGTTATGCAAACTGTTGACTCTTTAAGAACTGCTGTAGCTATTGATAAAAGAGTAGAAAGAGCAGGGAAAAAGATAATTCCTGTTTATGTAGAAATAAACATCGGCAGTGAAATAACAAAAGATGGTCTAAAACCAGACTACGAAATTATTGAAAGTTTAGTCAGGGAAATATCAAAACTTGAACATTTAAGTTTAGAAGGCTTAATGACTATGGGTCCTAGATTTGGAAATCCTGAAGATAGCAGACCCTACTTCAGAAAAACAAAAGATATTTTTGAAAGAATTAGAGCTCTTAATCTACCAAATGTTAATATGAAAACACTTTCTATGGGGATGACAAATTCGTATCAAGTAGCAATAGAAGAAGGAAGCAATATGGTTAGGTTGGGAACAATTGTATTTGGAAAAAGAAAATATGAAAATCAAAATACTGGGGGCTGAATCCTTGCGGGTAAAAGGCTTGAGTTTCTTTGTAAAAACCAAAAATGTTACTTGAAGCCAAACCTAAGGGCTTACATGAGTTTGACAAATTTCAAGTATTGATTATAGTAATGAAAATCGTTATCAATAAGGAGGAAAAATTGTGGATAGGTGTGGCAGTAGAAAGCAATACCGGTCTGGAAGCTGAAATAAGTGCACATTTTGGCAGATGTCCTTATTATGTAATTCTGGAGGTACAGGAAGGAAAAGTAAAAGAGTCAGTCAAAGTGATCGCTAATCCTTACTTCAGTTCTCATGGAGAGCCAGGACAGGTTCCTTCATTTTTGAAGGAGCAAGGAATCGAGGTCATCATCGCTGGGGGAATGGGACCAAGGGCAGTACAGTTTTTTAGTCAATTGACAATCAAAGTAGTGACCGGAGCAAGTGGTAAGGTTAAGGAAGTAGTGGACAGCTTCTTGAAAGGAGAGCTTAAAAGTAGCGAATCCTGTCACTATTAGATCAAATCTAACAGCAAGAGAGTGGAAAAAGCTGAAAGAAATAATATAATGAAACAAGGAAGAAGGCTGAAAACCCAAGATTAAGAAGAAGGGAAGCTTTTCAGCCGAAAGGGAGTTTATTATGAAAATAGCAATATCATCTACTGGACAAAATTTAGACGCTTCAGTAGACGCACGGTTTGGTCGCTGTCAGTATTTTATCATTATAGAGCCAGAGACGATGGAGTTTGAAGCAATACCAAATCCCAGCATTACCGCCACGCATGGAGCAGGCATTCAGACTGCTCAAATGATAGCCAGCAAAGGTGCTACCATTGTACTCACCGGTAACTGCGGTCCCAATGCTTTCCAGACTCTATCTGCGGCAGGAATTAAAGTGATAGTTGGAGTGACGGGAACGGTAAAAGATGCTATTGAAAAATATAAAAAGGGAGAGCTTCAACCTAGCTCACAGGCAAGTGTACCCGGGCATTTTGGAACTGGTGGGACGAGTCCCACCCCAGGGATGACTCCTGGTATGGGCGGTGGCCGCGGTATGGGAGGAGGTGGAGCAGATGGAACAGGACCTCCAGGAGGAGGCAGAGGTGGCGGTGGAGGCGGCAGGATGGGTGGTAGCCGTCCAGGTGCTGGTCCTGGAGGGGAGTGCGTTTGCCCTAATTGTAAAGCAACTGCCCCTCACCAGCTAGGGCAGCCCTGTAATCAAATGAACTGCCCTAAATGCGGAACTAGAATGATTAGAAAATGAAAGGAGATAAACCATGCTTAAGCTGTACGGAACAACAGCTTGTCCGTCCTGCAGGAGGGTTCTTGAGTTTGCCAGAAAGCACAACATTGAACTGGAGGAGAAGGATATTTCCACCGACGAGCAGAGTGTGAAAGAGGTTATGGAGATTGGCCGCAAACGGCAAGTACCCTTTTTAGTTGACGAATCAGCCAATATCTCCATGTACGAGTCTGAGGAAATCATAGACTACCTGAAGCAAAAATATGTAAAAGAGGACTCGCCATTAGACTAGTTCCCTGACCAGGAAGTGAGACTCTTTAATTAATTGCAGAAGCAATTCCAACAAGTATATTTCACGCTTAGGATATAACAAATTTTGAAAGCTTGAAGAGAATTGACCGAAGCAAAAGTTATAGGCTAGAAAGGCTTTTAAAAGATTTGAAAGGAAGTGAAGAAATGAAGATTATAGCAGTAAATGGAAGTCCCCGAAAGGGAGGTAATACTGACCTCCTTCTTGATGAGGTATTGGGAATAATCAAGAGGAACCAAATCGAAACCGAGACCATTTTCCTGGAAAATTGAAAAGGAGAAAAGATATGCCTATGTACAAGTATTTATGTGAAGACTGTGGTGGAATGACCAAAATTTTCCACAGAATGACGAAAGATAAGACTCCTGATAAATGTATTCAATGTAGTAGTGCTAAACTACGCAGAGTATATTCGTCAGTGGGAATGTCAGTAAAGGGAGCCTCATCCATGGAAGCTGGCTCTTCCTGTGACAGTGGTCTTTGCCAAAGATACTGACTAATCGAGAGAAAAAGATGATAATTGCAGTAGCCAGTGGTAAAGGTGGAACCGGGAAGACTACCATAGCAATAAATCTAGCCCTTTCCTTAGGAAATGTTCACTTTTTAGACTGTGACGTAGAAGAACCAAATGCTCATATTTTTCTAAAACCTGAGATTACTCACACTGAGTGGGTGAATATCCCGGTACCTAAGGTCAATGAAGACAGGTGCACCTACTGCGGAAAGTGTGCTGAAGTTTGTGCCTATAATGCTATTGCGGTAATCAAGGAAAAGGTGCTCCTTTTTTCTGAGCTCTGTCATGGATGCGGTGGATGTAGCCTTCTTTGTCCAGAGGATGCTATTGAGGAAATAAACCGACCGATAGGGATACTGGAGAAAGGAAAGGCTAACTCTATTTTGTTCACTCACGGAAAATTGAATTTGGGAGAGGCTCTGGCCGTCCCTTTAATCAGGGCAGTAAAGAGAGCCAGTCCTGAAATTAATCCAAATAATAATCAAGCCATCTCCAACAATCAAGTTACCATTATTGATGTTCCCCCTGGAACTTCCTGCCCGGTAATTGAATCGGTGAAAAAAAGTGATTTTTGTCTTCTGGTAACCGAACCCACCCCCTTTGGTCTCAATGATCTAACCTTAGCAGTGGAAACGCTGAAGAAACTAAGAATACCTTTTGGAGTGGTAATAAATAGGGCCGATGTAGGAGATAAAAAAACTGATGAGTATTGTGAAAGAGAGAAAATTCCTATCTTAATGCGTATTCCCATGGACAGAGATATCGCCATATCCTATTCCCAGGGTATACCTATGATAAAAGCAAAACCTGAGTACAAAAAAGAGTTTCTAAATCTTTATAAGAAAATAGAGGAGTTGACCAGAGGCCAGTTAGTCCCATTACTATGAAACAGATTGTAGTTATCAGTGGTAAAGGAGGAACGGGAAAGAGTGTCATTACGGCAAGTTTTGCCAGTCTAGCCAAAAATAAAGTTGTGGCAGATTGTGATGTAGATGCGGCAGATCTTCATCTTTTACTTCATCCGGCTATTAAAGAGACTCACCAATTTAGTGGGGGGAAAACTGCCTTCATTGATGAGCAGCGATGCACTCAATGTGGAAAATGTCAAGAAGTCTGCCGCTTTGAAGCTATAGTTAACTTTACAGTTGACCCTATTTACTGTGAAGGCTGTGGGGTTTGCTCTCATATTTGCCCTGAAAAAGCCATTGAAATGACAGACAGTCCCTCCGGAAAATGGTTTCTATCTGAGACTAAATACGGTCCCTTTGTCCATGCAAAACTAGGGATTGCTGAGGAGAACTCAGGAAAGTTAGTAACCCTGGTCAGGCAAAATGCCAAGTCTGTTGCAGAAAAAGAAAAAAAAGACTTTGTCATTATAGATGGCCCACCCGGCATTGGCTGTCCGGTTATTGCCTCTTTGGGGGGAATAGACATTGCCTTGATTATTACCGAACCCACCCTTTCCGGCATTCACGACTTGGAACGTATTGTAGGAGTAGCTCACCATTTTGGTATCAAGAGTCTTATCTGTATTAATAAATATGATATTAATCTTATTCTTACCCAGGAAATTGAAAAATATTGCCTTGGTAACGACATTGACCTAGTCGGGAAAATTCCCTTTGATATCTCTGTTACTGAAGCCTTGGTCCGGGGACTACCAATAGTAGAATACTCAAATAATCAAGTAACAGAGGAGATTAAGAATCTCTGGGAGAAGATTCTTAATATCTTTAAAAAAGATATTTCCCATTAGCCGCAGGAGTCTCTTGCTCTCCATTAGCAACATTATGTCAATCCTGGTAAGAGAAGGTGTGCAAAAGCGAAAGTAGCCATAAAAATGATAGGGTTGGCTTCTATGTTGTTGCTAGTGTCAGAGGGTGGATTTTGTGAGCAAAAAAATCCAGAGGGTCCTTCTATAACTATTACCGTAGTTTATGATAACAACGAATATGACCCAAGGCTAGAGACAGCCTGGGGTTTTTCTTGTTTAATAAAAGAAGAGAATAACACCATTCTTTTTGATACGGGAGGAAACGGAAAAATATTACTATCTAATATGAATAGACTCAAGCTCGACCCTAAAGAAGTGGAGGTAGTTGTCTTGTCCCATATTCACAACGACCATGTAGGAGGATTAGAGGCATTCTTAGAGCAAAACTCTAATGTCACTATCTATCTACCTCATTCATTTCCAGATGCCTTCAGAGATAAAATAAAAAAACAGGGAGCAAAAATCATCAATGTGGATAAACCTCTAAGAATTCTTCAGAATGTCTATTCTACAGGAGAATTGGGAACTGAAATAGAGGAAGAGTCTTTAATAATAAATACGGAAAAAGGATTAATTATAATTACCGGTTGCGCTCATCCAGGAATAATAGACATAGTCAGGAGAGCTAAGGAGATAATGAAGACCAATGTCTATCTGGTAATGGGTGGTTTTCATCTAAAAGGAATGAGTGAGAGAGAGATAGATGAAATCGTTGAGGAATTTAGAAAGGAAGGAGTTGAAAAGGTTGGTCCCTGCCACTGTTCGGGCGACCTTGCCCGAAAGATTTTTGAAAAAGCTTACCATAAAGACTTCATTCGGGTAGGAGTGGGCAAAATCATTGAAATCGATTAGTTTCAAACCTCTAAGAAAAATCCTTGATTTCACATCTATTATTTAGATTCATAAAAAGATGAAGGGGGAAAATGAAAACTTACCTGGATTGTGTCCCTTGTTTCTTCAGGCAGAGGCTGGAGGCTGCTCGAATGGTTACAGAGAATGAGGAATAGCAAAGGATACAGGATGCAAAGCAGGAGATATAGTCCTGAAGGGATAGATTACCAGCACCATTAGCAGTCAAAAAATGGACGAGAGGTCGGTTTTAGGCTATAGTGGGCTAGAGTTTACAAAAGAGAACCAAAAATAGAAATATTTTCGTGAAAATTGAACTATTACCAGAAATGGCCATTGGCCGAAGGAGGTTAGGAAAATGACTGCGCGTGAACGCTTTTTAATGGCTCTCGAGCACAAGGAACCGGACAGAATACCCATGCACGATACTCCCTGGCGTGCTGCTATTCGCCGCTGGCGGTCCGAAGGACTACCTGCAAATATTAATCCATCAGAGTATTTTGACTTTGAGATGGTGGTCTTTAGTGCAGATACTTCGCCTCGCTTTCCGGTAAAAACAGTTGAGGAAAATGAAGAATACATTACCAAGACCACCCAATACGGAGGCCTGCGCAGAGATCATAAGGACTACAGTACCACTCCCGAAATTATAGACTATCCCGTTAAGACTCGGGATGATTGGGAGAGAATTAAAGAAAGACTCAAGCCCAGCCAGGACAGGGTAGACTGGGAAGGTAGCTGGTTGACAGGAACGAAAGAGGATGACCGAAGCTTTGATTCCATTTTAGAAACTGACCGAACGGATCAGAGACTAGGACTGCCAGGCTCCCGTAAGGCAAGGGAACAAGGTAGATTTACCGTCTATGCTACGCCTTTCGGTTACGACCTGGCCCAGTCCTATGTCCGCTCTGAACAGTTACTTATGTTGATCGCTACTGACCCAGAATGGGTGCGCGACATGTATGAGGCTGATGCTCAGCTATCTATAGAAATGTACGAGATTATGAAAAAGGGCGGATTTGAGTTCGATGGAGCTTTTATCCTTTGCGATCTTGGCTACCGTAATGGCTTGCTCTTTTCTCCCCACCACTACGATGAACAACTGCGACCCACTTTTAGAAAACTTGTTCACTATTTCAGAGGACAAGGGCTGCCAGTTATCCTTCATTCCTGTGGCTGCGTTAAGGAATTAATCCCCCGCTTCATCGAGGATGGACTCACCTGTCTGCAACCCCTGGAAGTTAAGGCAGGCATGGATATAATTCAACTGAAAAAGGATTTCGGCGACCAACTGACATTCATGGGTGGAATCGATACGAGAGTTATGGCACACCCCGATCCCAGCGTGATAGAAAAAGAGATAAGCACTAAGATACCCTTTGCAAAAAAAGGAGGTGGCTACATTTACCATTCTGACCATTCAGTGCCTCACACTGTAAGTTTTGAACAATATAAACACACATTAGAATTAGTAAGGAAACATGGGGTGTATTAGCAGAGAACATCATAGAAAAGTAGTTTGAGAGCCGAAAAAAGATGAAAATCTACTCTATAGGAATAATGAGGTCTTGTAATCAAGATTTTCAAAAGATAGAGATTTTTGAGGATTTTTCTAAAGGATTAAAGGGAATAGAAGACTCCCAACATTTATGGATCCTCTACTGGCTTCATAAAATATCCCGGGATCAAAGAAAGGTATTACAGGTGCACCCGATGGGTAATCTCACTCAACCCAAAAGGGGAGTTTTCACTACCAGATCCCCGGCAAGACCCAATCCCATCGGGCTAACTGAAGTGAAATTAGTCAAAAAAGAGGGTAACGTATTAATTGTTCAAGGACTGGATGCCTTTGAAGGTAGCCCAGTATTGGATATCAAATCCTTTCGAAAAAAAGATTCATGGAAAAGAGGGGGGGATGTCTGAGGCAAAATAGGATGAGACATAAAATTCATTTTCCACAATTTGGGAAAAGAGCAAACGTCCTTAAGGGCAAAAATATCTCAGACTATGCAAAGGAGTTAAAGATACCCATAAGCTCCAGCTGTGGGGGACGAGGAATATGCAAGGAGTGCAGGATCGTCATCGAAAAGGGGTGTGAAGTTCTAAACGAGAAAACAGAACTTGAGAACGATTTAAATAAGAATGAAAGATTAGCTTGCCAGGCTATTATCAAGGATAATTCCGCCGATATATACGTAAGGATTCCACATCAGGGCAGACTTGAACAGATTGCTACTGAAGGAGGAAAAAAGGAAGTAAAACTAAACCCTTTAACCAGAAAAAAAGGTAACAGAGTTTTATTTGATGATAAGGAAATTGGCAGTTATGGGAATCACATTTACGGAATAGCTGCGGATATAGGGACTACCACCATTGTGCTTCATTTAGTGGATTTGCAGAGTGGAGAACTCATTTTTACCTCGGCCTTTGAAAATCCTCAGAGAATAATCGATGGAAATGATGTTATAAGCAGGATAATGTATGATAGAGAAAAGCCGGATGCTCTTTATGAAGAGCTAATTTCTTGTATCAATGAGAAAATAAGTAAGATGCCCTGTGATAAGAATGAAATCTATGAAATGGTGGTGGTTGGTAATAGCACTATGAGGGATATGTTCTTTGGCTTAGATGTCCAGAGCATTGGAGTTAAACCTTTCAAATCAGTGACAGAATTAAGGGGAAGTTCTACTTTTTTAAATAAAAGAGGCTCGGAATCTTCTTTAAGGATAAATAAGAATGCAAATATTTATGGTGCCCCTCTAGTAGGATCGCATGTAGGAGCAGACACTACAGCTGTCTGTTTATCCACAGGGTTATTCGATGAATCTAATCTGACAGCCATGGCCATAGATATCGGGACCAATGGAGAGATAGTTTTAAAGTATGACCGCAACATAATAGCCACCTCTTGTGCAGCAGGACCAGCTTTGGAGCCCATGCCTGCATTAAGGGGAGCAATTCAAAGAATAAGTATAGATAACAAAGAGATAGGATGGAAGACTATAGGAAATACAGAGCCTGTAGGAATTTGTGGCTCCGGGATAATCGATCTGTTAGGAGAGCTGATTAAAACTAAGGAAATGGATGAAAATGGATATCTTGTGAATAGAAAGGTATTTAAGATAACAGATAAAGTTCAGCTAACTCAAAATGCAATTAAAGGCGAGAATGGTTTGATGTGGAGCAAAGCCGCTATCTCTCTTGGAATAAAGGTGCTGTTGGAAGAAACAGGGATAAGCACTAATGGTTTAGACAGGGTCTATCTAGCAGGCTCCTTTGGCTCTTATATTGATAAGGAAAACGCAAGAAGAATAGGACTGATACCTGCAGTACCGCTAAGAAAAATAGTGCAAGTAGGAAATGCTGCTGCCGAGGGAGCAAAGGAAATACTTCTATCCAGGGAGAGAAGAAGAATTGCAGAAGAATCAGTAAAGAAGGTAAAGCATATTGACCTTGAGTTAATTCCTAACTACGGGGAAAGACTTATGCTTGATGAGCAAAATTTTAAGAAGTTAAAGTTTCCTTAAAAGAAGCAACGGGAGGATAAATTACTCATCATCATGAAAGCCATAAGTAATGTAAATTTGACAGTAATTATTTTTTTGCTATGGTCAATCTGGTATGAACGGACAACCTGAGATATTTCGACACTTGTTTGATAGTGATTCAAAGAAATTTTTGAAATTCTGATACTACAAAACAAGGAGGGAAAAGGCTATGGACAAAAAGGAGAGTGTGAGTGGTATGGATGTTGTCAAAAAGATCGCCCAAAGGGCAAAAGAGGTTCTTCTGAAACCTCGGGATACCTTCGCAGTAATAAAGACTGAGACAGTGACTTCACGAGACCTTATTCTCAATTATTTAGCTCCATTAGCTGTCAT
>Ga0209979_1004047_pt1 | contig 12387 bp, 9 predicted proteins | sample AnhtaG_FD_183114 | JGI IMG/M metagenome (GOLD analysis project Ga0209979, IMG submission 183114) | Deep subsurface microbial communities from Anholt, Denmark to uncover new lineages of life (NeLLi) - Anholt_01485 metaG (SPAdes) (version 2) | ecosystem: Environmental > Aquatic > Marine > Oceanic >...
CATTCACTCTTTCCAGAAGTCCGGTAGCCAGAACGGGTTAACGAACGTCTGGGAGTTATATGAGCAACAACTGTTCCGTCTGTTCGGAAAGATCGCTCTCTTGAAAGCGGCTATGGTTGAGTGGGCTGCTTAGTCATGATCCTAATACGTCAGAATCGCAGCCAAACCGCCACGGATCTGCGACTGCTCAGGTAGACGAGAGAAGTTGTTTCAACGGCTTGACTAAAAAACTCAAACCGAAGGTACGAAGGTCCAATCGGGACCATTGGTGGTTTGAATGGCGGGGGACTTGGGACACATATCGAACTCTCGTCTTGACCGATAGACTGTGAAACTGCGTCAGTTGCCACGCCCAAACAAGAAGGACCAAAACCTGAGACATCTGCTTGTCATTCAATGCGTTACCCCTCTTCTGCACTTTTTGGCTCGGTACACCAGAGGGACCTTTTTGAGCTTGGAACACAGAATAGAACACCAGCCACCCCTGTCATTGCAAGGATGGCCGTTGATTCTTGATGGAACGCCTAACGGGTTCCGGACACACTTACTCTATCGGCCCGCAGATTGGCTCAGGGCCATTTAAGAAAAGATACTCAACTAAGTAGGTCAAGTCGGAAACATTTATCCCGCCTTCGCCATCGACATTGGCTGCCTCCATAACCGGCGGCTCCGGGCCGCCGAAAAAGAGATAGTCAACCAGATATGTCAAATCCGCAACGTTGGGCTGAGCGCCACTGCCGTCGATGTCGCCGCAAATGTATACTTGTACCATTTCACATGTAATTGTCATATAGTAATTGTTGGCTGTACCACACGGATAGTCATAGTAATTATTAGCGGAGAGATGCAGCCAGTAGACACCTGGACCGGCAATACGAGATGTTGTAAGCAGTGAGCAAGGATAAACGGATAATGCATAGGGATCAAGACCTGTGAAAAGATCGCAGTCGGCTGTGTCTACAAATCCAATTGTCATAGGGAATTCACCTTCGGCGGTAAAGGTAACCAACTTGGTCTCAGTGAGGATTAAACTGTACCAATCTGTATCACGTGTACCCCCTTCGGCCCAGACTGTGCCGCAGACCGTATCCCCGCAGTTAATTGGCTCCCAGGCTGGAGGGAAACCTCCGCAGCCAGGATTGTTATCATCGCCGCAAGGTTCATTTTCATCGATGCAATCCCCCCAACCTGCGGGAAAAGAGTCACATGGGTAAAACCCGTCAATAGTCAGTTCATAATCCCCGAAACCGCCACCGTAACCATCAATCACAATGTAGTAAGTGTGACCTCCAAACAGATCCAGCCCGAAAATCTCGGAAACATAGTTCGGGCAGGCGTCATCATTACAGGCATACGGGTTGCCGGGCGTATAGGTATCCTCGTAGATGTACAGTTTAGTGTCATAGTCGGTACCGGTGTTGCAGAGGCTGATCTTGACAGTAGTATCAAAAGAGCAGTCAAATTAATAGACTACGTCCGGAGAGGTACTCCCGCTAAATGGGCAGACTTCATCATAGTCATCATTAAATCCTTCGGTAGTTCCAATTAACGTATCCGGAATGACTGTAATTTGTATGGCATCATCAAAAGTATCGCCTCCCTGCTTACTCAGCTTGGTGGTGTTTTGTGGACCTTTGTAAGGTGGCTTTTCTGACATTGCAGTTTCACTTAATAGGGAGGAAACATTATTTGAAGGCTGGTTAACTGTAGCAATATCTACATCGCCATCACCAGTGCAAATACCGTTAGCAATGACGACCTCGTCGCCGTTGTTCAGCAGGATGGAGACATTGTGAGAATGGTAATTCGTCACCGCCAGGTCGTTGTCGTTATCCCCGTCAAGGTCGGCGGAGAAAACTGACCAGGGACAAGCCCCAACCCAATAGTTGACCGGCGTGGCAAACAACGGATCTTGGGCATTGGCGCTTGCGGCGATCGAAACCAGACCAACTGCGGCCAAGACCAAGCTTACGCTAGAGAAGAGTGCTGATCGTCTTTTCATCATATTCTCCCTACTGAATGTGCTAACCTACTATTAATTTTATACTCACTGCCCCACCCTTTGTCAAGGAGGAATCTCTCCTGGTAGTGTGAGCGGCAAGTGTTGCCAGATTTCATGTCACGCCTGCTGTCAATCTTCGCTGCAAGTTTCTTTCACTCCAGAGCTTGAGTTTTGGGCAAAATTGCTTATATAAATAGGTTAAAGTTTTAATAAGTAACGTGTTTTTGTTAGAGGTGTGACATGACCAGTATTAACTCTGTAAACAAGGCAGGCATTGGGTTTTCCCAGCTTCCTGATGATGTCATTTTTGAGTATAGTAACGTCTTTGGAGCCCATCACTACAGCCGTCAGAAGCTGGTGGTTCGCAAGGCGGAAGGAATATGGCTTTACGGTCTTGACAACAAAAAGTATCTGGACTGCTTAGCGGCATACTCAGCCGCCAATCAAGGGCACTGTCACCCCAAAATCGTCCAGGCCTTGGTTGAGGCGATGCAAAGCAGCTATGCCTCGGTTGTCTCCAACGCAGTCTACACTGACAGCTACGGGCTGTTTTTGAAGAAGTTAGCCGATCTGGTGCCTCAGCTTGGGCCGCGCTTCGGCAACAACGGCAACAAGGTACTGTGCAAAAACGGCGGTGTCGAGTCAGTCGAGACGGCCATCAAAGCAGCCCGGTACTACGGTTACCAGGCCAAGGGAATCCCCGACGGCAAACAGGAAATTATCGTCTTTCACAACAACTTCCACGGCCGCATGATTGCCATTGTCTCATTCTCCTCGTCGGAAAATTACCGAAAAGGGTTTGGCCCGCTTACACCCGGATACGTCTCAGTTGTGTACGGCGATCTTGACGCCGTAGAAAAGGCGATCAATCCTAACACGTGCGGGATCCTTGTCGAGCCGATGCAGGGTGAGGGCGGCATGAACCTCCCCCCCGATGGATTCCTCAAGGGACTGCGCGAAATTGCCGACCGGCATGACCTGCTTTTGCTCTTCGATGAAATCCAGGTATCGCTTGGCAGAACGGGTAAGATGTTCTGCTTCGAACATGAAAACGTGATCCCGGACGGCATTATCCTGGGCAAGGCCATCTCCGGCGGGCTTGTCCCATTGTCGGCTTTCGTTACGAATGCAAAAATAATGGACATGGTCTTCCAGCCGGGACGGGAAGGTTCGACCTATGGGGGCTATCCCCTGGCAATGGTAGCCGGCAATGCCGCTATTGATGTCATAATCGATGAAAAACTGCCGGAAAATGCAGCTCGGGTTGGTCCCTATCTTAAAAAGAAGATTGAACAGATCGCGGCACGTTCGTCCCATGTCAAAGAGGTCCGCGGACGCGGCCTTTTTATCGGAATCGAAGTCAAAAACGGTGACGCCATGTTCTTCTGTCGCAAGATGCTTGACTTAGGTCTTCTGGCCAACGACAGCCACGGCCACACCATTCGCATCTCCCCTCCGTTGATCGTCACCGAGAACGACGCCGATTACATCGCCGAGAGGCTTGAGAAAGTGCTGGTGGAGTGAAGTAGCGCAGAACGCCTGCGGTTCTGCCATCCGCTGCTGTCGCCATCCACTCACACATCTTTCATACAAATTGTGAGGTTTTTACCGATGCCTTCCCATTCATGAAGACGTCGTTCTCTGCCCTTTTGCACCCCTGCACGAGGGCCTGACTTGAAATGAAAGGTTTCAAAAATGGAAAGATCGAGACAGCTACAGATACAGATTACCTAAAAGCCAAATCTAAGACGTAAACGAAAAAAAACTTTTTTTTCGAAACAAACCCATTTCCCCGGCGTTCGGTCGGGTCTTGGCTCGCCTTGGTGAGGTGTGACACGACCGAGAGTCTCGTAAGTCAGCCTTGTTCTGTGCGAGGCGGACGTCCCCGTCCGCCTCGACCTGGACGATGTCGGCGCACGAGGACGTACGCCGACCACAATGAAATCTTAAGTCCTCCACAATCTATCAGGGGGATCATACATGCCCTCAGCGGGTCCTCACCGAGCCGATGTAGATGGCCACCAGCGTTATCATAGCTCCCCCTATCTGAATCGGTGTGAGGTATTCGTGGAAGAAGAAAACCCCCCACACAGTGGCCAGAACCGGTTGAAGCAAGAGCGCCAGTCCACTGCGGGAGGCAGCGATCTTCGGCAGAGAGCTGGCGATAGCCCACCATCCCAACGCCTGGGCCACCAGCGCCAGCGCGAACAGGATGAAAACTGACATTAGATCAGGTGGCATAAACCGGTCTTTCTCAAACAGCCCGGCAACGCCTAAAAACAACGCCGAAAACAACGACGTCCAGGCCATCAGCGTCAGGAAACTGGGTTTCGTTTCTGACTGTCCGGCGATTTTCACAACCACAATGTAATTGGCGTAGACAATTCCCGTCAGCAGACCGAAAGCGACACCTTTCAGATACCGGACAGAAAACTCGACTGCGCTTCCCAGCCCGATCAGCAGCGCCACGCCGGCTACGGCACAGACCGCCGCCGCAAAGAACTTGAAGCTCAGTTTCTCTTTGAAAATAAGAAAACTCAATACCGCTGTACCGAAGACTTGCGTATTCGCCAGAATCGTTGCCATACCGGCCCCGGCGTAGAGTATCGAGCGATGCCAGAAAAAGAGATCGAGAAAAAAGATAAAGCCCGCCAGCGCCGACCAGCGCGTCACTGAGGCCGTCAATGTCAGCCTGTCATTTCTCAGGGCCGACCAGGTAAACAGGATGGCCGCTCCGAACAGCATCCGCCAGAAGGCGATAGCCGTCGGTCCCATCTTTTCCATCCCCAGCAGCTTGACAAAAATGGCGGCAAAGCTGATACAGAACGCGCCGGCGGAAAGTACCATTAGAGGAGTTATCCGACCATTGCTGCTTGAACGGCTCATCGAACAACAATAAACGTCATAATAGCAAGGGAAAGCAACGACTTGGTTTGACACGGCAGCCGCAATAAATGATGTGAAGCTTGAATTTCACTTGTTCTTTCTTTACCATTTATAATAAAGCCTATTAGGACCATAGCGAAACCCGTGCGCAAGATCTTTGGTATACATGCCTCTGAGATACTCCAGCCGGCTAACCTGCTGAGCCTGTCGCGTGTCCTGCTTATCCCTTTTATTGGCTACTACCTGTGGAGAGGTGACAATCAGGCTACGCTAATATGCGCCCTCTTGCTGATTGTCGCGGGAATCACTGACGCCTTCGACGGTTATGTTGCCCGCAAGCTGAATCAGGTCAGCCGCCTGGGGATGGTGCTGGATCCTCTGGCCGATAAAATCCTGGCGGTCGCCCTGGTAGTTATGCTGATCTTTTTCAGAAGCTTCCCTCTCTGGTTAGCGGTTGTGATTGTGGGGCGCGACCTGTTGATCTTTGCGGCCGGGATGGTTCTGCTGAAGGGCAGCAACATCGTCGTCCCCTCCAATCTGACCGGAAAGTACGCCTTTACCGCGATAGCCTTCCTGTTGGGAAGTTACGTCATCAGATTTGACTTCGGCGCAACGCTGATGACGTACGTGACAGTAACCCTCATTGCCGCCTCAATCATCATCTACGCCAGGACCTTTGTTTTGCTCAAGCGGGGTGCATCCCCGGCCCCCTTTGTAGACCGGCCTCTCTACAGAATCACCAGAGCTGTTGTCACCTTAGCTGTTTTGGGAGTGTATTTTTACAAGCTGTACTTGTTCCTCAACGGCTAATTACCAGGCCTGATGTGATCGACAACAAAACAACGACCCGCCTGAGGCGAGCCGTTGTCTTTAAGCAGGAAGACGCTTAAAAGAGGTATCCTCCACTTCTTTCCATGAAATGGAGGTTTTCAATTTTAGCCGGGCCGTTTTTGACGCCGGTTATTCACCATTGCAAACGAGAGATACTCAAGCTCCATGGCCATATTCTCGTTGCGAAGATGGACATCTTCAGGAACCTTCAGGTTTACCGGTGCAAAATTAAGAATGGACTTTACTCCCGCCCGGACAACATCGTCTACAATATACTGGGCAACCGTCGCCGGCACGGCCAGGACGACGATCTCGATTCTCGCTTCCTTGAGTTCGCTCTGGAGATTCTCGACGTCGGAAACTACAATACCTTTGTGATTGGAACCGATCTTTCGCTGGTCATTGTCAAACAGTTTGACAATCTGGAAACCCTGTTTCTGGAATTCCTTGTAACTGACCAGCGCCGAGCCGATATTCCCGATCCCAATGAGAGCCACCCGCCACGACCGGTCAATCCCTAAAATAGAGGCGATCTTGCTTTTCAGCTCCTGTACCGGATAGCCTAGACCACGGGTGCCGAAAGACCCGAAGAATGAAAGGTCCTTTCGAACCTGTGCCGGGGTCAGTTTTTCCCGTTTGGCAAGTTCCTTTGACGATACGGTCTCGTAGTTATCCTTTTCAAGAAGAGACAGCGCCCGGTAATACAGCGACAGACGGTGTATGGTAGATTCTGATATTCTTTTACCGGAACCAGTTGCCGTGGAGACATTCATCACTGCTCCTCACATCCTTGCCTGTATGTCTCGTAACATGTGAAATGCTTCACAAGGAATAATATGTAAAGGCTTTTTTTTTGTCAAGTTAAATTCTTTAATATTATCGATAGGATTCAGTCGAACCTGAACTGTTTCAACAACTTATTGTGGTGTTAAGGAATTTTGAAAGACAGTGTGCACGAACCAGTTAGCGAACCTCGATTCTGGGAATAGCCGGTGAAAGTCGCGCAAGTATCTCATAATTAATGGTCTGAGCCCACTGTGCCAGTTGTTCCGCCGAGACAATTCCATTGCCGCTGCGACCAAGCAGAGTAACCTCATCCCCCAGCCTGACGCCTCTGATATCAGTTATGTCGACCATCACGAGGTTCATACAAATGCGGCCCCTCACCGGTGCTCTTTTACCATTAACTAACACGTGCGCCTGATTGGACAGACCACGATCGTAGCTGTCATAATATCCAACCGGAAGGACAGCCAACCGCGTCGGCGACGTGGTGCGGTAGGTGCACCCGTACCCGACAAAGGTGTCGGCGGGAAGTTGCTTGATCTGGGTGACTCTGGTTTTCCAGGTGAGGACCGGTTGAAACAGGTTGTCCCGCCCGCCCTGGAGGCGATAGGAGAGATAGGTCTCTTTCGAGGGCCAGTGCCCGTAGGCGGAAATTCCCGCTCGCACCAGTTGAAAGTGAGTCTTTTCGAAAAGAATCAAAGCCGCCGAGCAAGTGGTGTGACGCACGGTCGGTCTTATCCCTAAATGACCCATGGTCTTGACCATGTGGTTGAAGTTTGTAAGCTGATACTGGGCGTATTCGTGGTTAGTGGTGTCTTCGATATTGGCGAAATGCGTGGAGGCACCGTACGGCCCTCTCAAACCGGGGTGCCTTTTGTATATCCGGGCATACGCCGGTAGCTCCTTTTCAGTTATCCCCTGTCGGTTGGTACCAGTCTCCAGTTTCAGATGTGTCCTGATCTGCCTGCTATGCCTGTCGGCCATCTTTCCAAGACCGCTGAGAGTTTGTCGGTCGAAGATGACCGGCTCCAGGTCATATTCGAGCACAGCGTCCAGGCACTGGCGTGCGACCGGCCCCAGCAGCATGATCCGTCTGTCCCAACCGCTCTCGCGACAGGCTGCCGCTTCTTCAAGAGAGTGAACCGATACATAGTCAACTTCGGGCAGGGCAACCAGCATGCGCACGATCTCAGGCAGGCCGTGTCCATAAGCATTGGCTTTGACCGCTACAGCCAGTGTCCTGCCTCTGGCCAGTTTTGCCAGCGACCTGACGTTGTGTCTTAAGGCAGAGCGCGACAGCTCGATCCAGTTCAGCAAGTGTGACTTGCCCTTTGAACTTGACTTGTCCATATTGCTGTTTATACCGCCTGGCCAGGGCGGGGACAACAAAAAGATAGCATAATCAGTGAAAACAGTCTTTGCAGGATTTGCTTTCTTACTCTCTGATTTCTGAGTTTCGTCAGGTCTTGTCCGCCCAGGCGGATGTGACCTGACGAGTCGTTCAGCAAGATCTTGTTGTTTAATGGATTTTGTAAGCTGTCGGTTCACACCCGCCTGTGGCGGGCAAGAACCGACAGAACGATGATAATATTATGAAGGTAGATGTAGGGAAGGAGTCCCTGACTCCTGCCATGCAACTGTACCTGCCTTCAACAGATAAGGTTGTTGGCGCGGGAAAGCTCCATAGACTCAGGAAGAAACTTCAGAGGGGTGGTGAGTGACGGCGCTGCTGATAATCCGCGAGAAGTCCGGGAGCTGGCTGAAATTGGCCCGCGAACTCTCATAAAGACCTGATAACTGGTACTCCATGTTCCCGCAGTTTATCATCACATATGGAACCTCCAGGCGGCGGCAGGTCTCTGCCATCTTGTACAGCTCCACCTTGCCTGTGAATTTGGCGTCGCAAATGACCAGGTTAGCAGCCTGGAGAAGCTCTTCAGGAAACCTTGTAATGTTGTCAATGAGCATCATCCTGATATTGATCTCACACGCCTGCTTGAAATAATGGCTGACAATTGATTTGTCCAGGGTGAATATCAATACCTTGAACTCCTGTTTCTTACTCAGTGATTGAGCCAATGCTGTCTCATCATTGTGGTTCACGGGCAAGGTCAGCGTAAAAGTAGTCCCCGCTCCAACCACAGACTCGGCCGTCAGATCACCCCCGTGGTCACGGGCGATGTTGCGGCAGATCGTCAGACCCATGCCGGTGCCGACCACTTCATCCTTGCCCCAGACGCCCTTGGTTGAAAAGAAGGGATCGAAGATCTTACTTAGGTTCTCGGGGGAAATACCGACCCCGGTATCGCTCACTTTGATCATGACATGATCGCTCTCGCCCAGCAAAGCGATCGTGATGACACCGTTGGATTTGATGGCATGTTGAGCATTGATGAGGAGATTCAGCAATAGCTGCTGGATCTTGCTGACCGAGACTTTCACTTCGGGGACCTCATCGAAGTAGGTCACAATCTCAATCGAGAGATTCTTCATCTCTTTTTCCACTAAGCTGACGGCATTTCTGATAATCCTTTTGAGATCCTCTTGATTCAACTCTTCCGGCTTGGCCTTGGAGTAACTCAGCAGGGACATAGCGACGTCGTTGGCCTTTTCGCCATACTCGACAATCTTTGACAGAGTCTCATGAGCCAGCTCCAGCCCACCCTCTTCTTCCAGCTCAGTGAGCGCAAAGGAGGCATTGCCGACTATGCCGGCAAGGTAGTTTTTGAACTCATGAGCGACCCCTGCCGCCAGCATCCCGACAGCCGACATCTTGTCCGCCTCCACCAGCTTCTGCTGCGTAATGATTTCAGTGGTGATGTCCTCTCCGATGGACAGGAAGTTGGTCATGTGATTTTCTTGATCAAATATGGGTGTGATGGTCTTGCGTTCCCAGTACAAGCTGCCGTCTTTTCGCCGATTTTGCAGTATCCCGGTCCAGTTTTTGCCGGACGTTATAGTTTGCCACAACTCCTTGTAGAAATCCTCGTCCTGCTTACCTGATTTGAGGATGCTGATCGGCTTGCCGACGGCTTCAGTCAGGCTGTATCCGGTTACGCGGCTGAATTGCGGGTTGACATATTCAATGATACCCTCGGTATCTGTAATGACAATCATGTTAGCCGACTGGATAACAGCCGCGGAAAGCTTTCTGAGCTCCTCTTCCGCCTGCTTGCGCTCGGTGATGTCCCGGGCCACGGCAGTCACAAACTGTCTGTTGCCATGCTTGCTCGCTGAAAGCGAGATCTCCATAGGGAATACAGTTCCGTCACTTCGTAGGCCGGGCAACTCGAGTATTTTGCCGATTGCTCCATCAGGCTGGCCGGTGTTGAAATAGCTCTTCATATTTCCCCGATGCTGTTCTCTGAATTCCTCGGGCATCAGGCAGTCGACTGGCTGACCTATCATTTCCTCTTTATTGCGCCCAAACATCTTTTCAGCCGCCGGGTTGAACATGGTTATCAACCCATCCTGCCCGACAGATATCATCGCTTCTTGGGTCGCATTTATAACCGTGCACAAGAGGTTCTCGCTTTCCCGCAGCGCCTCCACCGCCTGCTTGCGCTTGGTAATGTACCTATTTGCCAATAAACCAATAGATAAGGCCAAGAGCGTAGTTGCAAGGCTCAGTGTTACAACATATTTGATGTTGGCATTGTGTTTGGCGCGAACTTTGGTTTCAGCCGCTGATAGTTCATTGAGATGTGCCATTGCATGTTCATTAAGCACTTTTCTCAGAGGGTAAAATACAAGCCCAAACTCTTTTCTGATTTTTTCAAGCAACTCGTCTTCTCCAGCACCCTGATCCTTCAGGTCAATAATTTCAGCGCTTACGGACACGAGCTTTTGTGATAAGTCCACTATTGCTTGAGCAGCCTGCTGCTTTCCTTCAATAACCTGACGCTGGTGTTCAAGATACTCTCTTGCATCCACTTCAAGAGCCGCCCATTGCTGCTGTAACCACTCTTTTATCGTTTTGCCGTCTCTTATGACATTACCTCTCATGGCGTAGGTAAATGTCCAGTTTCTTATCTCAACAGCTTCGTATTCTACCCTGGTCATTGCAATTGCGCCGGGGACAATGTCTTCTTGCAGATCAGTAAGAATTCCCTGCACGCCCTTGCTGCTCAACAAAGTGTGAACACAAATCGCCCACAGCAGCAATATAATCGCTAAAAACCCCAAGTTAAGTTTGCGTCTCATATTCTATGTTCGGCCCTCTTTATCTATTGTTCAGGAATTCATTATGCTCCCGGATTCTATTCTCCGCTCGCTTACTCTCGGTGATGTCCAACAAAGAGACCACGCTCCTTGTTGTTCCCGAAATCACGTCGACGGTCAAGAAGAGATCTTTCACATTGCCGTGTCTGTCAACGAAGCGAAATTCGTAGTTCGTTGGCGCCATTCCCTTGGCAACTCTTCGCACGCGATGATACTTTTTCATCTCCTCCAGGTCTTCTTTCACCACGAATTCCGTCCAGCTTTTCTTGCCTTCCAATTCCTCCTTTGAATATCCGCTGAGTTCTTCAAACTGCGAATTGACCTTTGACAGCGTCGTATCTTCCTCAATGATAGCGGTCGCAGTACCCGTTGATTGGAAGAATGCGCGGTACTTCCACTCGGATTCTTCCAGCGCTTCCAGCGTCTGCCTGTGCCTGGCAATTTCATATCGTAAGCGCTTGTCGACTTCCTTTATGGCCTGCAAGTCTTCCACGTGATGCTGCTCAAAACGGCGAAAAGCAGCTACTATGAACAAGACAAGCAGCACAGCGGTAACGGCCAGGATTGCCTGCGCCAATCGAAAACCCCGCAGGTTTTGCGCTATTGCTTCTTTCAAGCTCATCTCTACTGCGTTTGCTCGATCCACAAACACATCGAAGGCCGAGTCATAGCTTCGGTCAATCTCGGTACTGGGGCCGGGAGTTTCTTCTTCCTCCAGCCGTTGTCGAATCAAAGCTCTGAGGTCTGCGAGCGCCTCTTGCACACTTCTGATGTCCCGGAGTTGCGCTTCATCTAAAGGAAGAAACGTACCCTGCGGATTTATGCTTCCTTCCAGCATGACCTGCGCATACCAGTCAGCCCGGTCCAGACGTTCCCAAACCGTTTCCACCTCCACAAGTGTGTCTCCGCTCAGGATCTCCTCGGTCCAGAGGTGTGCGGCAGTCGCATGCTCCCTGAGTTCCATACTCGCGCATTGAAGGGGTGCATATTGGGTGCTCATCCATACGCCCGTGTGCCAGGTGTAGCCCACCATGGCCGCCAGGACAACCCCCAGCATGGCCGTCGACACATACATCCACGATGGCAGGCTTGTAATATTGCGTTTAGTTTTCACCTGCTGCACCTATCATGAAGCTCTTGCGATGCTGAAACCCGCCGCTGGTGTTCGCTATGGGTCATTCCGGCGAGCTGCTCGACACCCCTTTTTTTGAAGGTTCTCCTAGCCTGTCATCTCTTATCGGCCAAGCGGCCGGAAAACTTAGCCTGTAATTGATTGTATGGTAGTGCATTAGGGATGAAACGAGACCTCGCTGGGGTTAAGTCCAGTCTACTACGGGCTCGCCTGACCAAACCAGGAGTTTTGTGGAGTTGGGCGGTCCCACATCGTATTACTTTGTGATTGTAATTAAACTAATAGTCTCGGCAGCATTGTGTGGTCGGCGTATGTCCTGAGGCCGTCCAGGTCCGACCCTGTCGGGCTGTCCCAAAGGTCCAAATATAGGGAGGGGGGAACAGAGAAAGACGAGTTTAAAGCCGCCCGGCGCGGACTTCGCACAAACGACTAAAACAACTGGGAAAACGACGGCAGCCAATGGTCGGCAAGGAAATAGACCCGACCAATCAACAACGAGATACGCGCCATTACGGTATACCCGAAGTGA
>Ga0209979_1004048_pt1 | contig 12383 bp, 10 predicted proteins | sample AnhtaG_FD_183114 | JGI IMG/M metagenome (GOLD analysis project Ga0209979, IMG submission 183114) | Deep subsurface microbial communities from Anholt, Denmark to uncover new lineages of life (NeLLi) - Anholt_01485 metaG (SPAdes) (version 2) | ecosystem: Environmental > Aquatic > Marine > Oceanic...
AATGGCTATATCAGTTGCTCTTTTTATAATTCTTGCCCCCCTGGCTAACAAGATAAGGTCGTTCATTACCTTTGCTCTGGTTATGAAATTGGGAGTTATAGTTGTGGGATGTTATGGTGCCTACACCTTAGGGGCAAATAATGTAGCTAATGTTACCGGTGCTTTTGTGGGGGCAGGGCTTTTTGGACCTTCAAGCGGAGCTATTATCGGTGGGGCAGCCATTGCTCTGGGAGCCTTAACATACAGCAAAGGGGTTATGATGTCTGTGGGAAAGAAGATCTTTCCCCTGGGGTCCTTTTCTGCTTTTATTGCTGTTTTAGCTTCTGCGCTCACTCTCCATTTTTTTACACAACTGCGCGTTCCTGTTTCTAACTCGCAGGCAATAGTCGGATCTATAGTCGGTATAGGACTTTTGCGTGGGACAAAGGCTGTAAATAGAGAGATGCTTTTTCGTATTTTTACTGGCTGGGTTGCTACGCCTTTACTTGCTACAGGCTTATCATTTACCCTGCTTGCCTTGTAGCGTCTGAATTTTTTAGTGGGTGAGAAATAGCCGGGCGTACCAAAGGCATATATTTTGATTGACGAGAATAAGATAAAGACTATAATGAAAAAGAGACAGGGACAATGAAGATTACAAAAAACGAGCAAAAACAAATAAATAAAATTGGTCAGCAATATCATTTAAAACTAGCACTTATCTATGGTTCCTTTGCTAAAGGGAAAAACCATAAAGATAGCGATCTTGATATTGCTATTTTGGGGGAAAAACTATTGGATTTCAAAACCATCTTAGAACTTTCTTATGAGTTTACCCATATTTTCAAGGGTATTGAGGTGAATATCAAGTCTCTTCACCAGGTTGACCCCTTTTTTCGCTACCAGGTAATGCAAAATAGTATTTTGATTTATGGTCAGCCTTTTGATTACCACAATTTCAAAACTTACGCTTTTCGAGCTTATGTAGACTCTAAGGACTTACTCCGCCTGGAAAATATCCTAGCTCAAAAAACCCTCCAATATCTTGGGAAATCACATGCTTGATTCAGAACTCATCCAGCGAAAAGTTAACTTAATCAGGGAAGACCTGATTAAATTAGAAGATTTCAAGAAACTTAGCCTTGATAAGCTATCAAAAGACTGGTTAAAGTGGAATGCCCTGGAACATATCTTTATGAAAATTATTGGCCGGGGCATCGATATAAATGAACATCTAATAGCTGAGCTGGGAGGACCAAGTACAAAAGCTCCTAGAGACTACAGGGAAACCTTTTTAGGATTAGTTGAGTTAAAAGTTTTGCCTCAAGGATTTGCTCAAGAAATAGCTAAAAGCGCTGGTTTTCGCAATGCTATCGTCCACGAGTATAATGAAATAGATAAGAATATAGTCTATCGAACAGTGGGGGAGGCAATAAAACAATATACTGAATACTGCCAATATATCCTGAATTTCCTTAACTCGTTTTCTGCGGATACTCAAGAAAGCTAGGGTCTAAGTAAAAGCAGGTAAAAGGAAGTCAATCTTTTCCTGTTAATCGTCATCTAAGAACTCACCCATCTCTGCCATTGAATTTTGGCCTACCCATCTCCGACATATATTTGAAGTAGTTTTGTATCAATAAATGGAGGAGGATATGCTGCAGGCAGTAATGGTCAAGCCAGGAAAGATTGAATCTAGAGAGGTGAAAAAGCCTAAACCAGAAGCTACTACAATGAATACAGATGTATTAATACTTGATTAGGTTCTCTCGGTCTAAATCTGAATATCGGAGCATCAGAGATGCAAGAAAAGAGTATGAATACAAAAAGGGAATATATAATAGTTGGCTTAGGGGAGCTACTATGGGACATATTCCCACACGAGAAATATCTTGGTGGAGCTCCGGCAAATTTTGCCTATCATATCTCAGTATTAGGACATAAAGGGATTATAGCCAGTCGAATTGGAAGAGACACATTAGGAAAGGAGATTATTGGTACTATAGCTACTCTCGGTCTTACAAGGAAATATATACAAATTGATCCAAATCATCCTACAGGCACAGTAGATGTAAGAGTAGACAGTAATGGACATCCTAAATACACTATTACGGAAAATGTTGCCTGGGACTTTTTTGAGTTCGATGAGAAATGGAAGGTGCTTGCAGAAAAGGCTGATGCAGTATGTTTTGGTTCTCTTGCTCAACGCTCATCAGAATCACGCACGACAATCATTGAATTTTTGAGGCATACTGGAAAAGAGACTGTGCGGATATTTGACATCAATCTCAGGCAGAATTTTTACTCTCCTGAGATAATTACCCAATCCTTGAAAATATCATCAATACTGAAACTAAATGATGAAGAATTACCTATACTCATAGATTTGCTTGGCTACCAGAAGAAGGAATCCGAAGAGGAATTATGTAGGTTATTAACTGAAAAATATGGGTTAGACCTTGTATGTCTTACCAAAGGTAGAAATGGAAGCCTGCTTGTCAATGAGAGAGAAACGGTTAAACATCCTGGGAGGAAGGTTACAGTTATTGATACAGTAGGTGCTGGAGATGCATTTACGGCTGCTTTGGCCATTCAATACCTAGAAGGTAGCTCACTTGAAAGAATAAGTGAAGCTGCAAACAAACTAGGCTCCTGGGTTGCCTCTCAAGCCGGTGCGACGCCACCCACTAATAAATATGTTCAATAGAGAAATTCTTGTAGCATTTGAATTTCTTGGTGGGTAGGAAATAGCTGAGGACGATTCTAGCGTTTAGCGTATAGCGGGTAGCGTATAGTAAAAACAAAAAGGAGAAAAAGATAGTGTTCTACGTTTCCTTTTCCGTCATTGCGAGACTGCCGAAGGCAGGCGTGGCAATCTCCTGGGATTGCTTCACTCCGTTCGCAATGACAAGCGCGGAGGAATCTCGCTCATGACAATGAACTGCTTGCCAGATTCCTTTTCTGGTCAAACCTCATCTCCTCCAGTTTGCCTATGACTTCAATATCATCCCTGCCTTTTAGTTCACCTAATTATTTTACACCTTCTTTTTGACAAATGCTAAAATACTCATACCTATTCAAATCTCGCTTAAATACTCTTAAAATCAAGGTCTAGTTTCAATTTTCCTAAAAAACTCTTGGGGGGTTGACAGTGGGACTTAAATTTAGTATAATATAAAACGATTAGCGAAACGATTAATGAAATAAGGACGTAATATGAGAAGGAAAGCAGTAACTATTAAAGAGGTGGCTAAATTAGCCGGAGTTTCTACAACTACTGTTTCCTACGTAATTAATAAGACTGGTTTCCTTACTGAACAAACCCGAGCAAAAGTTCTTAAAGTAATAAATGAGCTTGGTTATCGTCCTAATATAGTTGCCAGAAGCCTGAGAAGTAGAAAAACAGGCACTGTTGGTTTAATTATCTGCGATTTGAGAAACCCCTTTTTTTCGGAAGTATTACAGGGAATTGAAACATATTTAGGTGAAAAAAAGTATAGCCTTATTGTTACCAACACTGATTACGATAATGATAAGGAGAAGGAATCAATTGATATGTTTTATAATAAACAAGTAGATGGGATAATTATTGTTCCGGGAGAAAATACCAATAAGCACGTAAAATTCCTTACAGAACGAAATATTCCCGTTGTTTTACTTGATAAAAAAATACAAAATCTAAATGTGGATGTTGTTTTAGTAAATAACATAAAAGGTAGCAGGAAGCTCACTGAACATTTGATAAGTTTAGGGCATAAAAGAATCGGAATTATAGCCGGACCTCTTAACTCTACTACCGGTAAAGAAAGATTGGAAGGTTATTTAAAGGCACTAAGAGCACACTCTCTACAAGAGGATAACGATTTAATCAAAATAGGGGATTTCAAAAAAGAAAGTGGCTACCGTCTAAGCTTGGAGCTTCTTTCCCTCACCTTACCTCCAACAGTTATCTTTGCCTGCAATAATCTTTTGGGATTGGGAGTTATGCAGGCTCTAAAAGAAAAAGAAATTCGTATTCCCGAAGAAATAGGTTTAGTAATCTTTGATGAGCTGCCCTGGTTTAATTATGTTAGTCCTTCTTTAACTGGTGTTGCTCAGCCCTCTTTTCAATTAGGTGAGACGGCAGGGAAGCTTTTATTTGAGCAAATGAGAAAAAGAAGAAAAAAGCCAAAAGAAGTTGTGCTAGATGTTCAATTAAAAATACGAGAATCTGCTGGTGAGGCGCTAAGAACTTTTGAATCTCGCACATAAGTATTTAAGGTTAAAGTTAACCCAAGCGAAAAAGAGAAGGAAGCTAAAAATAAGGCCGAAAGGAGGTGGAAGACTAAGAAAATAAGTAGGCCTATTAGCTTGCAGTATCGGAATTTCAATAATCTCTCTGAATCTTTACTTGCCAAACTCTATAGGTAAATAGGTCAGACAAACAGGGGGAGCAGGCCGAAGGCCGTTGAGGGGGGATGTTTTCCCCCTCAACATGTTCGGATAAGGAAGGTCTTTCAAAGAGAGCAAGTGTTGAAAGATCAGTCTCTCTTTAGAGGCTTTCGGGGAAAAATGAACAATGTTTGAGTTAAAAAGGAGAGGAAAATGAGAAAAAAATTATTAATAACATTGTTGGCGGGTACAATATGCTTGTTAGGAGTAAGTTCAGTCCTAGCACAGCAGGCCTGGGATACTCTACAGAAATATGAAGAAGCTACCGGAAACAAAATCGAGAAATTTAACGAGTCTCCCATGCTCAGGGCAAAGGTCGCTGCAGGAGAAATTTTACCTGTGGAGCAGCGACTTCCCGAAGAGCCCCAGGTAGTTGAGCCATTGGAGAAGATTGGCCTGTATGGTGGGATAATGCGTCTAACCGGTGTAGCGAAGGAAGGCTCTGAACTTGAGGCTTCAACACGGAATATGGCAAGAATGACCTATGATCGTAAAATAGAACCTTCTGTGGCTAAAGGTTGGGACCTATCAGATGATTGTAAGACGCTCACTTTATACTTAAGAAAAGGAATGAAGTGGTCGGACGGTGCGCCATTTACTGCCGATGATGTTCTCTTCTGGTATGAGGATATCGTTTTAAATAAAGAGCTTACCCCGTCGATGCCAAGAAAGTGGTCCCCTGGTGGAGAGCCAATGGTGGTAACGAAGGTAGATGATTATACAATCCAGTTTGAATTTAGCGTGCCTTATCCAACTGCAATTGTGACACTGACAACTATAGCACCCGACCCTAAACATTATCTTGTAAAATACCATATAAACTACAATCCCGATGCAAATGAACTAGCAAAAGAGGAAGGATACAACAATTGGTGGGAATCTTTTGGATACCATACGGATATCCTGGCCGGTCAACCTTTTGATGTTAATCTTCCTGTTGTTACCCCCTGGGTGTCAAAAGAAAGAGATGCTGCTCAAAACACCTATTGGGAGAGAAACCCCTATTATTGGAGAGTGGATACTGCTGGAAATCAGCTTCCTTATATCGATAAGGTGATGTATATGAACGTGCAAACTCCTGAGGTGGTTGCCATGAAATCAATGAGTGGAGAAATTGACTCTAACGTGGTGGGGTTAAATTTCGCTGACTACCCTGTTTACAAAAAGAATGAGGAAGCAGGCGGTTACAAGGTTTATTTATTTCCCCATATGAGTTCAGCAACCAGCCTCTCATACACTTTTAACTACACTCATGAGGATCCTGTTTTAGAAGAGATTATTAACGATATCCGCTTCAGGCAGGCTAGCTCTTTAGCTATCAACCGTGAGGAAATAAGCCAAACTGTATTTTTTGGCAAAACCCCAGCCTGGACTGCGCCGGTCACCGCTGACTGGACTGGTTTCGAGGATTGGATGGGAACATACTATGCTGAATATGATCCTGAAAGAGCAAACGAGCTTTTAGATGAGATGGGTCTTGAGTGGGATGAAGATCATGAGTATCGCCTCAGGCCTGATGGCAAAACCTTATCTATAGTTGGTGAATATGCTCTTCAGTGGCTGGGAGGATTCCCAGGTCAAGTGGCAGAGTTAATTCAGGAATATTGGAAGGAGATTGGAATTAAGTTGACTCCTAAGCAGGTTGGGGAAGATCTAATTGGCGAGAGAATGGCGGCAAATAAACATGATCTAATCTTCTGGAATGCTGATGGTGCTGAAGAATTACCAACGGCACGCGCTGACTACCCTATAAGGTTGATGCCTCCCTGGCACTGGGTAGAGTGGGACCTTTGGATGGGCGGCACAGAATGGCGACGGTGGTATGACACAGAGGGGAAGGAAGGTGAGGTGCCTCCGGAGAACATACAAAGAATGTTTACTCTTGTCGAGGAGTGGCTGGCTACCCCTTATACGGAACAAGAAAAATATCGAAGGCTGGCTAACGAGCTCATTACCCTCAATGTTAAGGGTCTTTATCTCATTGGCACGGTTAAGGCTGCTCCGTTTCCGGTGATAAGAAAGAATGGTCTTAGAAATGCACGAAGAGAAACAGGTCTATTCACTACGGGGTTCGGGGCTTACATGGCAGATCAGTGGTTTCTTGAGAAATAAGTAAGCGTAGATGAGAGAGAAGAGGGCCCTGTTTTGCTTTAGGCAGGGCTCTCTTTATTGAAAACAAGAAGATTTAACTTTTAGCTAATATCTAATATAATACTAATGGCTAGCTTATCATTCAAGAAAGAGCTAACCATTATTTTTATGTGTATAAGGAGGCTCTAAGCATGTTATATTATGTTATGCGCCGTTTTGTTTATATGCTCATTCTTTTATGGGTATTATCAATAGTCTCTTTTATTATCATTCAGCTTCCTCCCGGTGATTTTTTGAGCTCTTATGTCATACGATTGGCACGAAGTGGGCAACTAGTTGATAAAGCGCAGCTTCTCTCATTGAGGAAGCGATATGGCCTGGATTTGCCAATATACGTCCAATACTTTAAGTGGATATGGAACATACTTCATGGGAATTTAGGAATGTCCTTTATGTATAATGTACCTGTGACTAAGCTGGTTGGCGAGCGATTGGCTTTTACGGTAACCATTTCTATTTTTACCCTCATCTTCACCTATGTTGTAGCTATACCAATAGGGATCTACTCAGCTACTCATCAATACTCTGTTGGCGATAATGCCTTTACCACTATTGGCTTTATCGGTTTAGCTACTCCCAATTTCCTCTTAGCATTAGTACTGATGTTTCTTTTTTTTAAATGTTTTGGTCTTAGCATAGGCGGCCTTTTCTCACCTGAATACATATGGGCACCCTGGAGTATAGGCAAAATTATTGATATGTTAAAGCACTTTCCTATTCCCATAATAGTTATCGGCACCGCTGGTACAGCCGGGCTCATTCGTGTGATGCGGGGCTGTCTATTGGATGAGCTTCAAAAACAGTATGTCATTACTGCTCGGGCCAAAGGAGTTGGCGAGAGAACTCTTTTGTTTAAGTATCCGGTAAGGATAGCTGTTAATCCTATCATTAGCACCATAGGTTGGATGCTCCCTCTCATTGTTTCGGGGGAGACCATTACGGCTATAGTCCTTAGCCTACCTACAACAGGACCGCTTCTTTTTGATGCATTGAAGTCCCAGGATATGTTCTTAGCAGCAAGCATCGTTATGATCCTAGGTTTTTTAACTGTAACAGGAACTTTTCTCTCCGATATATTATTAGCCTGGATGGATCCTCGGATTCGCTACGAAAGACAAGGAAGATAAAGCATGAGGAAGAAAAATAAGATTAGTGCAGAGGAAAAATATTATATAGCCTCACAATGGCAGCTTATGTGGCGGAAGTTTAAGAAACATAAGCTGGCAATGTTAGGAGGGAGCATATTGGCCATTTTTTACATCTTGGCCATATTCTGTGAGTTCTTTTCTCCCTATGATATATATAAACGTTATCCTGATTACATTTATGCCCCCCCGCAAAGAATACATTTTTTTGATGAGGAGGGAGATTTTCATCTTCGCCCTTTTGTCTATGGGATAAAGCAAGAGACGGATCCGGTAACTTGGGTGACAAAATATAGCGAGGATGAAGCTAACAAATATCCCATTTACTTTTTTGTCCATGGTGATGAGTATAAGTTATGGAATTTATTTCCTACAGATATTCATCTTTTTGGAGTAGAAAAGTCGGGGACAATATTTCTCTTTGGAACGGAGGATATGGGTAGAGACCTTTTTTCCCGCAATCTCTACGCTGCGCGTATATCTTTGTCCATAGGTCTGATAGGAGTAGCTCTAACTTTCATCATAGGAGTTATATTAGGAGGGATCTCGGGATACTATGGAGGAGCGGCTGATATGATCATCCAAAGAGTGATAGAATTTTTAATCTCCATACCGGTTATTCCTCTTTGGATGGCACTGGCTGCAGCTCTACCTAAAGATTGGCCAATGATTAAGGTTTACTTTGGAATCATTATTATTCTCTCCCTGATAGGATGGGGTGGCTTGGCTCGGGTAGTCAGAGGAAAGTTCTTACAATTAAGAGAGGAGGATTTTTGCATGGCGGCAAAGATGGCCGGGGCAGGTGAGACAAGAATAATCACCAGACACCTTCTTCCCTCATTTTTAAGTTATCTCATAGTGAATTTAACCTTGGCCATACCAGGAATGATCTTAGGGGAGACTGCCTTAAGCTTTCTTGGCTTAGGACTTCGTCCTCCAGCGGTTAGTTGGGGAGTTTTGTTGTATAAAGCTCAAAATATTCGCACCGTTGTCCTGTATCCCTGGATTTTCTTTCCTGCCCTTTTTGTCATCATCACCGTTCTGACCTTTAACTTCTTAGGTGATGGCCTGCGTGATGCGGCTGACCCCTATAAGTGAGGAATGAAGGAAAGAGTGGGGCCTCAGAAGTAGCTATTAATATAAATTTTGCAGGTAAAAAATGGAAGAGTTTATAGGAGTAAAATAGAAAATGACAGAAAAGAATGTTAGTATTAAAAGGAGGATATCTATGTTATATAAACCATCCTGGAATTCACTCAAAACCCATATTACCCCTATATGGTTTCAGGATGCCAAATTCGGAATATATACCCATTGGGGGATATATTCGGTTCCGGCATGTGGCCCGAACGGTAGCTGGTATCCCTATAACATGTACCGCGAAGGGACGCCGCAATACGAACATCATGTTAAAATCTATGGACATTCTTCGAAATTCGGCTACAAAGACTTCATCCCCATGTTCAAGGCAGAAAAGTTCGATGCGGACGAGTGGGCTGAGTTGTTCAAGAAAGCTGGTGCCCAGTTTGTTGGCCCTGTGGGCGAGCACCACGATGGTTTTAGTATGTGGGATAGCCAGGTCAATGAATGGAACGCGGCGAAGATGGGACCAAAGAGGGATGTTGTAGGAGAGCTTGAAAAGGCTATCCGAAAACAGGATATGCGCTTCATGGTAGCGCTTCATCATGCCGCAAACTGGTGGTTCTATCCTCATTGGAAGAAAGAGTATGACACATCAGACCCGTGCTATGCTGGTCTATATGGTCCACCACATAATCTTGAATGGGCCCAGAATATGCCTGAATTAAAAGAAGGAAAAAACGAATGGCAACTGCAAGATAAGCCCAGCAAAGAGTTTCTTGATAAGTGGTTAGCCAAGATTCGGGAAGTCATCGATAAATATCAGCCCGACCTACTGTGGTTTGACTTTGGGCTTAATTTTGTACAGGAACATTACAAGAGGGAATTCCTTGCCTACTATTACAATAAGGCGAAAGAGTGGGGCAAGGAGATGGTTGTAACCTATAAGTGGCACAATCTTGTCCCTGGCAGCGGCGTCATAGACCTTGAGCTGGGGCGGTTTGATCATCTGACCTATCATGTCTGGATAACGGATACGACGGTGGATGACGGGGGCGGCTGGAGTTATTTACATGATGCCAAATACAAAACAGCAACTACCCTGGTGCACTATCTGGTGGACAATGTGAGTAAAAACGGTTTGATGCTTCTCAACGTAGGGCCCAAGCCCAACGGGGAGATACCGGAAGAAGCCAAAGAAATTCTTTTGAAGATGGGCAGGTGGCTCAAAGTAAATGGGGAGGCCATCTATGGTACCACACCCTGGATGGTATATGGGGAAGGGCCAACCAAGATGACCAAATCCGGAATGTTTAGCGAGGAGAAGGAGGTTCAGTACAGGTCAGAAGATATTCGGTTCACGGTGAAAGATGATACGCTTTATGCGACCTGTCTGGGCTGGCCGGGAGATGAGATAACCATCAAATCCTTGTCAGAGAAGCTCTACGATTCGGAGATAAAATCTGTGAAGATGCTGGGTGTTGATGAAGTACTGCCGTGGAAGATGACAAAAGAAAGCCTCAAGATCAAAACACCTACTAGAAAACCCTGCGACCATGCTTATGTGTTTAAAATTGAGAGAAAGCATCCATTTTGATTTTACTATTCACAAACAGGTGCCAGGAGAAGAAGGTTAAGGAGTTAAACTTATCAAAATTTGTGACTTTCCTGGTAAGCAAATTGATGAAATAGAAAGATTTCAGATTGCTAATCTTTTGATAAAGCAAAACAGGAGGACGTAGAGTGAAGACATTTAACTATTTTCAACCAACAGATATCAGATTTGGATGTGGAAGGGTAAAAGAAGTTGGTGATGTTGTTGCTCAATTTGGAAAGCGTTGTCTTCTTGTGTCAAGGCCGGCATCTAATGTGCTTGAACCAGTAATCGAAAAAGTCAGACAATCACTTTTAGATGCTGGAGTAAGTTTTGTCCATTTTGACGGGGTAATACCTAATCCGACTACTGATATCGTAACTCTAGGAGCAGAATTGGCAAGATCACATAATGCGGACGTAGTTCTTGGAGTTGGTGGTGGATCCAGTATGGACACAGCAAAAGCTATAGCAGTTGAAGTATCTCATAGGGGAACTTCCTGGGACTACCTGTTTTTTCGAGAAACACAACCAACTGAGAAGACATTACCCATCATTGCGGTAACAACTACTTCTGGTACAGGTTCTCAGGTTACGCAGGTAGCAGTAATCACCAATCCAAAGGAAAAAAGAAAATCTGCAATCTATAATTCAGTTATATATCCCAGAGTTGGTATCATTGATCCTGAACTAATGCTAACAGTTCCTGAACATATCACAGCTTCAACAGGTTTCGATGTATTTGCCCACTCTTTTGAAACTTATATCCATAAGAATACTTCACCTTATACTGGGATATTGGCACTTGAAGCTATTCGGCTGGTAGCTGAACATCTATCTACTACAGTAAAAGATGGTTCAAATATCGAAGTAAGGTCAGCCATGTCCTGGGCAGACACGCTTGCCGGTCTATGTATTGCTAATGCCGGCGTTACTCTACCTCATGGTATAGCAATGGCCATTGGAGGAAGTTGTCCCCATATCATGCATGGTGAGGCCCTGGCCTCTGTTTACCCTGAATTTATGCGTTTTACCTACCCCAGTACAATCCAGAAATTTGCTACATTGGCTCGTATTTTCGACAGTGACTTTACAAATGCAACTGATGAAGCGGCTGCCAAAGAATCCTGTTCTATAATTGATGCCTTCTTAAAAGAAATTGGAATGTATTTGAGTCTGAAAGGTTTAAAGGTTCCCGAAAATGAATTAGAAGAAATAGCTGATCATTCCATGGAGCTTCCAGATTATACCAACAACCCCCGCCTGGCAACTCGTGATGAGGTATTTGCCATACTTAAAAAGAGTTTTCGGCGTTAAGATTCCCTTCCTTGTCAAACCTCATCTCTTCTAACTTGCCGATGATTTCGATATCATTTCTGCCCGTGAGTTCTTCTGTGAGCGCCTCTGAGACATAGACTTCATCAAGCTTTAGGGTGTTTTTAATTCTGACTACGCGTGCTTTTTCTGGCTCTACTCCCCAGCAGGTGTCGAGCGCTATTTCGATTGCCTCACGGTCGTTATCTAAGGTAAGGGGGATTTTTCCTCTTATAATGAATCTCGCCGTCAATATGTTGACTAAAGAATCCTCATAATTCATTTTCTTGAATAACTTTCTAGTGATGAAATCAGCCAGGCCCAGCCCAGCAGCGTTGCCGTGGGTTTCCTGGCTAAGGTCCAGGATGACGATTCTTTTTATCTGGGGAGAGGACGGTTCTTTTTCTCCCAGTATCATCATCCGACCAATAATATTGGTATCCATGCCAGAACCACTTATGTTTTTTCCCATTTCTTCTACGATGAGAACATCTATTTCATCACTGGGCAGGTGGGGCATTAACTCCTTAGCCTTCAATAAGAGCTTTTTTTCTTTTTCCTCAAGCTCGTCCCGTCCAATGGCTTTTATAAGGGCTGTTTCGTGGTAGGCGTTTTCCACCATAGCAACTCCAAAGACGATAGGCATTTTTTCAGTAATCAAACGAGCGGCTGCCGGAACTAAGTGATGAA
>Ga0209979_1004049_pt1 | contig 12382 bp, 12 predicted proteins | sample AnhtaG_FD_183114 | JGI IMG/M metagenome (GOLD analysis project Ga0209979, IMG submission 183114) | Deep subsurface microbial communities from Anholt, Denmark to uncover new lineages of life (NeLLi) - Anholt_01485 metaG (SPAdes) (version 2) | ecosystem: Environmental > Aquatic > Marine > Oceanic...
CGACCGCGGTCGCCAACAACATCGTGTCTTCCAGCCGGACCGTTACGGCCCCATCTGCTTGTCTGCCGACATGTCCGGTCTCGATAATCAGATGTTTGCCCCCCAGTTGCAATTCCACACGTTCAAGCATTAGTCCTCCCAAGACTATTTCCGTAACCCCAGCCTCTCGATTAGCTGGTTATATCCTTCCGGGTTGGTTCTCCGCAGGTAGTTCAAGAGACGGCGCCTCTGCCCTACCATCTTCAAAAGCCCCAAGCGGGAGTGATGGTCTTTTTTGTGTTCCTTCAGGTGCTCGGTTAAGTCTTTGATCCTCTTGGTCAGAAGCGCCACCTGCACTGAGGTGGAACCGCAATCGCGGTCGTGCTTCTGATGCTCTTTAGTGATCTTCTCAATTTCCTCTTTGTTCAGCGGCAAATCTTCCTCCCGTTAAGCTGATTTCAATATTCTGGATTTATTGACCTTCTTCCAACAGTTTCCTTATGTTCTTCTCGTCCTTCTTAAGCTGTTCGACTAGCTCCTCCGGAGAAGCGAACTTGATATTTGGACGTATATACTTCTCAGTGTAAATGTGCACCTGCCGATTGTTCTCCTCTGAACCGGCAGCCTGCGGCCCAGTCTCGTAGTCAAACAGATGAACCTCCAAAGAGCGCTGGCTCTCTCCGAAGGTGGGACGGGTGCCGATGCAAGTCATGCCCCCGAGACGCTTACGACCGATTTCAACGCTGGAGGCATAGACCCCCTCCGGGGGCAAGAGCTTATATTCCACGGTCGACATATTCAGGGTGGGGAAGCCAAGCTTTCTGCCTCTCCCCTTCCCCGGCACCCTCTCGCCCGAGACCAGATAGTCCTGCCCCAGCATCTCCAAGGCCTCATCGAACTCCCCCGCGGAGATGGCCCGGCGGATTCTGGAGCTGGAGATCGGTTCTCCCCGATGATGGACCGGGCCGAATACCTCGAGGTCGAAGGTGAACTCCTTGCTCAGCTTTTTGAGCAGCGCGATGCCGCCGGAACGATCTTTGCCAAAGCAGTGGTCGCATCCGATAATTAGCTTCCCCAAATCGAGTTTCCTTATCAAGACTTGTCTTACGAAGGAGACCGCATCAAGTTCCGACAGATTGAGGTCAAATCTCAGAACCGCGACCTCCTCCACCCCCATCTCCTCGAAACGCTTCAGTTTTTCAACCAGGGTGGTTAAAAGCTTCGGGGCCTCATTCGGGGAGATGACGGTTCGGGGATGGGGCTCGAAGGTGAGCACCACAGCTCTGGTGGAGCGGGACCTCGCCTCCTTCAACACCTTCTCTATCAAACCGCGATGCCCCAAATGAACCCCATCGAAAGTTCCCAGGGTCACCACCGGCTTCTTGTAGCGAATAAGCCCAGTCTCGAAGATGTCGTAGTGAACGTTCATTCTCGATTCAACCCGAGCCCAAGAAGACCCGGCAATACTTGAAGTCGGAAACCGCCTGCGGGGTTCCCCGCTCGCTGTCTCGGCGAGCTCTGATGACCGCCAAAAGTCTGCTGCTCTTATCCTTGATCACGGCGTAACCCGACTCCGAGAGCCCGTTGAAATCCTGAAAGTACTCCTGAAGCAGCGGACGACCATGCAGAATCACCTCCCGATGCTCTTCCCTGATGACGAGCGTGGGCATGAAATCCAGAATCTGGTCGAAGGGAAGGAGCTTGCTTAAGACCAGGTCTCTCAAAGAATCGCCTTCCTGCCTTTTGATGCTCAGAGAGCCGGGCAGGTCAAAGGGACCCACCCGAATGCGGGTCAATTCCAAAACGTGAGCTCCCACGCCCAGATTCTCGCCCAGTTTGTTGGCGATGCTGCGGATATAGGTTCCCTTCGAACAGGATAGCTCCGCCTCCACCAGGGGGAGCTCAATCGAACGAACCTGGATCCTTTTGATTTCAACCACCCGGGGAGCAGGTTCAACCTCCTCTCCCCTGCGGGCATATTCATACAGCTTCTTGCCCCCGACCTTGACCGCCGAATAAGGCGGGGGGAGCTGAGTCTGCACTCCCTGGAAAGCGAGTATGGCCTCTTCTATCTCCTCCTCCCGGAGATGCTCGATGGGGTTAACCTCCTTAATGGAGCCAAAGGCGTCATAGGTGTCAGTAGTCTGACCCAACTTAAACACCACTCTGTATTCCTTATTCAGACCAACGAGATAGGGCAGAAGCCTGGTGGCCCTCCCCAAACCCATCAGAAGCAGTCCCGTGGCCAGGGGGTCTAAGGTTCCAGAGTGCCCAACCTTGCCGATCTTTAAATGCTTCCTCAAATAGGCAACCACATCGTGCGAGCTCCACCCCTTGCGTTTGTCGACCTTCAAGAGCCCGTCAAGTTCCACGATCAAAACACTTTTTCAGATGCCCCAAGATGAGCCTTTTGGCCTCCTCTAAGGGCTTGTATATGGTGCAGCCGGCGGCACCCTTGTGCCCACCGCCGCCGAAGTTCTTGACGAAGGGAATCAGGTTAAAAGCATCGTTGGATCTCATGGAGGCTTTAGTGACTCCCGGAGCTATCTCTTTGAAGAGAATTCCGACCTCCACACCCTCCAGGTACTGGGTGTAATCCACGAACCCTTCGGTGTCGGCAAAGCTGGCGTTGAATCTCTCTAAGTCTCCGTTGCTCAAGGAGAGAACACAGGCCCGCCCACCGAAGAACACCTCCATCCGCCTGATCAGGTCTCCCAAAAGCCTCAGGTTGGCCTCGCCATGGCTGAAGTAGATTCTGTCGGTGATCTTCTCGGGGTCAACCCCAAGTCTCAGCAACTTCGCACAGATATTCAGAGAGCGGGGAGTGGTGCCGCGGAACCTGAACCTGCCGGTGTCGGTGAGGATGGCGGTGTAGATCTGCTCGGCGGCGTCGGGGCTCAAATGGTGTCCGGCAGAGATCAAAAGGTCGTATACCATCTCCCCCACCGCGGAGGCTTTCAGATCCACCCAGTTAATATCGCCGAAGCCGCTGTTATCCTGATGGTGATCGATATTGATCAGCAGGGCACCTTCGGGAATCATGTTCTGCACGGAACCGACTCGAGAGAGGTCCGGGCACTCCAGGACGAAGACCACCTCGGGCTCAAAATCCAGAGCAGCCTCAGAGGTTTGAATTATACCGTGCTTGTCCAGGAACCCATACTTGGAGCCGATCTCTCCCTGGTTGACAATCTTGAACCTCTTCTCCCAACTAAAGAGGAGTTCACCCAAAGCCAACTGTGACCCCAGGGAGTCGCCGTCTGAGTCCTGATGGGAGGTCACTAAAAAGTCGCTTCTGGTCTTTATGATATCTATTATCTCACTTATCTTTTTCTTCTTCACGAGCCCTTTCTTCTTCCTTAATCCGCTTCAGGATCTGCTCGATGCGCAGCCCCCTCTCTATGGAGCTGTCGTATTTGAAGATCAATTCCGGAGCCTCTCGCAGGTGGAGACGCCTGCCGATCTCCCCTCTCAGAAACCCCTTAGCCTTGTTCAAGACCCGGAGGCTTCTGTTCTTATCGGCCTGGTCACCCAGAACGGTGCAAAAGATTTTGGCAAAACCCAGATCATCCGAAACCTCGACGTCGGTCACGGTGACGAAGCCGAGGTGAGGATCTTTGAAATTCCTCTGAAGGATGTCGGAGAGTTCTCTTTTCATTTGGTCTCCGACCCGATGGGATCTTTTGAAGCTCATTGTCACGTCTGCATGCAAAGGGACCACACCTATTAGAAAAACTCCATGGTAATGTCTATAACTTCGGTGGCGTCTTCACGCTCTACGTTGTCAGCGATCCGGGACAGGACCCCGTTCGCATATCTCTGATCCTTGCTTACCACCGCCACGCCCAGGGTGGCTCTCTGCCAGAGATCACCGTTGTCGACCTCCGAGATGGAGACGTTGAAGCGGCTGTGGGTGCGATCCTTTATCCTCTTTAAGATTTGCCTTTTGGATTTCAAGGAGCCGCTCCCCGGGAAATACAGCTCCAGTTTCAAGACGCCAATGACCATAGAAGCCCTTAAGTTTTGATCGACATTCCAGAATCGATGGTGCGAGCGATCTCTTCCAACTGATAGGCTTCGATTTCGTCGTCGACTTTCAAATCCTGGAAGTTATCCAGCCCAATCCCGCACTCGAATCCGGCGCTCACCTCCCTGACGTCGTCCTTGAAGCGTTTCAGGGAGCCGATCACCCCCTCATAGATCACTTCCCCATTTCTTATGACCCTGGCCTTAGAACCTCTTCTTATCACCCCGGCACGAACATAGCTACCGGCCACCAATCCCAGCCTGGAGATTTTGAAGATATTTCTGACTTCGGCACTGCCGGTGGAGATCTCCTTGATTTCCGGTTCGAGCATACCCTCAAGAGCCTTTCTTACGTCGGCTTCAGCTTCGTAGATGACGTTGTAGAGACGGATATCGACCTCTTCCTGCTCCGCAAGTTGCCGGGCGCGAAAATCGGGACGAACGTGAAAACCTATTATGACGGCCTGAGAGGCGGTGGCCAACAGAACGTCGCTTTCGTTTATGGAGCCGACCCCACGATGGATTATGTTCAACCGCACCTCCTGGGAGGGGATTTTCTGCAGGGTGTCGGAGAGGGCCTCGGTGGAGCCGTCTACATCGCCCTTGATGATCAACCTGAGTTCTTTCATCTGACCCTCCTTGATTTGCTCGTAAACCTGAGAGAGGGTCAGTCCCTCGGGGGCGCGATACTCCTTTTCCCGACGCAACCTCTGGCGCTTCAGACTTATCTCGCGAGCCTCACTCTCACCGCCGACCACTCTGAAGCTGTCCCCCGCGGTGGGCAGCCCTGAGAAACCGAGCACCAATGTGGGGGTGGAGGGACCGGCGCGAGAGGCGATGCGATTTCTCTCGTCGAAGATCGCTCGCACCCGTCCGTGAAAATCCCCGCTGACGAATGGGTCTCCCACCCGCAAAGCTCCCTTCTGCACTAGAACCGTGGCCACCCGGCCTCGCCCTCGGTCCATCCTGGACTCAATGACTACGCCGGAGGCTGGAGCCTGAGAATCGGCCTTAAGCTCTAACACCTCCGCCTGGAGAAGAATCATCTCCAGGAGGTGCTTGACCCCGGCACCGGTTTTAGCGGACATCTCAATAGTGATGGTCTTACCCCCCCACTCCTCCGGGGCCAAATTGTGTTTGGCCAACTGGGTCTTCACCGCCTCGCTGTCGGCATTCGGCAGGTCCATTTTGTTAATGGCAACAATTATGGGAACACCGGCGGCTCTGGCGTGGTCGATGGCCTCTATCGTCTGAGGCATAACCCCGTCGTCGGCGGCGACGATCAAGACCACAATGTCAGTCACCTGTACCCCGCGGGATCTCATGGCGGTGAAGGCCTCGTGTCCGGGCGTGTCTATGAACGTGATTTTTCCACCTTTTTCGGTTTCGACCTCGTATGCACCGAGATGTTGAGTAATGCCACCATGCTCTCCGGCGATGATGGTGGAGTTTCGAATAAAGTCCAAAAGAGAGGTCTTGCCGTGGTCGACATGCCCCATGATGGTCACCACCGGAGGCCGAGGCTCCAACCTCTCCGGCTGCTCCGGGACCTCTTCTACCAATCCAACTTCCTTCTCCTCTTCGATGTTGAAGCCGAACTCCAGCGCCACCGTGGAGATGGTGTCCAGATCCAATCTCTGGTTGACAGTCGCCATTACCCCCAGTTCCATGCATTTGGCGATGACCCCAGTGGGATTGAGCCCCATCGCCTGTGCGAGTTCCGCCACCGACATATATTCCGTCACCTTGAGGAGCCTTTCAGGTGCGACCGCCTCCGTCTCGACCGCCTCGCGAGTGCGATGTCTCCTAGGTCTCTTTACCCCCTCCATCCGGGAGATGGTCCTCTTGACGCTTTCCTTGACCTCCTTCTGGTATGAAAGCCTGTCGACTTCCCTCCTCGCCCCCCTTTTGATGCGTTTTTGAGGCTCTTCAGGTTTTCTTTTGGCCTCCAAAGCGACCGCTTTTTTCCCTGGTCGCTCCCTGACGGCTTCAGCTTTCCTTTTGAGGGCCGCGGTCGCCTTTCGCTCCTCCAGCCTCCTTTTCTTGATCTCTATTTCCTTTTTGACCTCAGCACGCTCTTTGGCGAATTTCTCTTCAACCGCGGTGTGCATCTCCGGGGTGATGGTGCTCATGTGGCTCTTCACCGGAAAACCGAGCTCCCGAAGGATACTTACCAGAGCCTCACTCGAGATCTTATGTTCCCTGGCGGCTTCGTATATTCTCTTTTTCGCCAATCTTTTTCCTCCTCACAACCGGAAATCAGGAGAGCTTGAAATCTCCGCCCCCAGCTTGTCAGTTGACTCCAACACAGTTTCCATCTGCAGAGAGGGACTAAGCCTCCTGAGCTTGCTTTCCAGTCTCCGCAGGAGCTTTTCCTTGCTCCTCCTTCTCGTTCTCCGCCTGTCTTATTTTCATAAGATTCTCTGCCCCTTTCAGCAGTTTATCGAGGGTTTTGGGGCCAATCCCCTCAATGGCCAGAAGCTCCTCCTTGGACTTCTGGAGCAATTCCTGCACCGTCTCAATCCCCTCTTCGATGAGCTTGGACTTGATCTTTTTGCCCACCGTGGTCATCTCCTCGATGTCGATCTTCTCCTCCTCCTCTGCCTTCTTGATGGCTTTATACTCGGTTTCGGAGAGGATGTTGATTTTCCAGGAGGTCAGTTTGGCAGCCAGGCGCGCGTTCTGCCCGGCTTTTCCTATGGCCAAGGAGAGTTTCTCGTCGTCCACCACCACCGTCATCCGATTCTCCTCCGGGAAAAGATCGATGTCGACTATCTTGGAAGGAGCCAAAGCCTTGGTAACGAAGATGGTGGGCTGGGGGCTCCATTGAACGATGTCGATACGTTCATTGGAGAGCTCTCTGACGATGTTCTGCACTCGCATACCCTTCACTCCGACACAGGCTCCAACCGGGTCAACCCGGCTGTCCAGGGAGCTCACCGCTACCTTTGAACGCTCGCCGGGCTCTCTGGCCACGGCTTTGACCTCGATGATCTTCTCGGCTATCTCGGGCACCTCCAGTTCGAAGAGCTTCAACAAAAACTCCGGACTGGCTCTGGAGAGGGTGATCTGAGGACCTTTAGCGGTTCTCTGGGCGTCCGTGATTATCGCCCGGACACGTTCACCCTGACGATATTTCTCCCTTCGGATCTGCTCCTTCAAAGGTATTATTCCCTCACCTCGACCCAGATTCACGATGATGTTACCCTTCTCGATCTGCTGGACAGTGCCGGTTACCAGTTCGCCGAGGCGGCCCTCATATTCCTCGTAGATCTTTTCTCTTTCGGCCTCTCGCACTTTCTGCGTCAGCATCTGTTTGGCGGCAATTATGGCGTTGCGTCCGAAGTCCTCAAACGGGATGTCTATTTCCATCTCATCATCGGCCTCGGCATTCTCGTCGTATTTTTTGGCCTCCTCCACGCTTACCTCCGTGGTGGGGTCTTCCACTTCCTCCACCACCTTCTTGATGGCGGTAACGGTTATCTCCCCGGTGCGCTGGTCGAGCTCGACCTGGAGGTTATCGCCGGTCCCAAATTTCTTCCTGGCCGCCACCAGCAGGGCGGATTTCAAGGTCTCGATGACGTAATCCAACTCCAGGTTTTTCTCTCGGGCGATCTGATTTAAGGTTTCCAGTACTTCAAAACTCATCAGGGATACCCTTTCCCGACTAAGAAATTACTACGTTTGCCTTCTTAACAGCCGCAAGGGGGACGGTCTCGATTCCAGTCTCGGTTTCGATCAGGATCTGCTCTTCCTTACAATCTAGGAGTTTTCCCTGGCTTTCGGTTTCATTGCCGTCTGCTTTGAGGGAACGAACTTTTATAACCTCTCCGATGCGCCGCCGGAAATCATTCTCTGTAACCAGAGGCCGGTCTAGCCCCGGCGAAGATACTTCCAGGGTGTAACGATGCGCAATCAAATCGGCATCATCCAAGAGCGAAGAAAGCTGTCTGGAAACTAAGGCGCACTCCTCTAACAGGATGCCTCCCGGTCGATCCACGATGATTTTCACCACGGTTCTACCCCCAAAACCGGTGACCTTCACGTCTACCAACTCGAAGCCGTCGCCCTCCACCGCCGTGGAAGCCAAATCTCTAATTCTCTCTTCCGCTTCATCGGGCATTTTCACGACGTAACCTCCAGACCACAAAATCAAACATTATAACAAAATTCCAACTCTTATGCAACCAAAATCTTTCCTCCCCACCCCTCCTCCCACTTCCCAACCATCCACAGCAGCACCTCTCCAAGCGAAGACACACTCCCTCATCTGCTCAACTGATTCACTTCTTTCCCTACCTCAATGTCGCCGCGCGATTGGAATATGTATGAGAGATGATTCTGAACATCTCTTGGTGATTCTCCTGCTCTGCACCGGACGTTCGTGGAGCGGACCGCAAGTTGGACTTAGCACATCCCCCCGGGTCACTCCTCACCACAGATGAACTCTCCTCTTGGTCCCGGAAGTCTCTTCTTTGGCGACAAGATTCTTTTCAAGCTCCAAATTCTCGGGCTGGGCTCGATAACCAGACCAACCTCAGCAGCACGGCTCATGTCGGTGGAGCCCCTCACCCGGGAGAGTATCGCTCTCTTCTCCGCCTCCGTCAGCCCCCGCTTCTCGATCTTTTTATCCATCTCTTCGGAGAAGATTCTCATACCTTTCTCCACTAACCCATCGGTCTTATCGATAAGTATCACCTCGGTGCCGGTGGAGGCAACTACCCAGGAGATCCCCTCCCCACGTTGCCGGCTCCGACCGTCACGATCTTCTGGAACACCATATATATCCCAAAATTGAAGTTCGATTATAACAAGAATTCTACCTGATTGCAAATGATATTGGGTCTTCCGACGAAAACGAAAAGGGGTTGATTCTGGACAGGTTGGCTGGAGCGACCCGGGCTATCGGTGCGGAGAAAAGACCTCGGCAATCTCTCAGAGCGGCTGGGCTTCTGGTCCAGAGGCCAGGCCGTCGAGCTGCCCCAGAAAGTCCTCCTTGGTGTTGACGTTGTCCGGGAAGGAGACAATCGTGAAAGAGACCTTCCAGTCATCTTCCGAGGCAACGTTCGAGAGCAGAAAATTCTGAATGTTTTCCTGAAGTCTGTTCGATAAAGCCTTGGCACCGTTTCTGGGGGTCTCGACTAAAAGCAGGGCGATCCGGTTCTCGTCGAAGCCAGAAGCAACGTCGGTCTGTCGAATCGACCTCTTGATGACTCGCCGCAGACCCTCCAGCATCTCCTGTTGGTTGTGATAGTTGAGAATCTCGGCGGCTTCGCTAATCCTGCCACTGCTGGTCATGGTGATGGTGAGACAGGAGAGATATTCGCAATATCTTTCGGCACGTGTCAACTCCTGTCTGGCCCTGAGACCGAAATGCTTGAAGGACCTGAAAAAATCATCCAGGTTATCCTCGGAGCAATATCGCTCTGGGACTTCCCCGAAGGAGAGGTTTTCGCCTTCTTCCATGTTGTCTCCCTTCAACCTCTGTTTTCCGTTTTATCATTTTCACTTCCTGATACTGTAACAACAGACACCCTCAGCTCAGTTCCTCGGCCAAGAAGAGCTTAAGGGTCCGGACCGAGAGAAAAGAAACAAACTCTCCCAAATCTATAACCAAGATCATCTTCTGTCAACTTCTCTGCGCCTCTTTCCGACCTAACTGACGATTCCGTAGTCCTTAATCTTGTATAGCAGGGAACGATAGCTTATCTCCAAAAGCTTCGCAGCCTTGCGGCGATTCCAGTTGGTTCGCCTCAGGGCCTCTGAGATGACTTTCTTTTCCTCCTGGGTCACCAGGGCGCTTATCCTCCTCTTCAGCGAAAGCTCCCCTTCTGCTCTCGAAGAGGGCGGCTCCGGCCCTCCGGAAGAGATTTCCGTTGCAATTCTCTCGGAAAGCTCGAAAACCATGCTTTCGTCGTTTCTAACCACAATCTGCTTTATGAGGTTCTCCAGCTGTCTCACATTTCCGGGCCAGCTATACTCTTTCAGAGCTTTCAGGGCCTCAGGGGATAAGCCCAGGAAGTCCCGTTCATACAGGATGCGATATCTCTGGAGGAAATGGTCGACCAGAAGCGGAATGTCTTCGCTCTTCTCCCGAAGCGGCGGCAACTGGATGGTTATCTCGTTGAGGCGGTAAAAGAGGTCTTCACGGATGATCCCCTTTTGTAGAGCTTCCTCCACGTTCTTGTTGGTGGCACAGACAATCCGGACGTCCACCCTGACGGTCTGTATCCCTCCCACTCTGACGAACTCGTTTTGCTCCAGAACCTGCAAAAGTTTGGACTGCAGTTCCAGAGGCATATCCCCGATCTCGTCTAAGAAGATCGTGCCGGTGGAGGCGATCTCGAACCTGCCCGGTTTGTTCTTCACCGCGCCGGTGAAAGCTCCCTTCTCGTAACCGAAAAGCTCCGCCTCCAACAACTCCCTGGGGATGGCGGCACAGTTGACCTTGGTGAAAGGTTTCTGACCTCGAGTGGAGAGAGCGTGAAGCATCCGGGCGACAATTTCCTTACCGGTGCCGGATTCCCCCAGGATGAGAACCGTCAGCTCGCTGTCGGCGACCTGTTCGATGACGTTTTTGACCGCGAGCATCTGGGGACTATCTCCGATAAGGGTGTCATAAGCGGACTTAGCCTCCAGCTTCGACTTCAGCCTGGTGACTTCCTTTTTGAGGCGGTTCCTCTCCAGGGCGGTGCGGATATGGATTTCCACCTCCTCGATGTTGAAGGGCTTGTTGATGAACTCGGAGGCGCCGCGACGGATCGACTCCACAACATTTTGAGTGTCCCCGTGTCCGGAAAGCATGATGACATCGAGATTACCATCGATGGTCTTAACCTTATCCAGGACTTCCATTCCCGATAGACCCGGCATCTTGATATCCAGGAGCACCAGCTCCGGCTTTTCTTTGGTCACCATCTGAATCCCTTCCACCCCGTTGCGGGCGGAAATGACCCGGTAGTTCTCTCCCAAACCCTCCGAGAGAATCCAGGGGACCTTGGGGTCGTCGTCTATAACCAGAACTTTGACGCTCTCTTTTCTCATGGCCTCGGTCTCTCAAGCGGCAGATAAATCCTGAAGGCGGTTCCCACCCCGGGCTGGCTTTCCACCTCAGTGAATCCTCCGTGAGCGGTCATGGCTCTCTCCACCACGGCCAGCCCCAGACCGGTCCCTCCTTCCTTGGTGGTAAAATATCGTTCGAAGATGCGGTCGATATTCTCCGGCGGGATGCCAACGCCGGTGTCGGAAATCAAGATCCGGGAGAAACTCCCTCCCTTGTCTGCTCTATCCACCTTCTCCAACCGGATCTCAATTTTCCCCCCAACAGACACACTTTCCAGAGCGTTCAAGATGATGTTCAGAATCGTCTCTAGGATTTCGCTTTCGTAAACCAGCAGCTCTGGAAGGTCGGGCTGGTAATGACGCTCCAGCTTGATCTTCTTCTCGGCGAAGTCCCTCTGCAACAGTGCCACCGCTTTTTCTATGAGCTGGGATAAGTCTTTAGAAACCAGACCGTATTTCTTGGGGTTGGAGAAGTCCAGAATCTCCCTGGTCAACTGCACCATTCTGTCGATTTCCGCCTGAGCGATGCTGCAGAACTCCCTAACCTCCGGCTTGTCCCGGTTCCTCTTTTCCAAAATCTGAAGGCTCCCCTTCAGATTTGTCAGCGGTCTTTTCAAATCGTGGGAGATCTCCGCGACCATCTTTCCCATGGTGGCCAACTTGGTGATATTGTTGATGCCTTCCTGCCTCTCATAGAAAGAGACCGCCTGGGAGGTGATGATGGAGAGAAGGTGCTCGCTCTCCTGAGAGAAGGAGGGATTCCCGTAGCCGCCGAGGCACAAAAGACCCCGCAAGTTCTCACCCGCTCCAACCGGAATTACCAAGATCTTCTCCCGGGACAGAGGCAGGGGGAGCGCCTCTGTGAAAAACCTATAGACCCTCCCCTTCATCTCATCTATATCGGCATCCTGTTCAACAGCTGAACTTTCAGAGTCGAAGGAGATTCGAGCTTTCTTTAGAGAGTCGAAATTGTCGTCATTTGAATCCTCACCGTAAGAGTATGTGAGTTCCCTGCTTTCCTTCTCCCGTGTCAGAAGGTAGAAGAAGTCAAGGTTGATTATCTCTTTTAGGCCCCGATATATCGAACCGAACAGCTCTTGGATATTCTTGCTGGAATCCAGTTGACAGGCGATGTTGTAAAGGAAAGAGAGTTGCTGGATCTTTCTCTGCCGGTCATCGAACAGCTGGGCATTGTCGATGGCAATGGCGGCCTGGTTGGCGAAGGTGACCAGAAGTTTTAAGTCTCTCTCGTCGAACTTGCCGCCTCTCTTCTTGTTGTTCAAATTGATGACCCCGAGAAGCCTTTCCTTCACCA
>Ga0209979_1004050_pt1 | contig 12380 bp, 14 predicted proteins | sample AnhtaG_FD_183114 | JGI IMG/M metagenome (GOLD analysis project Ga0209979, IMG submission 183114) | Deep subsurface microbial communities from Anholt, Denmark to uncover new lineages of life (NeLLi) - Anholt_01485 metaG (SPAdes) (version 2) | ecosystem: Environmental > Aquatic > Marine > Oceanic...
TAATGCACTATTATCTTCTGACATTTCTCAACTCCTTTTGCTTTCTCTGTTAAGTGTAGCTTTATTATTTTGCATTGCACCATAAATTATATAATATATTTTCTTTTTGTCAAGGGGTTTTGCTGGTTACTAATATTTACTTTGCAATAAGTATACTGCGGGTTACCTTGGGAAACAGGCAAGGAGGGACATACCTGGGAGCCTTATTTTGGGCAGGAAGCGAATAATAGCTACCCCTATCTTTATTCTGTCCCCAAAAAGCAAATCCTGACTTTATATCCTATTTTTTATTTTTTAAGCCAAGTCTCAATCCCTCTCATCAAGTAAATTACCGCAAAAGCTCCCAAAATCGCGGGAACATAGGAAACTGTTCCACCCGAGGTCCAGGTTAAGTAGCGCCATGCACCAAAGACAGGGGTTCCTATCCACGCACCGAACCAAGCGATTATCAACATAGCCCAGTATCCACATCCCAATCTCACCTTGAGAAGATAGTAACAGATTAAGGAAACACCGGCCGCGATAACGGCTTGCCACAGAAACGGCAGAAAATCCACGTACACCATTTGCTTTTCACCTCCTCCCCTCTTTTAAAGGAAGTGCTCTTATTTTTCTCACCTTTTTACGCTCCTTTAGCTACCACAGCTATTTTGCTTTTCTCTTTATTTTTAATTTCTATATACAGACTCTCAATTAGTTCTTTCAATTCTTCGGTTCTTGATTTAATCTGCTGGGGATCACCACTGGCTAAGACAGCTTTCAGCTTTAGGATCCCCTTTTCTAATCCTTCTATTTGAATGTTACCCACTTTATCTTTTGCTTCCTGGATAGCCATCTCAGCAGCAGCAATCATATTATCTGCCTTAATGCCTGTCTCTACCTTTTCTTTCTGTCTTTTATCTTCTTCAGCGTGTACCTGAGCATCTTTAATCATACGCTCTATCTCTTCTTTTGATAGTGCTTGGGAAGAGGTAATTTTTATTCTTTGTTCGTTATCTGTATGTAAGTCCTGAGCCGAGACGTGGAGGATCCCATTAGCGTCAATGTCAAAAGTCACCTCAATTCGAGGCATTCCTCGAGGGGCGAGAGGGATATCCATAAGTTGAAATTTACCTAGGCTCATATTGGAAGCCGCTATCTCTCTTTCTCCTTGTAAAATATGGATATCTACAGTAGTTTGGTTGTTGGTGGCGGTTGTGAAGATTTGTCCACAAGAGGTAGGAATAGAGGTGTTTCTTTCGATAATTTTGGCAAATATTCCACCCCAGGTCTCGATACCCAGGGACAATGGGGTGACGTCCACCAACACTATATCTTTCATCTGGCCGGTCAGAACCCCTGCCTGAATGGCAGCACCCACAGCTACAGCTTCGTCAGGGTCAATGTGTTTGTAAGGCTGCTTGCCCAGAAGCTCTCTAGCTAGTTCTTGCACGGCTGGCATTCTTGTTGCTCCGCCTACCAAGATTACCCTGTCGATGTCCTGGGGCTTTAGTTTTGCATCGCTCAGGGCCTGCTTAGTTGGGCCAATCATCTTCTGGAGAAGATCTTGAGTTATATCTTCAAATTTCGCTCTGGTTAGCGTTATTTCCAGGTGCTTGAAACCATTTTCACTGGTAACAATAAAAGGTAATCTGACACAGGTAGTTAATGCACTGGATAGTTCAATCTTGGCCTTTTCTGCCGCTTCCTTTAGCCTTTGCAGAGCTATTCTGTCTTTTCTTAAATCAATCCCGTGTTCTTTTTGAAATTCATCGGCTAAATAATCCATTATTCGCCTATCCCAGTCGTCTCCACCAAGCCAGGTGTTACCATTAACAGCCTTAACTTCAAATACCCCTTCACCTAACTCTAAGATAGAGACATCAAAGGTTCCTCCACCTAAATCCCAAACCAAAATAGTGTGAATATCCTCTTTATTTAAGCCATAAGCTAAGGCAGCAGCAGTTGGTTCATTAATGATCCTAATTACCTTCAATCCAGCAATTCTACCAGCATCCTTGGTTGCCTGGCGCTGAGCATGGTTAAAGTAAGCAGGTACAGTAACAACTGCCTTTTCTATCTTTTCACCCAAGTAATTTTCTGCATCGTTTTTAAGCTTTTGCAAGATCAGAGCAGAGATTTCCTGAGGAGTATACTCTTTGAGGCCAATCTTTACCTTATAATCAGACCCCATACGTCTTTTAATTGAAATCACTGTCCTTTCAGGATTAGCAACTGCTTGTCTTCTGGCCAATTTTCCCACCAATCTTCCTTCATCCAAAGTAAAAGCCACCACGGAAGGGGTTGTCCGGTCTCCTTCGGTATTAGGTAAGACTTTTGGTCGATCATCCTCTAAAACGGCTACTACAGAATTAGTTGTTCCCAAGTCAATTCCTACTACGGCCATCTTTCTTACCTTCTCTCCTCCTCAGCCATAGCGGCAATTAAAGCTCCCCTTACCACACTGTATTGAGGTTCAGATGCCACTCTTACCTCCCCAACTTCAAGAGGAAACCTGACTTTAGCCAGTATCCCCTTGAGCCTATTAAGAAACCCTTTTGGCAGTGCACTTCCTCCGGATAAGACGATGGCGATGGGCTTATCAATTCTAGGCATTTTTTTTGTTCTCCCAAATTCCCTCTTAATATTCTGTAAAACATACTCGATCAAATTATCGTAGTAGATGGACAGTGCAGTCTCTATCTTGCTAAGACCCGTATATTTAGTTAGATCCAGACTTGATTCCTTGATAGCACAGATTCTACTTGCCGTCTCGTCCACGGCCATCGCAACCTGTTGATCTATCCAGTCTCCTGCCTTGCTAACGCTGAAGGTGAAGATGGGAACCGACATATAGCTAAGACACATATTGACCATTCCGCCACCAAAAGACAGCCCTATGCCCGTAAATCCATCTTTGTCCAATTCAGAAAAGACTACTGCCAGTCCTTCATTGATGCTTTTAGGGGTATACCCTAATTTTGCCAAAAAGCCATGAACAACCTTCTCATGGTAGACTATGTTAAAATCTGCATCCACTGGTGGACCGGGAATGGAATAATAGACAGGCTCTCCTTTGTATCTTGGCTCTCCTATAACACTTTTTATTATCAATTCAACCATGGGTAGGGCTTCCCTCTCTGAGGGACTGATGATTCCTTTGCTTAATGGCCTTCTGGCATTCTTGTTGAAAATGTTAGCGAATTTTATGGCCTCGTTCCCTACAACATACAGTTTCTCTTCTTTCTGAATATAGTTAACTTTGGATTTATTCAGCATCTCTTTGGTAAAATCACTATATTCAATGTCAAAGAATGCATCTCTTTGAGTGCGGAAAACTATTTTATTTCCTTGCTTTTCTGCGCAGTAGATGAAGGCAGTTCCAACGTCTAACCCCTTGCCATTGGCTGCATGTCCTGGTGATTCTTGCATTAGTTGACCTTTCAGATATTTTTATTAGCCCGAAGATTTTTGAGAGCTTCGATTGCTTTATGAACATCAGTATCTGATTCCTTGATCTTACCCAATCTCTCAAAATTATATTCTAACTTGGTCTCCTCAGTCGGGTCTATAAAGGTTTCCTTAATCTGCACTCTGTCATCTTGTTTAGCTGCGGAAGTTTGCAGAGAGGAGGAAGGTGAAATTTTCCTCGCTATTTCTTCTCCTAAGGTCGCCACTAATCCTTCGGTTACTCCCCTTGCTATCTGTCTTACCATTTCCTCGTCTACTTTTGAGACCTTCTCTTTTTGGGGGACGTATCTTACAACTGTCCTTATTTTCTCCCCTTTATTCCGTTTGCTCCAGACATCGCACATGGTACGAGGAGGGATTCCTCGCATTTTATTACCTCCCTAATTTCCCCATATCTTTAGGCTTAGACACCCTTTGCCATTCCAACTTTGGCTTTCTTTAGCTTTATTTCCAATACATTATTATTGAAACTCTTACTCAAACCTTTGGTATCAACTTCAGCCGGTAAATCAATCTCTTTATAATATTTCCTACTCATAGAAGATGCTGAAACAGTCATTTTCTCACGTTCTAATTTAAAGAAAATATCCCCCATCTTAACTCCTGGAAGCTCCATAATTATGTTCAAATAGCCCCCTTCATCAAATATATCTAACAAGATTTCTTTTTCCTCTTTCTTTTCTTTTTGCCCAAGAATCCACCAGTTGAATAAAGTCTTTTTTCCCGTCTCAGGCTCAAATTTTGACTTCTCAAAAGACAATATTGAGCTACCTATTATTCTCTCAGCAGTTGGATTAATGCGCTCTTTTATCTTAAGAAGTACATCCATATGGTTAGGGGCATCTATTAACTCAGCCAGTTCTTCAATCCTCGCATGCTGCTTCTGCCACAGATAAATAAGTATCTCCTGGCTGTTAGAATCTAACTCGTTAGCGATTTTGTCTATTGTTTCTTCATTGAGCATTAATAGGGATCGCTCATATATCCTTCTTCTCCAGTTTTCTATATCATTTACTGCAATCCAGGCCTGTAAAACTTTTTCTCCTTCAACCTCCCTATAAGTAACTAGAATAACGTTTTTGCTTCTTAGAATTACCGCTCTTTTCTCAATAGTTAGATTGGTAATATTCTCAAGTAGAGTCTGGAAGGAAATCCTGGGAGGTTGAAAGAAAAGCAGTCTTCTGTTAGTAAGATAGAAACTACCTGGTTTCCAGCCAGAGCGCAAATTCTCTTTCAAAAGCCCGGTATTAAACAAGAGAACTTCTTCATCTCTATCTAAAAATGGCAACGAGCCAAGATCCTTCATTGACCAGTCCCTTTCTTAAACTTTTGCCGGCTAAGTACTAACTACTGGCGTTTTCTTCAGCCTTGGACTAACCCACCCACATCTGGGGCATCCTTTTTCTAATAGTTCTTTGACCGGGGCTTTTTTTCCACACTGAGGGCAGGTCTCTATCTCCTTATCTTCTATCAGGTTACCCTCTTTAGCTATCATTTTATTGAGCGCCTTTTGCCACTCTTCAATCTCTTTACCAGAAAAACTAGCTACTATTTTTGACCCATTATTACTGTAGTAAATTACATCAAGAACTTTCTTATCCGTTAGTACTGCACTCAAATTCCTCCTCTCCTGGATGGCTCCAGTGATCTTGTCTATAGGAACCTGGAAGAGAATCTTACCCTCAAACTCATACCACCAGTATAACCTCTTATTGGTAAGATAGAGATAGCCAGGTTTCCAGATCTCAGCCATAATCCCAGACTTTGGCATCAGGTGCCAGATCTTCCCTCGGCAGCAAATTCTCTCCCCATCCATGACAAAGTTGTTGGTGGTCTCGTCGAGTTCCTCAGCCGGCAACTCACCATCCAGGGCTACCCCAATTTTTCCTTCCAAATCTCGCAGTTTCTCTATAAACTCTTGGGTCTGAAGAACATCTAGCCGCGCTACCCTTTCTCCTTCTAAAGCCAAATATATAATGTCCTTATCTTTTCCGGTAAAGGATTTCTCTCTTCTTATCTTTATAGCAATCATCTTTTCCAGAGGGGTCTGGAAGACTACCTCGGCAATATCCTGCTGATAAAGAAGAAGCCTGAAATTGGTAAGATAGAAATATCCTGATTTCCAAGCTCTATAGATTCCCTTGGAATAGTAATAAGAGCCAAAGATCTTAAGGATAATCTCTTCTTCCTCTAGTAAGGTAACTTCTTTATTCTTGCGGTGTTGAGCTTCCCACATACGGGTTTTGGCATCCATATCCTGCATTATCCCGTATTTTAACATAGTTTCCATCCCCGCCAGGGCTGCTCTCAGGTTAACTCCAATTAAAGGAACACCGGCTACAGAAATAATAAGATCGGCGTGAATAACCACTCCTTTGTCAAAAACCCTGTCCAACAGGTCAACTAAAGTGGCTCTGCTTTTCCATTTTTTTTCTGGTTCCATTTGTTCCTTGTTCCTCAAAAATTTTTTTATACAAAACTATATGGTGGCCAGGGGCCGGTGAAGCGGACAAAAAAACTTTCCCTGTTGTTGATCTTTTCCAATTCATCACCCAGGGTTTTATCGTCTTTATCAGCCAGGCAGGATAGGTTCATAAGCATCTGCCTTGGTTCATCTTCTTTTTTTAACTTTTCTACTTTAACCTCATTAGTACAACCTTTAATTCTTTCATAGAACTCTTTAAAACACCTTTCCGCCTCTTTCTCCAATCTTCCCCTTATTAACTTTTCTAACTTTTGCCTATACATATAGGCCATACCTCGGGGTTTAGATTTGATTTCCTCGTGTAATCTCTTAAGTTCGAAGTTTTTTTCTATGAGTTCTCTGGCGATGATTTTAGTATCCCAGGAGACCTGGACACCATATTCAACTTTACCTTTTATTTTATTTAGTTTCTCTTTTAGGCTCTGGTAATCTTCCTTTAGCCAGGCCCTAACTACTTCCTCCGGGTTTTCTTCATCAGTTTTAATTATAGTATCGAACCCTAAGGGTAGAACTGTCCCCAACCTCTTCCAAGCTGTCTCTATAGTCTCTTCATGGGCTATAACCCAGCTTTCTACCACTTTCTTATCTTTTGATTCATAGGGTTGGGCTGGACAATTATGGACTACTGCACAGAGATCTTTATAAGGAATAGTATAAACTTGGCTGCCCTCGATTCCAACCCTACCCAGGTCAAGCCTATCATTGCTCTCTGCCACACAATAAACGTATCTTCCCTCAGCCATTCTAACCTCTCTCCTTCTTAGCTTGCTCTTTTGCCCATCTTTCTGGATTTACCATCTGATCCAGGACATCATCTACAAGACCGTCCAGTCCATCCCTCACATTCTTAACTGTCTCGCTGATTCCCTGTTCTTCTTTTAGTTGATCAATGGCAATATCAATTTCCTCAAGAGCCCTTCCTAACCTTTCAATCTCTTCATCATTCAAACTCCCACTTTCCATACGCCTCAAAGCCTGGTGTTTAAGTGCATCTCTGATTATCTCTACTATGGCAATTACCAAACCTAAAAGTCCATGTTTCAGATTGTCTTCATCAATATCTATAGGCAACTTCCCTCGCCTTTCTCGAATTTCTTAAAAGGAGGACCAAGCTCGCCGCTACCCACCGAAAAGTGTAGCAAAAGGCTTTGGCCTCCTATTTTTTGATCACTATCTCCAAGATTCCGTTCTTATAACTCTTTTCTATCTTCCCTCTTGGTTTACAAGGAAGTTTCAGTTTCTGGTGATACTTTCTATGAGGAGGATCCACTTTTATAGTAATGATACCATTCTCCAGATTTACTTTTATATCTTTTTCCTCAACCCCTGGTATTTCACCTATTATTTTGATGTGGTCTTTTTCATCGAAAATATCTACAGGACGTTCCTCAACTGTAGGCGAAGGACCTTCCGATTTTGCCGTGATGGGCCTTTTTCTAACAGAAGGTCTTCTCCCCACTGTTTTTCCTCGTGCCCCTGGAGGTATACCCATAGAGATATGAGGCTCTCTTTCTCCAACTCTTTTAAGTGGTTCTTCTCTTAGTTTTCGCTCTACCTCTTCATCAATTCTTTTTAATCTCTCTTTCAAAACCGGAGATTTCTCTAACCCGTCGAGCAAATCGCCCAGTCCGGGAATCATCTTACCTATTCCCTTTAGGAGACCACCGGCTATACTTCCTTCTTCTTTGTTTACAGATTTTTCCGCTTCTAACTTCTTTATCTTTTCTTTAAGCCTTCTTATCTCTTCATCTCTTTCATTTTTCTTCTTCTCAGCCATAAGAGGCTCCTCACTCAATAATCATCTATCTATCAGCTCTCCCCGGCTTATATCCACAAATGAAACAGCCCCTTTTCTCCAGTTCCTCCCTTATTACCTCTCTTCCACATTTAGGACATTTTATCCGATATGATTGCGTATTTTCTATTTTAACTGAAGATGGGGCAGCTCTGTTCTGGCTGATACTCATCTGTTTAGCCTGAGCGGTTTTGATTTCTTTCGCTGATCCCCTCCAGCCACATAAATAACAGCCTTTTTTGATCAATTCTTTCTTTACTATCTTCCTGCCGCAGGAAGGGCACAACATCCAATAACCGGATTTCCTCATCTTTTGATCTTCTCTAAGAGCCTCTTTGCGTATTTGATCTAAAAGGGTCTCTGAAACAGGATCAATCATTTTGTCTTCCTTTCCATCACTCAATTCTCCAGGAAAGTATTAAAATTAATCTCGTTGTAATCCGGGATTGCTTCGTCGCTTTGCTCCTCCATTAGACTATTTAAGTGTAGAAAACATTGTATAATGGGACACAGATCTTTGAGATAGAACCGAATAGAGAGTCGATCAAGTCTAATGCTCCTCAAAAGAAAAACTTATATTGCGAATAAGACCCGACTCTCTATGATGATTAAAGCTATATAGTGTTACCATCGCTTATAAAAGCGATTATTAATGGAGGAAGCTCATATCATCACTCATTCGGTTCTAAAATCTAATTATGAAAGGAGTCCCATTATGACAAAGAACGTTTATTTTGTAGGGCTTGATATTGCGGCTGACGATTTTGTAGCAAGCATATATCAATCCCCAAAACAATCAGTAATCACAAAAGAAGGCATTAAAAATACCTTTGACGGATTTGATGTGTTTATTCCATGGCTCAAAGAACATGGTTTAAGTAAAACAAATTGCATTATCTGTATGGAAGCAACTGGTGTCTATAATGAAGCCATCGCTCACTATTTAGTAACTCAAGGTTTTAGAGTAAGCGTTGAGCCGCCACTTAAGGTTAAACGTGCCTTTGATCCAGTTGGTCATAAAACAGATCCTGTTGACAGCAAACAAATTGCTGAATACGCATACAGATACAGCGATGAACTTAGATTTTGGCAACCCAAAGATGAAATCATCGAGAAAATAAAACATCTTTTGACCGCTAGAGAACAATTTACTAAACAAAGTACAGCTATAAAAAATGCTATGAAATCTTATGAAAAACATATTGTTCAAGTGCCCTTGATAGTGAAAGCTCATCGCCAAACTCTAAGAGAAATTAAAAAACACATTACTGAAATTGACAAAGAACTAGATAGAATTATACGCCAAAACCCAAGTATTTCTAACATGAGTAATCAACTAAAAAGCATACCAGGATTTGGCTTGCTTTTATCAGCAAGCTTAATAACTCTTACCGGTGCATTCAGTGATATATCTCATTATAAAACTTTAGCTGCCTTCTTGGGTATATGTCCTTATCAACATCAAAGTGGAAAATCTATATACAGACAGCCTCATATGCGATCATTCGGTCCAGCATACCCGCGTAAATTGCTTACTCTTGCTGCTCGCTCTGTTGCAACTCACAATGATGTTTTTAAAAAGTACTATGCGCGCAAACTTGCTGAAGGCAAGGCTAAACAGCTTGTGCTTAATAATATTTCAAATAAATTAATCAAGTTAGCTTGTGCATTGATAAAGAACAATTCTCGATATACAGTTACCTATCGTTCTATAAATCCCATGTTCTTAAATATATCTTGACAAAGTCATAGTGTTCGCAATGACAGCCAAAGAATCTCGCCTCAACAGAATGAGTGGATGATAGCCAAATTTATGCTTCTGGCTTGAGTGCCTTTGCCTTGGCTGATATCCAACCACACCAGGGACAGCCAGTGGACATAAGTTCCTCTACAGGGACTCTCTTCTCACATTGAGGACAATTTTCCTTGGCTACTTTTGCTTCTTCCCAGGCTAGTGTCTCATAGTTAGTTCCTGAAGGAAACTCCAGACCATATTTTGCTGCAGTTTCAAATGATGCCAGGGCTGCCCTTATCTTTATCCCCAGTAATTCAACGCCAGCCACGGATACAGCAATATCTGCATTGATTACCAGCCCCTTATCCAGAATCCTATCTATTACATCGACCAAGGTGCCGTGAGAATTCCTATCCGGTTCTAAAGCCATTTTTTACTCTCCCCTTAGGGGAACAACACCTTGACCTTTACAGATATGACAGGCTACGGGATGAGGCCGGCGAGGATATATCCCGCTGCCATGACACATAGGACATTCTTTTGAGGAGTCAATAGCTGTGACAACACCCTTACCACCACATGCTATGCAGTGAAGTCTACTGGTAGTGTAAGGTTGTATCCCGGTTCCTCCACAGAATTTGCACTTCGTTGTTGGCCCTTCAATCTCAACCTCACCTCTGCCCAAGCATACTTGACAATTAGATAATTCCGAGAGAAGTTCAAAAGGGTCCTTTCCTGTTCCATTACAGAAAGCACACTTTACCGTCTCCATCCTCTCCCTAATTTCTTTAAGTACTTCTGAACTAATTTTCTTTCTCCGTCTGGTAGCTACCTTCCTCGCTCTTTTTGCCATTTTTTACCTCCAATCTTTAGTTATGTGTCCCTCGTAGCGGATTTTTAATATTTTATTTCCTGACCTCCTCTAACCTTCGGGTGAGCTCGCTTTTTCTTTCTTTATATTCTTTCTCGCTTATCTCACCTCTCTCATAATGCATTCTATTCTCTAAGAGGTCTTTCTTAAGGATGGACTCAAGATCTAATTCTCCCTTGGCTTGTTCCTGAAGCGATTCTGCTGTTTCTTTAACTGCCACTATGGGTAGAAAAGGGAGAGCTGGTAGCCAAGCTAAGAACTCTCCGATGCTCATTTCTAAAACTGATATTTCTCTTCTCCGCTTTACTGGCACGACTGCCCTCCCCCAGCGAAAGCTTGGCATTATTCCCCAGAATTTAGGCATACTAATGGGAGGGACAGCGCTAACCAAAGGAATCATTTCACTAACAAGAAATACTTCATTCTTTGGTGACATTTTCCTTTCTTTATTCAGCTTTTATAGTTTACTTTCTTGCCTAATTTTGATACAGAATCTCGGAAAACTCTGACAGATCATCTATCCCTTTAATTTTATGGGGAAGTAAGGGTACGGGGATGATGTGATATTCAGAAAATTCCTTACGCACTTTCTCAATATATTTTTGCTGGTTTTTTCTTTTGATCAAGCAAAAGCCGCATTCCATAGGTGGCACGACCATATTGATCAGGATATGCCGGCAGGAAATCTTAAGTTTCTTAAGGGAGGAGAGAAGTCGCTTCATCTCAAGTACACCCATAGCTTCGGGAATGGTTACAGTCAAAAATTCAGATCTTTTGGAATTGGTTAGGGCTTCTTGCACCATCCTGACACTTTTCGAAACATTCACCATTTTCTCAGCCGGCTTAGTTAAGCTCACTATTCCCTTATATTTTAGCAGTAGCCTGAATATAGCCTCTAGCCAATCTCTAACTAAATCTGGAAGCTCCAGAAAACGGATCAAGTGTCCTGTTGCTGCACTATCAATTACATAAAGATCAAACTCTTTTGCTTCAGCAAAATCTATGATCTTCTTTAAGGCCATAATTTCATCTAATCCAGGAGGAGAAAGGCTGATAAGCTCAGCCATCACCTCTCGATCAAACTTTACATCCACTCCTCCGGCAAGGAACTTATTAAAAACTGCTTCTATATCTTCTCTGTATTCATCTTTCAAATCCTCAAACAACCTTTTAGGGTTTAACTCAAAGGCATAAAGATTGTCTATAGCCTTTATTGACATAACTTTATCCCCGATGGTACAGTCAAAGCTATCACTAAGTGAGTGAGCGGGATCGGTGGAAAAAATCAATATCTTTTTATCAGGGTTATCCCTAGCTAAACGCAGAGCTGTCGCCGAGGCAACCGCGGTTTTTCCTACCCCGCCTTTGCCGCCGACGAGGATAAATTGTAAACTCTTTCTTAAAAGAGCGGATAGCTTCACTTTAGTGGGAAGTAATATTTCTGGTAAAGACTCGACTATTTGAGTTGGTTGGTTTCGGTAATCTTTTCCTGACAAGATCTCAACATACTCTTTCAACTTCGCCGTTCCTCGAATCTCATAGGGAAGTAGAAGCATCTTGACAAGATTATACTGGGCAAACCTCTCATCGATCTCTCTAACATACCCTTCTTGGTCTTTCTTCCTGGACCTACAAAATAGGCACCCCTCATTTTTTACTATCTGATTGACGATGATGTTGTTTACCGAAATTCCGTAATCTTTTAAAGTACCAAGAAGTCTTTGGGTCTCCTCTATGCTCATTGGCTCGGGAACAGTAACGGGGACAAATTCGGTCCTCTTGTGATTTTTAAGAAGCGACTTTACCCGCCCGATATCCTTGGTCTGCTCTTCCAGGAACCTGTCACATTCATCTTTTATGTATTTACCTGTATAATGTTTTGAGAGAAAGCGGTGTTTTTGCATCATTATATTCATAACCTGGATCCAGTTCTCCATCTGCTCTGGAAGAGCCAATAATCTAACGGTATGTCCTGTTGGTGCCGTGTCCATGATTATTAAATCATATTGGCCGCTCCTAAAGATATGACCAATTTCTCTTATGG
>Ga0209979_1004051_pt1 | contig 12379 bp, 12 predicted proteins | sample AnhtaG_FD_183114 | JGI IMG/M metagenome (GOLD analysis project Ga0209979, IMG submission 183114) | Deep subsurface microbial communities from Anholt, Denmark to uncover new lineages of life (NeLLi) - Anholt_01485 metaG (SPAdes) (version 2) | ecosystem: Environmental > Aquatic > Marine > Oceanic...
AAACTGACAATTGTTAAGCCCGGCGCATTACTCACGGCATCAAGCTAAGCAGCTTCTCGGGCAATCTTCCTAACATCAATCAGATATGCTCCGGTCGCACAAGATAGCCGTGCCTCTGCTCCGGTGATTTAGTTTCTTTTCTGGTGCTTCAAGACGACTTTGTGAGGAAATATCCGGCATGAGGTATTTGCGTGTGACCCTTGTTTACTCCCACCGCCTCTGCGATAATTGTTTAAGAACACAATGTAGACTTCTTGGTAAACCATGCTAACCACTATCCTAGGGTTAAACACAGACGAATTGCGTGCCCTGGCACGGCAGGAAGGAGAACCAGCGTATCGTGGCAACCAGCTGGCAGAATGGATCTATCGGCGTAGGGCGCACGTGTTCGAGGAGATGACGAATTTGCCCGCTGTGCTGTGCGAGCGGCTGGGCGAGAAATATGAGGTCGGTCGGTCGCAGGTTGTCACCGTTAGCCGGAGTCGTGACGGGACGATGAAGTTGCTGGTGGCAATGCGCGATGGGGCCAAAGTGGAGGCCGTAGGCTTGCCACAGGCAGACCGTTTCAGTTGCTGTGTGTCCACGCAGGTAGGGTGCCCGGTGGGCTGCGTTTTTTGCGCCAGCGGGCTGAGTGGCTATACCCGCAACCTCACAGCGTGGGAGATTGTGGATCAGGTACTGGCAGTGCAGGAAGCGGCTTTAAACAGCCCATTGCAAATTGATAGCGACCGTTGCCATATCAACCATGTTACTTTCATGGGCATGGGAGAGCCGCTGCTCAACTACGCCTCAACAGTGAAGGCGGTGCAACTCCTGAACAGAGAAGTGGGCATTGGCATGAGGCATCTGACAGTAAGTACCATAGGCTTTGTTCCCGGCATTCGCAGGTTAGCCCAGGAGAAACTGCTGATCACCCTGGCGGTCTCTCTCCATGCTCCTACCAGTGACCTGCGTCGGCGACTCATCCCCGGGATGGCTAGGTGGAATGTCTCCGAAATCGTAGACGCCTCCCGCCAATACATGCAGGAAACCGGGAGACGAGTAACATTCGAGTATTGCCTGCTCGATGGAGTAAATGACAGCGTCCCCCAAGCGCGTGAATTAGCAACGGTGCTACACGGGCTGAACTGTCATGTGAACCTGATTCCCTACAATCCAGTCCGCGGATTGGCTTTCCGCGCCCCATCATCGAAATGCATTCGAGCCTTCTGCGAAACATTGGAAAGCGCTGGCATCCAAGTAACGCAGCGTGTTCAGCGCGGGGCGGATATTGATGCCGCGTGTGGCCAGTTGCGGCGGCAGATGGTGGAAACAGTGCCTAAGTAGTTAAGCAATCATCAGCAAAGCGCTGGATGCTGCCTCAGAAGCCAGGATAAAGGTCTCAATCTTTGGTGTTCTCCGGTTACTCGGTGTGCCTCTAGCTCTCGCTGAACAATTCTCGGTTTTGTTTAGCTCGGTATCCCTGGGCTTGCTTCCATTCCCCGCAGGTTTATAATTCCCCGAGTAGTTGGCATTAGCATTACCCTTACTCACGTGAGCCACTAAAGAATTCAGTAACGGCAGTTTCTAACGGGCGTATGTCAATTAATTGTAAAGGGGTAACGGTGTCAAGGGGAATCTTGCTCATACGAGTAATAGCTGTGGATTTCAGAGTCTCTAGACCTTTATCTATCGGACTCTGATTCAAGGAGCGATTGGTAAGCGAGTCGATTATTAATGTTTTCTCCATACCATCAATAATAAAAGTCCCGTCTTGTGTGATTATGGGGATATCTGCAAGATATAAATCTTGTTCCTTAATTTCGCCACTATATTTGATTAATAATCGTGTCCTAGCATATAGTGGGCTAGCATAGGTGAGCCCGAGCCCTTGACAATCAACTGCAGTATGAGCTGGTTCGCGAAACTCAAACGATACAAAAACGAGTTCGAGACCCCTACTAATATGTCGTATTGGGGCTTTAGCCATCGTACGGATAGAAAAGGGACAGCAGACCCCGACCTTCCGGACGATTAAGCGACTAGCGGCGGCGCTAAGCGTGGATCCGTCTGAGCTGGCGCAACGGAAAGATTAGCCAGGGGAAGGATTGACCGTAATAAAAGGGGACAGGATACCAAGAGGTTTTCGATCGGGGCTACAAGACACTCATTTCTCTTCACTTACAGCAGGTTCGCGGAGTTCCTCTACCAAAGCTATTAGCGCTCTCTTTACCTTGAGGTTGAGCCTCTTATCGGCTTTTATTGCTGGTATTGTATCTGTGATAATCCCTTCCTTGCCAGAAACGAGGTAGTCAATACTCACCCCCAGCTCTTCAGCCAGCTTCGCAAGGCAGGCTATGGACGGGGTTCGCTTGTCCTGCTCGATAGCTGAAATATGCTGTGGCGTCAGCCCGAGAGCTTGGGCCAGCTCTTGCTGGGTAATCTTCAGAATTTGCCTTCTTTGTTTGATTCTTTTTCCTAAATTCACTTGCTCGCGTCGCCTCGTTTCCATAGGAAAGACTAGCACATCAATAGAGGACGTGCGCAACTTATCAACTACTAGTTGACAATTGCGTTATTTTGTGCTAGTATTCCCCACGCTGTGGACTGGTGAGCTGGCGATGAGGCGATGCTGGCTACCATAGAAAAAGGCCTGTGGCCACAGGCCTTTTCGAAGGTGTCGCGGGTATTTTCATTATAAAGTCCTCCGGAGGATAAGTCAACGGTGGAAAGAGGAGCTGGGGAAAAGGGGGGAGGATAATTCTGGAAGGAGCTGGAGAGGCGGCGACACCGGGTAGTGGTTACCTGGCGCTGCCTTTTTTGATTCATGAGTAGTTCCTTAAGTGCAACCCAACTCGCTGAGAGGACCAAGAAGGCTGAGGTCCTGGCGCTGGTCGCCCAATCAGGCGATTCGGTGTCCCTTGCTGAGATAGGCCGCCGGGTGGGGCTATCGAGGGAGAGGGTAAGACAGATAGCAAGAAAGGACGGGGCCGCTGCCCGAAGCAGGGGTGAGCAACGAGAACTTGTCTGCCCTGAGTGCGGAAAGGTATTCACAGTGTGGTCCTCGACGATAGAGCGGAGACGGCGCTTTTGCTCCCGTGAGTGCTCAGCTCGCAGTCAGAGGGGCCCAAGGGCAGAGCGCCTGACATTCAGGTGCGAGGTCTGCGGCCAAACTTATACCAGGAAGGCGTCTGAGGTGAAGGATGGCACCCGCTTTTGTTCCAAGACGTGCCAGGGCAGGTGGCTTCACACACTACTGCCGCCCTGGCGTCGCGGGGTCGTTCTTTCTCGCCACCAAAGGGAGCTTTTGGAATACGCCGCCAGGGGCGATTTAAACAAAGAGATAGCCGTTGCCTTGGGCATCAGGTGCCAAACGGTCAAGAATGAGTTTAGCCGCCTGATGAAGAAGATGGGGGCCAAGAACCGCCCTCATGCCGTTGCCCTCGGACTCAGCCACGGTTTGATATCTGGGCTGGAGGACCCGCTGGGCGAGGGGGCTGCATTGGTGGCCACGACGCAAGAGGAGATCGCGCGCCAGTCTTTAGCTGGTGACGTTTTGAGCAAGTTTACGTAGAAAGGAGGTGCAAATGTAGGTTGTGAAGGAGAAGTTTGTGAGGCCTTGTGTATCTTTACTGGAAAGGAGTAATAGATGGCAAAAAAGCTAAGTTCGCCCGCTAAGGCACTGTACATAATCTTTGCCTTCGCGCTGGTGTTTTCGCTGGTGCCGACGTTGGCCGTGATAACGGCGGCGCCAGTACAGGCACAAGACGAAGAAACACTCCAAGTGCTTCGGTTTACGCTTGAGGGTGGTGGGGATGGAAACGGTACGGCTGTGTGGTCAACAGCCCAAAGCTATAATGGAAGCAGCTCAGTTGAATTAAGCCTCGCAAGTGGCAGCACTGACTATGCAGAGGTCGCCTTTGAATTGCCGGGCAATGTTACACTGGCGCAAATAGTCCTTGCGACCACATCCTTCTGGTGCAAATCAACTTTCGGCGCTCACATACCGTATTTCACGTTTGAGCTTACACCATTTGGAGTGTGGAACAACAGCTTCCGCATTAACAATGATGCCGCGTCATCAACCGGCTATGGTAATTGGGCTCAGTTCGTGGCTTCCAGCACCACCCCTGAGTGGCAGTGGTTTACTGTGGATGGAGACGGTAATATCAGCGATTCGGGCTGGGATACCTGGGCTAATTTAGTCGCCCAGTACGGCACGGCTACTGTTACCGGGGTCTATGTAGGGATTTCAGGCCTGGATGCTACTGCCTACACCGCGTATGTTGATGACATCACGGTCAACGGCACCACCTACTACGGCCAAATCCAGGACGCCATTGACTCCGCCACCGGCACCATCATCAACGTGGCAGCGGGGACGTATGACGAGGATGTCACGGTTGACCTGGACCTGACTCTCACCGGTGCCCAGGCCGGTGTCGATGCTCGTGGTAGGACTGGGGTACCCGAATCGCATATCGTCGGAGTGGTCGAGGTAACTTCTGAGGCAACAAATGTGGTCTTTGATGGCTTTAAGTTCACCTCACCAACACGCGCCTTTACTCCAAGAGGCTTCAATATGCGTGTAGAATCGGCGTCATCGACCATCAGAAACAATATTTTTGTTGCTGATGAAAATGCCGGCCACACATACAGCGGCTATCTCGACTTTGAGGCCATTACCGATACGCTCGTAGAACAGAATTCCTTCTCCGGAGATCTTGACCCTGTGCAGGAACCTAACGTAATCCGCTTGGGCATCGCCAGCGGTGGTAGCACGGTAACTGTCCAGAACAACGAGATGCACGACGTTGGCGGTGGCGGTGGCGTTGGAATTATGTGCGACAATGAAGCCGCCATAATCAACATAACCGGCAATGTCATGGACAATACCGGCGACGGCATCTGGGTCGCGAACTGGCTCGAGCCTTCCTATGCTACGGTCCTTGATACCCTTTCAATTACCGGCAACGAGATTTATGACGGGGCTAAGAAGGGTATAAAGGTCGTCGGCACAGCCACGGGCACTATCGCTATACAATCCAACATCATTACCGGAAAGGCGGAAGAGGGTATTTTTGTCGCCTCGCCTGATGTGGACGTGAGTGTCGAGGGCAATACCATCACCAATAATGGGGGCGGAGCGACTGGAATACATGTTGGCAAGGCTCTGGGGACATGGCTTATTGATGATAATGACATTTCTGAAAATGAAGGCCCTGGCATCTACATCGGCAGCACCACGGATGGTGAGACGGTGGGAGATGTGAACATCACCAATAACCGCATCTGCCGTAATGATCTTGGTATTTACCTGTATGAGGATGCCTGCGGTGTAGAGGTGCTGGATAACTGCATCGTCAACAACGGTCATGGCGTCTATATTGCAGGGGACGACAATGTCATCGGTGCCGAGGGTCATGGCAATGTCATCAGCATGAACCGAGCTATTGACTCTGGAGTACATCTGACGCGCACCGCCTTTGGCAACCTAATCAACTACAACGACATCACCCTTAACACCGGTAACCCCGATGGTGACTACGGTGTCAACAATGAGAACTTCGTACCCGTGGATGCCACCAACAACTGGTGGGGTGATGCCAGTGGACCATACCATCCAACTACCAATCCCACTGGCACTGGTGATGCCGTCAGCGACTATGTACAGTTTGTACCGTTCCTTACGGCGCCTGCAGTTGACACCACCGACCCGACCATCACCTATTCCGCAGCTTCACCGTCAATGGTCTCCCTCTGGCATGATGGCATGTTCTCTGACATGTGGGAGGGCTGGAATACCTATTCAGTTGGTCCGTCTTGCTACACCATGTTCAGCGTCAAAGCCAGTGATGATACCTGTGGTGGACCAGCCAAGGTGACCATTAACAAGAAGGATTTGCTCCTGAGCATGATTCCTCCGGAGAAGCTGGATAAGTTCATTGACCGGCTAGACCCCAAGGGCTTGGAGGCGTGGGAAGAGTTCCTAGCTCACCTGGAAAACATCGAGATGGAGTACAACGAGGGGTACGGCTGTTGGGTCGAGGGGGAATGCCTGTGCGGTATATTGTATATCGCCCTAGAGGAGGAAGTCCTTAATGTCAACGACATAGAACTAGCAGAGATACTGGGCCAGGAGCTAAAGCTTGGTGAGTTTGAGATTGAGGTTACCGCCTATGACTTCTCAGGCAACACCGATACAGCCCTTATCACCATCACCATCGTTGACTATCAGATGCCAATCTGCGAGGGCTGGAACCTGAGGTCAACCTGGCTCGCCCTGGAGAACAATAAGTGGCAGGACATCGTGGCTACAGACGACGGTCTGGATACTGATTCCATCCTGAGGTGGAACAGCGAGCTTCAGCGGTGGGAGGGCTACCAGGAGGCAGCGGGTGTTGGCTACTGGTATTATGGTGGTACGCAGGTAGCACCGGCGTTGATGAAGACCCTGGAGTCATACTGGATTCATGGTCTGTACAATGACCAGTTCGGGCTCATCACCTTCAGAGGCGTTAGCGCTCCACCCGCCCGCCAGATGTATGCCGGCTGGAGCCTCATCGGCGCTGCCCTCGCCTGGCAGCAACCATCGCTCAGGGTCAATGATGCCCTGATATCTATCTATGAGGGTGCGGAGCATTGCACCGGCTACACCCATGTGCTCAGCATTGACCAGTATAACGACTGGAACGAGCAGTTCTATATCTGCGGCACCCACGAGTGGGATAGACACTACTATAAGTGGTTCTACCAGGAAACCTGGGTATTCACCCGTGGTTTCTGGGGCGAGCCGCCAATGACCAGGGGTGGCGGCTACTGGGTATTCATGGCTAACCCGGCAGTCCTAGCTGGCTTCAACTCCACACCGCTCCCGGCGTCGTTCTGGTCCTACTGGTGGGATTAATAGAGATAAGAGTAAGGGGGAGGATGTAAAACATCCTTCCCCAGGCTCCTCTGGAGGCGTGAGATAGCAGGGGGGAGGTGCAGGTGCTATGGCGCCTCCCCCATGCCCCTTGGAGGTATAAATATGAGAAAAGGTATGGCTATTGGCCTAATAGTAGCTTTTATTTTGCTCCTAGCACCATCAGCATTCGTAACTGCTCAGGCCGCTGAGCCAACCCTGCCTCACCAGTTCTGGGGCACGGTAAAAATACGTACCACTGAAACTGGCACCAATGTTGATGCCCCGGTGGGGACAACTGTTGTTGCGAAGGTTGACGGAGTAGAGAAGGGACGCATCAGGGTTACTACGCCAGGCAAGTATGGTGGTCCCACTCTTGCCGAGGGTAAGCTGCTAGTGCAAGATGTTGCCGGCGAGGGAAACCCGATAGAGTTTTACATCAATGAAACCTGCAAGGCTGACCAGACGGCGCTGTTTCACAGCGGGGCTATTGATGAACTGAACTTGACAGCGTATTGTGTGGCTCCAGCTCCTCCGGGAGGAGGGGGAGGGGGACCAGCCCCGCCCGGGGTGACGCCAACACCTACGCCAACACCCACGCCTACACCTACACCCACGCCGACTCCGACTCCCACACCCACACCCACGCCTACGCCGACTCCGACCCCAACGCCTGTCCCGGGCCTGGGGCCCGGTGCTTGGGCTGGGATAGGGATTGGCATCCTTCTAATTATGGGGCTGGCAATCTGGCTGTTCATTAGGCGGCGGTAAGGCGAATCGCCGAGAGGATGAAGAGGGGGTTCTCTTGTAAGGCTTGGCTCTTGGTGGCTCTCACTGCGAGCTGGGAGGCCACTTAAATGTGCTGAAAGACACTCGATAAACGTAGCCCCCATCGGCTTAGTAGCCTATTTCTTGAAAAGGACTACAACGGCAATTAAAAGCCCTATTATCCATTTCCACACATACTCTGTTGGGTCAAAAAGGAAACGTACCAAGACCCTTAGAGTATCATTCCAATCTGCAGTAACACTCCTAATTTGCCCTCTAAAATCAGGTATCAAGGCTAGAATGATATTTATTATTAGGTAAGCAACAAGTATCCATTTTATCTTCATCTTCTTATCGTGCTTTCGCGGTCTCTTAGGGAAGCTGGATTAGTAGTGAGTGAGCCACCTCCTTTATCCAACACAATATTACCAAAGTCACCTTGCAACAATCAAGTGCTACAGTGCTCACTCACGACTTTGGCGGGTGAGGAGGTTCCGTCTCAGTGAAATAAGGGCCCATTCTTCATCGTTATTGCCCTTGGATTCTTAATATCGACCTTCTTCCTGCACTTCATACAATAGGCTTGCATTAGGTTTACCTCCCTTTTTGGTATGATATGGTGAGTATATGATATAGTAAGTACGATAAAGTATCCCTGTCCATGTTCTCAATATTCATCCGGGTGTAATTCAGAGGTCACAATAGCTTGGAAAGTGCAGTCCGATACAAAAAAGAGAGGCTCTCCCCAGGTGTGAGTCCATTGGGAGAGCCTTTAGTTTACAATGGGAGACGCTCTAGAATTAAAATCTAGGCGTTTTTTCAAGGCGGCGAATGGTGTGTTCTCTACCTGATTTCCCACCACCGCTACCAAAAGGACAAAAAAGGGGGAGCGAATATTCTCCGCTCCCCCCAACGGTAGTCTAGTACTGTTCATGCGCCGGGGCAAGAGGCTCCTGCTCTCAGACCCCGAGCTTCAGTTGCTTTGGTGCCCTGGCTGCCGCCTCCTCCCGCACCTTTCGCGTCTCTGCTCTCCCTCTTTCCTCCCTTGCCTTCACCCGCTTGCGGTAAATCCACCCCTTTAGCTCCTTGAGGAGCCCCATCCGATAGTTATCCAAGGAGTCTACTCGGACATCATCGGGCATTTCGACACCGCTTTCCTTTGTGCGATGCCTGCTATAGACCTGGTTGGCGATGTAGAGGTAGATCTGTGTCCAATCGCTGTCCATTGGCGCCGTCAGGGAAGCCGTGTAGAGATAAGCGCAAGCCTCGGCGTCGGTCCCGATCATCTCCTCTCCCTTGAGTGCCTTCATGTTCATGGCCAGCCTCTCCAGGGTAATGCTGGTTTTTAGCCAGTCGGGAAGTGTATCGGCCCAGCCCCCGGGAAAGACGATGATGGGGTCGGTAAGGGCGCCCACCAGGGCGTCGATCTGCTTGACTATTATTATTCGATTGTCCAGCTTTATCACCTCCTTTCTATCGGGATATGTAGAGGCCAATCGTGAACGGGCCAAGGTAGATGTTCAGGAAGCACTGGCTTACCGACAACGTGAACCCAAAAGCCCATTCACGAGGCCAGAACTCGAAGAGCGGTCTTATCATGCCATCTCACCTCCTTTCTAGGCACAACGAGGGGCTCCTGGTATACCAGTAGGTATATACTAAAACGCTATCTTCAGTTGTCTCGGCTTGCTGGCTTCCCGCGCCTCGATCTCCCTTCTGTGTTGCTCCATTTCTGCTCTAGCCTTGCCAGTGAGGTCAAGGATGCCCTCGGTATTGGCACTCACCTTGCCATCCCTGAAGCTCCCAATGAGGGGCTCATACCACCTGGCGCGCCAGTAAGCATCCCGAACGCACTCCCGTTGCACCATCAGCCTGAAGGTTTTGTCTCGTGGGCTTGGTGGCCAGCCAGCCGCCGGCCCCCGGTATATGTCCTGGTCAAGGTGGACATCCTCCGGCACCACGAAGCTCTTGCTCTTGGTGTAGAGGTAGCAACCGGTATCGAAGTCCTTCGCCAGCGCCCATACTCCCTTGTGATTCACCCTGGGCAAGAGCGAAAGCAGGGCCTCCGCGCTCTCCAGGAGATCCTCTCTGGGGCAGTGGTCGAGGTCGCCGTAGATGCCGCCGGTCTTCAGGTCAATGGTGATCGCCCCCGGCTTCAGTTTCGCCATCTCGGATCACCTCCTCTCTACTATTCAGTTGTTTTTGGGCATAGTTCGGGGACCGCCCAGACGCCGGTCTGGGCTAGAACTTCAATCCTGTCTGATTGCGCTCCCTCTCAATCGTATCTTTGGGGATCACCCCTTGCACAGATTGAACCCCGTTCCTGAGCCGTTGGAGCGCATACCTCAGATCGAAGTCGAGACTGTTGAGCCTCTCCTTTACATACTTCGGAAGGTTGCTGTGTTGGCTGGCTAAAGCGACATCCGCTCGTGCTTCAGCGATCAAGGGCTCCATCTCATCAATCTTCCGTCGTATACGCTCCAGCTTTTCTTCGAGAGGAAGAGCTTTCCACGCTATCGGCATCTGTTTCACCCCCTCTCTAGGCAAAGTTTGGGGATACTCTCCGACCGGGTTTTGATAACCCCCTACTACTACAACAGGCGCAATTGTGTCCTGGGCTTAGAGCGCCCCTGTGTTTCAGCGTATTTCTGCTCTATCTCGGCCATTCGCTCGTTTGAGTATTTGACCCTGGTCTGCTCAGGCTCTTCGATAACCTCTATTCGCTCAAGCCCTTTAGCTTTCCACTTCTCGACTTCGAGCAAAAAGAGGTTAATTCGCCGGTCAACTTTGGCTCGGTCGTCGGCGACGCCGTGTGCCCACACCCCGCCGAACCCCAGGGGATTAGGGTATGGCTTGACCTCCACCGTCTCATCGAGCAGGTAATAGCTCCTGTCCCCCTCGATGATGGGGGTAATCCTGAGCTGGGCATAGCTCTGCTCTCGATCCATCCGCCACGCTTCTTTTTCGTCTTTTTCCCATTCCCTCACGAAGCTGCGTTGCACCGTTTTCACCCCCTCTCTATTCGGTTGTATTTTCCACAAAGAGAGGGGGGATCGATCCCCCCTCTCTTTCCCTGGGGATTGCACGTAGGGAAAGCCTAGCCCCTACTACTTCCCTTCGCCCCCGATCAATCGGGGCTACCTAGTAGCCACCCGTTCAATCCCCCTTCGAGCCAAAAAGAGAGGGGATACGCTCCACGACTGGGGAGCATATCCCCTCAAAAAAGCAAAAAAGGCGGGGTCACCCCCGCCTTTCATGCGTGGCTTCTCTTTTGGGCTTTGCGTTCTCTAGGCTACTGCTACAGGCTCTTTTGCCTTGCGGGATCGCTTTGGCTTATCCTCGGCGCTTGGATCGGGTGTCTCGGCGCTTTCCTCGGTGCTCTCCTCGGCTACCTCGGCGCTCTCCTCGGCTACCTCGGCGCTCTCCTCGGCTTGCTCGGCTACCGCTTCCGCTGGAGGCTCGGCAACCGCTTCCGCTTCGCCTTCGCCATCCTTTTTGCCTAACCCCACATTGACAGGCATTACCGCAAGGCGATAACCGTCAACAGTAAAGAGGATCACCTCTTGGGGCGTGTTCAGCTTGACCTCGACCATCCCCCCAAGCGCTTTGAGCGCCTGTATTAAGTATGAGCCACTGATAGCGGTTTGGGCTTCCCCCTCGGTCTGGGCTTCGATCCGAGCCTCGCCCTTATCCTCTTGGGCGGTCAGAATCAGCGCCCCCTCCTTTAAGGAGAGGGTTATCGCCGATTCCCTATCGCCTGATAGGGCGATTAGGCTTGCGCCAGCCTTGATCATTTCCCTTGTGTCGAACCGAGCAACCGCTATATGTTCAGTGGGCATAACCTTCTCATAATCGGGATAAGTGCCCGCTTCGCTTCGCCACTGATAGCGGATCGCCTCGGTTTCGATCACTAGGCTATTGTGGTCGCTCATACCATCTGGTTCAAAGGCTAGCCGAACCCTATGCGCCTTTTTCAGCGCCGAAACTAACCCCTTTAAGTCATCGGCAGGGATAAGGGATTCCCCTTCCCCATTCTCGAAGTCAAGGGATAGTTCGGCAAGGCGAAAACCATCGGAGGCGGCAAGGGTTAGCTTCCCCTCTTTCTGGACAAATCGGACACACTTCAAAACAGGTCTTTCTTCCTTGCCCGAAACAAAGGGGATAACCCTTGACAGAGCTTCGGCAAGCTCTATACTGCCGATGTTGGGAAAGACCGAGCCATTGGGCGAAATCCGAACCTCGCAAGTATCGGACATCGCTATCTTCTCGGTGATCCACGCTCCATCGTCAAGGTAGCCTGTGTTGCTTCCGCAAACTACTCTCAAGCCTTTTGCGGTAGCCTGCGCTTCGCTAGCGCTGCCGTTGGGGGTTACCTTGACGACATTCGATCCCCCCAAAGCTCTCAAGTAGTTGAGAAAGCCTTTGCGCCCTAGCTCGATGTCACCGATCCGAACCTTGAGCGCTTGCGCCCTCGAAAGAGCGCCCACAAGCCTTTCCCTGTGGCAAACAAAGCCTTCACCAGAACGCTTGCCCTCGATATTTAGTTGTTCCACAAACCCCCCTTTGGGCTAGCAAGGCACTGGGCAAGTTCACCTTGCTTCCCTAGTAGTGAGCGCCACTATGCTGCGCTACGCTAGCCATAATTGGCGCTCCCACTATATATACCGTTTTGGGGGGGCAAAAAGTAACGCCTAAAAGAGCCTCTTTTGCTCTCTTTTCCTAAATCGC
>Ga0209979_1004052_pt1 | contig 12378 bp, 14 predicted proteins | sample AnhtaG_FD_183114 | JGI IMG/M metagenome (GOLD analysis project Ga0209979, IMG submission 183114) | Deep subsurface microbial communities from Anholt, Denmark to uncover new lineages of life (NeLLi) - Anholt_01485 metaG (SPAdes) (version 2) | ecosystem: Environmental > Aquatic > Marine > Oceanic...
GCCCTAGCAGTCTTAACCGTCGGCTAGGGCATTTTGTTTGCCCGATAGACTAGGGCAAGCGTTCAGGTCAAGGCTTTGCCATATTCAGTTGTTAAGGTACTTTTCTGTCTTTGTAGCTTGATTATTGAACAAAAGGAACTATTGTTAAATAAAAGAATGAACCTATATTCTCATGATAAAAATTGAGGAATAAAAAAAGAGGAATTGTAACGGATTACAGCTTTATGCCTTGCCTCTCCTGTGCCGAGGCTGCTAGCTTCTGCCCCTAGCCCCTGCCGTAGAGGGCGAGCTGTGGGTTAGACCAAGCAGCCTCGCTGGCCTTTCGCCCCACTTCAGTCAGGCGGAAGTACTTACGGGGCTGGCCCGGAGGGTAGCGGTCCTGGAAACTTGACGGCTCTTCCCTGCCTGTAAACTACACCCAGCCCAAGGAGCCTCTTTACCAGGATGAAGAGGGGAACAGCTTCAGTGATGGCAATGTCTGCCTTGCGGAGACCAACGGTCAGCTCTCTAAGTTCGTTCACCATGTCGGTCACCTGTTCAAACTGGGGGAATTCTCCGGCTCTGAGTGCCTCTACTATTGCTGCCACACTTCCTTTTGCTACACCGGTCTTCTCCGCAATGTCATCGTAGGGAAGACCTTCGAAGTAGAGCTTCACTAGCTCAAGCTTTCTGTCTATCGGTATCTCCCGGCTCACTGTTCTTGCCTCCTTTGCTGCCTGCGGTCTTACTAAGTCTGCTACTCAGGCTAGCTGCCTAACTGAATGAACAACTGAACAAAGTTTTGAACATCTTTAGGTACTCCTAAGTTCTATCGTATTAGTCTCTTTCTCAATCGCGCCATTATTTAGCTTCTCCCTTCTATACGCTAGTTTGAAATCCATGTTGTCTGCCGGAGAATAGCGACGGTGCGCCTCTTGAATATCACTTTGAGCCATGTTCACATAGATTCGAAGGACATCTAGTGTGGAATGCCCCATCATCCTCTGGAGACTGAAGACATTCCCCCCATTTCGCAGGAACATGATAGCAAAGGTGTGACGGCAAGTATGAGGCGAACACCTGACTCCACTTATTCCCGCTTTCCTACCGTAGTAAGTCATAATCTTCTCTACCCTGTCTTTGGTTAGTGGCCTACCATCCTTGGTAAGGAAGACAAAGTTAGAGTTAGCTGTTACTGCCTCAGGGCGATAGCGATTGATATATCGCCAGAGGAAACGCTGGACCTGCTTACCAATTGGGATAAGGCGTTCCTTGTTTCCTTTACCCAAAACCTTAAGCATACCATCTTCGAGCCACACGTTGTCCAGTTTCAGATTGCAGAGTTCAGACACCCGGAGACCGGTATCAAGCAGCGTCAGGATGATGGTATAGTTCCGGTAACCTTCAGGGGCTCTAGTGTCTATGACATTAAGTAGTTGCCGGATTTGAGAATCGGAGAAGGTGGGAATGCTTTTTCTTGGCGCTCGTGGAATTTTTGCTCGCTCAAAGGGATTAGTGTCTATTATCCCTTCTGAGACCAGCCAGGAGAAGAAGATCCTGAGACTGCGCAGGTAACAGTTGACAGTGTGCCCCGAAAGCCCTTTATCCTGAGAATGATTGAAGCGATGACCAGAGAAACGCCTCTTCTGCTGCAGGTAGAGAATGAAAGCCCTGATTTCATGCTGGCTGATTTGGGTTACATCGCAGCTTATTCTTTGTGAAGCAAGAAAGTCTTGGAAGTAGCTTACACTGTTGGTGACAATAGCAATGGTATTGGGGCTTTTACCTTCAGTGGTAGCGCAGAGCTGGTAACCCTGAAGCAAGCTTCTTATATCGGTGCAAAATTTTGACGAAGCAAGAGCCCCTAGTTTACAAAGCTGTTTTTTGGGGTTAAAATAGATATGATTTTGGGCGGTTAGCTCAGTGGTTAGAGCGCTTGCTTCACACGCAAGAGGTCACTGGTTCAAGTCCAGTACCGCCCACCATAGGGTACGGTAGGTAGAACTCCCTCTTTTTCGATAGCCATCTTTTCCGGCAAAAGAGGCATCGAGTAGCTCAAGACTGCTTCGTCGCCAGTTACTTTGACCTCTTTGACGAAGCTTCTGATAAAAGCCCTTCTCTCCACTAGCGAGCCTTCTTTGAGAAGGTCATGCAGGTCTTCAACATAGCCGGAAATAGTTTCAAGGTAGACAACTTCAACAACTACATGAAGGGCTATGTCGAGCGCATCCGCAACCTCATACCCAAGGAGGCGCTGGAGGAGGAGCGTAAGGCTATGGAGTATGGCAGCCAGCAGTCAATAATCTAAAAGCTGCCGGGAATTGAAAGGGTAACTATGCCTAGAAAGGAGGCAAGCGGTTGGTCTAGCAAGCGATTGCTAGCTTGTCTCTGGGGACCCTTCCAAGCAGGTTGTCGCGAGTTCGAGTCTCGTCTCCCGCTCCACTACTTCTCTATGGTGATAACCCAGCTAATGGGCAAGTCGAATAATACCTTAATCTCAACATTAACCGGAGGCTCAACCTCTTCTCCCAGAGGTTGTTCCCTGGTAATAGTTACTGTCTCAGAATACAGGCTGAAGACCTGGTCATAGGCATAACTCGACAATTGCTCTCCAGGCAGTGAAACCGTGGTGTACACCTCAAACTTGGTGTTTACTTCACCGGTAGCAGTCATGACAAACCGCCAATCCTTATCAATGACGAAGTTGAAAACCTGCATTAACGGTCGGTCATCAAACCACAATTCATTATAAAACTCTTCTTCAGGGACCCGCACCGGTGGCGGAAGCTCATCGGAACGAACGGTCATGACTTCTTGCCATTCATAAGGTTCCCCTTCCCCCGGTTCCCTTTCCGGTATTTCGGATGGCAGGGGAGTGATTTCTAGCGAGGTAATATTGCTTCTAGCCATGGAGATAAATTCCGTTAATGTATCTTTGCCACAGAAGAGCGATTCCTCTGAAGAAGCAACGTCCATGAGTATTATACAGCAGTGATTTCCGGCAAGTAGAAGCTGGACAGACTGCATTGGGGCCCCACTTTCCAGAACCCCGGTCACAAAATCTCCGTCCTCTTGAACAGGGAAGCCACTCATCTGCATTAACTGTATATACTCATCAAGATATTCGGCAGTCTCAAAAAACATTGTAAAGACGCCAAAACTGCGGAAGCTGTTTCCTTCCCACTCCGTCCTGACGCCACGTATACTCCCCCAGGCTGCTGGGGAATCCTCTTCCAGTGAAATGGGCTCTCCGGGGGCAAATTGCGTGGTTTCTCCACGATGGACAAAGGTCTCTAGTTTATCATAAGTACTTATGTCGGGACATCGGGATACGATTGAATCCCAGCTGAGTATGTACTCGGCATCGGCTGCGCTGTGAGTTAGCTCATAGGCGGTAGGAGTAGATTTACCACAGGTAGCGACTCCAGTAACCAGAATAACTACTGTTAACACTAGGATGAATTCTTTTGTCAGCAACCCGGCTGTTCTTTTCACAGTCATTCCTCCATTTGTCTAAAATTATTTACAGACCACTACGCGCCATCTCTACGATAGGTAGGAGGCTGACCATAGGCCGGTAAAAAAACGACGGGCATTGGTGCCAAGCACCCGGGTGTCATAGCCGCCTTCCTGGACGACGAGCGTCAGAAGATGGACTGAGCCAATCATTTTCCCCATGGCTTCAAAGTCTTCCGCCTCAAGGCTCCAGCTACCAGTCGGATCTTCCTTGGCTGTGTCCAACCCAAGGGCGACAATGAGGAATTGCGGCCGGAACCTCGCTATTCGTCTCAGTACTTCGCTGAGGACCTGCTGGTACCTCTTACCGTCAAAATCCTCAGGCAGCAAGGGGATATTTATATTATAGCCTTTGCCGGCGCCATCCCCCTTTTCGTCGGCAAAGCCGCTGAAGTAGGGATAGGCAAAACGGGGGTGGCGGTGGATGGATATGGTCAGGACGTCAGGGCGCTCATAGAAAATGTCCTGCTGGCCGTTGCCATGGTGATAGTCAATATCAAGGATAGTCACCTTACCGTAGGCGCTTAAGTATTGGGCGGCGATGGCCGCCGAGTTGAAATAGCAAAATCCGCCAAAGGAACGGCGCCCGGCATGATGACCGGGGGGGCGTACCAGGGCATAGGCTAAACGGTGGCCCTCAAGGATTTGTTCGGCGGCGGTCAGGGTACAGTCGGCGGCCCTCTTGGCCGCTAAATAGGCATTACCGTTTATCGGCGTAAAGGTGTCAATGCAGTAGTAGCCGACACGAACGGGGAGTTCTTTGGGGGGACGAGCGGCATTACGAATGGGAAAGACGTAGGGGTAAATTGACTGCCCCGGCTCAAGGTTGGCACAGACCTTCTTGAAGTATTCTACAAACTGGGAATCGTGTACCGCCTTAATATACCGCTCCGAAAAATGACGGGGAGTGACCTTGTGAAACAGTCCCGTCTCATCAAGTTCCTTCAGAATTGAGTCTATTCTTACCGGAGACTCAACGTATCCCCGTTCTTCCACGTGGTGAATGAGGTGCCGGTCATTTATGACGAGCACGATCTGCTTATCAATCGATATGGTGCGCCGTGGCATGAGCGGCGCCTTTTTTACATATCTCGGTTGTCTAAGGCGCACCGGGTCGTCCTGAAATGATTCCACCACCATCTCAATATAGCTGGGTGGGCATACCCCTTTGTACTTCCGCTCCAGAATCGCCCGGACAATCTCTCTGGCAATATCACGAGGAAGCCTCTGCTCCTGCCCCAGGTCATCATAAACCAGATAGGGCGGATTATCATCCCCAGGTTTGAGGGGCGTCTCATATGCCGTGTTGATGATGGGGCGGGCGCCGTATCTCTCGTAGAAGCGCAGGCGTGCCGCATTCTGTTTCCTGACTTCGGGGTCACGGCTCAATTTAGGGTCGTCGGGAAGGCACTCAAAGAAAAGACCTGTGGTATTTAAGTCCAGCGCTTCCTCCCGCACCCTTTCGTAGAGAGCACCACCAATGCCGCCGCCTGTTCTCCGTTCGGCAGCGGAAATATAGTCCAGGTAGCAGAATCTTAAAACCGGCTCATGAAACAGAGTGGCAAATCCAATAATGCGACCCCTTGCCCCCTCGGCGACAAAGAGAATGGAGCGAAAACGGTACTTCAAGGGGTTGCGCAATTGCTCGGGCAATTTGGCTATGTCCCTCCTGGACAGGAGGGGGAACTGAGTGCGCAGAATCTCCTGAACCTGAGCTATGGCCTCTTTATTGGCTGGAGTTATATCATCATAAACCCGACGAATACGAAACATAGACTATCCCTTAAGACTTCAGCCTACCACACCTTTGATTATACCAAGTAGCTCCAGTCCATGTATAATCATGCTCACCGCAATGGCTGCCAGCAGCAGGCTAAATACCCTGGAAATTGCCTTGAGCCCGCCCTGCCCCAGAAAACGGGCCACCTGTTCTCCCCCCAGGAAGATAACCCAGGTGATAACCATATTCAGGGCAAAGGAGAGAAGAACCATATAAAGGGGGAATTGCGTCGCCAGAAGCAACAGGGTGGTTATTGTCGCCGGTCCTACCGTCAGCGGGGTACCGATGGGCACCACCGCCACCAGCTCCTCTTTGACGGCTGTCACCATATGACCGGTGGTCATGTACTTGATGGCAAACGCCAGCAGTATTAGCCCCCCGGCAATAGCAAATGAGCCTACAGAAATTCCCATCACTTCCAGAATGAACCGCCCGAAGAAAAGGAATACCAGACCAACAGTGGTGGCGGTTATGATAGCAACATGAACCACCCGGCGGCGCTCTGGCCTCGACATTCCTTCACTCAGGGAAAGAACGAAGGGCAGATTGCCCAGGGCGTCAATAACGATGAACAGGGGGACGAAGGTTAGTACGAAGTCTTGTAAATGGGTGCTCATTATATGCCCTATCCCCTCAGCCGCTTTTGCAATATCAGTTTATCATCGCCGGGGGCATAGAAGTCGGGGAGGCGGCCGATTACCTGATGACCGTGACTCAGGTAAAAGCGCCTCGTCTTTTCGTACCCCGCTTGGGACGATGTCTCAATGACGAGCAGCCTCCCCCGAGCCTCCCTGATTCTGTCCTCGGCATAGGATAGTAAAGCCCCACCCATACCTCTGTCCCGCTTCTCCACCGACACCGCCATCCAGTAGATGTCCCAGGTACCTTTTGTCAGCGGCGTTGGTCCGTAGCAGATATAGCCGCCAATAGCTGAATCCAGTTCAGCGACAAAGGCATGATAGCCTGAGCCATCAGGGTCACGTAGGTAGCTGTCAATGACCTCCTCAGCCACCACCACCTCAGCCGGCTTGAACTCGGGGGTATCCCGCAGTATTTTCATCAGGGCTGGCTTGTCCCTTTTCACCATCGGGCGTATCTTGACCGTCATCGTTTTCCTTCTCCAGCGCTAACTGCAAAATCTTCTCAATGAATTGGGGGTAAGCCATGCCAGCGGCTTCAGCCTGACGTACCGCACCTGAGCCGGGGGAAATATCGGGGTTGGGGTTGACCTCAATAACATTGAGCCGTCCCGCCTCATCCTGCCTCATGTCTACTCTAGCATAGCCACGGCAGCCGAGCAAACGAAAAGCGTTGAGCGCGGTTCGGGCAATACGTTCTCGCTCTCTGGTTCCGATTTCAGCCGGACAGACTACCTTTGTGCCCTGAAAGCAGAGGCTATTGGGCTGCCACTTGGCATCAAAGGTGAGAATCGGGGGCACCCCCTGAGGCAGAGAGTAATCTATCTCCGAGATGGGAAGGGCGGTGTAACTATTATTACCCAGCACGGTAACGTTAAACTCGCGCCCGTTTATAAAATGCTCCACCAGGGCTTGCCCGCCGTAGAAGTTGCTTACATTAGCTACCTGCTTCCCAAGCGAGGCGAAATCATAGACCACGCTTTCCGGTGACAACCCGTGGCTGGCGTCCTCTCTACAGGGCTTGACAATACAGGGGTAACTCAGCCGGAAGCTGGACAGCGTCTCCGGTTTGAGCAGCTGGAAATCAGGGGTTTTGATGCCGGCAGTTCTCAAAATCGCCTTGGCTTTAGCCTTATCCAGGGCTAACTTAAGCGCCCCGGCGGGACAGCCAGTATAGGGTATCCCCAGCGCCGATAGGATATCGGCCATCTCGGCTTCCGTCTCCGGGTAGCCGCCAAAACCCTCAAAGAGGTTGAAGACCAGGTCCGCCTCCAGTTCGCCGAGCCTTTTCTTTGCTTGGCGAAGAGGCGGCGCTAGCGGTAATCGAACCGCCTCATAGCCCAGTTCGAGCAGGGCGTGATGTACCGCTTCCACGGCGTCAAGCACGCCAATTACTGCTGTCTGTTCACCCCGGGCATCATAGCGGCTGTTGAGGGGCTCATTATAGACGATGGCTACACGGGCACACACTGCGGATACCTCTTCAGCGCGGCATCGAGGACAGCCTTTATCAGCTCCTGATGAGTCCAGCCTGATTTATTGGCTATGATGACCAGGTCACTATAGCTGCCCAGCCCCGGCAGAGGATTTATCTCCAGAAAGTAGGGCACCCCCTCAGGGCTGATCCTGAAGTCGAGCCGGGCAAAGTCCCGGCACCCCAGAACCCCGAACGCCTTGAGGCTGGCGAGGGCTATCCTGGCCAAAACTCCATCCTCAAGCTTAGGGGGGCATTCATAGTCGACCAGGTTGAGGTAATCGCGTTTTACTTCAAGGGAGTAGACAAAGTGCTTCTCCCTTCTTCTGGGGAGGATGCGCATCATGCCTATCACCCGGGGCGGGGAATTGCCGATGATGCCTACTGTAACCTCGTCACCAGCGATAAATCGCTCCACCATCACCGGCTGTCGGTAACTGTCTAAGAGCCTGATTACCTCCTCCTGCATCCGTCCTAAGCTGTCTACCGCTGAAGTCAGGCGAATGCCCTTGCTTGAGCCTTCAAAGGCTGGCTTGACGATGGCCGGGAGTGGGAATTGCTCCCAGGGTATTTGAGCGAGGTCTTCCTCATCAGTTATTACCTGCCACCTTGGGGTAGAGACACCCTCGGCGGCTACCAGCTTTTTGGCTAAGGGTTTATCAAGGCAAATCGCCAGGCACTGAGAGTCGGAGCCGGTATAGGGTATACCCAGCATCTCCAGGACGCTGGGCACCTGAGACTCACGGCTGCGAGAGTTCCCCCGTCCCTCGGCGATATTAAAGACAATGTCAACCTTCTCCCGGAGAATGTTTTCCAGGAATTCCCTGCCCCCACCCAGCATCACCACCGAGTGCCCTCCCGCCTCAAAGGCGGCGGCAATAAGCTCTACCGTCTCTCTGGAATCATACTCCTCAAGGGCATCCTCAGGGCCGACTTCATCCAGGGGCACGGCGGCTTTAAGATCGTACGATAACCCTATCCGCATCCCTGACTCCTTCCGGCTCCAATGGTAATTCCGGGTGTGCCCCGTTTTTAGGATTTCGGCAGTGGTAGAGGTGACCACGGTAGTTCCTCACCAAAAGTTCGTCTCCGGTCTGTGCCAATACATAGTTCGGCTGCAAGGGAACCTTGCCCCCACCCTGGGGCAGGTCGATGACAAAGGTGGGCACCGCCAGCCCCGAGGTATAGCCGCGCATGCCCTCAATTATCTTCAAGCCCGTCTCTACCGGCGTGCGCAGGTGCTCCGTCCCCTCCACTTCGTCACACTGAAAGAGATAGTAAGGGCGCACCTTAATCTTGAGCAGGCCCTGACACAGCCTGGCCTGTATCTCCACGGTATCATTTACACCGCGCAGGAGAACACTCTGGTTGTTTACCGGAACGCCGCCCCGCAGCAGCCTGTCACAGGCGACCGCCGCCTCAGGAGTTATCTCGCGGTAGTGGTTGAAGTGAGTGTTGAGCCATATGGGGCCGTACCTGGATAGCATGGCGCACAGTTCGTTATCTATACGCTGGGGCAACACCACCGGAAACCGGGTGCCGATACGGATGATTTCCACATGCGGTATCCTTCTGAGCCTGGAGATAATGCTCTCCAGGTGGGGAGTAGAAAGTGTTAAGGGGTCACCACCGGAGATGACAACATCCCTGATGGCCTGGTGCTGGCGTATGTAGTCCAGCATGGCTTCGACTTCACTGGCAGTGCGCACCCAACCCCCGTGGCGCCACTCCCTCTTACGTGTGCAGTGGCGGCAGAGCATAGGGCAGATATCGGTAAGCACCATTAAGACGCGGTCCGGGTAGCGGTGAACCAGCCCCGGCACTACCGAGTCCCTCCTCTCTTCAAGGGGGTCTTCGGTGCCGATGCCGGCCAGAGATATCTCGTCAAACGAGGGTACTGCCTGCTTCCTGATGGGGTCTTCCGGGTCATCAGGGTCAATCAGGGAAAGGTAATAGGGAGTTACCGAGATGGGATAGCGTTTGGTTACCAGTCTAAGTTGTGCCTGCTCTTCAGGGGTTAAGGGTATGAATTTACTTAGCTGGTCAACAGTGGTAATCCGGTGGCGGAAATGCCACTTCCAGTCGTTCCAGAGGCTATCGGGTATATGCCCAAAGAACCGTCGTCTCTGGGCGCTGGTACTTGGAGGTTCTTCTTCAAGACTGCTGACTATGACGGTGGCACCAGGAGGTTCCTCTTCGGCCTCACTGTTACCGCAGTTTTCAATATAATATTTTTCTGCCCTGGGGGCAGATTGACTTTTCATGTTTAAAGGCGCTTTCACCTTGCTTTTATCTCCTCTAGAGTTAAATTTTTGTATATCGGGCTGGCTGATGAAGTTACATTTTTGTTCTTTCCCCCCAAAATAGTTAGGATATACTTGCCCTAACATAATTTTCATGTTATAATATACAGGAATTATATTTCATAAATAAATTATACACTATTTTTAACAATTGTCAATAGGTTTTTGGTCTTTTCATTAAAAATATTTTCGCCAGGAGGTGCCAGCATGGGAGGATGGAAGTTTGTGACCAATCATGCTCTAGTGCTTTGCCTGATTGCCCAGCAGTCGCGAATCACCGCCCGGGACATCGCCTCGACGGTAGGTATTACCGAGAAGACAACGCGCAATATCATCAATGACCTTGAGGCTGCTGGGTACGTCACCAAGGCAAGAGAGGGAAGGCGCATCAGGTACGGCATCGATTCGGAGCTACCGCTCCGGCACAAAATGCAGGAGGATAAGGCGGTGGGTGACCTTCTGGAATTGCTGGGATGGGAAAAGCGACGCCAGCGAGTAAAGAGTGAGGCACACTAGGATGGGAAAGTAAGGAGGCCAAAGATGAAAATACTGCTCGTCGTTGATGGTTCATCACATTCTGAGCTGGCAACAAAGATGCTTGAAGCGCTTCGTCTTCCCCCACGGACGGAGATTATGGTAATGACGGTCGTGCCTGAGCATACCTTCCTCGGAGGAATTACCCTGAGCAAGCTCAGCGGTGCCTCCGCCAGGAAGAAAACGCAGCGGCAAAAGGCGCTCAAACTCCTCCGGGAGCCGGTTCAGGCACTCACTGCGGGTAAGCTTAAAGTGGATAGCTTGGTGAGGTGGGGAAACCCAGCAGCAGAAATCCTAAAAGTGACCAATGAGAGCGGTGTTTCCCTAGTGGTAATGGGCGCCAAGGGTTTGACTGACCCCCTCCCTTTTTGGCTCGGCAGCGTTGCCCAAACCGTGATGAAGCACGCAAAAGCTAGTGTCTTGCTGGTAAGGGGAAAAGCCGCTCTAACAGAAGCCACGCCTACCCAGGAGAAGAGTGCTACCATTAAACGGGTCCTGCTGGCTACTGATGGCTCCAGATACTCGGAGGCCACAGTCCAGGTCCTGTTAGATTTGCCACTGCCACGGCAGTGTGAGGTCATTGTGATGACTGCTCTCCAGTCACATCTGGCAGCGTGGGTAAAGACACCAACGCTTGATTTTCAAACCAACCAGGAGTTACTGTCCAGGCTTCAAGAAGCTGAAAAAAATGAGGCACAGAAGATAACCACTAAAGCCGAGAAACAATTCCAAACCAAAGGTTACCGGACGGCATCCGTGGTGATAGAAGGAGGGGCTGCTGAGTCCATACTGACGGCAACTAAGGAATACAAACCGGATATTATTGCACTTGGAAGTAGAGGCCTAAGTGGAATTGAGTCACTCTTTCTAGGCGGTGTAGCCGAGAGAGTAGCCAGATATGCCAATTGCTCGGTGCTCATCGGGCGCACTCCCAAATAAACAAGTGAGTAATCACATAACAGGACCCCAAACAAAACGCTGATTAAGGGGGGAGACAAACAAAATGGTGAAGACCAGTGACAAAGTATCTAGAGATGGACTAGGTAAGACACTGAGGAGACAATTCATAGCTGGCATTATCGTTGTCGTACCCCTCGGCGCCACCATACTAATATTAGTCTGGATCTTTAATGCCATCGATAACCTCTTACAGCCGATAGTCACCAATATCTGGGGGCACACCATTCCAGGGGTGGGCTTCGGTGTGACAGTAGTACTGATTTACATTGCCGGCGTTATCGCCAGCAATGTTCTGGGGAGAAGGCTCATTCGCTACGGTAACTCTCTTATAGCCAGGGTCCCGGTATTTCAACAACTCTACACCGGTATCAAACAAATAGTGGACAGTTTCTCCGCTCCGGATAAGACTGGTTTCATGCAGGTAGTCCTGGTAGAGTTCCCCAGAAAAGGCATGAGGGCAATAGGCTTTGTGACTAACGAGTTGACCGATAAGTCGGGGCAGAAACTCCTCAATATTCTGATACCTAATGCCCCTAACCCAATGAGCGGCTTCTTGCAGATAGTTAAAGAGGAGGAAGTAGTCCGAACTAAAGTATCGGTGGATGAAGCCCTCAAAATGATCGTCTCTGCGGGCAGAGTGACCCCCGCTGGGGTGAGTGATAGGCTGCCTCCCGCAGATTAACGGGCCAAGAATATAGAACTATTGACAAATACCCTTTAGGATATTACCATATTTAACAGGCGGCAACCGCGCTAAGAGGTGTGGAAATGGCACGACCTAGTTGGGCTGTGGAAAGGTTTGATGGCAACCCCATCCTTGAACCGGAATCTAAGCACTGGTGGGAGTCTAAAGCTGTCTTTAACCCAGGTGCTCTCTATGAGGCGGGCAGGGTGCATCTGGTATACCGGGCCATCGGCGATACGGATACCTCGGTTCTGGGCTATGCTTCAAGTCCCGACGGTCTTCATTTCAACGAACGACTTGAGGAACCAACTTATGTACCCAGAGAGCCTTTTGAAGGCGCTGGCTCGGTCTCACCAAGCTCTGGCTCTTATGGCAGTAGTTATGTGTCGGGCGGAGGGGGGATGGGGGGATGCGAAGACCCGAGACTGACCAGAATTCAGGATAGAGTTTTTATGACCTATGTTGCTTTTGACGGCTATAGCCCTCCCCGCGTAGCCCTGAGCTCGATA
>Ga0209979_1004053_pt1 | contig 12376 bp, 12 predicted proteins | sample AnhtaG_FD_183114 | JGI IMG/M metagenome (GOLD analysis project Ga0209979, IMG submission 183114) | Deep subsurface microbial communities from Anholt, Denmark to uncover new lineages of life (NeLLi) - Anholt_01485 metaG (SPAdes) (version 2) | ecosystem: Environmental > Aquatic > Marine > Oceanic...
TGTCCGGGCTTGTGGTGATCATGACATGTTCCCAGTCGCCAACGTGCTCACCGTTACTCACTGGACGATCCGTGAACAGCCGGGCCAACTCATACTTCATGCTCCACTCGCACGGAAACTGGTATCCGTAGTACCGAAAGTACTTGATCCGAAGCGCTCCTGTGTCCTTGTTATTCATGACCTTGAAGTATGTCGGCACGTTGGGCCCCCCCTGTGGCCCATTAGTACCCCACGACCAATCCGGACCCAGTACCGGATCCTCGAAATCCTCTACGTCCGTCATAGCCTCTGCGGACGAAGATTCCTCAGGCAGCCTGCCATATGGCGGAGGGTTGCCCCACACTTCTCTGTCATTGGGAAACCGATAATCGTGGGAATCCGAATCCCAGTCGGCGCATTGGTCGTAACGATACTCGCCGTCTTGGAATGGAGGTCCTCCCTGCTCGCCGCACAGCATTCGGTCAAACCATCTCTGTGCCGACATGGGTAAATGCCACACATCGCGATCGAATTTCACGACGGGAGCAAATTGTTCCACACTCGCCCGTGCGGTAAACTCGAGGTATTCCTCCGGCGGATAAGCGTTGGCGCGCAAGATTTGCTCAGCCAGGATGACATCGTCAACTTCGTAGACCGGTGCTAACACATCGTACGCTTCCTTTGCGCTACAGCCGGCATTCTTCAGGGTTTCCACAACGCGCCACTCATCCTGGTCGAAGACATGCTTCAGCACTAGACCGATCCTAACCGCGGAGAACCCGGCATCCTTCAGAATCCGGGCCACACCCTGGGCATCCTGGGCAAATGCATCGCCCAGCGCCCGCCCAACCTCAACGGTAGAATAGCCAATCTCTTTCAGGATTTGGGCGATTTGTGCTGCGTCTACTGAGAGTACGTCTCGCATCGCCTTGGCAATTACGACCGGCTCATATTCTGCATCGGACAATATCCGTGCCGTTTCTAGCGCACCGAGGCCAAACTCATCTGTCAAGACCTCAGCAACTTCTGCGGCCGAGTAACCCTGCTGGTGTAGCGCCCGAGCTCGTATCACAGGGTGCTTCGCGATGTAACGTTCGCGCGATCGATGACGCGTCGTTTCCTGAGGCGATCGATCAACAGCGGACAGCCGCGTGGTGGCGCTGACGGCGATCAGCACGGCCACGGCCCAGAACGTCAGGTTCAGAAAGCTTCGCGTTTCTAGTCTACGTACCATTTCTTAACCTCCTCCGCCTCCTCCACAAGGTAATACTCGCAAAGAGTCTGTTTACCCGTGTACTGCTCAACGCCCGTGCCGGCAACGTGACATCGCCCGTCCTGCGTCCGAGAATGATCTACTCTACGCCCTTTCAGATCTCTTCGAGACTGCTTTCTCGCTCGCCGGTGACCTCCAGAACTCGTGCCACTCACGATTTTCCATCTCGCGCCTCCGTGACCGCCATTCTATAGGTTTAATCAGCTTCCCTGCAAGCGAAAAGCGGGATTCCGCCCGCCATCCCTGAGTCGACGGTTGCCTTGAACCTGGGCTTGGATGACACCGTCTCCTAAGGCGGCCTTCGCCCGCAACCCAAGTAGCGGCCTGCGTCCCCGCAGGCCGCCGTGACCCTCGGCCGGTGAGACGCCGACCGCTACCCAAGGCCTGACTACGCTGCTGCCAAAAGATGCGCGCAAAAGGCGCGCATCTTTCACTGTAAGACTCTAAACGCACCGTGCATGCCGCCCAACGGGCACGTGGCCTGCTTCGTCGCAGACGCGGTCTATTCCTGTAGCGAACGGCCCAGTGCCATCAGGCCGAAGGCGACGCCGTACGGCCGATCGTAGCGGTGCATATCGTAGTCCCATATGGAGCCGTTCTTCTGCTGGATGTTCATGATCTCACGTTGCAGCTTAGTCCAATAGACTGGCTGATCCGCAGGGGGCAGTCGCTCGATCACAAGTGCCGCGTAGTAGTGGCCGAACAAGTAGAAGTAGCCCGAGTTGTAATAGAAGGCCTCATGAGGGACCGGTTTGTGCATGGCAATCTCGAGGAATCTGTGGTCCCGGAAGAAGTGGGCCAAGCCGAACAAGCGGTCCTCAAGCGGGACTTCCTCCCCGGCAAGCAACAACGCCGCCTGGCATACCTGAATCCGCGATAGCGAGCCCTTCACCTGATCGATGTACTCAGGATGTAGGTTCGGGATCGTACGCACCCGATAGGTGTATGCGCCGTTGGGCAGGCGACAGCGGTGGATCACACGGACCGCCCGGTCGATCACCCTCCGGTCAACGTCGAATCCCTGGCATTTGGCGGTCTCCAGCGCGACGACGGCAGCGGCGGTCATGAAGCTGGTTGCCCATTGTGGCCGGCGCGTCCGCGGTACATCAAACTCGAGGTATCCCCATCCACCGTTGATCGATTGCGACCGCGCAAGGTCGTCCAGGTACTTTGGCACAGCGTGGCCTATTTCGGCCCGGAGCGGCGAGTCAGCGTAGCGGGAGTGTCCGTAAGCAGTGGCAAGTCCTTGGAGCCCGTAGATGTATGCCCAGTTGTTCATGGTGTCCCATTCATTGGGACGTTTCACGTCGGCGTTGTCGATCAAGTACGTCAGAGCGTGGTCAGCGGCTGCGCCGGCCGCATCTGAGGTCCCCACTTCGAGTAAGGCCGCGCCGCATAGCCCGGTCGTCGCCACCTTCCATGCGCGGTGGGTCTCGGGATTGGACCACATCTCCCCGCTCCAGGTCGTGATCGAGTCCTGAGGTCCGCCCCACGAGCCGTTCTTGTTTTGATCCTTCACGAGAAAGTCGATCCCCTGCTCGATGGCGGCACGAACCTGCTGCGACGTGAACTGGTCAGCCTGGTCGGTGCCAGAGGCAGAGCCGAGGCAGACTGCCAGCCCGAAGACTGCCGTGACCACGTTCATGTTTACTGCTCCTTCTCGTCCGCCTACTTCTCACGTTCTTTGCGCCGTTTTTCCATTTTCTGCTCGAGGGCGTCGATCTCGGCTTCGAGGCGTGCGACCTCAGCCTCGGCGCTCATCAATTCGATCTGTTTGTCGAGTTGTGAAGCTTCAGCCTCGCGGCGGGCCTTGTCCACCTCCCGAGTCTTCTGTTCAAACCGTAAGGTGTGTTCCGCGGTTTCAAGAGGAATGGTCTTTTCCGTTAGGATGGCGAAGACTTCGCGTCGTATCTCCAGGCCCCGTTGCGTGCGTTCGAGCCGGCGTCGGCCCCGTTCCAACACGATCTCCTTGGTCTGGTCGGCGAACTCTTCTTCCGCATACATCATTTCGAGCTGCTTGAGCTCCTCCTTGGCCTCTTTGATGCGGTCCTCTGCCCGCCTCAACTCAAGCCGGGATTCCTCGATCCGGTTCGGCACGGACCGCTCGGTGAAGATCTGCAACCGCTCCGTTTCCAGATGCAGCTCTTTCTCGGCTTTCGTCCAGGCGACGGCATACTGGATCTTGGCGTGCGCCTGGGCCATCCGCGCCTTGACCACGCTCTGCTTCGCCATAGCGAGATCTCGCTGGAGCTTGGCATGCTGCCGGGTATCCTTGGCTTCTTCCTCCTCTTGTTTTTCTTTTTTCTCTGCTGCCTCCTTTTCCGCCCCCTCTGTTTGCTCGGTAGGCTTCTCTATCGAACCCTTCTCAACAGCGGATACGTCGGGACTCACAGCAGGGCCTGCCCGTTGTCCAGATGTGGCGCAGCCGGCAAATACGGCTGTGAAGACAACAGTGGCCAACAGTTCAACAACACAGAGAGTTCTAGTATGCATGATTTCTGGGCTCCTTACCTGAAGACCATACGCACCGAGATACGTGGGTGGCCAGCCTACGCCGGGGCTCCTGCCGCCAAGTCCACGATCCACTGCTCCAGGGCGCAGCCTACCATGAATCCGCCCGCTGCGGTAGTGTAACCGGGCCAGCCGAACCGCGTAAGAGGTGCTTTGCGAATCTTGAGGACGCTCAGCTAACCACTTAGGCGATTCGGCCTGTTCGAGAGCGGTTTCCGACCGCAGACAATTGCTGTCTGGCAACCTGAAAGCTCGACGGGAGTTGACTTACCCGCCGACCCACCCCCCAACTGCGACACTTGTACCGTGTTTCACAAATACTACGACTATAGATCACGCTCCGAGCCGCAGGCTTTAGCCTGCGCGGAGCACCGCGCGGGCTTCAAGCCCGCGTATCAGGTAGTCACGCAGCTTATGAAACACGGTACGAGTTCCCGAGCAATCGCGGTGCCACTCTCAGGGCTCATGCAACTCTTCTACAAGACATAGCACGCTAGCCGGGGGGGGGGACGCCGAAGACTGCGGGGAGGTTCATGTGTGCAAACCGCGCATAGAACGCAGTACATACCGGACTGTACAAGGGTGGCCGTCCCGTTGCTCCTATAGATTTCCGTTGGGACAGTGGCCCCTCTCTCTGTGGGTAGTCATTGTCGCTCGTTTCCACGCAGTTCTCCCTCAGCGCATCGTTCTCTAGTTCAAGTTCAGAATTCGTGAGAGTGATAGCAGCATTGCTATGGATAGCCCGCTCAGTCCCTATCAACCCAATAGGCTGTGCAGAACGAAGACTCGTCACGAGTCTACTCAGGCGGCGAGAGCCGGTTATGCAATTGCACCCCGGTATTACTTGACATTCGACGCTGAGGGCAGACCACCACCTGAATCCAAAGCCATCTTGCACAGACCATCGACGAGTTCGGCCGAGAGTATGACCCGATCCGCCTCGTGCAGGCGCCAAGGGCGAAGATTGTCGTGGTTTTTGCAGTACTCGATGAGCGACTCGAGGCTGTGGAAATCGCGGTGTTCGAGGATTAAGCGCATAAGATGGTACACGGGGTCGTGGAAGTGCTCTCCGCACCCGTGGGTGGTTCTCTCCCGGAAGTGGGCGAGTATCGCTTCGTTAGATATCTGCAACTTGGAGTATTCTTTTGTATCTTGGTGCTTCATCTCGGCTACTGTGTATTCTTCCTGGTCTTTCGCATGCAGAGCAAGCCCGGTACGGCCCTGGGGGCAGTGAGGAAGCCACAACCGGACAATCCTGCGTCAAGGGGCACAGAACAAAACGCCTTGGCGTATGTTCCGGCTAAGAGCGGGGAATCGAACAGGCTGATGACGATCCCGATGATCGCGAATCTTCCAGCCATATTGTGGTTCCGCCATTTTTCGAAAAGGCCCTCCAATATATTGAGTTGGTCGGCTGCCCAACACTGCTCAATACGCGCGCGAGTCGGAGTCTCATGCACAAAGGCAACCTGTCGAGGGCCCAGGTGGGCGAATGATCTCTCGAGCCACCGGACCTTAGAGGTAGTCATGCCGTTCAGCCATTCCCGGCCAACGTGTGTGATTAGGGTACTCACTTCTACGCCGACACCTCCCTTCTTGCGCCCGGCCGCAGTTGCTTGATGCGGCAGCAACGGTCTGCTCGCGTCTATTGTGCGCCGGATCAGACACGATGAAGGGTCAATAGCCGTCGCGCACACCACCGCTCACACCGAATCCCGCGCTAGCCGATAAGCGACGTATTGGAATCCTTGCATCTGTAAATATTGTTGCCACTCGATCCGCGTTAAGCTATGGCGTTTCCATGCCATTTGCGCGCGTACCGTTGTTAATGAACGATTGACTTACCCCCTCAGCAACACTGGTACCCATGAGTCGATCGGCGACGAGCAGCGTGGGCGCTCCCGGTGGTCGAGAGTGACGTATCCAGACCGTTTGACGGATCGTTTGCCCGTAAACATCGCGTAAAGACCTCGCATTGCGCCTGGGCGAGTCCTTGGCGAATTGCGTGCCGATTCAAGCGGATCGTGGGTAGAAAGCCTAGCCTGGTGGGATTTCACGCAGCTCGGGGTAGGCCAGCTCCGGCCGGCCTGAACACGGTTGTGATTCTGCTGGTTGCGTCACATGCGCTCGGGCAGTCCGTGCTAAACATGGATGCAAACGCCGCCGGCTCGGTCTCCGCGGGGCTGGTTCGTACCTACGTCAGGCTTGTAGACGTCATCGTCCACTGCCCACGCACTACCGCAGCCCTACCGCGACTGTGACAAGTCGAAGAACCACTCCTCGTTGTCGGCCCGAAGCTCGAACCGTCCCGACAGGCGGCCACCGCGCAACACGAAGATGCACCGCGTAGCTGTGAGTTCGAGAATATCCACCATGCCGGCGTCGACACGGCGGACATGGCCGCGGTTGCCGCTGAGGGGCCCCTCGTAGGTCAAATAGGCCTTGCGATGGTCGCCGATCCGCTTTGCGGGAATGGGCAGGCAGGACCGGTCGACCGGCTCGAGCACGAGCTGCCAAGTCAGCAGAACCCCGCCCCACTCCAGCATCAGGTCCCAGTGCTCGCCATCATCAGCCTGGTGATGTAGAATGACGAACCTGCTGGGCATGGGACGTAACGCTCCGCCTAGTAGCGTGGCCAAGCTCGGGGAGCTAACGCCGGCTTGTCCGCAACGCAGAATAACGAAAAACGTTGAACAGCGGCAGACTAGCTCCGCGCGGGGGTGTTGTATCGTCTTATGAACGCTAACGAGGTTACAACCATGAACGACCTGCAAAGAAGGGTCCGATCCGTTTTCAATGTCGTTCTCGCAGCCGTGCTGGTGGTGTCGGTCCTTCTGCCCGGATGCGGCCCTAGTTATCGTGAGCTGCGTCGAGATGGGCAGGTGGCCATGCTGCACGGCATGTATGGCACGGCCCGCAGATTCTTCCTTGAGGCAGAGCAAGCCAGAACGCGGCGCATCGAGAATCTTCACGATCTGGGGGCTTGCAGCGTCATGTTGGCCCGCCAAAAGTTCGAGCAGATGAACCACGCCGCGGCGATGCGCGAGCTGGATGATGCCATTGCGTACTATTCCCGGGCGCTTGAAGTGTTTCCAGGCCATCAAGCGTCGATAGAGGGCAAGAATGTCGCCTTGGAGCTTAAGGGGCAGTTCGACGAGGCGCTTGAGCACGCCGAGTGGGTGGCCAAGTTCGTCGGACCCTCCGCCAAGCAGTACATCTTCCTTGCCGGTGAACTCGAGGAACGTGGCGACGTGGACGGTGCCTTGCTGCGCCATCGGCAGGCCGTCGCGATGGAGCCGGGCAACCCCAAGGCCCATGTGGCCTTCTCCAAGTTTCTGCTGCGTCACAAGAACGAGCAGGCGGCCATTCATCACCTTCAGATAGCGTACCGCCTCAACCCCCAGGATGAATGGGTGCTCGATCAGTTGGTGGCCCGGAGTGCCCTTCCGCCGCTGGCTTCACCGGGTGATAAAGCGCCCTGATCCAGGTGTGGGTCTCACCGGCAGGCCTCAAGTCCCGCCGGACCCTCTCTCACTGCGTGCAAGCACAAAGGTGGGTGTTACCGATGACCCGTTGGGTCAGCCTCGCCCTCCAGCGGCCTCCCCTCCGGCTGAGTCATCTTGACGCGAGCAAATCTTTCCGATAGGAATCTAGTGCGCCGTCAGGCTCGAATCTGCGGGGTTTTGAATGTGTGGCATGGGCAAACTTGTTTGCCCGTGCCGCAGTCTGCACGGGCAAGCTGACGCTTGCCCACGCCACCCGCGAGTTCACGCGTGACGTAGCACTAGGAGTTGGCGTGACGTCCTAAGGAGCACGCGGTCGTTACAACGCCCAGCTCCGGGTGGGCGGTAGGAAGTAGTACGTGCCCAGGGGCCGTAGCTCAATTGGATAGAGTACCGGACTGTCGATCCGGTGGTTACGGGTTCGAATCCCGTCGGCCTCGATGTGATAAACCGTTGTAGGTGTAAAGCTTATGACGGTTTTCTCTTGTGCCAACATTCACCAAAACCCATCGCGCGCTGCGTTACGCGCTGCGCAGGCGAGCGGGTCTAGCCCAACTTCCGCACCTGTGATGCGGATTTCGGTCTTTTTTCACCTTTTGGACGGCGCGAAACGCCCTTCTTGAGGTTGAAAACGCGTAATCGCCCGGCGGGAGGGCCAATGTAGTGACTAATTTATCGCAGATTTATGCTGACATGACCGGTTGGATATGGTTATATAGTGACCATGTACATCCGAACAACCACGAGGAAGTACAAGGGCAAAACCTACACCAACTATCTCCTTGTCGAATCGCTGCATACCCCCAAGGGGCCGCGGCAGAAGGTTGTCTGTTCGCTGGGAGACCTTAAGCCCAGACCGAAAGAAGAGTGGCTCAAGCTGGCCCGAAAGGTTGAGGCCAAGCTGTCGGGCAAGATCCGCTCTTCGACCAGCCGGACCGGGAAGCCGAAGCAATCGCTGGCAAAGTCAAAGAGAAAAAGGCCGCCAAAGGAAAGAAGAGGAGAAGAAGCCTGTCATAGGAACAGGCCCGGCGATCTCGTTACCGTTCATACGGACGAGGTGACTACAGAATGACACCGGGAAGCCGGGTCGGTTCATGTGGGGTATCAGTTCTGGAAGCCATTGGGGCTGGATGACATTCTGTCGGAGGCAGGGCTGACAGGGCGGGCTGGGGCGCTGGCCTGTGTGATGACCATGAACCGGCTGGTGCGTCCGTCGAGTGAACTGGCCATGCCCGACCGGATCCGCCGCACCGCTCTGGACGACCTGATGGGGATCGACTTCGGGCTTTTGGGTGAGGATTCGCTCTATGGCAACCTCGACCGGCTGCACCCGCGCCGCCGAGTTACTCACAGCCGAGTGTCGCTTACTACCTTCGGGCCGCGCCGCTCGTCTATGACTAACGTCGGAAAGGATATCAGGGACGGCGCTACAATCGCCACAGATTGCCTTAGCCGGTCACGCCAATCCGTCTACGACGTTGAAGTACTACGACGAGGTGAGCGAGGACGATCTGCGGGACGCCGTGTGGCGGCTATCGGCGGGCTGAACTGCCAGCCTCGCGCCGACCAATTGCCTACCGAATGGTCAAAGTGCGATAATAACTCGGTTTGAGACCGCGCCGGGCAGGAATTGAACCTGCGACCGCCGGATTAGAAATCCGGTGCTCTATCCGCTGAGCTACCGGCGCCGGGGATTGCCCTTCAATGGCTTAACACGATGAGGGTGTTGCTGCAACAGATCGAATCGCCCAGCGGCTTTGCGATGGACCCTCTCGTCGCCCGCCGTGTCGTACGAAGGGGCATTCGACCATATCGGGGCCTCGTCGAGGTCAGAGCAACAGACAGGAGGTGTAATAGGCATAATAATTAAGTGCGGTTGGGGTGTTAAGGGTGTACGATCGGCCCTGTGCGACGGCCGACGAGGCGGCGTCGATATCGCTGCTTCAGATGCCCGCTACCATCACGCCGATCTTGTATGGAATGCACTCCGGCCCGTCTTCAGGGACATTGGATTCTCAGGTGCCAGAGGACCGAGAAGGGATTCTCGGTCCAGCGATGGCAGGAATCCGTGTGACTTCACCCATCCAGATCATGGCTACCGATGGCGGGCGGCAATGGGCATCCGTCGCCCGGTCCCAAACGCCCGGCTGGTGACCTTCAAGCCCACCGGGGCCTGCTTGCGCTTATACTCGCTCCGATCAACCATACGGGCCACCTGCTCCACGATCTTGCGGTCAAACCCCTCGCCGACAATATCATCGACGGCCTGTTCGCGCTCCACGTAGCGTTCCAGGATCGCGTCCAGGATGTCATAGGGTGGCAGCGTATCTTGATCGGTCTGATTCTCGCGCAGCTCGGCCGAAGGTACTTTCGCGATGGTGCGCTGGGGGATTCTGGGGTATCCGGCTGATTCGTTGATGTGCCGCGCCAGCTCATACACGACTGTCTTGGGCACGTCACTCAAGACAGCCAGCCCGCCACACATGTCGCCGTATAAGGTGCAGTAGCCCACGGCGAGCTCGCTCTTGTTGCCCGTGGTCACCAACAGTAATCCCAACTTGTTCGACAGGGCCATCAATATGTTGCCACGAATTCGTGCCTGGATATTCTCCTCCGTGGTGGTGAACGTGTCCCGGGCAGCCACTGGGAAATGCGGTGTGACTGCCTCCTCCATCGCACGGTGCACGCCCTCGATTGGGACGATCATGAAGTCGATTCCCAGATCCTCTGCAAGCTGTCGCGAGTCTTCGACGCTGTGGCTACTGCTGAACCGTGATGGCATCGTGACGCCCTGGACGCGCTCAGGTCCGACGGCTTCGACCGCCAGAGCAGCACTTACCGCAGAGTCTATACCTCCTGATAACCCGATCACCGCCTTCTCGAAGCCGCATTTTCGAATGTAATCCCGCATCCCGAGCACCAGGGCCTCTCGAATGCTACCGACACGATCGGGATAGGCCTGGACACGGGCTCCGCGAGGCTTGGCAAGGTCAACAATCACAAGATCCTCGGCAAAGGCTTTGGCCCGGGCGAGAACTTCGCCCTTGGCATCGAGCACGAGACTTGCACCGTCGAAGATCAGATCGTCATTGCCACCGACCTGATTGACGTAGACCAGAGTCACGCCGCAGGCTCGGATTTGGGCGGCGAAGAGGGGCTCGCGCTCCTGTTGGACGCCGGCTCGATAGGGAGATGCGGAGAGATTGATCAGCAGGTCGGCTCCGGCGGCGACGTTGCGCTCGACCGGATCAATCCCGTAGACCCGACGTCCTTCAAACTGTCGGTCATTCCAGAGATCCTCGCAGATCGTCAGCCCGGCGCAAGCCCGATCCTTACCTGTGGCAAGCAAAAACGTTTGCACCTCCGTGCCGGCGTTAAAGTAACGCGTCTCGTCGAACACGTCATATGTGGGGAGCAGCATCTTGGCATAAGTTGCCTGGATTACGCCGTCTGCGCACACAGCCGCTGCGTTGAAGTTGCCTTTGCCTTCCCCGCTTGGATCCGGCTGGATATATCCGACCACAGCCGTTATGGGGGTGCATTTCGAGGCGATGCGCTCGACAGCGGCGACGTTCTTGCGTACCAGGTCCTTCCGAAGCACCAGGTCCTTGGGCGGATAGCCGAATACTACCAGTTCGGGAAACACGATTAGTTGCGCGCCGGCCGACCGGGCTTGCTCGATGTGATCCAAGACGCGCGCGGCGTTGCCTTCAATCTCTCCCACGGTCGGGTTGACCTGAGCGAGCGCGACCTTCATTTGGCTTCGGCTCCAGGGTCGATTTGAAAGGACTCAGATAAGCCTCCGGGCTACCGGACCAGCAATCAACAACAGAAAGCGAGACCAGCGGCGCTCTTCGTTGTTCGGGCCGGAGAGAGGATGATGAAGAGCTGGGTTACCGCTGGCCCCGCTATATCATTATGGAACCGGGTGTACCGGTTCTCAATCGCAAAAAACTCCCGTTTCACTTAACCGGAAAGTCGCGGACGGAAACACCCTCCAATCCGACCGCTATGCCCGATGCCCGATAACAAACAAGCCGTGGACGGCAGCCTTAGCGCAACGCATCCACTGCCTCCAACACAGCAGCAATCCCGGTACCATCTCACCGCACGTTCCACTCCCAGGCCGGTTCACGGACCTGCCCTCTGGTGGCACCGGCCGCATCGACCGCGAAACCGACCGAACGGGCGACCAAATCCAGGCTGGCGTTTGCAGCTTGGGTGAGGAAGATGCCCCACCGCCGTGCGGACAATTCCTCAAATCGCCGCTCTCTGCGCCTCCACGGCGTGTTAAGTCCCCGTCCCGCGCCGGATCGAGCATGGCTTGCCGTTCCGGTCAGCCAACCGGACCAGACGCGCCACTGGTATTATCCACAGTTCCCCGAAATAGTGCAAGAGGGCCAACGCTTGTGGCTCGACTGAAACGGCAACCGTGAAGTTAAGGACCTTAATGGCTGCTTTGTCTTGCGATTGGCGTGCGGGCTGTTGAAGCCGCTATTGTCAGGCTAACTGGCGTCCATTAGAGCGCCCGATTGGAGGTTGCGGTTCGCTACACACTGTGGCTAGTGTTCGTGTCCCGGTCAGGGGTAAGCCTACAGGGTTGTTGGGTGGTTTGCGGCTCTCATTCGTCATTGGGTGCCAATAAAGGAGGACGTTGTGATCCCGATGGGCCTGTCGGTGGCGTTTGCGGTAGACGTTGCAGGCCCTGTGACAGCCGACCAGCACAACGCCCACCTTCACGCGCTGGCGTGCAGGGCATCAAATAGAGCGCATTTCGCACCCTTATCTGTAGACTGAATGCCATACGATTGGTGCGTCTTTGAAGAGCCCCACACCGGCTGACGATCGCAGCGGTGGTGGTGTTGTCGATCAGCATCACGTTGAATTCGCTCCGGCCCCAGAGGCGCGAGGATGAAATCGACCGGGCTGGCTCAGTGGCGCTCGAACCTCTGGAGGTCAGTCCCGAAGAGATTATTGTGCTCCGGAGACATCGCCCGCTTGTCGGACTGCGAATCCAGGTGTCCGATGGTTAATCGTGCGAGGTCAGGCACGCGGGAATGATGATCGCGACACGCAGCGCAGTCTTCATCGTGCTGCCGCCTGTGGCGGG
>Ga0209979_1004054_pt1 | contig 12374 bp, 13 predicted proteins | sample AnhtaG_FD_183114 | JGI IMG/M metagenome (GOLD analysis project Ga0209979, IMG submission 183114) | Deep subsurface microbial communities from Anholt, Denmark to uncover new lineages of life (NeLLi) - Anholt_01485 metaG (SPAdes) (version 2) | ecosystem: Environmental > Aquatic > Marine > Oceanic...
GTTTTCTTCGAGGATTTGTAGAGGCCATAAAATTAGCTCAAACATGAAAAAATTTTAGTCTCTTCAATAAAAGAAAATCGGAATAATTTGCGACTAATTTGATTCTTAGAACCTTATTATTATTCCTGCTCTTAATAAAAGTCCAGAAAGGTCAACCTCGAAATATCTCGGGTAAATACCTATCGTCACTATATCCATAGAAATAGCTGGATAACTATTCCCTGTATCGGGGTCTACTTTTTTATAGAAAAATAATGTTCTTCTTCGCAAATCTGAAAATCCATCAGAATCTTGATAGGTTTCTTCCCCTTCCCAGCTTTTAAGTTTGCAGTATCTTGTTTTTCCTTCAAGAAAGAGAGCAACCCAGGGAACAAGTTTAACTTCCAGACCCATACCGCCATGAAATCCAAAAGCTCTATCCTTTACTTCGAAATTAGTTTCCGACCAGAAGTCAAGAGTTTCTATCTTAGTAGTGTTTGTTATTTTCCCTAAATAATAACCAATCCCTGCGTTTAAGAACAGCTTCAAAGGCGGAATTATAGGTATAGAATAATAGACACTCAACTTTATTGGAATAACCTTGAAATATGGTTCTATTGTGTAAGAAAGGTGCTCCATATAATCTGTGTCGAGGGTAAATTCACTTTTATTACTTCTGATCTGGATGTAGTCAACTCCAACTCCAATGTCAAAACCTCTGTATATTTTCAGTACAATTTCACCACCATATTCAAATCCCAAATTTATCTTTTTGAATTCACCTGATGTCCTTCCACCAAAGCGTTCTTCCAAGTCGTTAATGTACTTTTCTACACCTTCACCAAAAGTGTTGTAATCTCCGATGGACTTAGTGCTATAGCCCCCAGTAAATTTCAGACTTAATACTTGGGCCTGATTAATTCCCGTTAGAGAAAAGAATGCGATTATTATTGTTAACAAGATAATTAATCTACTTTTCATTATATTACCTTCTGTTTGCTGAATTAGGCTAATTAATACCACCGGAATATACTATTGTCAATCACCTCGTAAATGCTTTGTTAGGTATTATATGGCAGAGCGGAGATTATCTCAAACTGATTGGCTCATTGAAAGAAAAAGGTCTGATTGAATGATAGGCTAATTACTGACTCTTCAACCCAGCTGTCTTTTTCAGAATCAGGAGGCCAGAGGCTTTAGTGAATTTAGCTTTCATTTGGCTCAATTTGAAACTGATAAAAAGACTTTTATACTAGAAGCCGGAAAGTTAATCCTCAACTATTTGACGACGTACAATCTCCTCTCTAGAATAGCTTTATTTTTATGCCTATTCTTAATAAAAATCCGCTTAAATCCAGAACTGCATTCCTCTCTATATACTCGATTTCATTGAAAATACGGTAAGGCTGAGGAATATTCAAATCGTAATAATCGCCACGTTCGATAAAATGAAGAGTCCCTTGCTCTACAGTAGCCAACCCGCCATACTTTACTGTTCCTTCAAGGTTGCCTATTCTGATATACCGGCCCTGTAATTCCACGACCAAAGCCAAATTCTTTATGAGGCTATATTCAAATCCAACTCCACCCCGAAAACCTAAAGAGAAGTTATTCTCAACCTCCCAATAACGACTACCCAATCGAACACTTCCAAGAGGATAAATAGCATTATTGATTTTATTTTCTGTCATTTTTCCCAGATACCAGCCGATTCCTGAATTGATAAAAACATTGAGCCTGGAGCCGGAGTATATGGAGTAATAAAGGTTTAGCCCAAAAGGCATTATTACTTTTATCTCCGGTTCAAAAATCATTTCGTAGCCTCTTCCAAATTCAGGTTGGTATGCATAAATAGAGCTTTGATTCCTTCTGTGGAAAAATGAGGCCGCGATGCCGAACCCAATTCTCGGAGAACCATCTATTTTCAGCTCCAATTCCCAATCGTTCGACAAATTGTTGAGTTTTTCAATCTTGCCGCTGACGTCAGACACTGAGGTCCCAGGTATATACTTATTATTCATGGAATCTAGATGTTTATTCATATCGCCGATAGCAACATAACCTCCTCCAGCTGTCAATTTAATGCTGAATCCTGGCTTGAAGCTCTGTCTTTTTTCAGAGAAGACGATTTTGTTGAATATCATGAGGGAGAGAATAAATAATAGCCAAATTATTTTTTTGTTCCGCATCTTACCTGATCCCTGTAATCCTGCTGATGACTATTAGTCTATAGACATTATAAAGATTTATCAATAGAATTTATGCCAGACAAAAATTTATGAGCTCTTTTTCTCATATAAAAATATCTACTTTCCTTAAGAATTTTCCTCCCCCTCACTCGCTTTCCCCTATGGAACGCTTAATTCGCTCAGCTGTCTTTTTCAATCAAGAAGCCAGGGCTTTAAGGTCTTTGGCTTCCACACAGCTTAAAAGATTCTTTCATTTTATGATTGCCTTCTTCCAAAAAAAGACAGGCCTTCGTGCTCTATTGTAAGTCTATATATAAGAGAATTATAATTTAACTTGACAATGTATTATTAATATTATAGATTTTATAGATATAATAAATTAATATTAAAATTAATATAGGAAAATGAAATGAAATTAAAAGCTAAAGTAGCGATTATAATAATAGCTGTCCTTATTACTATTATGGAGTTTAACATGATTGCTTCATTCTATTATTAAGGGATTTAACATGATTGCCGCCGTTAAGCTATAAAAAGGGAGCAAGGCAAATGGAGGATTCTCTCCCTCTCTCCTTTATCAACTCTTCTCACAGAAAAATCAAAAGGAGGGGTAAGTCATTGCTTCATCTTCCATTGTTGATATACTTAAAATAGGCAAAAAAGCAGGATATAAAATCATAGCTAACATATTCAATAATAAGAATCCAAAAGAATAAGATAAAAAATCCTCCAAACATCCAGCCTTGACCTCCCTACATCATTTCAATCACCTCCTTTCCTACGGGAATACTCTTCCCCTCAACCGTCTCTCCCAATGAGGCGCTAATCCGCTCTGCTATCTTTTTCAACTATCGGGAAGCCAGGGCTTTAGGGGATTTGGATTCCAGGTGGCTCAATAATCTTATTTCTTTGAATTTATCTTTTTCTCTTTTCTCAACATTACACAAATGATACAAAGACACATCAACGACTATTTTTTGAGTTTAATTTCAAAAATTCCTTCGAACTCTTCATCTGAACAAGAAAACAATATTCTCCTTTTTTGAAAATAAACAAAGTTGGGCCAGGCCCAAATAATAACTATAGCTACTACTGCTATAAATAATGAAATAAGGGTTTGATAATAATTAAGTGGGAAAATAATTGCATCCCAACCAAGGACAATCCAATTTAATTTCCATGCCCATAACCTTCTCATGTGAAGCCCTGTAGAAATAATCAAAAGAAAAACTGCAAATATAAGATTTATTGTACCAAGCAAAATTAGCTCCTCCCCAAATATCCATGAGAATGACTGTATCATCACTAATATTGCCCAAATAGTTAATCTGTAATAAATCCAAAACTTAAGCCATCTAATAGAAAGGTAATTCAAATCAGCTAATTTTTGTAATATTTCCTTTAGTTCTAACTTAACTTCCTCCTTTTTTCTTTCTTCCTCTATTTCTTTTGCAGGTTCTCTTTCTAGAGAGGGCACGTCTTCTTGGGTCTTAACCTCAATCTTTTCTTCAGAGACACTCTCCTCAATTGATTTCGCTTCGTCCTCCTTGTTTTCGAACCATTCTCCACAAAATCGACATTTTTTTGCATCGTCTTGAATCTCCTCGGCACAATAAGGGCATTTTTTCATATTAAATTCCTGTCATTGAGAATTTCTTTCCCTCAACCGTCTATCTTATGAGGTGCTTCTTCAGCCCTGCTGTCTTTTTTCAGTATCGGGAAACAAAGGCTTTAGGGGATTTCGGTTTCCGGATGGCTTAGTAAATTTATTTTTTTTAATTTTATCTTGAGCCAACAAAATTTTTTCCAATTTCAATATCAGGAACGCATAAGATATCTTTTATTATTGCACTGCCATCTGAAGCTTTAAATGTATTATCAAGATCAGCATGACCATCTTTAAAATAGATTTTGCCCTTTAAAAAAATCAAAAGGGAATCGGGACAAATATAATTTTTTAATATTTCAAATTTTTCATTAGGATCAGGTAACACTTTTTGTTTAAATTCTCTTTCTTTTCTTCTATAATTTTCTGCCATAACTCTCTTTATATCTTTTGAATAATCTGGTGGTAACCTTTTTAACATTCTTTTGTAATTCTCTCCTTTAAGTTTTTTTCTTCCTTCACTCTTTTCAAATTCTTCAAATTGTTTAATAAATCTTCTTACAAAACCAAGAGATTGTTCTTTTAATTTTTTTTCATAATTATTTTCATAAACACGTATCCCAATAATTTTTAAGTCTGTTTTTTCTCCTTTTATCCTAATTTTAAGCTTTTTAGACCAAACTTGTATAACTTCTTCTTTAGTTGCTGGATTAAAAACGTTATTTCTAAGATAAAATATAGGTTTTCCATTAATATCTGTAATTTTTAAATTAAATAATATAATACCATTTTCATCTTTCTTAATTTTAATAAATGATTCGCCACATTTGATATTCGCTCTATTTTCTTTTAGAAAACTATTTGCAATATTTATATGTAAATCTTTTCTATCCAAAAATGAAACTTTAGTTTTAATTTCGGAAATATCCTTTATGTTAGGATTTTTTTTCCATTCTCTCATTTCAGATTTACTATATTCTCCGGCATCTGCTCTGTAATGGTGAGTGGGACAAAGAGCTATTATCTCTTCCGGATTATGTTCACGGCATTCTGAAAATACTGGCTCAAAATGATGCCACGTTAAAATAATGCTATCACATTGACCATTTGCATCTCTGGCTGGACAAACAAAATTAACTTCTCTTATAAGATTTTGAATAATCTTCTGTCCCAGATTCCGTGATAATCCATATTTATTTCTGTCCATTAATAACTCACTCAGTTAACTTTTAAAAAGTATTAAATTACAAAAAGAAATTATCTTATCCTCTCTCTATTCTATCGAGGCCGTTAATTCGCTCAGCCGTCTTATTCACTCTCGGGAAGCTATGGCTTTAGGGTCTTTGGTTTCTAATCGCTTCAATCAAAATCTATATCTCAGAGCGTTTGCTCCATGTATAGGTCCTTCTAGTTTTGTTCGTTTGATATTATACTGCTTCTCAAATTTCTCAGATCCAAGTGCAGCACAAACGGCTGGCATTCTATCAGAAAGATCCATTTTGCTGTGAACATCTCCCGCCCTAATAACAGCAGTTTTATTGGATTGTTTCCTTGCATGTTCAATAAATTCCTTAAACACAAATTCCTAATTTCATCAGCAAGCATGATATTTTCTCTCCTTTCCTTAAGAATTTCCCTCCCCCTCACTTGTCTTCCCCTATGGAACGCTTAATTCACTCAGCTGTCTTTTTCAATCAAGAAGCCAGGCTTTAAGGTCTTTGGCTTCCGGGTGGCCTCAATTAATCTTCTTGGTTCTTCCCTTCGCTTAAATTCTATACGAACTTTGCTCTGAGCTTATCCCTTGTATAGAAACCTTGAAAAATTAATAGGGATGAAGGTAAACGTCTGTCTCTTTGCTCCTCGAACCACTTATCTGCAATAAACTTTAAATCGCTTGCAGTTATTAAACAGAATCGGATATAAGGCTCAGTCTTCATCTGAGCAAGTTTATCCTCAATTTTGTTGCCGAAACTGTGTGCTACGAGTATAAAGCATTTCAATGCCGTCTTTGCGTGAGGCTCAAGTTTATCATATTGGTCTTTTATATACCTGCGAAATTGGTCACGGTGGACTATAGGCATCTCATAAGGCGGAGATAAAACAGTCTTACACTCATATAAGATAATATTGTCTTCTTTTATGACACCATCTGGTTCTTCTCGACCTGGAGTCTGTGTTTTTACAGTAAGCCTAAAAATTGACTCGAAAATATATTTTGTTGCTCTCTCAAAGTCCGCAGTCATAGTGAGTAATGAGATATCCTTATCATCAATACCAATATCTCTATAAGCATTTTTGTTTTGTTTGCTTAACTCTTTATATATAGAAAAGAGTTCTTTGGGTGTAGCCTTGCTTCCTTTTATTTGATAATTCCGAAAATATTGAACAATTCTCTCAATTATTTCTGGCTTCCTTCCTCTTGGATGAAGTTCATATAATTTACACAAGTCTTTCAATTCGTCTGTTCTTAAAATGTCCAATATAGTTGAAAATGAGTATATACTATTTACAATTCTCTCAACTTTTTGATTCTTATTCCCCCATGTCCTGAGTTTCTTCTTCACAATGACACTATATAACTGAGAAGCAGTAAATTTGGACAGGGCTTCCTTGAAGGCTTCATCTGTTACTAAACGTGGCTGAGGCGGTGGAGGAGGCTTTGGAGGTTCCGGCATTTTTTTATCCTCTCCTCTTTTTATATGACTAATTATAGTAGGAACCAACTCATCTCTTTTATATTTTCGGGGACACTTGCTCCTTTGAGCAATACTTAGTAAGTCGCCTACCGTTAAAGTATTTAATAAATCTGATGGTTTCACTCCTTTTCCCAAGACTAGGTTAATCCTTATCTCTTGGCTTCCACTTCTTGTCAGGCCTAATCTACCCAATGCTGAATATAACTGGGAACTTGTCATATAACTTAACAATCTCCGATATGGTTCTGGATCAAGCTCAATTCCCCATACCTCTTTTATCCGCTCAACTATTTCTTCTGGAATTATGTAATTAGCCTCATGTGTAAATATAATGCCTTCCCTTGCGAAATGTTCTATTTCCCGATTGAAGGAAGTTTGACTGAATCTAAAGACTTCAAGACGGGCTTCTAAAAGTCTATGTTCACCTCGTGTAATGTTTAGATGCTCTCTTAAAGCATTTAGAAGATTTGCCTCTGGAGGCAGTAGGTCTTCTTGAAAATCCCAGGCAGTTTTGAGCATTTTTGCATACAAATCATATTGCTTATCTTCTCTCAGACCTTCTCCTCTTTTAGCTTCCTCTACTACTTTCTTTATATCTTCTTGGACGATGCTTTTTATTTCCTGAATAGCAACAGAATAGTCTTGTCAATGTACTATAATATCTAAGATAATATAGCCCGGAGGCCTCCTGAATTGTATCTTTCTCTTTATATGGTCATAAGTAGTAAGAACCTTGCTTAGCTCATCTCGAAGTATTTCTACTGGAAGGCCTACGTAATTTGCAATTTTATCCTTAGCAAGACGATTGAGGTCAGACCTTTTATAAGAAGATAAAACATCACTGATTTTCATGCTAGAATACCTCCTTTATTTTGGGTAATAAATCAAGTGGAGAAATATGTTTTTTAATTAAGAGAGTTGCTTCCCCTTTATTCTTGATTTCCTTCACCAATCCAATCCATAAATTTTAACGCTAAATCAAGCTGATTGAATTGATTTTACTTAACTGAATCTGAAAAGGCAAGGAGTGGCTCTGGAATTTCAGTTATCTATTTTCTCTGAGGCAATTATTAATATTCCTATTTTAATAAATCCCTCAATCCCGCTACCCAAAGCGCTCATACGGGCGAAACGTCGGGGGGCGCGTGCAGAGCCGTATTTCTTGGGCTGGTTTGTAAGTTCGCTCTCCTGTCTTTTTCAATCCCGACATACTCGTCAAAGAAATAGTATCCAGTTTGTTTGCTTCTGGTGGGATCTTTTCTTCGGCGTGGCATAATAATTAGTGACGATTATATACTTGACATATCCAATTTTGAAAAACATCAGCTATTTTTCATAGAAGGAAAAAATACACCCAGTACCATGAATATATTACGAAACCTTTTCATATTACCAACATAGAAATAAACATCTTTCTTTGTCGTATTAGTTATGTCAAGCCACTGCTGCTGAATTTTCTCCAATATGATTTCTTCTGATTGGTATTTTGACCGCCAATTACGATAAGCTTGCCCTATTTCCCAATCTATAATTGACAATTTATGCCCCGGATAAGAAAATATTCCAGGACATTTAAATTTATAGTAGAAACTAAAAGGAATTTCTTCGATTGCCTCTTTATTTTTATCAAAAAAACTCAATTGAGCGTAACAGGCTTCGCGTGCTTTCTGATCGGATAAGCTATGTTTCTCCCATTCAAAGGAAATGTTCTCTGGCTTTATAAAACCCAATGAAAGGTCGCTATCTTCAGAGTCCTTTTTAACTTGACACATTGATTTAACAGGTAATTTCAAAACAATAGATTTTCGTTTTTCCCATTTGCCCTTTTCTGTATCAAGCCAATCTATCACCTCGATCGTATCTGACTTGACCCAAAAGCTCTCTGGTCTCCTATCATCTGATGATGGAGAACAATCGACTTCTATAATGCTATATTTTTTGAATTTCTGCTTGTCATCAAGATCACGGTAAGAAATAGGATAGAGACGAACCAATTGTGAACTGCTTAATTCAACGCCTGTACAACATACGGTTTCGCCATATTTTTTACTGGGATTAGGATAAGCCTTAACAGTGATAAGAATTCGCTTTTTCTCGAGTCTCAAGGTACTCTAAATATGCTTTATTTTTAATCTATTCCCATCATACTCTTGAATTTTATCGATAATCATAGAACGATGACACTTTTCCGGGAAGCGCTCAAAACACATGATACAATTAATACCATCAGAAATATATTGATACAATTCCTTTATGGCGTCTATATTTCCTGACAAATATCCTGAATACTCCTTGAAGAAAAACTCATAATTTCCGCTGGATTTTAACTTTTTGCGAATGGAAGAAGGGCTTCCGAGAGCTTTTATATGGACATATTGTATGTTTTCATTTTCAAGCCTTTCTCTTAAAGAAGATTTTGAAAAGCCACTTTTTCTTGAAAGGGGAATTTCCCTTACATCAATTAAACGAGAAATATTAAATTGCTTTAAACTAACAACAAACTCATCAATTTCTCGTCCTTCGTATCCAATTGTTAATAGTTCTTGAGTTTTCATAACGCTTCGCTTGGGATCTCCCTCCTTTAACATCTATTTTAATTTTAATTAAATGCTGTTAATCCTGTCAACTCCTATCTGGGAAGCTTTAATTCACTTCCATTCATTTAGACGATTCCCAGCTCTATTTGCTTGCAGCTGCTCTTATTAGGGCTCCGTATATGATTCCTTCTTATAGGCATATACCGTATCTGCATCTTCAGCTCCACCTCCAGGCCCTCCATCCGTGCCAAGTGTATTGATAAAATAATCCTCTATTTCCCTAGCAATTTGAGTAGAACTAGCTTCTCTGTAGGTCCACCATGCGTCTTTTTCGCTTACTTTATGATCATTGAAAAGTCTATCACATGCATCTTTGCTTATTCCAACATACCAAGAACTATATGGAGAACCACTTTTGTCGATATGCGCCTTAATGTCATCAATTATTTCTTGTTTGCCTTTTGGCATTCTTCCCTCCTTTCCTGAGAATTCCCTCTTTATTATTACAAAATTTTTATATGAGAATATAGAATCCGCTTACATTGAACACAGTGGTAGCTATACGTCTGAGTATAGCCAAAACTTACAATTAGGACATCATAGATATACGATTTCCAGTTCTATTTGGTTGCAGCTGCTCTTATTCAGTTACCTGAATTACAATCAGGGCTAAAATGAATTATCAAATCAGATTTAATTTGTCTTCTGTCTGCAGGAGTAGAATCAGGCATTAAATGGATACCAACATATAGATTTTGAACTGAACCAGCATATTTAATCCAACTTTCATATTTTTGGTGTGATCGAAAAATTCCTCTTTCAGATAAATTCTCTGATTCACCCACGTAAATTAGTGTAAATTCATTTGGTTTATTTGCAGGATCATCTTTGCACATAATCGTATAGACAGCTGCCCGATAATGCGGATCCAAGTACGTGATAGAATAAGGTCCATCAAAATTTATATCATTCAATGAAATACTCATATCTTTTCCCCTCAAACTTCTATGTAAAGAGGCTATATAACGCTAAGCGTCATATCCAATCCCGGGAAGCCGAAATTCCTCAGTTTCCACATGCCTCTTTCCTTTTTACTAGATATAAAAAATTATTTGTTGCTGTGTCCAGCTTTTTTTACAAAATGTCGTTTGTTGCCGCTTTATGCCGCTTTATGTCGTATTATGCCGTTTTTCTGTCGTATTATGTCGTATTGTTTCTGGCTTCATTAAATGTTTGAGTCCATAACTTACTTTTCATTTCTCATCTTCTTCCTCAATTTACGCTACTTGCATTAATGCATCTTTCAACTGTAACATAGTGGCTGACTCAGATAATTTTCTTATGAAAGAAAGGTTTTCTTAGGATTTGATTTTTTTAAGGAGAAACAAATGAAAAAATTTAGTGCGAATATACTTATTGTATTTTTTACAATTATCTCATTTTCCCTGGGAAATTCACTTGAAGCTCAGATTAAAAATAAAGAAATATTCGCTAAGCGCCGTCAAATACTTATGGAAAAAATGGATGGAGGTTTAGCCGTTTTTAAAAGCGAGGAAAATAATAGCGATTTTTATTATATAACAGGTTTTGATGAACCGGAAGCTGCCTTTATACTCATTCCGGATGCAAAAGAAAAATATATTTTATTTGTCCGCCCAAAAAATCCGGCGCGGACAGTATGGACAGGAGAGCTGTATGGTGTGGATGGGGCAGTAAAAGTATTCGGGGCAGATAAAGCCTATCCTCTTGACCAGTTTGACCAGGTCTTGCGCCGTTATCTCAGAGGAAAATCCAAAGTGTATTGCAGCTTTGAAAATAGGTGGTTAATTGAAAAATTAATGCCGATGCTCAGTTATCCTTTTAGTAATCGACCAAAACAGATTATTGATCCCCGGGAATATATTCATGAAATGAGACTTATAAAAGGCCCTGAAGAGATTGAGCTTATGAGAAAAGCTATAAATATAACCTGTGACGCACTCATTGAAGCCATAAAAGCTGCAGAGCCTGGTATGTATGAATATGATATCCAGGCCATTATTGAATACGTTTATAGAATACAGGGTTCGCCCCGGCCCGGCTTTTCATCAATTATCGGCTCAGGTCCAAACTCCACTATAATGCATTATGAAGAAAATAATCGAAAGACCCAGGATGGAGACCTGGCGCTTATGGATGTTGGCGCAGAATATGGTTTTTACAAAGCTGATGTAACCCGAACCATTCCTGTTAATGGAAAATTTAGCAAAAAACAGAGGGAAGTCTATAAGATCGTACTCGAAGCTCAACAGGAAGCAATTAATATTGTTTCTCCAGGAGTGGGTCTCTATGAAATCCACAATCGTGGAGTTGAGGTTATCAAAGAGGGTCTATATCGACTGGGCCTTATAACAGATAAGGACAGCAAGTGGCAGTACAGAATATGGCTTATGTATAACACCAACCACTGGCTCGGCTTAGATGTCCATGATGTTGGAGGCCGCGGTCCCTCCGATGGAAAAGGCCGTTTACTTAAACCTGGGATGATTTTTACTGTTGAGCCGGGAATCTATATAAGAGAGGATGCGCTTGATTTTCTCTCTGAAAGGCTGGGCAGGTTTGTTCCCGGGAAAGAGGAGCTCACTGAATTTGTTAATAAGGTGAGGCCTTCTGTCCAAAAATATGCAAACATCGGAATTAGGATTGAAGATGATGTATTAGTAACTGAAGATAGTTTTGAAGTTCTCTCTGTTAAGGTGCCAAAGAATATAAACGAAATTGAAAAACTCATGAAAAAGAAGAGTTATTTAAACAAAGACAACTAATGAAGAGGATCTTTACGTATCACTATTTTCTGTGAATATATTTTTCCATCAATTACCATCCTCACCAGGTATTCTCCAGGCTCTGCATCCTGCCCCCTGAGGGCAACACGCCCTCTAAACCGGCGTTGTACACCTCCATAGAAAAATTCTATCATTTTACCCTGAAAATCTGAGAGGAGTTTAACATCAATTCCTGCTTGCTCCAGTTCCTTTTGCAGCTTCTTGAGCTCTTTACTCCTTTCAGAGGGTGCTTTTTTTAGTTCCTGCTCTATCCGTTTTTTCATTTGAGTAATAAAAGCTTTGCGCTGTTTTACTGTTGGGTCAAACTGCATATTCCATTCAAGCTTGTGAATGCCAGGCTCGCCTTTTATTGAATAAGTACGTGTAAGAGTATTGGTTATATTGGATATCTTTATTTTTACAGGGTTAGTGGGAGCCGCTTTGAGGTAATAGCTGATTGCAACATCTTTTGGAGGATTAGGAGCCTCAAAATATAGATGACCGCGGTTCCCTCCCCGCCTTATATTCAGCCATTGTGTTGTCACCCGGCTTTCAAAAAGAAA
>Ga0209979_1004055_pt1 | contig 12374 bp, 11 predicted proteins | sample AnhtaG_FD_183114 | JGI IMG/M metagenome (GOLD analysis project Ga0209979, IMG submission 183114) | Deep subsurface microbial communities from Anholt, Denmark to uncover new lineages of life (NeLLi) - Anholt_01485 metaG (SPAdes) (version 2) | ecosystem: Environmental > Aquatic > Marine > Oceanic...
TGCATCAGGTAAGTATCCGGAATATGGACGAGCAGCACCAGGACTTTCTAGAAATGCAGAAGGAGAGGATGCCAGCGGTTGACATCGCTATAATTGCTGTAGTCTCCGGGGATGGGCTTAGCGAGGTCTTTAAGAGCCTGGGGGCAGTGGTCGTCCCTGGTGGGCAGACAATGAACCCTAGTACCAAGGATTTGCTCCAGCCAGTAGAGTCAGTGATGTCAGATAAGGTCATTATTCTACCTAATAACAAAAATATAGTGCTTACCGCTAATCAAGTCCAGTCCTTGACTAACAAAACTATTGAGGTGGTGCCTACGGAAACGGTTCCGCAGGGAGTAGCGGCACTCTTAGCCTTTGACTATGAGGCTGACATGGAAACAAACATCCAGCTTATGGAAAAAGCGAAATCAGCAGTAAGGTCTATCGAGGTTACTCGAGCAATCCGCTCCACCAAGCTAAATGGACGGAAAATCAAAAGGAAACAGGCTATTGGCTTTCTGGATGGAAATTTAGTAGCCGTGAGTGACATGGCTACCGGTGCTCTTAATGAGGTGTTGGCTGAGCTAGATTTAGATAAAGCTGAGGTAATCACCATCTACTACGGGGCTGATACTGAGCCGGCTGAAGCGGAGCAGATTAGTGCCACTATTTGCCAACAGCACCCCCAACTTCAGGTTGAGGTAGTTAAGGGCGGTCAACCTCACTATAACTTTATTGTTTCAGTAGAGTAGGCTATGAGTGTCAAGGTAGTCACTGATAGCGTCGCTGATTTGCCCTCTGAGGTAACTAGGGAGCTGGGGATTACCGTAATCCCACTAAATGTTCGCTTTGGCACTAAGGTCTACCGCGATGGCATTGACCTGACTGCTGAGCAGTTCTACGATAGACTAACGCACAACGAAACCACGCCGGTTACCTCAGTACCATCGCCTGGAACCTTCGCTGAGGCATATGATAAGCTGGCTGAGGAGACAGATGAAATCCTGGCTATTATTGTTAGTTCCAAGCTCAGTGGCACCTATGATGTGGCGTTACAAAGTATTGGGCTAATGAAGCAGAAATGCCGGGTGGAAGTAATTGATTCACGGTGGGCGGTTATGGCGGAGGGATTTATGGTTATGGCTGCGGCTAGAGCAGCTCAGGCTGGAGCTAGCCTTGATGAGGTGGTGGATATAACCCGTCGTAACATTACTCGTGTAGATTTTCGGGCCGCTTTTGATACTCTGGAATATCTTAAAAGGGGCGGGCGTATAGGTGCTGCCCAGGCTTTACTGGGGTCAATGCTTAAGGTAAATCCTATTATAACTATAAAAGATGGTTTGGTTGAGCCGGCGGGCAGAACACGCTCTCGGGCTAAGGCAATAGAGCATTTATATAACTTTGCTATGAGCTTTTCCCATATTGAGGGGATAGCGATAGAGGATGCTGCCTGCCCTGATGATGCCGAGCTGTTGGTTGAACGGCTTAGCTCTAGATTTCCCAAGGAGCATATCTACCGTTCAAGGACAACCCCAGTGATTGGCACCCATACCGGTCCCGGTCTATTACTTGTCGCTATATTGGGTGATAGAGAGTAGCTATTAAGCTGAGAGAGATTTTAATATGACAGTTAAGATTGTAACTGATAGCACTGCTGACCTGCCACCTCAGTTAGCTCAGCAACTGGGGATTACTGTGGTGCCAGTCTACGTCCGCTTTGGCGAAAAGGTCTACCGGGATGGGGTGGATGTAAGTCAGGATGAGTTTTACCAGAAACTGCTAGAGAGTCCTGTTCATCCCACTACCTCCCAGCCATCACCAAGTGACTTTGCCAATGTCTATAGTAAGCTATCAACGGAGACCGATGAAATAGTCTCCATCCAGGTTACCAGCAAATTAAGTGGCACCTATAACTCGGCGTTACAGGGCAGGGAGCTGGCACGGGCAGGGTGTCGCATTGAGGTAATAGACTCACTTTCAGTGACGATGGGTTTAGGGCTGATAGCTATGGCTGCCGCTAGATTGGCTGAGGCTGGTGAGGGCTTACAGATGGTAATGGAGGAGATAAGGCAGGCCATTCCCAATATACGCCTGCTTGGTGTTTTTGATACCCTTAAATACCTGCTTCGGGGTGGACGCATTGGCAGGGCTAAGGCATTATTGGGCAGTATGCTCAATGTAAAGCCTTTAATTACCATGCGAGATGGTGAGCTTTTTCCCACTGGGCAAGTTCGCACCCGTTCTAAAGGTATAGAACGTCTATTTGATTTGGTAAAAAATACCTTAAACATTCAGGAACTAGCTATTGTGCATAGCACTACCCCTGATGAAGCCGATTCGCTCAGGGAGCGCATTGGTTCTATCTTTGATAAAAAGCGGATTCACATAGCCAGACTAGGACCAGCATTGGGGGTTCATAGTGGTCCAGGTACCTTGATTTTAGCCTTAAGGGAAAAGATAAGTAGTATCAGGCGGAATGCTAACGAAGATGACCCCTTGAAGGAAAGGTTACCCTTACCTCCTCTCCACATACCAAAATTGAGTTTTTCTCGCCTTTAGTTATTCGCCAGGGCAGACGGAGGCAAAGCCTTGCCAATAAATATTGAGCCTCTGCGTAAGATTCTCGAGCTTGAGCACAACAAGGGCTATGTAGATTCAGCAGTAATCGGTGGCCTAGACAAATTCCTTCGTCGTTGGTCAAGTCAAGCTATAGAGTCAATAACTAATCCGCAGCTCCTGAACCATTTTCATCGTCTTGTTAACTCCAGCTACGCATCTATGACTAAACAACAGCGCCAAGAGTGGGTAGCGGCTGTGCTTACCTTTTTAGTTGAGGCGGAGCGCAGGGAAGAGGAAAAGACTGAAGTTAAACTTCCTCCAGTAGCTAGTAGGCTGTCTTCAGAGGCAAGAAAACAGAGGATGGCGGTGAATCAATCTATTGAGTCGCCAATTACTGTTATTAAGGGCGTTAGCTCGAGCCTGGCTACCAAGTTTAACAAGCTAGGGGTGAAAACAGTTCGTGACCTGCTCTATTTCTTTCCCCGCCGCCACCTTGATTACAGCCAAACTAAGTCTATCTCACAGCTTAGCGAAAGAGAAGAACAGACTATAATAGCTAATGTATGGCAGGCTCAGGTGACCATGCTCGGTGGCAGGCGTGGCACCGAAGCTATTGTAGGTGATGAAACAGGTAATGTCAGGGTGGTATGGTTTAACCAACCCTACCTGGCTAAGAAGCTGCCGACTAATACCAGGATAGTGCTCAGCGGCCGGGTGAGCTTATTTCACGGGCGGCATGTCTTTGAGTCTCCAGAGTGGGAGCTAGTAGAGGACAGGGAATTAATTCACACTGGGCGTCTGGTTCCCCTCTACCCGCTTACTCAAGGCTTGCGCCCTCGCCAGGTAAGAAAACTGATGAAAGGGGTTATAGACCAGTGGGCAGGGCAATTAGAAGATTTTCTGCCACCGGAGTTGAAAGAGAGGTGTAATCTGCTGGAGCTAGCCCAGACTATAACCCAGGCTCACTACCCAGATGATGAATTTGTCAAGGATAAGGCAAGGGTTCGTCTGGCTTTTGATGAGCTCCTTCTTCTCCAATTGGGTGTGCTAAGTAGAAAGCGTGATTGGCAAGAGAGCCGACCGGGTAACCCGTTTGATACCAAGACAGTGGTACTGGATACTTTTCTAAAGTCTTTGCCTTTTGAGCTCACCACAGCTCAGCAAAAAGTTCTACGAGAACTACTAGCTGATTTGCAACAACCAAGGCCGATGTCCCGGTTGCTTCAGGGCGAGGTAGGCAGTGGCAAGACGGTGGTGGCTACGGCTGCTTTGCTTATGGCGGCTGCCAATGGCTATCAGGGAGCATTTATGGCGCCTACTGAGATTCTGGCCGAGCAGCATTTCACTACCATTAGTGAGCTTCTATCTAGAGTAAGCCCTCAGGAGGACGAGGGCTATCTGCGCAGTTATCCCGGGCTTTTATCTCATCCCCTGACGGTGGCATTACTTATTGGCGATATTAGCCAGGCCAGAAAGCAGGAACTCCACCAGCGTATCTCTGACGGAGATATAGATATTGTTATTGGCACCCATGCTCTCATCCAGGCGGAAGTGGAGTTCCACCGGTTGGGTTTAGCCGTGGTGGATGAGCAGCACCGATTTGGGGTTACCCAGCGTGCAGCACTGCGCCAGAAGAGTTTCAATCCTCATGTGCTGGTAATGACGGCGACACCTATCCCGCGAACCTTAGCCCTAACCCTATACGGTGACCTTGACCTGTCAGTTATAGACCAGCTTCCTCCGGGAAGACAGGTAGTGAGGACCAAATGGCTTAAACCGGCGCAGAGGGAAAGTGCCTATGCCTTTATCCGCCGTCAGGTGGCTGATGGACGTCAAGCCTTCATTATCTGCCCGTTGGTTGAAGAGTCAGAGGTTATTGCAGCTAAGGCAGCGGTGGCAGAATATGAGCGCTTATCCCGGGAGGTCTTCCCTGACCTGCACTTGGGTCTGCTACATGGACGCATGTCGGCGGTGGAAAAGGATAAGGTAATGCGTCTCTTTCGCTCCGGTGAACTGGGCATCTTGGTCTCAACCCCGGTGGTAGAGGTTGGGATAGATGTGCCTAATGCTACGGTAATGCTGGTAGAGAGTGCCGACCGATTTGGTCTGTCACAATTGCACCAGTTCCGAGGTAGGGTAGGGCGTGGGCAGGAACAAAGTTACTGTATGTTTTTGGCTGAGAACCCTTCAGAAGTTGGCAGGGAGCGACTTGACATAATAGAGAGAATCCAGGATGGCTTTCAACTGGCTGAAGAGGACTTGAGATTGCGGGGGCCGGGAGAATTCTTTGGCACCCGGCAGAGCGGACTGCCTGACCTGCGCATGGCAAAACTCTCTGATGTGCCTCTACTGGAACTGGCTCGTAGTGAGGCAATAAGACTCTTTCAAATAGACCCCGGTTTGGAGAAACCTGAGCATCACCTCCTGACTAAAGAGCTAGCCCGAGTCTGGCAACAGGGCGCTGCTGAGTGGAGCTAGGTATCTCGTAATTGGGTCTTGCTCATGGAGGCAGGACAGAAATGCTCAAAGTCACCATAGACACAAATGTGATCATTGATGAGAAGAAACATAGACTGCTAACCCAGATCAAACAACTGGCTGAGCAAGGCCTGATTGACATCGCCGTCACTACAAGAGTAGTAGCGGACAAAGATCAAGATGAAATCAAGACACGGAAAGCCAAACATCTAAAGGAGTTTGACCATTATCCAAAAGTGGGAACTCTAGTGCGGTTGAACTTTTCGAGGTTGGATAGCGGGGACTTTTTGGCAGGGGAAGAGCATGTGCAGGTAAGCAGGCAGATAGAAAAAGTTCTTTTTGGCAAGATAAGTGCGAATGACAAGAGGGATCATAACAAAAGGGCTGATGTAGATCACTTAGGAGGCCATTACTTCGCTAAGCGAGATGTTTTCATAACTCGAGACGATAGAATGTGGAAAAAGCGAAATGTGTTGAGAGAACAGGTAGGAATAGTCGTAGAGAAACCACAAGAATTTCTTAGCCGATTTCCGGGGGTGTGAATAAACCACACCTCAATAGAAGTCGCGATTTCCCACACTGGCGTCCTAGTTACCCTTTTCAATTAGCTTTATGCTATAATTTGGGCATAAAAGCTGAATCGTGAAACTAAATTCTCAATGGAGCTATCAGTGAGTGGAATATTAACACTAAAGCGAAGGCTTGTGGAGCTACTAGCGCAGGCAGCAGGTGAGGCGCAGCAACAAGGTAAGCTACCTGAGGTGACGTTACCTGACATTATTATTGAGCACCCCCAGAACCCGGAGCATGGGGACTATGCCTCAAGTTTTCCTCTGAAATTAGCCCGGGCAACCGGAGTAAACCCACTGACTATCGCTAATGAGTTAGCAGGACTGATGGCTCCCACCGCTGAGATTGACAATATTGCTGTAGCGCCACCGGGGTTCATCAATTTCACTCTTAAGGGTGATTGGCTAACCAGCCAGGTAGAGTCAATCCTGGAGGCTGGTGATTCCTATGGCAGTATTGACCTGGGTCAGGGGAGCCGAGTGCAAATAGAATTTGTTAGCGTTAACCCCACCGGACCGCTTCATGTCGGGCATGGTCGCGGTGCTATTCTGGGTAGTACCTTGGCCAATGTGCTTACCGCTGCTGGCTATATTGTAGAAAAGGAATATTATATTAATGATGCTGGCAGCCAGATAGATGCCTTTTACCGCTCACTCTATGCTCGCTATCAGCAGTGCCTGGGTATTGATGCTGAGATGCCCTCAGATGGTTATTTTGGCAGCTATATGGTTGACCTGGCTAAGGAGATTATTACTGAGGAGGGAGACAGATTTCTTCATCTACCAGAACAAGCGGCCATATCTCAATTGGGGCGGCTCGGCTTGGAGAAGATAATAAAACTAATCAGGAGTGACCTTGAGCTATTAGGAGTGAGCTTTGACGTCTGGTTTAGTGAGCAGAGCCTCTATGATAGGGGGCAGTACCAGATAGCGATGTCGCTTCTGCGTCAGGGGGGTTATATAAGCGAAAAAGAGGGTGCCACCTGGTTTGTATCTACTGCCCTGGGCGAGGATAAGGACAATGTGGTGGTGCGTAGCGATGGTTCACCCACCTATTTTGCCTCTGATATTGCCTATCACTATAACAAATTCATGGAACGCCACTTTGATAAGGTGATTAACATCTGGGGGGCTGACCACCAGGGTCACATACCTCGAATGAAAGCCGTGGTTGGTGCGCTGGGTATTAATCCTGAGCAGCTTAAGGTGGTAATCTCTCAGATGGTCACCCTGCGTCGTGGTGATGAGTTGCTTCGTATCTCTAAACGCAGCGGTGATATTATTACCCTGCGTGAAGTGGTGGAGGAGGTGGGGGTGGATGCCTGCCGCTTCTTCTTCCTATCCCGCTCGGCGGATAGTCAAATGGACTTTGACCTGGAATTAGCCAAAAGGGAGTCAACTGACAACCCGGTTTACTATGTCCAGTATGCTCATGCACGCATTGCTAGCATCCTTCGCCTGGCTCAGCAGAGAGGAATTGACTATGGGGATGGTGACGTTTCGTTACTGGTTACTGAGCCTGAATTAACCTTAATACGCAAGATGCTGCTTTTACCTGAGTTAGTGGAGATAGTGGCGCATACTCTGGAGCCTCACCATCTTACCTACTACGCTCAGGATTTGGCTACTGTATTTCATAGCTTTTATAAGCAGTGCCGGGTCGTTTCGCGGAACGAGATATTGACTAAGGCTCGTCTCAAGCTGGTGGCGGCTGCCAAGTTGGTTCTAGCTAATACCCTCCACCTTATGGGGATGACAGCACCGGAGAGGATGTGAAATGAAAAAGCGTATTTTTTCTGGAGCTCGCCCTACCGGTAGGCAACACCTTGGGAATTACTTGGGCGCCTTGCAGAACTGGGTAAATCTCCAGGATGAGTATGATTGCATCTATTGCATAGTTGACATTCATGCACTAACCTCACTGGAGGATACCGGTGGTCTGCAAAAGAATATTTATGACATGATGCTCGACTGGCTGGCAGTTGGTCTTGACCCTCAGAAAAGCACCCTTTTTGTGCAGTCTCATGTCCCTGAGGTAATGGAATTACATACTTTACTTGGTATGATTACCCCGTTAGGCTGGCTATTACGCGTGCCTACCTTTAAGGAGAAAGCGAAGCTTCAGCCGCAAAATATAAACTACGGGTTGGTGGGCTACCCGGTGCTAATGACGGCCGATATTGTCCTTTATAAGGCTGAAGTTGTACCAGTAGGTGAAGACCAATTGCCTCACCTAGAGTTAGCCAGGGAGATTGCTCGCCGCTTTAATAATCTATTTGGTTATACCTTTCCTGAGCCTGAAGCCAAACTTACCTCATTTCCTTTGATACTGGGGTTGGATGGTAAAGAGAAAATGAGCAAGCAACTGGGCAATGATATTGAGTTAGCTCTTTCCAATGAGGAGACGGTGGAACGGGTAATGACAGCGGTTACTGATCCGGCTCGCCGCTACCGCAGTGACCCAGGGCACCCGGAGATATGTAATATTTATCGACTCCATAGATATTTTAGTCCGTTCCGCTTGGATGAAATAGCCGACCAGTGTCGTACCGCCAAAATTGGCTGTGTTGAGTGTAAAATGCTCCTGGCTCAAGAGATTAATTTCACCCTTAAACCCTTCCGGGAAAGGCAGGCTACCCTGGCAAATAACCCCCGATATATAGCCGACATCCTAGCTGATGGTGCTGAGCGAGCCCGGGTTATTGCTCGGGAGACTCTCAAAGAGGTTAAGCAGAGGATGGGGCTTATTTAGGGCTAAACCATTAACTCCTCAATAGCTCAATTACTGACCACCGTTTTTCTATCTCGTTGTAGCAGAGTTGGAACAGTTTGTTATCTCTGGTTCTAACCTGAAAATACCTCATTCCTGGCTCGTGCCAGGCTTTTTCTATTTCCACCACCTCATATTCTATGCCTTCCCACAGGAAAGACCGTGGCTCCTCAGCATAGGTATGCCCCGAGTAGCAATTAACCTTAAGGTTATTCAATCCCATCCCCTTTATCTTTTTATTAGGTAACCCCCGATTACTACCCCTTAGTGCTAAATAACCCTACCCTCCTTTTTGGCTTTATTATCCAGGTACCTTCCAATGGCTAGACCAAGAGCAATGCCGATGGCTGGCCCAATGCCGGGATTACCAAGTGCGGCACTAAGAGCAGCGCCAATCCCGACACCAATTGCAATCCCAATCCCCATATAGTGACCTTCGGTAACAAGTTTGTGCTGTTTCTGAAGATGCTTAATAATATTGTTAATCGTCTTAAAATAACTTTTGCGTGTTTCTTTATTGGGTGTCTGAGCTATATACCCTAACTCTTGGGTAAGTGTTGTGATTTCTTGCTGCAACATCTGGCATTCACCGCACTGTGAAGAGAAACTGTCAACCTTATTGGCTACCCGCAGAAGCAAGTCCAATTTATATTTCTTAGCGTCTTTCTGGCCCAATATGTCTTTGTGCAGGTTAATTTCTTTGACAATGCCGTCATACCATTTGCTGTGAGCTTCCATGGTATTCTTTTCTAGGTTTATTATTAGGTGACCCTCCCCCTTTAAGGCAGCCTTATGTCGTTGCGAGGAGCGTCAGCGACGAAGCAATCTCAAGAGATAACATAGCTTTTATAAGGGAACCCTCCCCCTTTATCCCCCTGCGGAACAGATAATCCGACCCATGCGGTACCATTCCTTACCGAGTTAGAATCATTTCAGAAGTGAAATCCGCACAGAGTCTCCTATCTATAACGCCAGGAGGGTTATTAACGTTTCAACTAGAATCATACCGCAGTATCCGCTGGGTGGCAAATCAACGTAATCTACGATTACATAGGCACATCTGATCAACGATATCGTTCCCTTTTCTAGGATGTCTGACACCACGAACCATAATCGGGTCCTCTTCATGATAAACTGTAGATTAGCGAAAAGGCAATAACCTGACTTTTAATCAGGGTGTCACAGGTTCGAGACCTGTACGGCCTACTAGATTCAGAAGACTGTCCCTGCTGGGGATACTGGAAAGGAATCAGGGTGTCATTACACCAGGTCAAACGACACCCTGATTTTAGTATTTATACAATGAAATATCAACACTTATTAAATCTTTGATTCCCTTGGCGGCGGTGGGATTCGAACCTACGACCAATCGGTTATGAGTGTTTGGATTTATCCATGAGCTACTCATAATAGTAACCTCCTAAAGTAGCGGGAACTGTCTCCATAACTTAATTACTCCTGTTATAATAAGCATCGTAAGACAACCTAATATTACTAATGCCAATCCTTTAACCATATGCTCATCAAAGACTATTCCCTGAAATTTAAATGACATGATGATATAAAATATGCCTAAACCGAGGAATAAAGAAGATATTATAATTCCAACAATTCTATGTAATCTTACTTCTCTAGCATTGTTAAATACTATTAATAAATAAGCGACGAGCCAAGCATATCCAAGTATAAAACCAATATAAAAGTCAGTAGTTAAGTTCAGATCGTGCAAATTTATGGTACCACCTATCCAGTTCAGAATATAAGCGGTAACAGAAATAATAAAAACTGTAGGTGTTATTAGCCGAATTGCTCTATTTGTATCTAACAGTTTTCCCCACCACTTAATAAAAATTGATGATATATATACCACAGACATCGCCAGAGAAAACCATCCTATTACTTCTTGACAACCGGAAAACCCAAGTATGCGACTTGATAGCCAAAATAAGAAGAAGAGTATTCCCCAACTTATTGGATTCATCTAATAAAAGCTCCTATTAAAAATGGATTATGCTATTAATTCATTCAGTATAATATCAGCCTTAGTAATACTTTACATATTTAATCATATTTATACAATGAAATATCAACAATTTAAGGAGTGGTATAATGGTAGGGGAAGCCCAATAGAAATGAAAGAAACAAAGCTACATCAAAAAACTATCATTCCTCTTTTCAATGTTAAACTTGAAGAACCTGTGCATCTTCATATCGATAGGAACCAGTGTGTTGAAAGATTGATATTTAATATGTTTCCTGAGCCTATACGCATAATACCTGGCAAGCCAATTGAAAAGCAAACATATGGTCAACCCATAAAGATACCGTTTCCACCACCTGAAATTAATATCCATTTCTATCCGTGGAGAAGACAGGAAAACATGGCAAATGAAATGAAAGATGTTATCCTGAGAGATCAGTTGCCTCCTGATTTTGATACCTTCGACAATGTTGGAAAGGTTGCGGTGCGTCCAGGTACTAGTGGAACTGGTGGTTTCCAAACCGTTACAACTTTGCATACTATGCGAATTGCTACAGCATTGCTAATCGTCGAATTCGATCAAATATATCCTAGAGATATCGCCTCATCCATAACAATGCCTACGAATCCGTATGGAATCAATCTTATAGATTCATTGCTTGATGCAGTACGCCTTATTTCAGGGAACGAACCTCATCAATATAAAGGATATCATTTTACTAATAACCGAATTGTAGATACGTTAACAAAATGGCCATTAGCGGAATTTCAAGGTCCCGAAGTGAATTTGAATGCGTATGATTTGAATGAAATAAAAAAATTATTGCTAAATATTTGGCGAATACGCAGCGAATCTAGTAAAAGCAAGAGCCGTAGAATTCTAATTCTTGCACTCGAATATTATTACTTATCTTCAACTATGACCCAAACTAGGACAATATTCTTATATCTAATGATTGCCTTCGAAGCGCTGTTTAAGGCTCAAGATGAGAAATCGGCGAGTGCAGCAAGTTCAAGGCTAGCGAAGCTACTTGCTAATAACAAGTCCGATTACAATCACATTCACAGTTTTATGTGGGATCCGAAGAAGAACGATGGATGCTGTCAGATAAGAAACCATGTCGTGCACGGAGATTTCACTCCAATTCCGACTGCCGTGTTCTGGCGACTAAGAGATCTTTTGCGCTATGCTATTATCAGTATAGTGAACCTGATTCTGTCATCACAGATTGATCCACAGGATTACTATGTATCCTTAGACAGTTACGCCAATAATAGATTCTCGGAATTATCGAATAAGTAATATCAAAGAATTGGACTTGTACTTCAAAGGGTGCTCCTTGTTTAAATGTTTTAGGTATTTTTGTTGAGACTAGAGGCTATTCTGAAAATAAATTAGTGGCAGTCGGTGGATTCGAATCACTGACTAAGGCCTATGAGTACCTTGTGACACCCTGACTTAGGTTCAGGGTGTCATTATCTATGGGATCCCGGTGGGCGACTTCCTTTTCTACTCCACTAGTTGCCCTGATCCTTAGGGCAATCCTTTTCCACTGGGGCGGTCTTGCCCGGTTCTTTTACCAAGATTATATTGTTTTCGCTTAATAGTCTTTCTACTTTCTTCGTGTCAGCATGGCGAGGGTGGCAAAAAAGAGTATACCTTACCATCGATTTGGTACCCCCGTTTCATTACTCAACATGTCGGCTTCGTATGCAATTATACTCGCATTTAGCAAATAATGCAAATACAAAGCAAATCCTGTCGGGTAATTCATGGTGACGAATCATTCAAAGTTGTAAGCGGGAGTTGCTTAGCAATAAAGGGTATCTTCCAAGAGTATACAAAGGAAGGCAATGATATCTAACCAATTTTACTTGTTTATAGGTTATTTTTATCAGCGTCAGCTCCGCTAGGGTTGTTTGCACAATCTGACGGATTGTGCAAGCCAGGTTCACAATAGTCCATTCTGTTACATGAAGGGTAAAAAGGTTCGTTTATTTCATATTGACAAAGTCTCGGTTGAGAACTATACTAAAG
>Ga0209979_1004056_pt1 | contig 12374 bp, 19 predicted proteins | sample AnhtaG_FD_183114 | JGI IMG/M metagenome (GOLD analysis project Ga0209979, IMG submission 183114) | Deep subsurface microbial communities from Anholt, Denmark to uncover new lineages of life (NeLLi) - Anholt_01485 metaG (SPAdes) (version 2) | ecosystem: Environmental > Aquatic > Marine > Oceanic...
CTCTAGCAGGATAGTAGGTTAAGTGATGGAGCTTAACCTTGTTGGTTATCTTTTTATCCCAAGCAATAGAAGAAAGATAGTTAAGAAGATTATTATATTCAAAAAGAGTTTTATCTAATTTTTCTCTATCTTCTGGAGAAATATTTAACTTTACCTTAAAAGTTTTAACTATTTCTTTTTCCATTTCATATATATTATAACTATATTTTTTAAACAAGTCAAGGAGGAAAAGCAATTCCTCCGCCAGCTAAAGCAGGCGGTCTCCTTGCCCTGTTTCTATGAACCAGCGATACGTATTTTGGAGCATATAACTGAAACAGTAGTTGTTGCTTACCTACCCCAAGTTGAAGAGAAGGATATCCGTATAGAGCTACATGGTGATATCCTTGAAATATCAGCCCATGGCCATGAGATTGGGGGCTTATGACTATGTCACCAAGCCTTTTGACCTAGATTTCATAAAGGCAGTTATCAGAGATGCGCTATCAGAAAGGAAGCCCAAAAGGGTTGTGAGGAGGACAAGATGAGGCAAGCAAGGTGGAGGGGACATAACTGTGAGTCTTACCTTTGAGCATGAAGTGAATAATACCCACAAATATCTTTCCCCTGCCCTCTCTACCATGCAGATCCTGACTTCATATCCTATTTTTTATTTTTTAAGCCAAATCCCAATCCCTTTCATCAAGTAAATTACCGCAAAAGCTCCCAAAATAGCGGGGATATAGGAAACTGTTCCGCCCGATGTCCAGGTCCAGTAACGCCATGCACCGAAGACGGGAGTTCCTATCCACGCACCAAACCAAGCAATTATCAACATGCTCCAGTATCCACATGCTAATCTCACCTTGAGAAGGTAATAACAGATTAGGGAAACACCGGCTGCAATAATCGCTTGCCACAGAAACGGTAGAAAGCTCATGTACACCATTGCCTTTCACCTCCTTCCCTGATTTATTTATTTTTTGTCTGGCATTCTATTCCTGTAAGCTATAATATCTTTATTTTCTTAGGATTTCTCCAATTCTAACAAGAACTTCTCGCCCTTTTCCGTAATCTCATACCCGGTTATAGTAGTACCCCTTATATAGCCGCTTATCCACAAAGATCGGCAAAGAATAGTCGCGTATTCAGCTGAGAAACCTAATTCCCTTCCCACCGCTTCCGCTTTAACTTCTCCCAACTTTTCTAATTCACGGATCACCTTGAGTGCATCTCGCTCAGTAGCAGGAAGTGTTGGCATCTCTTTCCCCCCATTATTCTTGAGCAAAGGTAGCCGCAACTTTTAAGTTGCGCATAAAGCGCAGGCTCAAGCCTGCGACTACCAGATTATAATTGGGAGGCTGAAACCTCCCCTCCCCCTAGGTGAAAAGTTTGCCGAATCCAGGCCTAGGTATCTTTTGCTATCCCAACCTTGGCTTTCTTTAGTTTTACTTCCAATACATTATTATTGAAACTCTTGCTAAAATCTTTAGTATTAACTTCGACAGGTAGATCAATCTCTTTACAATATTTCCTGGTCATAGAGGATGTTGAAATAGTCATTTTCTCAAGCTCTAATTTAAAGAGAATATCTTCTATCTTTCTAACCCCGGGTAGCTCCATAATTATATTCAAATACTCCTCCTCATCGAATATATCTAACAAAATTTCTTCTTCCTCTTTCTTTTCTTTTTGTCCAAGAATCCACCAACTAAATGTAACTTTCTCGCCAGTTTCCCAGTCAACCTTTGAACTCTCGAATGAGAGTATAGGATAGCCGATTATCTTTTCAGCGGTTGGGTTTATAATCTCCCTTATTTTAAGTAAAACATCCATATGGATAGGAGCCTCTATGAGCTTTGCTAATGTGTCGATTCTGGCGTGCCTGTTCTCATAAAGAAACCAGAGTATCCCTTTTGAATCGGCATCCAATTTGGTAACAATTTTATCTAATGTCTCCCGGTCTACTTTTAGTAATGCCCTCTCATATAGCTCTTTTCTCCAGGTCTTTAAATTAAGTGATATAATCCATGCTTTTGATAATTCACCAAAAGATTCATATACCACACAGATAGTATCACTTTGACTAACTCCGTAAACTCTTTTTTCTATTCTTAAATCCTTTATACTGCTGAGTGGTGTCTCCCATACAAATCCCGATTTATAGGTAAAAAAAGTGAGTTTATTGTGGGTAAGGAGAAGGGTTCCAAGCCTCCACCTTGATTGACCGGGACTTAAATAACTACCCTTTCCCTTTAAAATTACTTCATCAGGTTGCGAGTTATGGGCTGTGGGCTGTGGATCAGAAGGTGTAGATTGTGACTCCTGTGTCCTCTCTTCAATTGCCCATTTCCAATTCTCAGGGTCTTTTATGGCAATATATGGCACTCTCCTGCCTTCACACACTATATTAAGTTGTTTTACTTTCTTGCCCAAAATCCATCCCCTCTTTACTATGTTTATGCTCTTTATTTGACTGAGTAGAACCTCGAATAGTATCTTTCTGACCTGAACAAAAAGCAGTCTCTTGTTAGTAAGGTATAAATTACCCAGTCTCCAGGATGAAGCAAGCGAACTCCCGATATCGTAGCTTGCCGTATAATACTTAATCACTTCCTCACCCTCTAGTAAAGGTAAATTAACTGGCTTCCTTATAGTATCTAAATAGCTTCTCATGTTGTGATTGCTTTTCCCTGATGACCCCTAACTCTTCATTTTCAATTTATTCAGCCGATAAGGCCGCTTGGGCCATCTTCTTTTTTAACCTTGGGCTAACCCAGCCACAATTTGTGCAACCCTTCTCTAATAGTTCTTTGGCCGGAGTGGGCTTGCCGCACTGGGGACAGGCTTCGGTTTCCTCACTTATCTTGCCAGAAACAATCCTATTTAGCGCTTCCACCCATTCATCTATCTGTCCTCCTCCAGAGAAAGAGGCTATTGTTTTCGCTGAATTAAACCTATACGCTACATCCAGCGTCTTTTCCTTCTTACTATCAAGACCGCTTGTTTTTCTCATCTCGGTGTTAACACTAACTATTCTATCAACAGGAACATCAAAAACCAACTTCTTATCAAAATCGTACCACCAGCACAATCTCTTATTAGTAAGATAGAGATGACCTGGCCTCCAGGTCTCTTGTTGAATACCGGAAGCAGGCACTAAATACCATACCTTTTTCCCACGGTGAGTAACCTCTTCTCCTTCTGTCAGGAAGTCAATTGGTCCCTCTTCAAACTCTGGAAGCACAGGGCTCTCCTCTAAAGAAAGCCCCGAAGTTGCTAAATTTTGTTCAATAGCGTCTTTTAACTGATTTGTTTCTACTGCGCTAAACCGATGCACTTGATCCTGTTTATCTATAAGATAAAGTGCCTCTTTTTTCTTTCCTTTAACAAAATGCGCCTCCTCTCTCGTTACCAATGCCTTTATTTCTTCTAATGGTATCTGAAATGTGATTTCATCAAAATCTTGACGGTAAAGAATAAGCCTTTTATTAGTTAAATAAAAATAGCCTGGTCTCCAGGCATTACATATCCCTTTACTATAATAATGAGAGCCGAACATTTTCATGACAATCTCTTCTCCTTCAAGCAAAGAAGGGACATTTTTCTTCCTATGTTCTCTTTCCCAAGCCCTACTTTTTTTATCCCAGGCCTGCATCACTCCATATTTAAGCATCGTCTCCATTCCTGCTAACGCCGCTCTCAAATTGACGCCGATTAAAGGAATGCCAGCCACAGAAACAATAACATCCACATTAATTACCAATCCTTTATCTAAGATTCGATCTAACAGATCTACTAAGGTTGCGTGTGTATCTCTGGATGGTTCCATTTCTTCCCTCTATACGAAACTATACGGTGGCCAGGGACCGGTAAAACGGACAAGAAATCCTTTCATATTGTTAATCTTCTCTAGTTCCTCACCTAGTATTTTACTCTTTTCCTTGGAAAGCAAACAAGAGAGATTCATCAGCATTTGTTTGTCTTCCTCAAGTTTTTTGGTCTTTTCTACCTTAATTTCTTCGACACATCTTTTAATCTGTTCATAAAAATCCTTAAAACATCTGTCTGCTTCTTTTTCCATCTCTTTTTTTAATAAGTTCTCTAATTTCTGCTTATACATATAAGCCAAGCCCTTGGATTTGGATTTTATCTCCTCACTCAATTTCTTAATCTCTGGGTTTGTTTCTATCAATCTCTCTCCAATCACCTTGGGATTCCAAGAAATTTGGACACCATACTCGGCTCTGTCTTTAAGCTTACCCAGTTTTTGTCTTAAGTTTTCATAATCGTCCTTCAACCACTTCTTCATGTTCTCATCGGGGGTAATACCTTCTTCGCCCTTAATGATGGTATCAAATCCCAGGGGTAAGACTGTGCCAAATCTTTCCCAGGCCACATCCACAACTTTCTCGTGAGTAGTTAGCCATAAATTGACCTTTTCCTTGTCCTCTGATTTATAGGGTTCTGGTAGGCAATTATGAACTACAGCACATAAATCTTGGTAAGGAATAGTGTAAACGCTACTACCCTCTATTCCAATATTACCAAGGGTTATCTCTTCATTTCCCTCGACTATACAATAAAGATATCTTGCTTCAGCCATTTTAGAATCCTTCTCTGCCTCTTTTCCTATATTCCTTTCTCCTCCACCTTTCGGGATTTATCATCTTGTCTAATACATCATCCACAATACTATCCAATCCATCCCTTACGGATTTAACCGACTCAGTAACTCCCTGTTCCTTTTTTATCTCCTCAATTGCAATATCTAAATCCTGCAATGCCTCACCAAGCCTCTCCATCTCTTCCTCAGATAGAGTGCCTCCTTCCATACGCTTTATTGCCTGAAGATTGAGAGCATCTTTAATTATCTCTACTAAAGCAATAACCAGCCCTAAAACCCCGTGTTTTAAATTATCCTCATCAATATCTATAGGCATATTCTCAATTCTCCACGTTTGATTCTCGTTGTTTGATTCCTGTTTTTTACAAGTATCGAGTATCTATTTCTTTATTTTTACTTTCAAAATCCCGTTTTTATACGACTTCTCCAATTCTCCCTTAGGGCTACAAGGTAGTTTCAACTCTTGATGATATTTACGGTCAAGGATATCTACAGATATAGTAAGTTTATTCCCTTGCAAATTAATTTTTATATCCTCCTCTTCAACCCCTGGTATCTCAGCAATCACTTTAATATAATCTTTCTCGTCAAAGATATCTGCTGGCCTTTCCTGGGGTATTGGAGGAGAAACTTCCTTTCTCATAGATGGTTTATCTGGAGCTAGGTGTCTTGCTTCAAACTTTCCTTCTATCTTGAATTTTCCTTCTTCTGTCTTTTTCAAAGGAGCTTCCTTCAACTTACGCTCTACTTCTTCATCAATCTTTTTTAATCTTTCTTTGAATGCTGGAGATTTTTCCAAGCCTTTGAACAATCCACCCAATCCTGGAATCATCTTACCAATCCCTTTAAGAGTCTCTCCTGCTATACTCTCTTCCTCTTCTCTGCCAGGTTCTTTCTTTTCATCTCTTTGCTTCTTAGGATTTCGCTTTTTTTCTTCTTTAACCATCTCTTTTATCTTCCACTTTTGGTTTACCCCGTTAGATAATTTCATATCTAACGGGGTTTATATCCACAAACAAAACATCCCTTTTCTTCCAGCTCTTCAGTAACCACCTTTTTACTGCATCTAGGGCAAATAGTATAATAAGACCTCTCTTGCTTCTTTCTAGACAAGCCAACTCTTTCAACTTCAAATTGCATTAAACCACTTTTCCCTTTTGCCTCAGCTATCTCCAACTCACTCTCTGTTCCTTTCCAACCACAGGCATAACAACCTTTCTTAATTAACTCCTTCTTTACCACTCTCTTTCCACAAGAAGGGCAACGCATCCAATATTTAGAAGATGCTTCTCTTCTCTTTTCAGCTGCTATTGATTCATCTATATGGTCTAAAACTTTACCTCCTACACCTAAAGTAGGATCTATAGGAATACCTAAAAAATTAAGGCCACTAAATTTAGTCTTCTGCTTCTTTTCTATAAGATTTAAACCAACTTTATGCTTCTGGCTTGAGTGCATTGGCCTTGGCTGATATCCAGCCACACCAGGGGCAACCAGTGGATATAAGTTCCTCTACCGGGACTCTCTTTTCACATTGTGGGCATTCCTCCTTGGCTATTTTTGCTTCTTCCCAGGCGGCGGTTTCATAGTTTATTCCGCTAGGAAATTCCAGCCCGTATTTGGCTGCCGTCTCAAAGGAAGCGAGCGCTGCTCGTATCTTTATCCCCAGTAGTTCCACTCCAGCCACGGATACAGCAATATCTGCATTGATTACCAGTCCTTTATCCAGAATCCTGTCTATCACATCAACCAAAGTACCGCCAGCATCTTTTTCGGCTTGGAGAGCCATTTTCTTTGTCCTCCCTCAAGTCATGTTATCTTTATAAAGCCCGAATGGTCTGGGTTTACTCTGAGGTTTCCTCTACATCCATTCGACGGCGCACTTTCTTGCGGTCAAAGCCTATCACGTGGCCATCATCATTAAGTTGCACCTCGTACATGCCCAAAAGATCTTGGGCATCGGGGATAGCTTTCCTTTCAATTAGCTCGATTTTTACCTTCCACCCGCCGTCCTCGATTTTATAAACTCCGGTAACGGATGAAAGCTCTAAATTCATCATCGCTTGAAGTTCCTTTTTGGCCCTCTCAATGATCTCTTTTAGCTCCATACTATTCCTCCTCAAATTAGTCCAGCTAGTTCTCTTTACTTAAATAAGGGTAATCAGGCCGACCTTCTCTTGTAGGCTTCAATCTGCTCCAGACGGTCGATGAGATTCTTCTCTCGCCTATCAAATTCCGCCTCGGAGATCTTGTCACTCTCAAGCAGCCTATAAAGCTCCCTTAGCTCTTTCCTCACTCCATCCTCATCCAGAAGCTTCTTCGTTGCCTCCTCATGGACACTCTTAGCAATAAAATGCAGGAATTTAACCGGAGACAAAAAAATATCATCCAACAAAAATGCCATTTCTAACCCTTCTTAAAGCTATCCTCCGAGTTCTAATTCCAGACGTTCTACAAAACTAAATGGCACCCAGGGACCATCTATCTTTAAGCGGTACTCTTTACCCAGGGAGGAAGCTGCTTTGTTCACTCCCTTTTCAAACTCTTTTGATTCCTCCTTTTTTACCAAGAGGGAGGCATTCATCACCATCTTATCCTCGCTGGGATCCTCAACTCTCACCTCTCCTGGCGGAAGAGAGGATAGCACTTTTTTGGTAATCCGTTGCCTCACGGCATTCATCCTATCGTAGAAATATCTGCCAAAATCCAATTGTTCCATACGACTAGGAGACCTGGATCTACGCAAAAGTTTTTCCCGGTAAGACCTAAGCTGTTGATCTTGGCTGAGAAAATATTGGAATACATTGTCCACCTCCCACCAGAGCTTTAATCCCATCTCTACTTTATTATCTAGCCTGTCTAGTTCACCTCGAATCTTCTTAAAATTTTCCTCTAGCACTCTTAAGACCTCATCCTTGTCCTTAACTATCTGACCAAATCTTGCTGGTAGCGTAGTAAAAGCTTTCCCCAATTCTTTACAGACACGATGATAGGGAGAAAGGTTTTTTCGTAGAAGTTTTATAGAATCTACCCGAGGATAGTCACTGACCACTGCAGCAATGTCCTTATAGACGATAGTATATACTCTTTGTCCGTCCAAACCGATGGCTTCGAATTCCCGTTTTTCCTCAGCTAAAATCACCGCGTAAAAGAACTCACCCTGATTCAATTTCTTTTCCGATTGGTCTGATTGGGGCATCATCTTCATACTTCAAACACCTCACCAAGCCGCTATATTCGCGTTCGTCAAATTTCTCATCAATTTGTTTTATTTGACTATGAAAGCCCTTTCCACATCTTCCCTGGTAAAGGAGTACTCAGCAGTCTCTCCCAGGCTGTAGCAGTAGGCTCTTAAAGCATCATATGCCTGAGTTATCTTTTTAAAATGCTCTCCAGCGTCTGGATGGACAGGATTCCTATCGGGGTGATATTCCAAAGATAATTTCCGGTAACTTTGTCTTATGGCCTTAAAAGAGGACTTTTGGGGGAGTCGCAAAATCTTCCTTGCCTCATTGATTAAATCAAAGTTCCCCTTATCAAACTCTAAGGGAACAAAGCTGTAAGCCGGGATAGGACCGATGTATCGAAAGGTTAGATATGCTTGGTTTTCCCGGCCAAGCTTTTCCATCGCCTTATCAAAAAGGGACTCTTTCTCCTTATCAATAAGATAGCTCCGATTCATCAACATTGATGCATTGGTCCGCTTTGCCTCTGCAAAGTCGACCGCAAGGGGCAAGAGTCTCTGATGCGCGGTATTAATTAGAACTTTCTTTTTCTCCTTAGCAGCTTCAAAAAGAGCCTTCCCACTCTCTACTGCTCCTGAGGGATGCAGTTTACCCTTCCATCCTCGAGCTATCTCTTGCAGAACAGCTTTCAGATCCCAGGAAAGCTGGACCACAAATTCAGCTTTCCCCCTTACCCCGTTAAGAGCTGACTTAAGATGAAGATATGTCCGGGCGAGGAAATCTTTTATATGGTCACTATCTTGGGCTATATTTCCAAATCTCAGAGGGATCATAGTATAGCGAGAGTAAAGATCAACATTTACCTTTTGATACCACCGAAGCCAGCTACTGAGCTCTTCTTTACTCATTTTTTCCCAACTTTGTGGGTCCACTTCATGAACTACTGCCGCGATATCTCTATAACGAACCAAGGCCGATTGATTTTTTTTGCAAGTAGAAAGGTCTTCCCCTGCTTTCTCTATCACACAGCAGATTAACTTCCCTCTCTTCTGATACATAAAAACAGGCCTCCTTTTATAAGAAGAGAATGATATTTCTCTCTTAGGATAAGTGGTGAGGTCTGTCTTATCGCACGACTTCCCTTTTGGAGATTAGAATATTTCTGTTTCTGCTTGTCCCAATGACTTTCAGCTCAAGTAGCTGATTTTCCTTCAGCTCAAGAGCTCTTCGAATATTATCGGGAAGTGAGACCCGTCCTTTTGAATCCACACGGGCAAAGGATCTTATCAATGTCGATGTTGATCTCATAGTCCTTCCTTCCTTTCCTAAAATTCACTCTTTCTTTGAAACGACCCCTTTTCCCTTACATTTAATACAATAAAATCCGCTAGGCTCCCGAGCACTTCCTCCGCAGCGAGGACATACTTTGGCAACCTCTGGTATAGTGACGATGCCCCTACCGCGGCACACAAGGCAATAGTTTCTTGCACCAATGGGCGAAACCCCGGTTCCCTGGCAGTAAGCACAGCCCTTTATCGGCTTTGCAACCGACAGGCTCTTTTTGCCCTTGCAAGCATAACATGTTGACAGGTAAGACATAATGCCAAAGGGGTCTTTCCCTCTCCCTCTGCAAAAAGCACAGTTAATGAGTACCTTGCTTTGGGTCTCTTTTAGTGGATGCATGTTCTTCTCCTCATCTGGCGGCTACTAATATCGGATGTTCATCTCGTGGAAACCCGGAGGGAGAGGTGGCGAGGATTTTTTGCCTTGCAATGGAACAGCAGAAGGTGCCTGGCGGTCATCAACGAACTGATGGAGCCATTTTTCCGTCTTATCAATTTCTTCTAATTCAGACTGAATTTGGTTAATCCTCTCTTGCCACCTCTTCATCTCATCACTTAACCGTGCCTTTTTCTGACTCAGTCGAGCCAGTTCAATCAAAGCTCCATGGGGAGTCCGTGCTCGGAACCTATCTACCTGACTCCGTATGGTACGAATGTCTTTCAGGCCTTTTCTATTTGAGCTCATAATTTTCTCACCTCAATTTAGTCTCTATGAGCTGTCTAATATTTTCTTTCTTTAGGCCGTTTGAGCCCAGGACATCAAAGCAAGTCTCACAAAAGATGGAATTATCAGCCCTCACTTTTCCTCTGCGCTGCATCACGAGCTTAGCTATCATAATGCAAGCCCGAATACTTGGCCAACTGCTGCTACTCATCTTTCGCAATTCTCTGACAATATCTACAACCTTTTCCGCCCTCTCCTCCCCAATACCTGACTTGGCTCTGGTAATGGCAATCTCGGCTTCTCGGTCATAATGGGTTAATTGAATAGTGATCATTCGGTCCAGAAGTGCATCCTGGGTTTTGTGAATTCCTGCATATTCCTCAGGGTTACTGGTGAAGACAGCCCGAAAATCGGGGTGGACCTGCATATAGGTTTCCCCGTAGCGAGTTTCAGGAAGGCTGAGCAGCTTCTCCTCAAGAACGGCCAAAAGTACATTGTTAGCCTCGGGACGAGAGCGAGAGAACTCATCGTAGATTAGGGTGTATCCGTACCTGCAGGCAGTGGTAAGGCGCTGGTCAATCCATTGTGGTCTTACACTCTCTTCAGTCTTTAACACCGAGTGGATGAAGTTATCAACTAATCGCCTGGAGACTACCCCTTTTTCGCCTCCCACTAAATCAGAGGAACGGAATTCCTCATCACCATACATCAATATCACCGGTCGGCTCCGGAGTTTTGAAAGATGCAGGGCCAGGGTCGTCTTACCGGTGCCAGTTGGCCCCCTGAAGTGAACAGGATAGCCTGCCTCCAGGCAGGCCAGAGCCCGGGTGGTGACGGCCTTTATGGATGGAGTAATAATAAAATCATCCCTGGGTTGAACCCGCAGGAGAGTCTGTGTTCCTACCATTTATTCCTCCTTTTGGGGGTAGTATATAGTATCAATCTTTTCAACCTTGTCTTCATCCACCAGAGATTTGGTAGATCCGATTAGAGTTCTCCAGTCCACCCCCATTTCGTTTCCAATATCAATCAACTTAACTCCCTCGGGATGCCTGGCAATGACCTCCAGGATTTTCTCTTTTTCTTCCTCTGGCTTTTTCTTGATTTCTTTTTTCTTTGCAGCAGCCTCAGGTGCTATTTTTACTTCCTTCGTCCAAATCTGACCTGCCTGTCGGAGATCAGAGCCAATCTCGTCCAGCATCTCCCTTACAGCATCTCTACCTTGGTTATTGGTCTTGTGGACCTCCTCCATAAACTGTCGAGTGGCCTCCAGACGAGCTTTCTCCTCGGAAGAAAGCTTTTCCCTGAGAGCCTTAGCCATATCCCTATGTTCCATACGCAATCGCTCTGTGAAATTGTGGGTACCCGAACGCATTTCACTAACTCCTACTTTGATCTCCCCCATAAACTGTTGCGTAGCCTCCAGACGAGCCTTCTCCTCGGAGCTAAGCCGCTCTCTGAGAGCCTTGGCTTGAACCTGGTTTACATTATGAATGTCTTTCATCGCACTGTCGGCATCTTTTATCAGTTGCTTAGTCTCCTCTGAGAGCTCCCGGAGAGCAGTACCCCGGGCCTCGGCTGATGAACGAATCTCATCAACCACATTTTGGATAGCGTCACTCATCTTTCCCATCTTTTTGAATCCTCCTTTTTACTCTTAATAAATTTTTCGCCCCTATGCAGCAGAGGCAGAAGATCCTGCTGCCTCTGCTGCCATCGGGGACTAGTAAGACCTCGTACTCCTAGATTAGGCAGCAGCTCCAGCAGTCAGTCCTACAGCCTCAGCATACTTGAGGAAGGTGTCTACCGAAGCGATTACTACACGGGCCTCGATAGCCAGGATTTCGATCCCGACCAGCGAGACTCTTACCCAGGCATCAACCACAATTCCCTTGTCAAGGATGCGGTCAATTACTTCAGCCAAACTACTAGTATCCATTGATTTTTGCACCGTAGCCATTTGTTCTCACCCCCTTTCGGCGAAGAATTATATCTATATGCATTACAGACCTCTGACAAAATACCAAGCGGGGTCTCCTGGTCTTCCCGCTGAAATGCCTTGTAGATGTACATCAGGAGACCCTCCCGTACCCAGCAGGAGGCAATGAAGGTACTTTTGCGCCACCTGATATAACTGTTGGAGCAAAAAATGTGCCAAATTAGCAAGAAAATCATAATTCCCTTATATTCAAGGATTTATGGAATTTTACCCTGGTGGGTATAAGGGAAATCAGGGAATTGATTCCCTAATTTCGGGTGTTAGTTCCTTATAACTTTTTTAAGCCCGCCTGGAGAGCGGCAATGAGGGCCTGGTTTTGGAAGGGTTTATCAAAGTAAGCATGGAAGCCAAGTCGAAGGGCTTCTTCCTTGAGCTCTTTCGAACCGTAGGAGGTGATAAGCACCCCCTGGATTTTCGGTTTAAGTTTTTTTAGCTCCAGGAAGAGGTCAAAGCCATTTTTATCGGGCAGACGATAGTCTATAATAGTAGCTAAGATTTTATTGTTAGTGGCTATGGAGAGAGCTTCTTTAGCACTCCCGGCAGTTTTCACTGAAAACCCGGCTTCTGAGAGAACCTT
>Ga0209979_1004057_pt1 | contig 12370 bp, 5 predicted proteins | sample AnhtaG_FD_183114 | JGI IMG/M metagenome (GOLD analysis project Ga0209979, IMG submission 183114) | Deep subsurface microbial communities from Anholt, Denmark to uncover new lineages of life (NeLLi) - Anholt_01485 metaG (SPAdes) (version 2) | ecosystem: Environmental > Aquatic > Marine > Oceanic >...
CGGGGTTCCAATGGATGCCAGACAGCCGGTATCTGTTGGTCAGCGTAGTTCCTGATGGTCGGGGACCAGCCCCCAAGGTGCCATCCGTTCCCGTCGGTCCCATAATACAGGAGACCTCGGGCAAGTTTTCCAAAGTGTGGACATTCCAGGACCTGCTAACCTCTCCTTATGATGAAGCCCTCTTCGAATATTATGCTACCGCGCAGCTAATGTTGCTGGATGTGGAAACCGGCAACCGCCGCCAGCTCGGCACCCCAGCGGTCTACTCCGGCACCTCCCCTTCCCCCAATGGGGAGTTTCTACTGGTCGACAGAGTAAAGCACCCTTACTCCTATAGCGTCCCCTACTACTATTTCACTCACTCGATTGAGGTCTGGAATATGAAAGGGGAACTGGTCCACCGGGTGGCTGACCTCCCTCTGGCAGATGAGGTACCTATTAGGGGTGTGCCCACTGGTCCCCGCTCAGTGGAGTGGCGACCCCTCCAGCCAGCTACCTTGGTGTGGGTTGAGGCGCTGGACGGTGGCGACCCCAATAAGGAGGTCTCCCATCGGGATCGGCTTATGATGGTAGCCGCTCCTTTTGAGGAGAGGCCGAGGGAGACTTATAAGGTTGAGCACCGCTACCGGGGAATCGACTGGGCAGCAGCTAAGGGGGAATCCCTGGTGACCGAACAGGACTGGAAGCGGCGGTGGCGCACCACTAAACTGGTCAACCTTGATGACCCTACCGTCGAGGCTAAAGTGGTCTCCGACCTAAGCATATACGACTACTATGGGGACCCCGGCTCCCCAGTTTCCAGAACCACCCCAGCCGGCGAGCGAATCCTGCTGCAGGATGGGGACTGGCTTTACCTTGCGGGTCGGGGTTCATCACCAGAGGGAGACCACCCCTTCCTCGACCGGATGAACATCAGAACCCTGAAGAAGGAGCGGATTTTTCAGTCCGGGGCGACCTGCTACGAGACCTTCCTCACCTTTGTCCAAGACGACCGGGGACAGATGGTTACCTGCTATGAATCAAAGACTGAGCCTCCCAACTATTATCGGCGGAACCTGAAGAGTGGCGAGCGGATGGCATTGACCCAATTCAAAGACCCTGCCCCCCAGCTCAGCGGGTTGAAGAAACAGCTCGTCAAGTATCAAAGAGAGGATGGTGTCCCTCTATCGGGCACCCTCTACCTGCCACCAGACTATAAAGAAGGGAAACGGCTTCCTCTGGTGATCTGGGCTTACCCCAGAGAATACAGCGATATCAGCACCGCTGGGCAAGTGCGGGGCTCACCCAATCGGTTCACCTTCTTTAGAGGAACTTCCCAGCTCTTCTTCCTAACCCAGGGCTACGCGGTGTTGGACGGTGCCCAGATGCCGGTCATCGGCGACCCAGAGACGATGAACGAGACCTTTGTCCCCCAAATTGTAGCCAATGCCAAGGCGGCTATTGACAAGCTGGATTCTATGGGGGTTATCGACCCCAGACGGGTTGGTGTCGGCGGGCACAGCTATGGCGCTTTTATGACCGCTAACCTGCTGGCTCATTGCGACCTGTTTGCCGCTGGCATTGCCCGAAGCGGTGCTTACAACCGCACCCTGACACCCTTTGGCTTCCAGAGCGAACGCCGCACCTTTTGGCAGGCACCTCAGCTCTACTTCAAGGTCTCCCCCTTTATGCATGCCGATAAGATAAACGAGCCTATTCTTCTGATCCACGGTGAGGCGGACAACAATTCGGGCACCTTCCCCATTCAATCCAAGCGCCTCTACCACGCTGTTAAGGGGCATGGTGCTACGGCGCGCTTAGTGATGCTTCCCCACGAGAGCCACGGCTATCGCGCCCGGGAGTCGAGCCTCCATGTGCTGGCGGAGATGTTCGAGTGGTTTGATAGATATGTGAAGAAAAAGTAGGTTATAAGAGGGAGCATTTATCAGCGAACTTTCTTGCGCTATCAGGCGTTTTAATTAATAAGGCATGGAGAAGAATATGTGAGAGGCGTTTATCAGGGAATAAGGAGCACAATAGAATTAAATATAGCCATCTGCTAAGTGAAGAGGAGAGGAATCCCTTTTTGCTTACCTAAAGATAGGATAACAACAAAAGGGAGAAAATTATTAATATAAAAGGTGGAGGTGTATAAATATGCGAAGAACGACTCTCTCCCTGGTAATGCTTTTAATCTGTGCCGCTGTCCTTATGGCAGAGGATGAGACTTTACTGTTGCGACAGCCCACTATCAATGGCCAGGGGATTGTTTTTGTCTATGGTGGGGATCTATGGACCGTGCCCAGCAGTGGGGGAGAAGCCCGTCGTCTCACCTCCCACCCTGGGGAGGAGTTGTGGCCAAAATACTCCCCCGATGGTAGCTACATCGCCTTCTCTGCTCAGTATGACGGTAATATGGATGTCTTTGTAATCCCTACCGAAGGGGGAGTGCCGAAGAGGCTCACCTACCATCCTGCCCCCGATTTAGTGGTGGGGTGGAACCCTGATGGGAAGCGGGTTGTGTTCGATTCGGGGCGTCATAGCTATAGCGGTCGCTTCCCTAAGCTGTTTACGGTTGAAATCAGCGGCGGTTTCCCGCAAGCCCTCCCCATGCCTATGGCCTGGCTGGCATCCTATTCGCCTGATGGGAGCCAGATAGCCTATACCCCTCTGCCCAACGCCTTCAACACCTGGAGAAAATACCGTGGAGGTCAAACCACTCCCATCTGGCTGTTCAACTTTGCCGATAACTCTATTAAAGAAGTCCCCCATCAGAATGCCAGCGACACCTTCCCTATGTGGATAGGTGACACCATCTGCTTCCTGTCCGACCGTGAGGGGACGATGAATCTCTTCGCCTGCGACATAAAATCGGAACAGGTGAAGCGGCTCACCGACCATACTACTTTTGACATTAAATCGGCCTCAGCGGGAGGGGGGCTTATTGTCTATGAGTGCGGCGGACATCTCTATGTTCTTGACCCTACCTCAGGTAAGGCGAATAAACTCAGCGTCAGGGTGCCCGCCGAATTAATCAACCTCCGGCCCCGATACATTGAGGTGGAGAAGCAGATTTTGAGCTTAGACCTCTCTCCCACCGGGGTTAGGGCTGCCTTCGAAGCCCATGGGGAAGTTCTCACTGTCCCGGCTAAGAAGGGTGATATTCGCAATTTGACCCAGAGCCCCGGGGCTTGCGACCGTTACCCGGCTTGGTCACCCGCCGGGAAGCGCATCGCCTACTTCTCCGATGCTTCTGGAGAGTACGAGCTGTATATTGTAGACCAGAAAGCGACCGAGAAGCCAACCCGAATCAACCTTGGTACCCCCAACTTCTATTACTCCCCCCGCTGGTCCCCCGATGGCAAGAAGCTGGCTTACACTGATAAGCATTTACACCTTTACTATATCGACCTCGACAAAAAGCAGCCTGTGCTGGTGGATACTGATACCTACTCCCACCCCGAGCGTTCGCTGGACCCCGTATGGTCGCCTGACAGCAACTGGATAGCATATGCCAAGCGGCTGGATAATCATCTGCGGGCTATCTTTCTTTACTCCTTAGAGAAGGGAGAAGCTTATCAGGTTACCGATGGGATGAGCGATGCCAACTCGCCAGTTTTCGACCGCAATGGCAAATACCTCTACTTTGCCGCCAGCACCAATGTGGGGCTTACTACCGGATGGTTAGACCTCACCTCCTTAGACCGTAGGGTCATCCGGAACATCTATGTCGCCGTCTTACGAAAGGAGCTCCCTTCCCCCCTTGCACCGGAGAGCGATGAGGAGAAGGAAGAGGTAGAAAAAGAGAAAAAAGAGGAACCAAAAGAGGAGCCTCCAGAAAAAAAGGAAGAAGCTGAGTTCCGCATCGACTTGGAGAATCTGGACCAGCGCATCTTGGCATTGCCGATGCCCCCGGGGGACTATTCCCACCTTTCTGCTGGTGAAGAAGGAATTCTGTTCTATCTGGAGGCTCTTGAACCTGGCAGGCAAAAATATAACCTGCACCGCTTTGATATGAAGGAGCGGGAAGCAAAACCCTTTTTGACCGGCATCAACGCTTTTGACATCTCCCATGATGGCAAGAGAATTCTCTATGCCTCGGAGGGGGTTTGGGGGATTGTGAACTCTTCAGGGAAGGTCAATGTAGGGGATGGGAAGATAAATACCGCGGCTATGGAGGTGCGCATCAACCCCAGGGCTGAGTGGAAGCAGATGCTCCGCGAAGCGTGGCGTATCAACCGGGATTTTTTCTACGATCCGGGGATGCACGGTATTGATTGGGCGAAGATGTATGACCGCTATGCCGCCTTTCTTCCCTATGTCGCCCACCGGTCGGACCTGAACTTCCTCATCGGAGGAATGATTGGTGAACTCCAGGTAGGGCACGCCTATGTCGAGGGTGGGGAATATCCCAAGGTAGAAAGGGTCCCCGGGGGGCTGCTGGGGACTGATTATGAGATCGTCGAGGGGAGATACCGCATCAAGAAGGTCTACAGTGGTCTGAACTGGAACCCCGACCTGAGAGCACCCCTTACTGAACCGGGGACTAATGTAAAAGAGGGAGATTATATACTGCGGGTCAACGGCAGGGAGCTTAAAGCCCCGACCAACATCTACAGCCTGTTTGAGATGACCGCCGGCAAGATGGTGACCCTGACTGTCAACTCCAAGCCATTGGAAGAGGGGAGCAGGACAGTAACCGTGGTTCCTGTTGCTGACGAGATGTCCCTGCGCAACCGGGATTGGGTTGAGGGGAACCGCAGATTGGTTGATAAGCTATCTAACGGTCGGGTGAGCTATGTCTATCTGCCCAATACAGCGGGAGCTGGCTACATCTACTTCAACCGATACTACTTCGCCCAGCTTGGCAAAGAAGGCTTGGTGGTGGACGAGCGCTTCAACGGTGGGGGACAAGCCGCCGATTACATCGTTGATATGCTCGAGCGCCCGCTATTGAGCTACTGGTCAACCCGAGATGGGAAGGACTTTCCCACCCCGCTGGGGTCGATCTTCGGACCTAAGGCTATGATAATCAACGAGTATGCCGGCTCGGGAGGCGACGCCTTGCCGTGGTATTTCAGGCGGCGGGAGCTCGGTCCCCTGATCGGCAAACGGACCTGGGGAGGATTGATCGGGGTTTATGATTATCCGCCACTGATGGACGGCGGCTATGTGACCGCCCCACGGTTAGCTTTCTGGAACCCTGAGGGCGAATGGGATGTGGAGAATATCGGGGTATCTCCCGACATCGAGGTAGAGATGACCCCTGCCGAAGTGATCGCTGGCAGGGACCCTCAACTGGAGAAAGCGGTAGAAGTGGTGTTGGAAGCCATTAAGAAGCAGCCCTTTAAAAGACCACCCCGACCCCCTTACCCGATAAAGAAATAACCAGGGTTCTACCTCCCAATCTGAGGCAGATAGATGGTGGGTTTGTAGAATTTGATGGAAACTCAGGGTTGCGGAAGGGGAGATGTCTGTGCCTGCCGAGGGAAGAAGGAATGGTGCTCCTGCTTTTTTGACCTCTTCAGAGCCGATGGAATAGGTTGTTTGCTTTCTCAGTCTAATAGAACAGGGGGCAAAGGGGAGAAATGTAGCAGTATGGAAGGATGAGATTGCCCTACGCGCGAACGATCACGCCAGCACCTGGTGGGCGCGGCGCAGTTTTCGGACGATCTGAAGACCGTAGGGACATACCGTCTCACATCTTCCACATAAATTGCACCCAAGAAATGTATTCGCTGCTGGTAATCCTCTATACTCTGTCCGGGCTATGTCAGCTTTCCCATAGCCGTCATGATACATAGCATACCTCATGATGTCGGGTATCGGTATTTCTAACGGGCAGTGCCGACGGCATGTCCCGCACATTCTACAATAATCCCTCGATGTGGCTTTGACATATTCTGACAGAACCCTCCTCTCCGCTGAAGACATCTTAGAGCCGCTGATGGCCAGATTCTCGTTCAGAATATCGAAATTTAACATTTCTGTAATGACAGCGGTCACGGCATCATTTTGCAGTACCCACTTCAATTTTGCCTGCGGGAGGCTGACGCCTTCAGTTTTGAAAGCGGCCAGATTTTGCCTGTCTCCTCCTGCCATAGTCTTCATAGCCACTACGCCCACGTCGTTTTCTCTGGCAAGAGCGATAACCTTCTCTATGCCAGCACGCGCCAGGTAGTCGTTATAAACCTTGTCTTTTTCTATCTGGGTTCCGGAATATGCATTATACGCTACTGTGATCATGTCGTAGTTGCCGCTCTGAATGGCAGGCGTGAGCACTCGCACAGGATCTTCGTGACAGGATACACCAGTGAACCTTATTTTACCTTCCTTCTTCAGTTGGTTGAAGGTGGCCAGCACCTCCTCGTGTGCCAGCACATCAGGATTCGATGCGCCATGGACTAGCAATATATCCGCATAGTCCGTCTTCAGCCTGGTCAGGCTTCCCTCCACCTCCTTGATCATGTCTTCCTTGGTATCCGGTCTGCCATACCATCTTCTGCCGGCATGAATTTTAGTAGCAACATAGAATTTATCCCTTCGACCTTCGATTATTTTACCGATCATACGATCGCTGTTGCCTCTGGAGTAGGAAGATGAGGTATCAACATAATTGACACCCATTTCCACCGCTCTCCTGAAGACAGCTTCAGGTGGGACCGGGCTGCCCCCTAAACTGACCTCGGAGATCATCAGGTCAGTCCTGCCGAGGCGCCGATAGTACATGTCGCCTCTCCGGATCCTGCTGGTCTGGTTATCAACTTCTCTCCTTTTTGAGTAAAGATTCCCAACAGGCATGTATATGCCCAGCACACTCAGCGCCGAAGCTTTGATGAACTCTCGGCGGTTCATTTCGGACGAAAGCATATTCTTAACTTCCCCGCTTACTTTTCACCACATTCTTTTATCTCGCTGCCCTGCGATCTGATGTCGTAGAGTTATTACTCTCTTACTTTCCCTTCTAATTGTATAGTTGCTTTGAATCCTTCGCTTAATTTCAAAAATTAGAAATCTTTGGTAAAGACGCTACTGAATCGCATTCAATTGCAGAACAAAATCTGGCGAAAGGATAATTACCGGCTCTACTAATTGGACAAGAAGAAGTTTTACTTTCAATATAGAGAACAACATTTTTGTTGAAGAAAGTAGGACCGTAAGGAAGAGGGATGAAGAACGAGAATGACTGTTGATTAAAACCTTCTTTGGAATGGAACATCAGATTGGCGAGCGACTCCGATTCCTTAGCTTTTTGAGTATCTCCTCGATTATGTCATCCCCTTCAGGGAAGTCCCCGATGTTCAGAACCCCGCCTACAATGGACCCATGCTGAAAGATGAGCTCCTTCTTTCTGTTTTTTACCCTGATTTTCTGATAATCAGGCTTCCTTTGGTGGGAGATTATGTCGCCTTCAGCCTTGAGGAAGTCCTGATATTTGCTAAAGGCCTCTTCTGCCTCCGCTGGGGAGCTATTTTCAGCCAAAAACACCTGGTAGCGGCTTCCTTCTCGTTGGTAATCCACTCGATAGCCATTTTTCATAAACTGATGTCCCAGGAAGTTCCTCGGGATATACCTCTCACTCATCTTGACCCTATTCTTTTGCGGAAAGCAGGCGAAAAGCTCGGGCTCCGAATAACTTCCAGCAATTTTATCGTCAATAACCTTGGAGAACTTAAAGAGAGCTTCTTTTATGGTGGGAGAGCTCTGAAATGAGGTGAGCTTTACATAATAAGGTCCCTTCCAGAAGTTGAGGATGTTTCCCGCTATATAGCCCTGCACCCCTATCTCGATGAAGTTGTCATCGGGTGACCTCTCAGCAGCATAGATACCGAAGGCGTGATGAGGACTCTCCATCTGATATATCTCAAGGGTCAAGGGGATGGCATCTTCTTTGGAGCTGTAGTCCGAGGTTACTACCAGCCGGAATCCATACTGGATGTATAGCTCAGCCTCCCCATTGATATATTCCCATAGGTTGCCGGACTCGAAGAATCGGGGTAGGGAAGAAATCTCCCAACCGGATACCTCCCCCTCGGTGGGGAGTAGTGCTCGCAGGTCCTCTTTGCTCTGGGCAATTGTCCCCATAAGGTCGGCTTCAGAAGCCAGCGAGTTTGACCAAAGAACAGATGGGGTTATAGCAATTAGGAAGAGGAGTACAAATTCTCTCTTCAAGCGTGTTCTCTCCTTTCTGTTGAATTATATTAGCTTCAGCACCGGTAAAAACCCTGGGAAATGAGGGACTTCACCCGTCCGTTGATGTTTATCCCATATTGGCAGGAGGCTACACAGGAGGAGCAATTCTGGCATACCTTTAAGCCGCAGTGCTCAGGCAGTTCCGCCGCCGTCGTTCTCGCCAGTTCGTGGTCTCCGTAGCCTACATTATACATATATGTCCTCATAAGGGTGGGAATCTCAACCTTATAGGGACAAGTAGGGATGCAGGAGCGGCAATCCTGACAGTAGAGGGTCCCCCTCAGCATAGAAGCAAGCTGTAACTCCCTTTTTTCTCCCTCGGATAGTGCCAGGTTGGTCATCACCTTGAAGTTGAGGTCCATCTGGTCGAAAGTGGTCATTCCAGGAATGGTAGTGCACACATTTTCATCACTCAGCACCCATTTCAGAGCCGCCTCATGATTGACCGGCACCTTTCTCTCTCTGTCCATATAGCCGCCAGCTTGGGTCTTCATAGCTATGACCCCTATTCCCTTTCCGGCGGCATACTGAATGGCCTCTTTTATCTCCTCTCTATGTTTCTGAAGGAAGTTGTATCTGGTAAGGACGACATCGTAAATTCCTGCATCAGTAGCCGCGCGGATTAAGTCCGGTTCATAACCATGAATGGAAACCCCAATAAACCTCCCCTTCCCGGACTCCTTGGCTTTCTCCAGCGCTCTCATGGTGGGCTCGTAGTTCAGCATTGCCACACTGTCTATCAGAGAGAGGTATAGAATGTCCACATAGTCGGTGCGCAATCGCTGGAGGCTTATATTCAGTTGTTCGTTGAAATTCTCCTCATTCGCCTCGGGTAGATAGACCCCTTTCTCCCGGTCCCGAGGGAGATTGATCTTTGTTCCAATATATACTTTATCTCTGCTCCCAGTCTCCTGCAATACCCCCCCTATGACCATCTCGTTTTTGCCCCTTTGATAGCTGTAGGCGGTATCAAGGTGCTTTATTCCCATATCAAGAGCTTTCCTGAGCAAGTCGGGGCTATCAGTTCTCATAACCCCAAAGCTCACAATGGGAAGCCTCAGCTTGGTTCTGCCCAGAGTCCGGTAAACAATCTTAAAAGGCTGCTCTTGCTTGATAGTGGTAATCCTAAGCAGGGGGAGACCGAGCCCGGTGGAGAAGAGACCTAAAGAGGTTCTCCCGATAAACTCCCTTCTATTGATGCCCTTATGTCCCATTGTCCTTTTCTCCATAAACTTTGGATATTAATGTAAATATTCTGTCCTATGTTTTAGGAAAGGCGGTCATCCTCCCATTAATATGGGGGAACCCTCCACCCGAACAATGATTAAAGCAATTGGGAAGAGGAGTACAAATTCTCTCTTTAGGATTGCTTCCCCCCTTTCTGTTGAATTATCCCAGTTTCAGCACCGATACAGCCCCTTCGCCATGAGGGACTTCAAACGTCCGTTGATGTTTATCCCGTATCGGCAGGAGGCTTTACAGTAGGAGCAATTCTGGCATACCTGTAAGCCACAGTGCTCAGAGAGTTCAGCCACGGTCATACTTGCCTGGATATGGTTCTCGTAGCCTTCGGCATACATATAGGCTCTCATAAGGGTGGGAATCTCAACCTTATGGGGACAAGTGGGGATGCAGGAGCGGCAATCCTGACAGTAGAGGGTCCCCCTCAGCATAGAAGCAAGCTGTAACTCCCTGTTTTCTGCTGCTGATAGTGCCAGGTCGTTCATGACCTTGATATTCAGGTCCATCTGGTCGAAAGTGGTCATTCCAGGAATGGCGGTGCAAACATTTTCGTCATTCAGCACCCATTTCAGAGCTGCTTCATTGTTGACTTCCATCTTTTTCCCCTCTTGCAGCTGTCTGCCACCCTGGGTCTTCATAGCTATAATCCCTACCCCCTTTCCGGCGGCATACTGAATGGCTTTTTTTACCTCTTCTCTATGTTCCTGTACGAAGTTGTATCTTGTAAGAACCACATCGTAGATTCCGGCATCAGCAGCCGCACGGAGCATGTCCGGTTCGTAGCCATGCACAGAGACCCCGATAAATCTTGTCTTCCCGGACTCCTTAGCCTTTTCCAGCGCCCTCATGGTGGGTTCGTAGTTCAGCATTGCTACACTCTCCATCCGATGGAGGTATAGAATATCCACATAGTCAGTGCGCAATCGCTGGAGGCTAATATTCAGGATTTTGTTAAAATTCTCCTCATTGGCTTCGGGTAGATAGACCCCTTTCGCCTGGTCCCGGGGAAGGAATATCTTTGTTGAAATATACACCTTGTCCCTCATCCCGGTCTCCTGCATCACCTCCCCTATGACCTTCTCGCTATTGCCTCTGAGATAGCTATTGGCGGTATCGTAGTGCTTTATTCCCGTATCAAGGGCTTTCCTGAGCAGGTCGGGGCTATCGGAGTTCATAACCCCAAAACTCACAATGGGAATCCTCAGCTTGGTTCTGCCCAGCGTCCGGTAAACAATCTTAAGCGGCTGCTCTTGGCTGATAGGTCTAATCTTAAGCAGGGGGAGACCGAATCCGGTTGATAAGAGACCTAAAGAGGTTCTCCCCATAAACTCCCTTCGGTTGATGCCCTTATTTCCCATTATACTTTCCTCCTCGGGCTTTAAATGATAATAAATTAAAACTCCCTCTTCGGAAATTCCGGGAAAGTTTGCTTGCCCTTCCGCTAATCAAAGTCTAATTTTCTAATCTGTGTTATTTTATTCTAAGGCAACACAATTTGCAAGGAGAAAAGCATTTTTATGCGAATTGCTGCTTGATTTGACATATTTTGCCATGAAACTGTCAGGCTGATATTTCAGTTCAAATATATTAATAGCGAGAGGCAAGGGGCACTTTAGCTAACTGTTGAAATAACGATGGTTATAGCTACTCATTTTGCAGTAAAAAGTGAGCAAATAGGCATAAAAATTGCATATCTTAAATAGATAGATTTTTATTGCATTTGTGCCTTTCGTCTGATATAGTTCAATTTAACAAATAGGAGGGTAATATGGATAAGAGAAAAGTCATCCATCAATTTTTAGCGGTACTATCTGTTGCCGCCTTGCTTCTATGTTTAAGCTGCGGAGAAAAGAGCGCCAATCCGGTAGAGTCAGATATATCATTACTTGCCAGCGCTGCCATAAATGGAGAGGTATTATCCAGTTGCACAGGTTCAGTGAGCGGAATTAATGTTAGCATTATTGGCACCGACCTTACCGCTGTGACTGACACTCAGGGTCTTTTTAACTTTCAAGGTATTCCTTTGGGGAATCAGCAATTGTTATTTGCTCAGGGAGCTTACCAGGGCTCACTAGTTATTAATGATATTAAGCCGAGCGAACAAATCAATGTCCACGTTCATTGTTATACTTATACTGTAACTGTGCAAAATATGGAACGCACCCAAGGGACTTCATTCCAAGGCGAAATTACAGCTATCGATTCTACTTCTAATAGTATCGATGTTGCAGGGACGGATCAGGCAATATTCATTGATGATTCAAGCACGGAATTTAAGGGAGATATTCAGATCTTTGGAGAATTATATGTGGGTCTTGAAGTTGAGGGCAAAGCTGTGGAGACAGCGGATAACGGATTGGTAGCCACCAAAATTGAGGCCGAATTCCCGGAGGCAGAATTTAAAGGAACAATTGAAGCGATTAATGCCGGCACTTCGTCTTTCACCGTATCTGGCTTTGGTGATGGAATCTTTACCGATGATTCTACTATTATGTATAAAGGAGAAGTGACTTGTTTCGATGACCTTGAAGTTGGTCAGGAAGTAAAAGGAGAAGGGGTCTATAAAGGTATCGGGAACATAAAACATTTTGTTGCTACTACAATTGAAGTTGAAACCGAGGAAGAAGAATTAGGTGAACTTAGGGCTGAAATTAAGCCCGACCACTGGAATCTGAACTGGCAGGGCAGCTCCGGTCAATTCTCAGTAGAGATTCGCGGCGAAGGTTACTCTGAAGTTGACACAGCCTCCTCTATCGTTTTACAAAGGGATAGTGGAGAAATGTTGGAATCCCAGAGGGTGAAGCTTTCGGGCAACCATGTGCGAGCGTTCTTCTCCAAAAAGGATGCTTTTTCTATACTGGCTGAACCAGAGTCCGGAGATAGTTATGAGATTATTATAACCGGCTCTTTGGTTGATAGTGAAGCATTCGAGCTGACCGATACCATTTATGTGCTT
>Ga0209979_1004058_pt1 | contig 12369 bp, 13 predicted proteins | sample AnhtaG_FD_183114 | JGI IMG/M metagenome (GOLD analysis project Ga0209979, IMG submission 183114) | Deep subsurface microbial communities from Anholt, Denmark to uncover new lineages of life (NeLLi) - Anholt_01485 metaG (SPAdes) (version 2) | ecosystem: Environmental > Aquatic > Marine > Oceanic...
CGCCTCTGGTACAGCCAGTCCTTGAAACGCTTCAACTCCGCCATTTGATAGTCGTTTAGCGAATCCACAGCGATGTCGTCTGGTATCTCGTTCTTACCCCGGCGGCGGTAGGTCTGAGTGGCAATGTAGAGATAGATTTGTCCCCAATCGTGGTCCATCGGCTGAGTTAAGGCAGCCGTGTAAAGATAGGCGCAGGCTTCAGCATCGGTCGGGCGAACAAGATGCTCGATAAGACTGCCGATATGCTCAGCAACATGCAGGATGCTATCCTGCGCCGTGGCTCGGCTGTCTTGTTCATTCGTTTGCAGTTACTGCGGCGACGGTTTTCAAATCTGGCGATATAAGGAGCTAACATGAATATCGAACCTCAAGCTGGAATTGCCGAATTGAGACGAAAAGTTACCGAGGATGCAGAGCAAGGTGTAAAATGGATGCCCTGGATTTCCGGTAAAGTTTCATACCGTGTTGAAGCTGCAATCCGGCGAGCATACAGAGAAGGGCATCTAACCAAGCCAGTATATGAGTTGAATGACAAAGAGCTGTTTTATTGCCGCCAGATAGGGGCTAAAGCGTTATTGGAGATAAGAGAGGCACTCAAAAAATAAGTGATTATCCCATGACGTATTCTCAGGGATATGATTACCTCCTGCGCCAAGAACGATTTCCGAACGATGCCGGCGAATAAGCGTCATATATATCGCGGCATCTATCTGCCAGGAATAACTGGTGAGTCCATATCAATCGCCGTGGCGATTGATACCAGCGGTTCAATTGGTTCGACAGAAATGAGAGACTTCCTGGGGGAGGTCAAAGGGATCTGCGACACATATGCGGATTATACCATCTATCTCTACATTGCCTGGTGACAGCCATCATGGACTACATTCGGAAGTTAAACGAGGAGGTATAGTAGAATCCTTAACACCGGATACCATGAGGACAGCGGGACCCTCTCTTAATGTAGCCCCTATCCTGTCCTAATGATGGGGACCACCTCAGGAACCCCGATTTGCGGTAAAATACATGGGGAAAGTGGAGTATGAGAATAGGAATCCTTGAGCTATTGAGTGTCGAAGCCTCCAGAAGATGGGATCATCTAGCGTATAAGTATCTGATTACCAGGCAATATGCCAGTATCATGCCTCAGGCTATAAGCGTCTGGTGCCGTAGTCTAGGCCACGAAGTTTTCTATGCGACCTATTTTGGCAATAAAGATCCCAAACAACTGCTACCAAACGATCTGGATGTTGTGTTCATCTCAACTTATACTCAGGCAAGTGCACTGGCATACGCGCTGGCAAAGCTGTATCGCCAGGAGAAAACGCTTACGGTCATGGGCGGTCCTCATGCTAAACAATTTCCCGAGGATTGTCTGCGTTTCTTTGATATCGTTGTGCGTGACTGTGATAAGACTCTAATAACTGAGATTTTAAGAGATGCCCCTCGGGGAGAAATTCTCACCAGTGGGCGCGCCCTTGGCAGTATTCCCAGTGTACAGGAAAGGATGCCGGAAATCCGCGCATCCACTTTCCTCAGAGGTAAGCCCTTTCCTTTTACTTCAATTCCGCTGTTAACCAGCATTGGCTGTCCCAATTCTTGTGATTTCTGTATTGATTGGAATAATCCCTATGTACTTTTACCTTTGGACCAGCTAGAAGCAGATATGCGCTATATCTTTCAACATTTCCCCAGGGTGATGATCGGTTTACATGACCCCAACTTCGCCGTGAAATTTGAGCAGGTCTTCAACGTACTGGAAAAGATACCCAATCGCAGGCGTAACAATTATACAATGGAGACTTCACTCTCCATCCTGCGGGGTTCCAGATTGGGGCGGCTAAAAAATATGGGAAACTTTTATGTAATTCCTGGAGTTGAATCATGGACAGCTTATTCGAGCAAGGTTGGAGCCGGGTCCATAATGGATCCTCGAGAAAAACTGGATAAAGTCGTCGAGCATTTTAATATCATTCGTCCTTACGTTACCGGAATTCAAGCCAATTTCCTCTTCGGTCTGGATGTAGATACAGGAGATGAACCCATAGAGCTAACCAAGGAATTTGCATCGCGAGTTCCCTACGCTATGCCGAATCTTAATATTCCGGTCCCCTTTGGCAAAACTCCGCTCTATGAAAGATATTTAAGCGAAGGCCGTATTTTGACGGCCATGCCATTTACTTTTTATTACATGCCATACCTGGTATATACGTTAAAGAATTATAGTCCGGTGGTCTTTTATGAGAAACTCATTGATATGGTTTCTTACATTTCTTCCGGAAGCATGCTACTAAAAAGACTACAGAACGCTCCTGCCCTATTCCCAGCCGGATATAACTTAGTTAAAACTCTGGGTAACAGGCAAATGATTGGGAGATTTCGGAATATATTAAATTTATTGAATACTAATAAACAATTCAGGGCTTTTCATGAGCATGAGACTGATGTTTTACCGGAATTTTATCACTACCAATATGAGCGTTTACTGGGCCCTTATGCTACCCTAATGTCTCACGAAGAACGGAAACCTATTCTGACCTGCCCAATCCATCAGAATGTTACTTTATAAACTCCTGTCTGTGCAGATAGTAGTTACTTGGACTGCACCCCTATGGGTGGACAGATAGGGTTAGGAGGATCTGGCGGGGTTGTTTCTTATTCTGCTGAATGGTTGGTAACTCCTCGAACTCATTCGGTGGCCGGTAGCCCAGTGCCGAATGGAGCCTCTTGCGATTATAGACCTCCTCGATGAAATATGGAAGCCGACCCGTCACGTCATGAATGGTTTCGTACTCGTATAAGTACACCTCCTCCTGCTTCAGAGTCTTGAAGAAGCTCTCCATCACGGCGTTTTCATAGGGATTGCCCCTGCGGGCCATGCTGATGCCAAAGCAATGGCGCTCCAGTTCACCAACGTATTCAGCCGAAGCATACTGGACTCCCTGGTCCGAATGGTGAATGACCCCGGGGTCAGGCCGGCGCCCGGCAACGGCCATGTGCAGCGCTTCAAGCGTCAGGGAAGAATCGAGTCTGGCGGAGATGGCATAACCGATTACCCGCCGCGAAAAGGCGTCTAGAACTGCCGCCAGATAGACGAAGCCGGTCCGGATGCGAATATAGGTGATGTCGGAAAGCCACACCTGATTCAACCGTCTGATATTTATCCCTTTGATGAGATTGGGATACCTGGGGAAACCATGTTTGCTGTCGGTGGTCTTCGTCCAGCGGCGCTTGACCCGGCAGAGCAAATCGCTCTCCCGCATCAGCCTCAGCACCCGCTTGCGGTTTACTGGCCGCTTTTCACGTTTCAACTGCTCCGTTACCCGCCGGTAGCCATAACGGGGAAACTCAAGACAAATAGTCTCGATGTGGTCTATGAGGTCCGCCTCCGATTTCATCCTATCGGGATTCCTGGTTTTGCGTCTGCGGTAGAAGGTGCTCCTGGCGATATTCATGAGCTTACACCCCCACCGGATGCTGCTGACGAGGGGCCGCCACCTGGCGACGATTTCCCGTTTCTCCGCGGCTGACTGAGGCTGCTCTGAAGCCCCTTTTTAAGAAACTCGTTCTCCAGGGTCAGCTTGCCCACCAGTCGCTCCAATTTCTCCACCCGGTCTTTGAGAGCGGCTTCCTCGGTGGGCTCGTTGTCGAACTTGCCCCGGCTGTACTGTTTCTTCCAGTAGTAGAGCAGGCTCGATGATATGTTATACCTCCGGCAGAGCTGAGCCGGGCGGCTTTCCTCGCTTAGAAGCTCCTGAATGACCTGTCTCTTAAACTCTACGCTGAAACTTCTTTGGCTTCTCATGGCTAGGTCCTTTCTGCCCTCTATTATAGGGCACCTGACCCTGCCAAACCTTCCAAACCTCAAGTGTCTAGTCTCAGGGGTTCACTCCAACTACAATCGAGACGGATGTTCTCTTACCTACGTAGTAGTATTATGAGTATTGGACTGCACATGTTAAAATTGAATGGAGCAGAAGCGCTGCCGTAGGAGGTGAGGTATGACGGAGGCATTTACACGTATTCAGGAGCGTCAACGAGAGTGGGCATTGCAATACAAGGGGCGCACGAAGTTCTCCGACTACCAAAATAACCTTTTTGAGGAGCTGAAACCTGATGCCAAGAACGAGTACGCCAGTGGAGATGGCCACGAACTAGACAGCCACATGTTCTCGCTTATTTCGTCCTCGGCGCTATGCTGCAACTTCTTTCACCACTGGCGATATCGCAATCGAAGTAAGTTATGCCAGGCCTTGAGCATTCAAGGGAATCTTCTGCAGTTACGCTTTGAGGCGAAGCTGGAGAAACCCGCTGGCATCGGTGGCCGGAATCCAAATGTTGATGTTCTGATTGCGAGCGACAATCGCAAACTCACCGCAATCGAATGCAAGTTCACTGAGCCTTACCAACCTCTAAGCCCACGCGTTCAGGCCAGTATGTCGTTAGCTGCATCGTACTTTAATGAGGGCATATCTGTATGGCAAACAATGCCCCGCTGCTGTGACCTAGCGAAGCGTCTTCCTCATGTGACGGAAGGTGATGCGCCGTTGCGCTATCTTGCGGCCGGCCAGCTCATCAAACATGCCGTAGGGTTGCTCAATACTTACCCATGGAAAAACTGGCGGCTTGTCTATCTTTGGTATGATGATGGCTCCGATGTTGGACAAGCCCATCGGGACGAGATAGAGCGTTTCATGGAAGCCATAGGCGATGACTTCCGGTTTGAGAATATAACCTATCAAGACCTATTCTCACGGCTATGCGAGGACCCAGACACCGGGAAGAGCGGATGGGCTGACTATATGCGTCGGCGCTATTTCCCAAACCATTGATACAACACTAGCGATCGCTAGCATGTTCCTGCGGAATGTAGTTATCCAGTTGAACGGGAAATCGTCTTGGAGAAGAGCAAGTAACAATAAGCCAAAAAGTGTGATTAGCGAAGGTTATTGACATTCCAGTAGGGAATGCTCTATTCTCTATACAAAAAGGGAGGTAGACCTAATGCAAGCATACTGTATGAAATGCCGAACTAAAAGGGAAATGAGGGATGCTAAGAGCATAACCATGAAGAACGGCAAACCGGCAACTCAAGGTGTGTGCCCTGTATGCGGGACCAAGATGTTCAGGATAGGGAAGAGTTAAATCAGCGAGAGGGCTGTTCTCCGTTTCAAGCAAATATTTGGGGTGAAATAGCTAAAATGGTTGAGCTCGAACCTGGTGATATTTTTTCTACCAAAGGCAAGGGGATACTTGGTTGGCTAAGTCGCAATTTGATGGCACCGCTCACTGACCGATTTCATTATGGGCTGGTCTGGGAGAAGGTGGATGATGATTATTTTATTCTTGAGTCAATAAGCAAGGGGATTGCTATTGGTAGGCTTTTCTTCTATGAAGGAGGGGACATAAAGTTTTATCGTGTTGACTGCCCAAATGAACTGCGTGGGCAGGCTCCGGTTGAATTAACCAGGTGGGGAAGGAGCTTATACGATTACCTCTTAATCCCCAAGCTCGCCATTCAGGGTATAGCATTGTTTATCAAACAATTATTTACTGAAGGTAGATTCAGGAGAATAAGAGCTGAGGAATTGACCTGGGTTCAAAACAACAGCTTCCTCTGTACTGAGGCTGTTGATATTGCTTATGACGCTGTCGGCGTTAATATTATCCCAATTGGCACCTGCCCAGTACCCAGTGCCTTTAAGCAAGCAGAAATTGATGGTAGAATAACAGAAATAAAGGAGGCTTCATAGTATATGAAAATAGGCGAGGTAAAGAAAGTGTATGAGAGAGAGCTATTCAGGAAGGCCAATGTTGTAGGGGTGATGACGGGATATAAGGTCAAGGCAGGAAAGAAAACCGATGAGCTGAGCATAGTATGCATGGTGGAAAAGAAGATCCCCAAAGAAGAGTTGAGGAAGAGAGACCTTATACCGGCTAGAATAAAAGAAGTCACCACCGATGTAATTCAGGTGGGGAAAATAAGGGCTCTACAAATAGACAAGAAAGCTAGACATAGACCGTGCCCAATGGGGACATCTGGTGGGCACTATATGGTAACCGCAGGCACAAACGGCGAGCTACTAAGAGACAAGAAGACGGGTAAGATGTGCATAGGCACTAACAATCACGTAGGAGCGAACTCGAATGATGCTGAAATAGGCGATTCCTATCTCCAGCCTGGCACCTATGACGGGGGCACAATCCAAGATGATGTAATAGGGCATCTTTTGAGATTCGTGCCCATAGAGTTTATAGGTGATCCAAGTCAATGCGGAGTCGCCCAATTTTGGTGCGGGCTTTCCAATCTTCTTGCAAGATTATTGAGGAGCAGGACAAGGATCAGGCCCGTTATTGAAGATGTTGGGTATAACCTGGTAGATGCAGCCATGATTGAGGTTGACGAAAAGGATGCCTCAGCGGAAATAGTGGGTATAGGAATACCAAAGGGAGTTAGAGAAGCTCAACTTGACATGCTCGTGCAAAAATCAGGCAGAACGACTTGCCACATCGTTGGCGGACTAATAACTGGTATAGATGCCACGATAGGACCTGTATCTTACGGTTCGGTAAAATTTGCCTACTTCAAAGACCAAATAATCATAGACAAAGAGGGATTTAGCGCTGGGGGTGACTCAGGGAGTTTGGTTCTAGACATGGATGGCTATGCTGTGGGCAAGCTCTTTGCTGGTAGCGAGACCGAGAACATTACAATAGCCAACCATATACAGAGCTATCTAGGTTTGCTAGATGCAGAATTGGTTACAGGATAAGGTTGTTCAATGGCTACAATGCAGGAGGTGAGAACGATAAGGCAAAGGCACGAGGCGGAGCTCATGGAGAAGACCGGGGTAGTAGGTTGCGCAATCGGCTACAAGCACGTTGGTGGTAGAAAAACCGATGAGCTTTGCATTGTCTGCTATGTAATAGAGAAGAAACCGGAGGGGAAACTTAGAAGAGAAGACATCATTCCCAAGAGAATTGAGGGGATCCCAACAGACGTTGTTAAGTCGGGTGAGATTCGGGCACTGTGAAGGGGGGTCATGGACGCCGCCTCTCCAAAGTTATAAGTACATGTAGTTACGACATTGGAGAGGGTAGTGGCATTAGCCCAAGACTAAGGTAACATTCCGTCACATTGTGCAATCAGGATTCCACATTGACCTTGTTATGATAAGAATGCATGCGCTTTAACGTAAATTACACGCTGACCAAAATCAAACTTTAAGTTTTACTAAGTACAATGATACTTTCTCTCAATTTCGCTGAATTTTGCTGCCCACTGGATCTAAGGTATCTGGCGATTCTGATTTCGTCTAATTGGAAGCCGTTTTCCTCGGCAATCTGGCTTATGATCGAGTCTGTTTCTACAGGAACTTTATAATAGGATGAATTTCCCACATCAATGTAAATCCTAGACCCATGTTTAAGTTTCTCATAAAGGCACCCAAATATTGTGTTCATATCGGCGAAATATCCGCGTATCATTTCCGGTATAGATTTGTTCCATAACTTATCTCTATACTGCTCTATGCTATCTAACACTGTCGCCAAGTCCACCACCTTTGGGATCTCTACGCTGTCCCAAGCTATTTGCACATGAGATCGTAGTGTCCTTTTTCGTAATTCCCTCTCATCAGCATACGATTTCAAATATCCAAGTATCCATAGCTCAAGTCTGTAGATATCAGTATAGTCGCGTGAATTTAAATATGGTGGTGATGTTATAACAAGGTCCACAGAATCATCATCTAGGTCTTTTATTAATTCTCTGGCATCACCCTTCTTACAAAGACTATGATTATCTACCGTGTTCTCGTTTTTATTTACTTTACGCAAGTCTTCAAAGATAATATCTCTACAAAAACCAATGAATTTCTTATGAACATCACTCCGTGAAAGCCTGTTATTTTGCCAATTAGATTTGTAGGACAAACATTTACCATTTCTGAAGACATTACTAATGCCCAGAAGATTTGACGCCAACGCTATTTTGAAGAGCAGCTTATGGCAATTGGAAACCTCGTGCATATTTTCAATTTCACTTAATACATCGAGTATTCCCCAAGCTACTTCCTTATGGAATATCCATTTCTTCAATCCTTTTTTCTCAAAAAGCGTTTCTGGGTCTATTTCGGGATAATCTGGCGTTAGCTCTGCCTTCTCTAAATTGAGTTCAAACCTATCAATCGTATCTTCAATGTAACGAAGGTCGTATCCCCTATATATTTTTACTTTCATAAGGTCAATTAGGAACGGATTTATTTCAAATGATACGCACTTAATGCCTAACTCTTGGCATGCGAGTGGAGTTGTCCCACTTCCGGCGAATGTGTCGAGACAGAGGGCTGGTTCATAATCTATCTCTTCAATAATGGCCTTAACAAAATTACCAGAAAAACCTTCAACAAAGGGGTACCATCGATAAAAAGGCTCATCTTTATTATTCATGAAGTGAACCTCATTATTGTATTTGTCTATATAATCTTTAAAGAAAATAGTCTTACTCACGTGATTTTTTCTTAAGTTGGCTAACTATCTTCTTTGCTTTAACTGAAGCACTTTCTGATTCTAGGTAGAACCTTTTTGGTTTATTATCATATTTAGGATGACACTTTATATTGGTATCCCAATTAATGTCTTTGTCTACCTTTCTTCCGTCATATAGCACTAGTGTCCCTGCAGAACAAGATTTATCCTCCTCACTAAGATATAAGTTGATTTGAGATAAACCAGTATTCGCCCATTCATCAGCTTTCTCTGGACTGTCCAAGAAAGTTCTGCCTAAGCACTTTATCTCAATGATGTAGCGGGTTTTATTTGTCCAGTCAGTGATTCTTATGTCAGATTTATTTGCCGTGCCAGATATTGTGGGTTCTTTGTCAGGTGTTCCATCAATGATGTATTGATCGAGGTAAAACCACAGTGGCGCTTGGAAAATACTTTCAGGATTATCAAGCAAAATCCTATCTCCTTTGTTTCGCCAGTATTTTACGCCTTTTTCTCCATGAACAGCTTCCCTAAAATGCCTATCAATAAGCTGACGATATTCTCTTGCAGAAAGAGTTTTGGGAGTTGTAACGCCCGGATGGCTGTATTCCAGAATATCGTAGATGTAATATTTTGGTGTGCCATTAACAATAAGATGGAGTGTCCTGTATTCAATAAAAAAAACGATTAATTGTTTATCCCTTGAAAATTCAGCAGCCTGAACGTAATCGTTTATAAAACTCCCTTCTATTTGCTTGATTACTTTACCGCTACTATTGACGAGAAGAATATTGCCTTTATCTAGTATACCGGCCTGTATTGCTGGGACAAAGACATCTTTATTAAATATATTCAGCTCTACCTTAGCATCGTCTGTAGTTAAAGTAAGAAGAAAGCGAAATTTCTCCCCTATTTCTCCATAAGGTATATGACTCTTCATAAGATTCTCTAAGTCCAGGTAGAACTTCATTAATTCTGTAGGTTCAAAGCCAGTTTCCCTAGCAACCTCGAGAACTGGAGAGCTCATTACTATCTTTAATATTTCGGCTTTATGCATTGCTTTGGCTTTCTGACAGGTGCTCAACATACAGATACTCGAAGAAAGACAAGAGTATGGTTTCCAAATTTAGCTTATACTTATTTTTATCAAACTTATCTGGCAGCTCCTGTTCGATCGTCTTTAAGAAGTTGATTAATTCTACAGTAAGCTTGTTCTCTGCTCCGAAAGGTATGATTTCCCCTTTGGCTTGTCTCAACCTGATTTCCTTGAAAGTAGGTTCCTGGTAAACAAGGTCGATAATCCGGTCCACACCCCGGTACTTTTCATTTAGCCCGTAACAATCTTTGTATGCGTCTACCACTTTCATTACGGTTTGAATCCATAATAGCTTTTCTTTTTCTACCGGATATAAAGTCAGATTCTCAACTAGACTTATACCAGCCTCAGTTATCTTGTAGTCCGCATATGCATTAATGCCAACAGTCGTGAAAGATACTATTTCGATTGCATCTAGAGACACAAGATAATCCAGCGCGTTTTGAATATCTTTTGAATATGGCCCTTTATGGTGGTATATGAAATTCAGAAATGCTAAAATGACCTCCTTTGTAGGGGATAAAATTTCTGCCAAATACAAACATTTCTGAACCCCAATTTTTGATAACGAAATCCAATTCAGACCGTTTGCAGCGGAAAAGAGATATAGAATCTCATTTGACCTTTTCAGTGACTCGTTAATTGCCCCTATTTCTGAGATTCTAATGTTCGAGTATCTTACGGAGTTGTTCATCGAATCTATCCTTCTCGTTTGCCTGAACTTGACTCAGTCGTCCGATTTCAAAATAATTAAGTACTCTATCTGACATATCCTCTCTACTCTTGTCCACTAATGCTTTTAAAAAATCGGGCCTGCCTAGGTTTGATATGATTAGTAAGTATGAGATATCAAAGAAATTTGATATATTTTCCGCAAGGATTGGGGCGTTGGCCATGTCAAACAGCCCTTCTGACGTCTCTATCACAAGAAGAGCCTCATTGCCGGTTATCTGTTTATATAATTCACATAAAGATAGTCTGAACGCATAATCTAGGAATAGAGCTTCAGACTTTGACACTTGACTAGGGTAAAATCTTTCACGGCCTTCTAATTTTGGAATAAAAAGATCAAACCCTATTCTGCTTTCAGGAGTGCTTCGTCTTCTAATAACCAATTCGCAATGATCAAAAAAATCTCCGACATATTTTTTAAATATTGCAACAAAATTGGAGCCGATATTTTGCAGGATACTATCAAACTCTCTACTCTTCGCGATTAATTCTTGCGATGCTCTCCCTTCCTTTTCTCTTGCAGAATTTATTTGTTCAAGCCAGTGATCCATCTCCTTTTCAAGAGCTTGTATGTCTCTGTCATAGTGGGATATCTCTTCTTGCTTCCTCTCCATCTCAGGTTTCGACAACATAAGATTGATGTCATCAATATCAAATACCGTCTCTTCAATTTTCCTGCGTAGTGCTTCTTTCTCCTCCCATAGTTGAACTAATTCCTTTGCTATAGTATCCAATTCATTTTGATTTAATGAATGTTCCTTTATTTTTTCGTCAGCTTTCTTCCTTAAGTCTAGCAGTGAGTTCATAAGTTTGCCCCTCTCATCTGCTTGCATCTCCACAACTGACGACTTTCCTATATCAGAGCTACAAACAGGGCATTTTCTCAAGTCCTCAATATCTTTTAAAACATCCTTAGCCTTCGCAGAAGAAATTTTTTGGTTACAAAACATGCAAATCCGATTATGCCTTAATTTATGTCCAGCCAATTGTATTTTGGGATCGTCATATATTGATCGAAAATATTCATTTTCAATCTTCATTATTTCAGACTCTACTTCATCAATTTCGTTACTCAAACCATACACATTTTGCGTGTATTGTTTTTTGTATGGCTCCTTCCCCTCAATACTTTTAGTAACTTGTTCATATGAATCACGTAATTGGTCAGATTCTTTTACTAGGTCTTGAAGTTTTTCCTCCAGTACCTGTTGATCTACCTGGCCTAATTCTCCTAACCTCTTTGCTTTCTGAGTTCTAATAGCGTCCAACCTACCCCTGACTTTAGACCGGAAATACTGCTGATCCCTTACTTCACTATTAGCTTCCCGCACACTTTTTGTAAGTTCCTCAATCTCAGAAGCGTATTCCCCATAATTAAAGAGTAGTCTCAGTATCTTTATCTGGTCGTTAGCGGCCCAAAGTAAATGCGTACCCTCTTCTTCACGTATCAGAAGTTTTGCTAAAAGATCTTTATAATCGTCTATTGAAGGTATGCCAGAAAGTCTTGCTAACTCGTTTAAATAGGTTTCTTCGATGTTAGATTTATCTTCTTCATAAAGGTTCCCATTTATAGAAAGATATTTAATATTCGAATTGGATAAGTCCCGTTCAATTTCAATACTATTGTCTCCAATATCAAATAGGAGTCTTACTGAAGGTTTTTCATCCTCTGATTGTTTTTCCGTTAATACTCTGTCTGTGAAGAATGATTTATCTGTTCGTGGGATTCCAATAAGCCCATAGAGGATGATATACACTGTAGTAGTCTTCCCTAGTCTATTTCCCCCAACGAATAAATTGAGCCCTTTTTTAAATTCATAATCCCAGTTATCTTTAAATAATCCATAGTTCAGTATCTCAATCTGCTTGATAACCGGCAATTTAATGTATTCAATCTCCATGTCCTGTCCCCTCCTAAAAGCGAGTGTATGTCTGCTTGTCTATATCAAGGGGTACTTCAGTCTTGTATCTGATAGCATCGCGTTCTGTTAAAAAGAAGTCTCATTGCGTACATAATATTATATTTCCCTGGACAAGTGCAACGCTACTGTCGC
>Ga0209979_1004061_pt1 | contig 12362 bp, 9 predicted proteins | sample AnhtaG_FD_183114 | JGI IMG/M metagenome (GOLD analysis project Ga0209979, IMG submission 183114) | Deep subsurface microbial communities from Anholt, Denmark to uncover new lineages of life (NeLLi) - Anholt_01485 metaG (SPAdes) (version 2) | ecosystem: Environmental > Aquatic > Marine > Oceanic >...
GACTTTGTGCTTAAATAAGGGGATTTTGATCATTGCATTTTCATAGAATGATCCTTGACAAGAATGGATCGAAAGGAGGTGTTTATTCTTGGCTTTTGTACTTGTCAAAGAAAATGAATCCTTGGAGAACGCTCTCAGAAGATTCAGAAGAAAAGTCCAGCGAGAAGCCATAGTGAGAGATTACAAGAAGAGTTCCGTTTACATAAAACCCGGCGATAAAAGAAGAATAAAAGAACATCGTGCACGCAAGCATATCAGAAGATATCTAAGAAGAAAACAAGAAAGAGAGATTTGGTGATTGTAAGTTAGTCTAGGCATTGTATTTCGAGTGATATTCGAGTGATATTTGACTCATGTTCCATGAGATGTTATAAAACCTAGTCATTGGCCCAGTCCAATTGGCACAGGAGATTACATGCATGAAAAGTCTGGATGATTACCTTCCTATAGTCGGCGAGAAAGTAGTGGGACAGATTTACCAGAAAGCTCACCGCCTGATCAATAAGCACATTGTACATATAAACTCAACTGCTCATGGTGGCGGGTGATGATCGGTCAATCTGATTTTTTCTCGATCACAAAGAAATTTCATAATGGTTTGCAAGGCAATTCTATTAATCTTAGCAACATTAAGAAAAGACTTTATTTAGAAACGAACGACCGCTTTTCTCGATTCACCCACTTGGACCATGACTGCGTGATTGTACACGATCCCCAACCTCTCCCTCTCATCAAATTCAATAAAAAGATTCAACCCTGGATTTGGCGATGCCATATCGATATCACCCATCCAAATCTAGAACTCTGGAATTTTGTTAAAACATTTATCCTCCGCTACGATCTGATGGTCATTTCCAGCGAGCAGTTCAGGAAAGACGATCTTCCACTGGAACAAAAGATAATTCATCCGTCTATTGATCCATTGTCCCCGAAAAACATGGATCTTTCAGATGATCTTATTGCCAAAACTTTAAAGAAGTTCGATATTCCCATGGATAAGCCCCTTATTACCCAGGTATCTCGCTTCGATCCTTGGAAAGATCCTGAGGGAGTTCTGAAGGTTTTTGATGAAGTAAAAGAAAAAGTGGATTGCCGTCTGGTCTACTGTTATAACATGGCGCCGGATGATCCAGAAGGCATCATCATATACAACAAGATGAAAAAAATCGCAGGAAAATATCTGAAAAGCAATGATGTTCTATTCAGACTCGGAGACAACCAGATCCTGGTGAATGTCCTTCAAAGGGTGTCGTCGGTCATTTTGCAAAAATCGATCAGGGAAGGATTTGGGCTAACAGTTTCAGAAGCCCAATGGAAAGAGACGCCCGTGGTCGCCTCACGGGTGGGGGGTATACCAGTACAGGTTATCGATGGCAAAACAGGTTTTCTGGTAGATCCACAAGATATTGATGGATGTGCAGAAAAGGTTGTTAGTTTGATAAAGGATAAAAAACTTGCCACCAAAATGGGTAAAGAAGCAAAAGAATTCATTAAACAAAAATTCCTGATCACACGCCATCTCGACAATTATCTTGACCTTTTGATAGATGTTTTGAGTAACAACTAAAGGATTTATTTGAGCTTATCGGGCAATTTTTCATCTCCTGTTGACTCAACTGCGATTTGAATTTATTACTGTCACGCGCTAAACTATAAGAAAAACTAGCTCATGCCTTCAGCAAAACAGAAATCAGGCCGACTTATCATTGTATCCAATCGGCTTCCCGTGACAATCACAAAAAGAAAGGGAAAGGTTACAATTCAGCCAAGCCCGGGTGGACTTGCTACCGCCCTACGGGCTCTCCAGACGGAGAAAGAAGTCGTATTCTTTGGATGGCCAGGTTACATTCCTGAAAGTCGTAATGAGCAAAAATTTATCGATTCAACCTTGAGAGAGAAGCATAGCTGCTTGCCTATATTTTTAACTCGCAGGGAGATCGACAAATACTACTATGGTTTTGCCAATCGAACCCTCTGGCCGCTCTTTCACTATTTTGCTTCCTATTGCACCTTTGAAAAGTCGGAATGGGAGGCATATCAACATGTCAATCAGAAGTTCTTTAAGGAGATTATTCAGGATTCGGCTGGAACAGATACATTTTGGGTACATGATTATCATTTGATGCTGTTACCGCATCTGTTGCGATCCTATTTCCCCCGAACTAACATCGGTTTTTTTCTACACATTCCCTTTCCCTCTTCAGAGATTTATCGCATACTCCCGTGGCGCAATGAGGTGTTGGAAGGGATGTTGGGGGCCGATCTTGTCGGTTTTCATACCTACGAATATGCCCGGCACTTCTTGAGCAGTGTACTTCGCCTTTTGGGGCATGAAAATGAATTCGGGGCTATCTCTATCGAAGACCGCATCGTCATGGTGGATAATTTTCCTATGGGAGTTGATGCTCAAAACATCATGACATTGCTCCGACAGGAATCAACAAGAAGTGACATCAAGAAATTTCAGAAGACTGTGGGAAAGAAAGATCGAAAGGTCGTTCTTTCTGTAGATCGCCTGGACTATTCCAAAGGGATCCCTCATCGACTACAAGCCTTTGAAAATTTTCTTTCTCGGTATCCAGAGTGGCGTGAGAAGCTGGTATACATCATGCTATGTGTTCCCTCCAGGACTAAAGTCAGGGATTATGCACTCCTTAAACAGGAAGTGGAAAGTTTGGTGGGCAAAATCAACGGCCGCTTCGGAAATCCCGACTGGATGCCGATATATTACCTGTATCGCTCCTTTCCTTTTAAACAACTCCTACCACTTTATGCCATCGCTGACATTGTTTTGGTCACACCGGTGCGGGATGGTATGAATTTAGTGGCAAAGGAATATGTGGCAGCCAGGACGGATGATTCAGGAGTTCTGATACTGAGCGGTACGGCTGGAGCCGAGGCTGAACTGGGCGAAGCCTTGGTTGTGAATGTCTATAACAGAGAAGACATTGTTGATGCCCTTATTCAGGCGCTGGAGATGTCGGAGGAGGAACAGTTAAGACGGATGCAGACAATGCGGCAACGCATCATAGATTATGATATCCATCACTGGACCCGAAGTTTTATTTCCGGGATTGAAGATATGAAAAACCTGAAGTCCCAAAGGGAACACCGGAAATTAACCGATAAGTGGAAGAAAAAGCTCCTTTTTGATTACCACTCAGGCAAAAAACGTCTGCTACTGTTTGATTATGATGGGACCTTGATCTCGTTCGCGAAGAAGCCTGAAGATGCAAAGCCCGATGTTGAGCTAAAAAGATTACTGCTGCTTCTGGCTAAAAAACGCAAGAATCATCTGGCGATTGTCAGCGGACGCGACCGTTTAACTATGGAACAATGGTTGGGAGATATCCCCTGCACTTTGGTTGCAGAGCATGGCGCTTGGATCCGGGTGGACGCGCGTTCGAGTTGGAAAGCCCAAAAGACCGTTTCAACGGCATGGAAATCCCAAGTGATGCCAATCCTGAAAACATACGAGGCCCGAGTACCAGGGTCATTTGTTGAGGAAAAGGAATTCGGGCTGGCCTGGCATTATCGCCAATCCAGTCCTGAACTAGGGGAAATTCGCTCCTGCGAATTATTCGACAATCTCAACGAGTTTTTGGCTAACACTGATCTTCAGCTCATGCACGGGAAAAAGGTTATCGAAGTTCGGCCGGGTGGAGTCAATAAGGGCCAAGCAGCTCAAAATCTGTTGATGATGGATACCTATGATTTTGTGCTAGCTCTCGGGGACGATTGGACTGATGAAGATCTTTTCAAGGCCCTGCCTGAGGGAGCCTATTCCATCAAGATCGGTTATGGCACGACCAAAGCCCGCTTCTTTCTTGATTCTCCCCAGAGTTGCCGAAGTTTCTTGTATGACCTCACCAAGAGATGATAATGAACCTAAGAGATGCTTTTTTGATACAAGTGAGCATATTTAAGGAAGGATTCTAAAGGTTTTATTTCAACAAGATTCGGGCGACATATCACACTTCCTACGGCGAAAGGACAAAAAACAGAATTTCCTGAAGTTTTGGACAAGAGAGAGGCTGACTAGATTGAAGAGTCAGTAATTTTTTTTGCTTTCGACTTCAAGCATAAGATCAAAGTACATTAAGTGTGCAAGGGACTTAAAATCCCTTGTAGGTTGTACCTACGTGCTGGTTCGAGACAGGCCGGGGGGAGGAGTTTTTCCTGAGAAAATCCATAATAAGGGAATAAATAATTAAATGGGTTGTGGATTCCAGTAATTCAAAAAGGCCGAAACTGCGGCTCAGTTTTGAGGAGCGATATCAAAGATTTCCATTCGGTCCCATTCCAGCCAGTAGTTCAGGGCAAGTTTCCGGACATGTTTCCAGTAATCTTCTGTATTCAGGCCGTAAAGCTCGATTCCTGTCCTTATATCGCTCCTGATGGTATACCAGTACTTCTCTTTCAATCTGAGACAAACGCTTTTTGCTTTAAAAGTGAAGTCTGCTTTCGGCTGGAAAGGGGGGTCAGGGGAAACTGTGATCAACCCGTGTCCGATAGTTCCGCCAGTGCTCACCTGCATGCCGTCATTCATGCAGCTCAAGGGGGGTGTACTTCCCGCATGCGAGAGGATTGAGATGTCATCCACACCAATGTGAAAATACTGGCGAGCTCTCAATCCCATTTTTGCTCCGACTACTGCATAAATTCCCAGATGGCCATGCAGCTCGTTGGTGAGCACACCTATGCGCCACTCTTCTTTACCGTGTTTTTGGATGATGTCATTCATGTAGGGCTGAACATCATCGGCGTAAAGCTCTGGCAAATCAGGAAAGCCTTTAAAGACTTTGCTCATGACTTGATTTCGGCTTGTTAATATCTCTAAGTACTTGGCTTTGACTCCTTCCCAATCTTGCACCTGGAATAGTTTATGGGGAGCTGATTTTTTGCTTGTTTGGGATACGAAAAGCTTTGGATGTAGCAGGTAAACGGGAAGCAAATCATCCCAGAATTCGAGATGTCCTGTTGTTATCCGCTGGATAACTCCGTCGTCGCTATGCGTGGATGCAATCATTTCCGCGTAGGGTGAGTTCAGATCGCTGATATATTGTATGAATTCCGGGTTAATTACTCGAGCATCAGCGCTGTTATTGCTTACGGCTTCCAAGGTAACATTGGTTGAGAATACAGAATGTGCCGCTTTTTTGTCAAACTCATAATTTGTACCCGATAAAGGATCTATGCTGTCGTTGTACCAGACAATCCTCTCGATTTTTTCATGAAACTCAGGCTTTGTTTCGAGCGCGTTGGCTAGATTCGTCAGTCCTCCTAAACACACAAAGTGAACGGGCTCTTCTTCGAGTTCGAGGGCGGACAGGATTGCATCGACAGCACTATTCACGTCCTTATTTTCAATCTTTACTTCCTCTCCCCATCGAACCTTCCGGTTAAAGGCCCGCCATGGAGGGATTTCCTCTTGGATGGCCTGTCCTGCTCCTGTCGGAATTCCTTCATGACCAAAGCTTCTCAGGAGAGATTGCACCTTTATCCATCCCTGTTCAGGACCGATGACTCCGTCCGAAGTCGTGACTGCCAGGACTTCGAATTCTGGGGAAGCGAGGAAAAGGCAAATGGCTCGAAGGTCATCTACGGCAGTATCTGTATCGATTATGATATGATACCTAGCTTTCCCGGAATGAGCTGAACAAACCGTCCCTCCCAAAACCAACAGCAGAATAATGGATGCAAAGGATTTTAATTCGGATTTATATTTTGAAATATGAGTTGAGACCATTTATTTCCTCATGCCTCCTCATCCGGGGAAATTCCCTGAATCACAAAATAATTGAGAAAAAATGATGGCATTTTGTGTTCTTCAATGCTTGAAAGTTATCCCTAAACTGATGTTTCTTTCTGACATGGGATAGGAGCCTGAGCCAAGGCCGGGAAGGTCCAAATAGATTAGATAATCGGTATCGAGGATGTTGTTGATATCCAGGAAAATATTAATAAATCGGCTCAGCTCGACTGCGGCCCTCGCGTTAAGCAAGAGATAGGAAGGAAGTGGATTCTGGGAATGATCTGCGCCAAAATAATCGGTGATGTACTGGGCCTGCAAGGAAGCAAATAAGGCTTTATCCTCGAATCGCAAGGACAAATCCCATTTCTGGCCGGGCCTGCCCTTGGTCTTTTCACGAGGATCGAGATAGGTGAAGAATAAATTGGAGGTTAGTTTTGTGCTGAATCTGGCGTTAATCCCCAATTCCGCTCCTGTGAAGGTAAATTTCCCTGTATTCATAAAAAGAAATTGAGGGGGAGGGGAAGGATTGACGCCAGTTTCAACCAGGTTAGAGCCCTGCATTCTGAATAAAGATATGTTGAAATCTAGCCAAGATAGGATTCTCTGGTCAAGCCCGATTTCAAAATTCCAGATCCTCTCCGGTTTTAGATCTGGATTGGCCGCCGGATACATGAAGAGTTCGTTGAGCTGGGGAGAACGGAATCCCTTATTGATCATTCCTCGAAGCCGTGTATTGTTATCAGCCTGAAAAACGACTCCCCAGTGAGGACAGATTTCATAGCCATACAGTGAATCTCTGTTGAGCCTGATCCCGGTTGAAAAGATGAGCTTTTTTTTGAAGACAAATTCATCCTGTATAAAAAAGGCAATTTCGCTCTTCTTCCATTCTCCAGTGGGCCAAGAGTAGCTTTTTCCTCCGATATTCCTCGCTTCGATTCCAGCAGTGAGTTCATTGTTCGGAATGCGGTGGGTTGTGAACCGCAGAATCCCACCGTTTGTGTAATCTCGAGAGTGCCATCCGTCCGAGAACTGATGATGTCCGAAATTTCGGTATGCCTTAAACAGAGCCTCGTCCTTGTCTCCTTCTCTTTTCAAGGTGAAATCCACGGCTCCTCTTTCATAGTCATTCCAGAAATCCACCAAGGGAAATTCGATGGAACCGGCTTCGTATTTCTTTCCCGCGAAATACTTGCCACGGAGGCTTACTTCAAGGTCTTCTGTCACTTCATAAATCACTTTGCCGGTAAAGGCGTCTCCCGAATAACCGGAATTTTCTCTATGGCCATCGCTTTGTCTTTTGTCTAAAGTGAAAAAATATTTAAATTTCTTCAAATTCTGCCCGAAATGCAAATTTAGCTGTTTGGTGTCAAAGCTCCCGTAAGATGAAGTCAAAGCAATCTCGGTTTTCTTCCTTGGCTCATGAGTCAAAATATTGACGACACCTCCCATGGCTTCAGATCCGTAAAGAACCGAAGAAGGGCCTCTGACGACCTCGATTCTTTCAACATTATCCAGGGGAAAAGTGTGGGTTACGGCACACCCGAAAAGGCCCATTTTTTCCGGGCGCCCATCAACAAGCACGGCAATTCGCCGGCCCCTCTGGCCGATTCCTCTGATGTCGACATCTGAGCGTCCGAAATCTCCTGTCTTGCGGACAAAAATCCCTGGAAGAGAAGCCAATAAGTTCATGGCATTGCTGGATGCCGTGGCCTTTAAATCCGTCTCACTCACTACACTGACCGAAGCCGAACAATCCTTGACGGCTTTGCGGGTCATCGTAGCTGTCACCACGATTTCATGATGGGGATGGAGCTGCTTTTCTTTGACATCCTTATCTTTTTTTGAATTCTCTTGAACTTCCGGGTAAGAAAAGCCCGATAAAGATAAAATGAGAATCAAAAAGATCAGGGCGAAAACATTTTTTTTCATATACATAAACACCTTTAACGTAACACTTATTTAAAAATAGTAACACATCCGACAGAAAAGTCAACAAAAGATTCATAGAAATTCCCCCCAATTTCTCAATGCTCAAGAAATTTGGGAATGTAGCCGTTTGAGATCAGATTTCTATCGCTGTTCCCCTATCGACTTTCTCTAGTCTATATCCTTTCCTGTGGTCGTGGTGATCAGTTTTCCATGCTTTACATTCTTCGTCGCCAGCAGCTTGTCCGAGATCTCTTTAATCAGCCTGCTTTGTCCTTTCAATACGATGACTTCAAGACAGTTATGATGGTCAAGATGGATATGAGTCGAGGAGACAATTGTATCCAGATACTTGTGCTGGATGCTGGTCAGAATTTCAGTCAATTCCCTGGAATCATGGCTGTAAACCAGAGCGAGAATGCCCACAGTCTCTGCTTTCTCATTTTTCCATTCTTCGGACACCAGTCTTTCTCTGATTAGATCCCGGAATGCTTCTGACCGGCTTTTGTAACCCAGTTTCTTGATGAGTTCATCAAATTGACCTAAAAGGCTTGTGTCAACGGATACTCCAAAGCGCGTTACTTTATCCATATCTTTTGCCCTTTCTCACTCACATTGAAAATAATATGCTCAGCAATGAAAGTCAAATCAAAAACATTTGCTAACTCATATTGAGATGCAACTCCACTTAAAAATTCCTTCGGGGCCGGAACCTAGTGTGTGCCCTCCAATAACACAAACATTTTTGCCAGAGAGTCCCAAATCGATATCCTGGAAAACAAAGCCAGAATGGACCCTCTGGAGTTTAAGTATAAGAATCTGAAGGAAAAAAGGATGATCCGTGTGTTCTAGCTCCCGATGACAGCCGAATGAGTCAAAAAAGCCCTGGGATAGCGTGACTACGAATCCTGCCGGGCGTACCAGGGAACATTTATTATTTTCAATCATTTACCCTTTCGATGATTTTCAGTCTCCGTAACATATTTTCAGTATAATTAAGTCATTTTTATTGAATATTTATGATTAGAAAATGAGAGAAGTCTAAAATTTGACTCTTTTCTCTTGAATTGATATTCTTATTTCAGGCTAGGTAGGGGGAGAACATTGGCCATTAATTGCCCCAAGTGTGATTCCGAAAATACCGATACTGCACGGTTTTGTAGTAACTGTGCAACTCCTCTAGAGCCCTCCAAAGATATTGAAGTCACCAAAACCCTCGAAACTCCTATTGAGCAATTAACCACAGGCTCCACCCTTGCAAGCAGGTACCAGATCATTGAGGAATTAGGTAAAGGAGGTATGGGAACAGTCTATAAGGTTCATGATTCAGAGATAAAAGAAAATGTCGCTTTGAAGCTTCTCAAACCTGAATTAAAGGAATGAAGAAACTTCTTCTAGTCTTCTCTTTATTCTTTTCCATTGCGGTTGCTCACTCATTTCTCCCGGCAGAGACAAAATTGATCAAGAGTGCCAGGAGGAGTATGGACTATATGTCGTATGAGCAAGCCGTAAGCTTTCTGAAGCAGGCCCTGTCAGAGGAGCCAATCCAGAAGGATGTAAGAATACACCTTGCATTTGCCTATTCCAGGATGGGCAAAGATGAGGAAGCGACACGAGCCTTAAAAGAGGAACTTGTTCTTTTTCCCGACAGCTTCAATGCCTTCATTCTTCTAGGATATATATACTTCAAGCAAGGACATTATGATGAAGCTGCCAGCACTTGCCATGATTTTGAGGATGTGGTTGAGAAGGCGGCAAAAGCCGAGGCAAAGAAGGATGGATTGAATCTTTTCCAAAAAAGCCACCTGGTCATATTTTCCAAGAAACATCAATATTTTGTCGGAAAAGTCCGTACCAAAAATTCGAATTTTTGCCTGCCTTATTTTATCCTCGGTCTTTCTTACAAGAAAAGCGGGAGCTTCAGGAAAGCGGCTAATAATTTTGAATATGCTCTTGAGTGGGGATATGATCCGGTTGAATGTCACACTCAATTGATCGATGTCGAGCTCATTAAGGAAAACTGGCAGGGAGCCTTGAGTAAGTCTCAAGAAGCTCTGGAGGCAGAGGGTGCGCAAGCAGAATTCAATTTTTTAATGGGATTTTCATATCACCATCTCGGAGAGACAGAAAATGCTGTAAGGTGTTTTAAAAAGTCTATTGAGCTCAAACCCTATCTAAGCGAATCCTTGGAAAATCTGGCCAAGATATATATCGGCCAGGGGGAGTTTAAGAATGCCATCCCTCTCTTGCGAAAAGTCCTCAAAATGGGGGGCTTCGATCAAGAGACATATTCATTGCTGAGATATTCATTGCTGAGGCAGGCAACAGGAGCAGAACCAAAAAAGATTGAAAAGACCAGTACGAAACTGAGTAAGGATTTTATAGACGAGTTAGAGCTGGAGTACAAGTATGATTTTGTGGCGGATGTCAACGATGTTGTTTGGGGTATAAACGCCGCGGCTCTGGATCTTATAAAAGCCGGAAGAACCAACGCAGCGGGAAACTTGATGCAAAACTTTTTGGAGATCCATGACCTTTCGCCTGAGCTTAATTACAACCTGGCAAAACTATATAAGATAAATAACAGCCTGGGAAAAGCATTACAATATGCCTGGAGAGCCAAAGAACTTAAAGAGGATTACAAAGATGCCCATGACTTGGTCGCAAGCATTTTCTTCGAATTGAAGGATTTTGAAGAGTCTGTTAAATTCTATGAAAAAGTCATCGAATTCGATCCCAAAGATGCCATGAGTCATTTCAACCTGGGATGTGTCTGTTTTGCAATGAAAGACTATGCGAAAGCGGAGGGACATTGGAGAAAAGCAATCAAAAATGAACAAAAAATAAAACAGGCTGAAGAGAAAGATAAATCTTCGCAGGGAGAACTTAGTTTAGACATAACAGTCAAAGTATGGCCGATATCCTTCGAGGCCCATAAATCTTTAGGCCAACTCTATTTGCGAAAAAATTTAAAAGAAAAAGCTCTGAATGAATTCATTAAAGCCATCGAACTTGAGCCACAGGACCCGGGTCCTTACTTTGAAGTGGGGAAAATATATTTTGAGTTAAAAGATCAAAAAAAAGCGACCTTCTATTTTGACAAATATATCTATCTGGGTGGAAATGAGGAAAAAGTCAAAGAAATAATAAAATATTCAAGCAGTGGTGGTTTGTGCCTGCCACTGGAAGCTACTATGCTGAGTGGGGTGAGGCCAGCCATCAGCAGAAATTTATAAGACAGGCAAAATCAGATTAGTGGAGGAATTCACGATAAAGGAAAGATGTACCTCACGGACACAGAAGAAGATACAGGACTTCATCCAGTGATGGATTTTGAACCTCTTCAGGACTATCCTCCGTTTAAGGAATTGATTAAACCAAAGGGGTAATGTTAAATTCCTCTCCCTCTGGAAGGACGCAGACCCTGGTATTGCTGAGGTTGATGATGCAAAGAAGAGGCTGGCGGGATTGAAGTAAACTGCTCTTTTTTGGTCTCACTTCATTAAGATGAAAGTGATTCTTTCAGATTTTTCAGCTTTGAGGCTACGCCCTGCTTGAAAACACAGATTCTAATGTCGTCAAATAGGGCGTACCAAGCGTGTCCCCTGAAAACCAGCCTTTCCCTTGTTTTTGTCTTTTATACTACAGACCCGTATTTTCAGCTATTTTAAACAATTTTTGGCACATATGCGGCACATGGGGATGGGTCTTCTAAAGAACAACCCCCTGCTACTTTTTCGCTTTCACACCCTTGATGCACTTGTTATATTCCGATCTCTCCATAGTAAGCACCAGAAATCCGTCCTTCCCGGTCAACCACACTTCCGCCAACAAATAGTCTGTGACGTACTCCGTATATGAAGGCTCAAAGTTCCCCACCATGTCAAAGATAAGCTGAGGCTCCTCGATCGGCGGGTTTGCTTGGGCCAACCTCTCGATGAATGGGATCAAGACTTCCTCGCCTCCCGTTTCTCTCCGAAGAGTGATTTTTCCATCTTCATTCTGTGCAATCCAGTAATTGCCAGGAGGAAACGATTTGCCTTCAGCTTCGAACTTGAACGGGATTTTAAATGTGGCCTGGGAATGAGCTACGCTACTTCCTAAGAAGAGGTTAAAGGAAAGTGCCAAGGCAGCCAATATGATCAGACGCTTCATATGAATCCTCCGTTTTATACAAAATCTTTGCAAACCCAAACATATTAGCAGGAAAGTACTGCCCCTCCACCCTGAGTGATCGGCAAGTTTTTATTCGCCTGGGTTCTAAATTAAACTAAATATGCGCCATCCTCTGCGCTACTGCGGGAAGAAGCCTGTGTGGTCGGAACGCCATTCTTGATTGCATCTTCCATGGCCATCACGAACGAATCGATTTCCTCGAGCGTCGTGTAGACGTTCGGCGACACCCGGATAGCCTGATAATCGAAGCGCGCATTGGGTGGAACTCCCCCTATGAGCGGAACCACGATGATTCTGTACTTGTCCATCAAAAATTTCGCGAGATCCCTGACATCGATGCCGTCGATATAGACCGCTGCCACTCCCCACATCTCCGGAGGTTCCCCAATGTTCGACAAGACCTTAAACTCCGGATACTGTTTGAGAGCGTTGATATACCGCATGGTAAGATAGCGCATCCGCGCCGCTTTGCGCTCGGCCCCGATAGCCTGATGAAAGGCCAGCG
>Ga0209979_1004062_pt1 | contig 12362 bp, 10 predicted proteins | sample AnhtaG_FD_183114 | JGI IMG/M metagenome (GOLD analysis project Ga0209979, IMG submission 183114) | Deep subsurface microbial communities from Anholt, Denmark to uncover new lineages of life (NeLLi) - Anholt_01485 metaG (SPAdes) (version 2) | ecosystem: Environmental > Aquatic > Marine > Oceanic...
CTGGAATCTACGTGAGAAGTGACTGCGAAACTAATGCGGGTAGGAAAGTTAGCTTTAATAAGCCCAGTAATTACATCTACTGAAGGGCGTTGTGTAGCTACGACGAGATGAATGCCTGTAGCCCGAGCCAATTGAGCTAACCGACAAAGCGCATGTTCCACCTCATCGAAAGCTGTCATCATTAAATCAGCCAGCTCATCAATGACGAGCACTAAATATGGCAACTGTTCTCCAGGTGAGCGGTCTTTGTTATAACCCTCAATATTGCGTGCTCCCGCCTGAGCAAACTGACGATATCGACTATCCATCTCTTGACTAAGCCATCTTAAAGCCTTTATCGCCTTACCAGTATCCACAACCACCGGGGCAAGTAGATGAGGCACTCCATTAAAAGTCACCAACTCCACCCTCTTGGGGTCAACCATGATGAACCGAACATCGTCGGGGCTGTTGTGTAAAAGCAAGCAACAAATAACAGAATTAAGACAAACAGTTTTACCACTGCCAGTAGCTCCAGCGATAAGCAAATGTGGCATCCTGGGCAGGTCTGCTGCCATCGCCTCACCACCAGCACCTTTACCCAAAGCGATAGCCAGCTTGGAGCGGGCTTTAATCTTCTGAAAAGCAGCGCTCTCTATCGCACCGCGCAGGGCAACTGAGCCAAACACAGTGTTAGGAACCTCAATGCCTATTACCGGTTGCCCGGGCACAGGAGCCTCAATCCTGATGCTGGGGGCAGCCAGGGCTAAAGCTAAATCACTGGCCAGAGAAGTGATACGCTCTACCCTTACCCTGGTTCTCGAGACTTCTTCCACCCTCGTTTCATAGCTGCCATTTCTCCCCCTCTCTTTTATTTCTCTATATTTCTTGTCCCATCCAGGCTCAACACCAAACTGTGTCACAGTAGGGCCCATGTTCACCTGTACAACCCTGGCTTCTACACCATAGCTAGCCAGAGCTTCCTCAATCAATCGGGCTCGGTGGTTAATATCTTCCTTGTCTAACTGCACCTCAACCGGTTTATCCAGGATGTCAATCGGTGGAAGCTGCCACCCTCCGGGGGTGAGAACTGGTTCGTATTGAGAGCTCCAGGCAGGAGGAGCAAAAATCGGAGCAGTCCCGCCTTGTGAGGACTCCGTTTCACCAATTGTCTCTGCTTCAGAGGAGGTGATTCCCGTAGGGATGGTTTCAAGAGGGGTAGGCTGAGAAGGAATAGTCTCGGAACGAGGACGAGCAACTCTGACCAGGGCACCCCAGGTATTCTTCAGAGCATTCCAAACCTTCCCGGGGATGACAAAAATAATGCCCAGAAGGACAAGTCCGGTCACCCGAAGTCCTCCCGCGACATCGGGGGCACCTATTATGCTTTGCCCAATTCTACCTCCCAATGTAGCTTCACTAACAGGACCATCCCCAGGAGCAAAGAAAGCAAGAACTCCCCATACCGCAAAAGCCAGGGTAATGCCCCCGAGAACCCAATTCCACCGATATCTCACAACAGAGAACTCCCCCCGCCATACCACCCAGATCAGGAAGCCTAAAGCGATGGCTATTATTATCAACCCCCAACCAAACAATATGAATATCCCTTCTCGTAGCACATACAGCAAGACTATCATTACGACAATTAAGATAAGCCTTCGTACCACCGGTGAAGCGACGAAGCTGAAGAATCGCTTCCCCGCGGACTGGCTTTCTTTTGTTCTTCGCCTCGGCTGAGACTTGCTTCTCGCTTTAGACACGGAGTTATGCCCCTACGTTGTCACCTGCCTTTAGGTTTTCCCTACTTTCACAACCACAGGAATGATGACAGGACGACGATGAATTCGTTTATAAAAGAAGCTGCTCAGGGAATCCTTTACTTTGGCATCAACGAAGCCTGGTTCAATCAAGCGTCTTCTAGAAATGAATCCTTCTTTTCTGTTCTCTAAAGCAGCTAGCACCACATCCCGGCCTTTCTCAATCAATGTCTGTTCCTCTCCAGCATCAACAACGCCTCGTGTTATAATGCGTGGCCTTTCAGCTAGTTTACCACTTTCCGCATCAACAGCAATGGTCACCACAACGACGCCGTCCCGCGAAAGTAATTTGCGGTCCCGAAGCACAACGCCATCCAGCTCGCCTGTTATCATGCCGCTTACATAGATAACTCCGACACGGGTTCTATCAACCACCTTTCCTGAATCTTGCCCGAGCTCAAGGACATCCCCGTCCTCAAGGACAAAAATGTTATCTTTGGGTATACCCATACTTCGAGCTAAGCCGGCATGCAAGCTTAAATGGCGATACTCACCATGAACAGGAACAAAGAATTTAGGCTTAACCAAATTAAGCAAAAGCTTCAACTCCTCTTGACTACCATGCCCGTGGACATGCACTTGAGCCAGCTTGTTATAAATTACATTGGCACCTTGACGGAAAAGGCTGTCTGTGGTTTTGCTAACCAACATCTCATTGCCGGGAATAGGAGTTGCTGAAATCACCACGGTGTCGCCAGGGACTATCTGAACTCGACTACTGGGGTCTCGATTAGCCATGCGCACCAAGGCGGAGGTGGGCTCACCCTGACTTCCCGTGCTCAACACGATAACTCGATTGTGAGGCAAGGTCTTAAGTTCGTCCAAGCGACAAAGGGTGTCGGGGGGGGCATTAAGATAACCCGTTTTCAATGCCATGCTCACTATCTCCTTCATGCTTCGCCCGATGATAAATACACGGCGACCCTGTTTAACGGCGACATCAAACACTTGCTGCGCGCGAGATACAAGAGAGGCGAATGTAGTTACGATTACCCTCCCCTTTGCCTCGCTTACAATCCGATCTAAAGTATCGCTAACCACCCTCTCGGAAGGAGTATATCCAGGAAGCTCGGCATAGGTGGAGTCAGAAAGAAGAAGCAAAACACCCTTTGCCCCTAGCGAAGCTAATTGTCTAAAGTTAGTAACCTCGCTAATGACCGGGGTATAATCGATCTTAAAATCACCACTGTGAACTACAACTCCCAGGGGAGTGTGAATTATCAGCCCCACACAATCGGGAATACTATGGCAAACAGAGAAAAACTCTATGGTGAAATTACCTAGTGTAATCTTGCTCCCCGGGCTAACTAAATTCAATTTTGCGTCAGTTTTCACCCCTCGCTGCTTGAGTTCCAGGAGAATCAGCTCTCGAGTGAACTTGGTAGCATAAATGGGAGGGGCGAGCCGAGATAAAATGTAAGGCAGCGCCCCAATGTGGTCTTCGTGCCCGTGAGTAATCACTATCCCTCTTAAATTTTGCCGTCTCGCCAAAAGATAGCTAATATCTGGGATAAGCAAGTCAACTCCCAGCATTTCCTCGCCGGGGAACATAAGCCCGGCATCAATGACAATGATGTCATTGCCATATTCCAATGCCATCATGTTCTTCCCGATCTCACCTAATCCGCCTAGAGGGATGATTCTCAATTTATGTGCCGCCATGGTTCTTCCTCTTAATTTCATTAAGACACAGTCCTAAAACAAGCTTAATTGTTGAGATTCAACTTCATCTTGAAGCAGTTCTTTGCCCTGAGCCAATATCTGCGGAATCTTGAGCATATCCAGTTCAATGGTCCGTCGTAGAGAGCCCTGATGGAGAGCTGCTGCGGGATGATACATGGGGTAACAAATGACACCTTCCACCTTTCGTGGCTTTCCATGAATTTTGCTTATGCTCTCATTGGGAAAATACCGCGCTAGAGAGCAACGCCCTAGAGTAATAATCATTTGGGGCTGAACTATCTCTATTTGACGGTCGAGCCATTTGCGGCAAGCCTGTATCTCCGCTGGTAGCGGCTCACGGTTTTGGGGAGGACGACACTTAATTACATTAGCAATATAAACTTCCTCCCTGCGTAAACCAATTGAGGCTAACAGTTGTTCCAGAAATTGCCCTGCTGGCCCGACGAAAGGACGCCCTTGCTGGTCTTCGTGCCACCCCGGCGCCTCACCAATAAAAAGTAAGTTCGTATCTTCAGCCCCCTCACCAGGCACCACCTTAGTGCGATGCTTAGCTAGCTCACAACCCTGGCAAGCTACAATTTCCTCACAAAGTTGAGCTAAAGCTGACATCTACTTCGATGGTAGCATATCTACCCTTGTCGGTCAATTTGGGCTCTTGCTAGACCAGGACTGCTCAACTTATTTACTCTTCTTCCTCATCCTGCTCCCAAATAGGTTCGGTGAATTGGTCAATAAACTCAGCCGTAACTCTCTTCGCTATTCTATCCATCTCCTCATCTACTTGCTTAGCCAGATTGTCAAGCTCGGTCAAGTCAATTGTAATTCCTAACATCTTAGTCAGGATACCAAGCACGGCCAGGGAGGCTCTGGGATTTGCTATTTGCGTGGCATACGCTGGCACTTCGCCCAGCAAGCAAATACCTTCCATCCCCCTTTCTTTAGCCATTCCCAATATCAATCCGTTCAATCCAGCGATGCGCAGATTGCCTCTAAGAATCACATCGTGTTTGCTTAACTCGTCAACTAAATTGGAAGTTGTAGCTGCTCCCCAAACCTTCATCTCTTCACTATGGTGGATGCGTGTTACCGCAGCAGCACAACTATATACCCTTGCCACTTTAAGCCTTTGCGCTACGTCCAAAACACAGTTAACTAGCTCATACCCTTTGAAACCAGGCTGTTCTTCACCAATAAAAATCACCAGGCCTTTATCCCGATTGTATCGGGGCTGCCAATAATAAAACTTGCTCTCAGGAAAACGCGGGCTTTCAACCACGTTGTCTTTGACTGTAACACCCATTGGTTCAAAGAAGTTAATAGGTTCAATCTCCCCTATTTCTACAGCATTTAGCTTCTCCACAAGATACCTCGCTGCGGTTAGGGAAACGTCGCCAATGCCAGGCCAGGAGGCAAGCATGGAACAACTCCTGGGGCGTGGCTGTTTATAAAGCTTTATTACGTCTTTCATATATATCTTAGCTCTCCTTTGTTGCCACCGAGACACGAGGGCAATATAAAGAAGGAGTTTGCAAAATCCCGCCAACCCACCTTGCTTCCTGCCCTATACCAAGAAGCTCTTTTAGCACTTGATACACATTGCCAGCAATCATAGTATCCTTCACCCTCCCTATTATCTCACCATTCTCTACCTTATATCCCAGCAAAAGGTTGCCACCGAAATCGCCACTCAGAACATTACCCTGCTCAGCACCGATAACTTGCTCGACAATTAACCCTTCTTTCATATCCTCCACCATAGCCCGGAAAGAAACATCTCCGCCGCTCCGACAAAGTCGGAGAGAGCTTATAGCTGGACTGGGAAAACCACCTCCTACTCGCCTGCCGTTACCAGTGCTCTGAGTGCCAGCTAAAGCTGCCGCCTGTAAATCATAAAGGAAATTCGTCACTACTCCATTTGTAACAAGCGGTAGATGCTGACTGGACACCCCCTCATCATCAAAAGGATAACTCCCTACGCCGTAAGCTACGGTAGCATCATCCCATAAGCTCAGCTTTTTGTCAAAAACTTGCTCCCCTAGTTTATCCTTTAATGGCGAAGCCCCCTCGAGGACTGCTTTGCCGTTAAACGCCAGCACTAGAGGGCTCAGTAAAGCACTGGCTACTCCAAGAGGTGTAAAAATTACTGGCAGCAGCTTGGTGGACACGGCAGCTTTTTCCTTAGCCATTTCCAGCTGCCATATCACCCTACCAGCCAGGTCATCAATCCCGATAGAATCGGGACGACATGAGCTTTCGCTATCACCCACAAAAAGCATATCTGTATCCCGAACGAGAATGCCTTCCAGGCTAAAGCCAAAAAAGCTCTTATCATACCTCCCTTCACCGCCTTGGGAATTAATTATGGAGATGGAGCCTGTCCTCTTAGTTACTTCAACATCGCAAAGGATATCAGGGGTATGTCCCCTGATCTTAGCTATAAGCTCTTTCCCAATCTCAACCATCCTCTCCATAGCTATCTCTTCTACTTTAGAATCGAAGATGCACACTTCCGAAGAGTCCCGATGGAATCGGGAAGGAAATTGAAAACTGGCCGGACTGCCAAATTGAGAGGTTTCCACGGCCATGTCCACCAAAGCGTCCAAACTGCTTTCTCCACTAGCGGTAGCAAAGCCAATTCTACCTTCCCGGAAAATGCGCAAGGCGAGACTGCTGCTCTCCTTGGTCTGAACTTGTTTTGATTCATTGGCTTCAAACTGTACCGACACTGTCCGGGAAGAAACCGAGAAAACTTCAGCTTGCTCAGCCACCTTCTGAGCAGAGCGAAGAACCTCCGCAGCCAAACGATGCTCCAATTATCTGCCTCCTATCACACAATGACGAATCCTGATATGTGGGCTGCCGTTAGAAACGGGTAACGGATATTGACCCCCTTTGCCACAACCACCACCCTGATTCATCTCCAGGTCATTGCCTATGGCATCTATATTTTGCAGGGTAGTAAAAACATTACCGGTTAGCACCACAGGGCGCAATAACTCTGCTAACTTCCCCCGGCGAATCATGTAAGCTTCCCCGGCGGAGAAGGTGAACATCTCCAGGCTGGTCGTCCCGCCGTACCAATCCTTAACATAGACGCCTTCCTCGATGTCACCGAGCATCTCCTCGAACGAAGCGCCACCTGGCTCAATAAAGGTATTGCTCATTCGCACTATGGGGGGAAAGAGGTAATTAACGGCTCGAGCATTCCCCGTAGCTATTTCTCCCATCTTAGCCGCTGTTTCCCGGGAATGAAGCCTTCCCTCCAGAATGCCTTCCCGAATAAGATAGGTTTCCCTTGTCGGCGTCCCTTCATCGTCGTATTTATAACTTCCCCGCAAATTAGGAATTGTAGGGTCATCAATGATATTTAGATGCTTGCCGCCAAATCTTTTTCCCAGGACCATGATTTGCTGCAGGTTCTCATTTTGATATACAAAATCCGACTCGGATAAATGTCCGAAGGCCTCATGAGCAAAGACTCCCGCCAGAACAGGGTCCAAAATTACGGTATACTCTCCACCTTTTACCTGGGGGGCGGAAAGAAGGGCGGCAGCACGCCTCGCTATCTCCCTGGCTTGCTCATGTAGTCCCTCCACGGCAGAAAACTCGCCATTGCTTCCCAGGCTTAGTCCTGCTTGTTGAACCTCATTATCCTCTCGAGCTATGGCTGTCAATCGTAAAGTAAGATCAGTTTTAGCTTGCTCAATGTAACTACCTTCAGAATTGGCGAAGGTACGTCGCTTTCTGCCATCACGATAGTTGATTCTTGAGCTTTGAATCTTCGGACTGCTTAATATGATGTCGTTGTATTCATCTAGAAGCTCTTTCTTCGCTGCCAATGGTATGGCTGTAGCATCTTGCTCCAATTGCGGGACCACTTTGTCCACTACAGGCTCCGTAGGGAAAAGCTTTAATGGTCCCCTGCTTTCTAACTTCGCCTCCTCCATTGCCAGAGCTACCTTGTCCCGCCGTCCGTCAAGACGATTAAAACTGACGAACCCCCAACTGCCCTGGACTAACGCGCGAACATTGCCACCAGAATTACGAGCCCTGCTTATCTCCTCCAGCCTCTCCCCCCTGTAGGCAATGTTGGTAGCCTGGCTCTCCTCAAAATGGATTTCAATATAATCGGCATCATGGTCTCTCAAGGCCTCAGCAATCAGGTCGCGCACGCCCTTATTGTAGCCTTTGCCACGAATAAAGGCAAAGAGCCGTGCTCGTCCATCCAAGAGGGAAGCTCCGCGATGACAAGAGTGTAGGGGCGGGGCTTGTCCCCGCCCAGAAGGTGGAGGTAAAGTCCGCCACTACACTGACGAAGCCACCTGCACAATGTCCTTCTAATATAGTAGAATGTTAGCCCATCTCCTGATATTATCTGGGTTACGGTAATGAAATTCACCGATAAACTGCTTAATTCCAGCCGAAAAAACAAGAGCTGGCTTTGCATCGGACTTGACCCCAACCCGGAGCTTATGCCCGGGGTAGACGTTCTACAATTCAACAAAGCCATTATCGAGGCCACCTCCGACCTGGTCTGCGCCTATAAGCCCAATCTGGCTTTCTATGAAGCTTTAGGGACCGAAGGGCTTGCTATCCTGGAGAAGACCGTTAAATATGTGCCCGGTGATATTCCTGTAATTGGTGATGCCAAGCGCGGCGACATCGGTAACACTGCCAGGGCTTATGCCAGGGCTCTCTTTTCGGTTCTTGGCTTCGATGCCGCTACCGTCAATCCCTACCTTGGCTTCGATTCTATAGAGCCCTTTATTAACCACCAAGACAAAGGGGTATTTATCCTATGCCGAACATCAAACCCGGGAGCCACAGATTTCCAGAACCTTTACACCAATGGCCTACCACTATACGAAGCAGTGGCTCAAAAAGCCAAAGAATGGAATACTTATGGCAATATTGGCCTGGTCGTTGGGGCGACCTATCCTGAGGAATTAAAGAAAATTCGCTCAATTTGCCCCGAAATGCCTTTGCTTATTCCCGGCATTGGCGCTCAGGGAGGGGACCTGGCTTCAACAGTCGGCTACGGAGTGGATGCCTGGGGAGAAAAGGCGATTATCAATGTATCAAGGCAAATTCTTTACGCTTCAAAGGAAAAGGATTTTGCCCAGGCGGCTAGAACCATGGCTGAAAAAATCCGCACCCAAATCAATGACTATAGACATAAAGCTCGGTGACATAGTCCGGTTGCGCAAAGCGCACCCCTGCGGCAGCTATGAGTGGGAAGTGGTGAGGGTGGGCGCCGACATCGGCCTTAAATGCCTCAAATGCCAACGAAGGGTACTTTTGGGAAGAGGGGTGTTTGAGAGAAGGGTGAAAGAATTTGTCTCCAAAAGTGACTAACTGACCAGCTTCGCGACAATAAAAAGCACACTGTGATGGTTTGTGTAGTGAGGCAACAAAACAGGCTTTTGTTGCCCGAGCTGAACAATCTGGACTTTTGTTACCAGTTTGTATCAGCAAATAGAGGACACTTAGCTATAATGAGCCGGCTACGCTGAATGCGAGAATGGTACGAACTGGGCTTATCTCCAGCCTGATGGTCGCTCATCGTTGCCTATACGGCAGTGTCACCCGTACAAGGAAATTGGCTGTGAGGAGGACTACACCTTTTGAGTAGGTCAACTATATACTGCTCAGCCCGTTGCCCGAACAGTGGTGATGGACGAATAGGGTCTTCCACGTTATGAACCCTGCAATGACTTCGCGAACATTTTCATAATCTTGAGGTCCTGCGATTTCAACAATTTCACCTTGAGGGTGGCGTGGGTTTCGCTCAATGACGTTAAAAATGGATTCTGTCTCTACTATTTCACCCAGACCCAGCTCAGTCTCAACTTCCTCGGCATCAAGAGTCTCAACAGCACAGGAAACGGTTCCGACCCAGAAGGCGATTGGGAAATCTTCTCCTCCAAGCTCCTGCAGTTGTTCTACTGTTCTATCAATGACATCCCAATTACCATTCCACCTATCTCTATCTAATAAAACAGAATAATAACCATCTGCCCCGTAGCCAAGTGCAACAATAATAGGTCCTCCAGAAGGATCTGCATAGTCTAACAACTCCACAATACGCTGCCCAAGAACCTCCTCACTCTCATCGAAGCTCTTCAGACGCTCGAGATCTGGTGTCCCTGTCTGGTAAATATACTCAGGCATTTGGCGCTCTGGAGCTTCCATTGGCGGGGGTTCAAGCAAAATATACTGATGAGGCATTTGGGGATCTGGAGCTTCCATTCGCAGGTCTTCAAGGTAAATATACTCAGGCACTTGGGGATCTGGAGCTTCCATATCTGGTTGTTCTGCCAACGCCAAGAATGGATTCAACACTAAGGCTAACCCTACTACTAACAGACATATAAGTTTCTTTGACATTGTAATCCTCCTTTCTTTCATATTTAGCAACCTATCACCTACATTTCCATCTTTACATGATTTTCACCTCCTTGTTTTTCCTTTAAGACTTCTTGCGTCCAGTTCATTCTTAATATTACCAGCTCACCTCCTTTGTCTATATAGTAGACTCAGTTCAGAAGGGTTTCGGCTTTCATTCCCTTCAGTCCCGTCTCTATGGATGCAACAACTCCTGCTGCCAATTTGGGGTTCAATATCCTAACAACCTCGCCTTCATCAATGTCAACGAAAACCAGCCACGTTTGATTATCCTCCACTATCACTGCCGCGGGTAATATTCTGCCATTCTCTACCGTTATTTCCCCCTCCTCGTCGTCTAGCTTGAAACTTATCGCACCGTCGGCATCACCTATAGCGAGTGAAATTACCTTATAAATCGTGCCTCCTTTATCAAGAAGCTCCTGAACCTTGGGGTCTGCCCGGACTATTTCTATGGCTCTAGCTTTCCCCTCATCGCTAAATTCGGGGAATTTATAAACACAGGTCACTTCCTTAGCTCCCAAGTTCACATCAGCTACGACATACCTTCCCCATTCTCCCCTAACTAGCACCTTTACATTGTCCCCGTCTTCCTCTATTAATTCCACCCTTACTAGCGCCACCGCTACTGAGGGCACCTCTACTTGCCCCGCCTCTATGGGCTTCACCACAAGAGCAGCCCGAACCTCAGGGCTCTTACGGACGATGGATGCAGCCAATGCTTCAGGCGATTGCCCGATAAGCAATGGTAATGCTATTGTTAGCCCGGCAATTAGCGCTACTGTTAATATATAGACCAGGGCAGTCTTCCACACCGGCTGCCGCGAAACCAGACCCCTCCTTATCGTGTCCATGCCTCTGCCTAGCCTGGATTTAGCCAGAGCCAAAGTGGTAACCTTTGGTTGCTCGTTAAGAAGGTGGTCAGCATTGAGCACCGCCATTCTCAGCTGCCGTCGATGGCTTTCAATCTCAATCCGGGGAAGCTTGACCCTTTCTAGCTTTTTGATTAACTCTTCTTCCTTCATGATTCCCTTCTAATTACTATAACCCCGCTTTCGCCAAAAAGGTTGCACCTTATTCCATCAAATTTCCTAGTTTTTTTAAGGCCCGGTGCAGTAAAGATTTCACCGTCCCCTCCCGCTTTCCCAGGATTTCTGCAATTTCTTTGACCTGTTTATTTTCAAAGAACCTAAGCGTAATAACTTCCTGGTATTTAATCGGGAGCTTAGATACGTTTGCGTGTAAAGCAAGGTATTCCTCATGCCTTCTCAAATCCGCCTCAGCCTCAAGGAGCTCGGACTCAGCCGACGAATCGCCGGTGCTGATCGAGTTGGAGACTTCTTCCAGAGAAAATTGCCCCGGTTTATTTTTGGTGAAGTAGTTGGCAATCTCATGGGCAGCGATGCGGTAAAGCCACGAGGAGAAAGGAACACCCCGCCAGTGGAATTGTCGAAGGTTCTTCAGAGCCTTGAAAACTACTTCTGAAGTTACATCTTGGGCGATTTCAATGCTGGCTGTCCTTCTTAGAACATAGCCAAAAAGCTGGGGGTAATAATGGTCATAGAGCTCAGCGAAAGCCTCTGTATTGCTCTTAGCTCTTTCGACTAATTCTTTTTCCCGGTCTAAATCCACTTCTTGCTGCCTAATTAATGACGCAATACCCCTAGAGTATAACCCGCGATTCCTAAAAAGGTTGCATTTATTGCTTTGAGAAACAGACAAGGTCGGGAGCCGCCAGAGAAAAGGGCGGGCCAAACAGTACTACTTAAGTTTCATGATTGCGGAGGGATTGCACAAAAGTCAGAATTGTTGGCTCACTTTCTGACGAAAAGTTGGCTTTATCAGTTCTGTGTGCTAGTTTATATGATGTCTCACGGCTCGCTGTATCTTTCATATTGACTCGGATACCTTCTTCGTTTCTGTGGAGTAGGCGCTTAACCCGAAGCTAAAGGGAAAGCCGGTAATCGTGGGCGGAGACCCTGAGCGCCGCGGCATAGTTGCCTCTGCTTCCTATGAAGCGCAACCTTTCGGCATCCACGCCGGTATGCCGCTACCCAAGAAAAAGGTCAATAATTTCTTTGGCGGTATCCAAGGCATACTATAGAGTCAAGGAGCCACAAAACGCTATTTCGTGCAGCCCGATTCCACAAGTCAAAATTTGCTTTCATTAGTCAACATAAGTTATACTATATATTTTATATTGACATGTTATTTTAGGTGACTCAGAGATGGACAAGAAGGAGAATATTGAAAGCATAATCGGGTTGATTAATAACCTGATGCTTTCGACTAAAGCACATGAGCCTCATCCCTGGTTGCACCTTGAGCTGACCAGGGAGCAGTTGCGCGTCATGTTTCTGCTCTCTTTCAAAGGCCGGAGCTCGCCTGGTGAGGTGGCCGCATCTTTCGGCGTACCCAAGGCCAATGTTACCAGCATCATTGATCGGCTGGTAGACAAGGGGCTAATCAGTCGCC
>Ga0209979_1004064_pt1 | contig 12351 bp, 12 predicted proteins | sample AnhtaG_FD_183114 | JGI IMG/M metagenome (GOLD analysis project Ga0209979, IMG submission 183114) | Deep subsurface microbial communities from Anholt, Denmark to uncover new lineages of life (NeLLi) - Anholt_01485 metaG (SPAdes) (version 2) | ecosystem: Environmental > Aquatic > Marine > Oceanic...
TTAGCTTGGCCACCCGACTGGGGACCGGCTCGTAGGTGTGCGGGTCGGCGCCCGCGGGGATGAGGTTGGACACGTTCAACCTGTCGCCGCCCACCTGGCGCGCAAAGTCGGCGAAGAGATCCAGGCTGGCGACCACCTTCACCCTGGCTGTCTCCCCCTCCTCCACTTTCTCCTCCTGGCAGGCGATGAGGAGTAGGCTGGCCGGAAGAGCTATCGCCGCAAGAGAGATGGCGAACAGCCAGAGAGCTTGGCTACTGATACTCGGCCTCATGGTTCGTCAAGCAAATGCTTCTAGGCCTCACTACTGCGGCAGGTGTCACAACGACCGTAGAACTCCAGCCAGTGGCCCTCGATCTGGTAGCCGGTGCTGCGCGCCAGGTCGTCGAGCACTTCGGGATCGATACAGGCGTCCAGCTCTTGAACACTGGTGCAGGAGACGCATACAAGGTGATGATGGTGGTCCTGGCGGTGGCTGAGTCGATAGCGAAGGCTGCCATCCTCTAGGAGGACGCGACAAAGGATGCCCATCTCCGACAAGAGCTTCGTAGTGCGGAAGACGGTGGCTCGCCCTACCCCTGGCACCTGGTTCAGGATGTCGTCCACGCTGAAATGGCCGCTACGATCGAGCACCGCTCTCACCACCGCCAAACGCGGTGGAGTGATGCGATGTCTTTGCTCCTCAAGCCGCCGCACTATTGATTCCAGGTTGTACATGGTGCCCCTAATTGAGACTTGGTATCAATACACTACACGGAGCCAGCAGCCTTGTCAAGACGGGTCGGGGCTTGGAGACGCGAGCGAGGGGGATGAACCGCCGGTAGGCTTGATGTTGCATTAAACGAAGCCTTCTTGCTGCCGTCGACGTTAGAAAAGATGGAAGTCTGTCTCTGGTCATAGTAACCTTTTTGCCAGGAGGAGTACGGTATGGTGCGACTGCCCGCGATATTGCCTGCTATTTTCGTTGTCGTTGCCGTTGTGGCTGCGGCCTGTGGGGGCGATGCCGCTGAGCGTACGCAAACCGTCTCCCCGGCCGCCACTGCGGTCGCCTCCCCGACGGCCAGCCCCGGGGCGTCTATCACCCCCAGCGGTGAGCGAACCCCTCTGGCGACGGCCGAGATTGTTCGCCTGCTACGGCCGTCGGTGGTGCATATCCTCATCGAGGGGACAACCTTCAGTGTCTTCGGCCAGCCGATCCCCACCGAAGGAGTTGGCACAGGGTTCATCATCGACGACGAGGGGCACATCGTTACCAACAACCACGTGGTGTTTATCGACGGTGAGCGTCCTGCTCAAAGGATAACGGTGACCCTGAGCGACGGTCGGCAGTTCCAGGCGCGCCTGGTGGGAGGGGACCGCGCCACCGACCTGGCGGTTCTGAAGATCGATGCTGACAATCTGGTGCCAGCCAAGTTGGGGGATACCGCCCAGCTCCAGGTGGGAGATGATGTGGTGGCCATCGGTCACGCCCTGGACCTGCCCGGCGGCCCAACAGTCACCCGCGGGGTGGTGAGCGCTAAGGAGCGCTTGATTCAGGAGGACCCCTACATGATCCCCGGGGCCATCCAGACCGATGCTCCCATCAACCCGGGTAACAGCGGCGGGCCGCTGGTGAACATGTACGGGGAGGTGGTCGGCATCACCACCCAGGTCATTCGCGGCACTGCTGAGGGGATCGGCTTCGCCATTTCCATCGATACGGTCAAGCCCATAGTGGGGGAGCTTATTGAAAAGGGGCAGGTGGAACGCGGTTATCTGGGGATAAATCTGATTAACATAACCCCCGGCATCGCTGAGGAGTTCGACCTGCCGGTCGAGAGCGGTGTGGGAATCGGTTCTGTGCAGGAAAGTTCTCCTGCGGACCGCGCTGGCCTTAAGGCTGGCGACATCATCGTTCGGGCCGCCGGTGAGGATATCAAGAATAGCGGTGATCTGTTGAAGGTGCTCACTGAATACCGAGCCGGCGACACGGTGACCATTGAGTACTATCGTGACGGCGACCTGCAAGAAACGGAGGTCACGCTAGGGTAGCTAGTGGCCCGGACCGCTGTCCCAGGCCTGGGCTCGGACAGGGACGCGTTGAGTTAGTGGAGTCAAGCAGCGAGCATATGTGTGGGGCTCGTTCTCCGTAGGGAGGGGCTTGTGGAAGAAGTCGCAGGCCGCCGCGCTGGTGGCGTCCGACCGGGAGGGCCGCCGCTGACCCTGGCGGACGCCTGGGGACGATTGCTGACGGTTAGGCAGCGGCCGGAGCGCATTGTCAGCCTGGTGCCCAGCCTCACCGAGGCCCTGTTCGCCTTTGGCCTGGAACGGGAGATCGTGGGGGTGACCCGCTTCTGCGTCGAGCCCCCTCAGGGCGTGGCCGGCAAGACGAAGGTGGGTGGCACTAAAGCGCTGGATGTAGCAAAGATCAAGGCCCTTGAGCCTGACCTGGTGGTCGCCAGCGCCGAGGAGAATAGCTCTGAGGACGTGGCCCAACTGATCGACCACGGCTGTCCGGTCTTTGTCACTCTGGTCACCAGTGTTGAGAGCGCGATCGGCCTCCTGCGCGAGTTAGCAGCCATCACCGGCACCACCGCGACTGCCCGGCCGATCATCCAGGGGGCCAAGGAGGGTCTCGCCTTCGTGCAGGCCGCCGGTGCAGGGCGCGAGCGGGTGCGGGTCTTCTGCCCCATCTGGCGCAATCCCTACCAGACCTGCAGCCGCGGCACCTACATGGACGACGTCATCACTGTCTGCGGCGGCTGCAATGTCTTCGGCGAGCGACAGGAGCGTTACCCCCCGGTGGAACTGGCGGAGATGGCGGCTCTTGACCCTGAAGTGATCCTTCTGCCTAGCGAACCCTATCGTTTCACCAAGCGGCACAAGGTCGACTTTAAGGCCTTTGCTGAGGTGACGGCCGTCAAGAATGGACATATCTTCCTTATCGATGGCAGGATGCTCACCTGGTACGGGCCGCGCATCGCTCGAAGCTTGAGCGAGGTGAAACGGCTGCTGGGCATCGCTCGCGCTCCAGGGGAGAGCTCGGAGCACCAACCTTAGATCACATGGAGGAGGGATCCATGGTCGGGCGAAGGCTTCTTCTGCTGCTGGGCGGTCTGACGGCGGGTGCCCTGATTGCCCTTTGCGCCTACCCTCGCTGGTTGGCTAAACGCTGCGAGAACCTGGACCTGGCGGATATCCCCAAGCCTGGCAACATAATTCGCCTGGAGGACGTGGCCATTCACTATGTGGACGAGGGGAAGGGCCCGCCCCTTGTCCTCATACACGGCCTGGGGGGCCGCATATACAACTTTCGCTACAACATCCCGGTCCTCGCGGAGCGTCTGCGGGTGGTAGCCCTCGATCTGAAAGGCTTCGGCTACTCGGAGCGACCAGCCGCCAGCGACTACTCGCTGGCGGCCCAGGCTCGGCTGGTAGGCGAGCTTATGGATCGCCTGGGCATCTCGCGGGCTGCTGTCTTGGGGCACTCGATGGGCGCGGCCGTCGCCCTGCGACTGGCGGTGACCTGCCCTGAGAAGGTGGACAGGCTGATACTGGTGGGCAGCGCTCCCCCAAACGGGATGGTGCCGCGGTTTGCCGCCAGCCTGCCGCTGCGCCCGTTGCTCCGCCTGGGGGCGGCCCTGGTCTTGCACCAGCCGCGTGTGCGCGAAAGAGTCCTGCGGCAGGGCTTCTACGATCCCGCTTTCCTCAGCCCGGAGATGCTGGAGGAGTTCCGCCGCTCCGCGTGCATTCGCGGTTCGACCAATGCCATCGCCAGCCTGCTGAGCGATGCCACGTGCGATGAGCCCCTCGATCTCTCACGGGTGGGCCAGCCGGTGCTCCTCCTTTGGGGTGAGGGCGATCGGTGGACTAACCTCCGTGTGGCTCGCCGGCTGGCGGATGAACTGCCCGACGCTCGCCTGCAGGTCATCGGCAGGGCGCGCCACATGGTGCTGGAGGAGCGGGCGGAGGAGGCCAACGAGGCCATCCTGGCTTTCCTGTCCGGGGCCTCGACTTGAGGCGTGTGGTGTGGCAGGTTAGCAGATGGGGTATAATAGTTTGATAGATAGCCGAAAGCTGCCGGGGGTGAGCAGTGAATCACGCGAAGACGGTTTTCCTGCTGGGGCTGCTGTCGGCCCTGTTCCTGGGGCTAGGCTATCTCTTTGGCGGCGTGACCGGTCTCATCGTTGCCTTCGGGTTTGCCCTGCTGATGAACCTCTGGACGTACTGGTTCTCCGACAAGCTGGCCCTACGCATGGCCCGCGCTCACCAGGTGACGCCGGAGCAGGAGCCGCGTCTGCATCGCATGGTAGAGGACGTGGCCGGCATGGCCGGCCTGCCGAAGCCCAAGGTGTACGTCGTTCAGAACGATGCCCCCAACGCCTTCGCTACCGGCCGCAACCCCAAGCACTCGGCGGTGGCGGTGACTACGGGCATCACGCGCATACTGAACGAAGATGAGCTTAAGGCCGTGCTGGCCCACGAGATGGGGCACATCAAGAACCGCGACATCCTGATCAGCGCCATCGTGGCTACCGTCGCCAGCGCCATCATGTTCATAGCGTTCATGGCCCGCTGGAGCCTCTTCTTCGGTGGCTTCGGCCGTTCGCGTAACCAGTACGGCGCCCTGCTCGGCGTGGCAGCGATGATAGCGATCGCCATCCTGGCACCGATCGGCGCCATGCTCATCCGCTCGGCGATCTCACGCCAGCGGGAGTACGGCGCCGACGAGACGGGCGCTCGCATTTGCGGGCGGCCTCTAGCTCTGGCCAGCGCCCTGCGGAAATTGCAGATGGGGGCCCAGACGAGGCCGACGAAGGTGAGTGAGTCGACGGCCCACATGTACACCGTCAGTCCGCTGCGGAGCGACTTCATGGGCAACCTCTTCAGCACTCACCCGCCGGTCGAGGAGAGGATTGCCCGCCTGGAGCAAATGGCCGAGCGCATGGGGGTTTGGGGCTAGGCTGGGCTGACACGAACGATTGCATAGCGGCTAGCGTATAGCGCCCTGGGGCGGCGCTAGCCGCGTTGTTTTGCGGCAGCAGGAAGGGAGGCCAACATGAGCGAAGGAAGTAGGGGGCGGGGCCGGAAAGGCGGTCGACCCGAAGGGGGACAGGCTGGGTCTTCGCCGGAGCCAGGAGGAGGGGGCTCAGCCTCGCTCATGGGCTGGATTGTGTCAGCCAATGTGCTGGCGCTGGTGGCCCTGGGTGTGGCTGTGGTCGCCCTCTTTTTCCATCCCTTCGTGGATGAGAACGGGGACGGCGGCGCGCCGGCGGCCGCCCAGCCCACGCCTACGCCGGCAGCGGTGGTGGAGGTGAGCGTCGATGATGACCCCTCCTGGGGGCCGGAGGATGCTCCGGTGACCATTATCGAGTTCAGCGAGTTTCTCTGCCCCTACTGCCAGAAGTTCGCCCAGGAGACCTTGCCCCAGATAAAGCAGACCTATGAGGGCAAAGTTAGGTATGTCTATCGCGACTTCATTATCCATGGTGAGCCCGCTATGAAGATCTCTGAGGCGGCTGAGTGCGCCGACGACCAAGAGAAGTTCTGGGAATACCACGACAATCTGTGGGAGCAGTACGACACCCTGGTGGCGCACTATCAGACCGTGAGTGAGCAGGGGGAGACCGGGATGGATGCCCTAGCGAGCACCCTGAAGGGGTACGCTTCCGACCTGGGGCTGGACACCGCCACCTTCGACGACTGTCTGGATACGGGCAAGCACACCGCCGAGGTGCAGAAGGACTCCCAGGATGCCGGGTCCTACGGGGTGGGGGGCACGCCCGGCTTCTTCATCAACGGTCAACTGGTGTCAGGCGCTCAGCCCTTCAACATCTTCCAGCAGGTGATCGACGCTGCCCTCGAGGGGGGTGAGTCTGGCTCAGCACTCCCCACTGTCCCCAGCGGCGCCGGCGGCTGATGACATTGAGGCGGCTCGGTCGAGCGCCGAGTAGTGAAGCGGCAGCCGAGCCGTCAGGAAAACCAGAGGCCGTGGCAGCCAGCCACGGCCTCCCTTGTTTCAGAGGGCGCTAGCCCGTTCCGCGCAGGCCCAGCGCGTCGGCTGCCTCCCTCATCGCCTCGATGACGAAGGCGATGTGCTCGTCGAGGTCGACCCCCAGGATTTCCGCCCCTTTGACGACATCGTCGCGGTTCACCGAGCGGGCGAAGGCCTTGTCCTTCATCTTCTTGCGCACCGCGGCCGCGTCCACCTCGAAGAGGCTCTTGTTGGGGCGCACCAGGGTCACGGCGGTGATCAGGCCGGTCAGTTCGTCCACGGCGTAGATGGCCTTGTCCATTGGGGACTTGCGCTCCAGGCCCAGGTGCTCGGCGTGGGAGAGGACGGCGTAGACGACGTCCTCGGGGTAACCTCGCTCCCGCAGGATCTTGGCTCCCTCCTGTGGATGCTTGTCCAGGGTAGGGTGGATCTCGTAGTCGAAATCGTGGAGGAGGCCGACGATGGCCCACTTCTCCTCGTCCTCGCCGAAGCGACGGGCGTAGGCTCGCATGGCGGCCTCCACCGCCAGGGCGTGCTTGCGCAGGCCCGGGCTCTGGGTGTACTCGCAGAGGAGGGCCCAAGCATCTTCTCGGTTCATGGTGCTCCTTTCGGCTGCGACTGTCTCCATGATAGAGGGGCGCAAGTCCAGGGGCAATGGGCCGGTCGCCCACGCGGTCTGGCGCCCGCCATAGCTTAAGGGGGCTGATCGGGGTGCCCTAGGCTGGCGCCTCGAAGAAGCGATGAAACGCTGGTGGCAGCCGTCGATAATCGTCCGGCTCTGGTTGGGGTAGCGGCTGCGGTAAGGCGTTGTAGGTGTGCCAGTAGAGCGTTGGGCCCTCGCCCAGGCGGCCATCTTGCATCAGCGTCAGGAGGGCGGCCACCGTCTTGGCGGTGTAGGTGAGATCGAGGGCCAAGCCCTCGCTTTCCGCGAGCAGCGCTTGTGCCCGCTCTCCCTCAGGCGTTGGGTAGCCGTAGCCCTCGCCGAGCCAGTCGGAAAGCACTGTGATTGCAGCGGGCTCGATCTCGGCGGAGGGTAGGGTCGCCCCTCGTCGGCGCATCAGTTCGGCGGTACGATTGGCCAGGCGAGCCACCGTTTCTGGCGTTAGCGGCAGAACATCGCTGACTCGCACCGCCAGCAGACGGCTGGTCAGGCCTGCTAGCCGCAGCCCCAGCAGCAGGCCAGCCGCCGTGCCGCCTGAGCCCAAGGCGACCACAATCGTCTCCGGCTCCGGCAACTCTTTGGCCGTCACCTGTTCGGCCAGCTCCAACGCGGCGTTGACGTATCCCAGGGTGCCTACCGACGTCGAGCCGCCCGGCGGCAAGAGATAGGGCAGCTTGCGGCGACGCCAGTCGGCATAGCGCAGGAGGACAAAGGGCGCCAACAGCCTGGTTCGCCGGGCGGTGGCAGTGTAATGCAGGATGGCTCCCGCCTGGTGAAGCCAGCAAAGCTGCCGTCGAACGGCATCGTTCACCGGCTGGTCTACCAGCAGCAAGACCGTTCGCAAACCCTGCTGCCGTCCGTAGAGGGCGGTGGCCAGGCCGTGGTGAGTGCCCAGGCCGCCGAAGGTGAGGATGGTGGCCGCTCCCCTCCTTCGGACATCGGGGAGGATAAACTCCAGCTTGCGCGGCTTGTTGCCGCCGTAGACGGTGCCGAAGAGGCCGTCGTTCTTGATCCAGACGGTCTTGCCGCCGATTCGGGTGAGTTCCGCCACCGGGCTGGGGCCTTGGGAAAGCGCCAGTCGCGGCAGCGACGCCGCCAGTTGGGGGTAGCGAGCGTACAGGGGAAACGACGGCGGCTGCCGATGTTTGTCGGTCACCGCACTACTCCTTCAGCTACCACCCGCCACGATATCATACCTTTTCGTTGTGCAGGGCAATAGTGCGGTCGTGTTTGACCAACTAATCTGTCCCCGCGGGAAAACGAAGAGCAAGGGCTGGGTTGCTCCGACAGATCGGCCGCTTCGAGCAGGTGCTACCCGAGCGCCATCCCTGCGATGACGAGCATGGCGGTCCTCGCCGGAGGGAACCCCACGATCCAGGAGGCGATGCCAAACAGGGCTAGCAAGCAGTAGGAGGCATCAACGGTGGCAGCACCGAGCCCAACCAGCCATGCGCTAGATGTCCCGAAGGCGATCAGCAACACTCGAGTAGGTAGCTAGTTCCCGGCAAGAGAGCATGTTCTTGGCATCCTCACAGTTGGGGTCCACTTTCAGAGTCTTTCGGAATGCCTCAACTGCTTCTTTATACTTGTATTCCTTGAAGAGAATCATCCCACGCCAGAGCAGCAGCTTCGGGTGGTGGGGATTCTCAACCAGACCGGCATCTATATGCCGCATAGCCTCTTTGTAGTCACCCTTGCCGAAAGCCACGAGAGAGTTGCTCAAGAAGAGCATAGCTGTGTCCCCCTCTTGCTCCTTCAGGACTCGCTTGATCTGATCTAGAGGGTCATCGCGTGTGTGACCCAAAAGACGACGAAGTATCTTCATCATGGCTTCTAAGTGTCTTGCCCGTCGAAGGCGGTGGTCAAAGGAAGCAGCCGGTAGGCGTTTGCCGACCCTGCCTCCCCAGTTTCATTATCTCCACAACTGCCACCATTTCTTTTGGGATACAGCCAGCTTGCCAGCAAGCCCTTCAAAGGTGGCAATGGCCTCAATGAGAGTGTTCCGCATTTGAAAGCGCAGGAACTCTTTGCCACCCGGTTGCCCGCCTGTGGGTAATATGTGGTCCGCTTGCTCCCACATCGCGCGTAGCTGGGATTCTGACCAATCAACTCCAGCGATGCGGTTTGCTTCCACGAGCTTTTGGTAGGTAAGTTCGCCACATTCATCGAGGTACTTTAGTGCTCGCTTGTAGTTCTCAACTATCTGTCGCGCCTTTTTGCCAGCTTCACTTGCCATGACGAGCTTCCTCCTTCTTTCAGCGCCTTCAATCTTCGACTATCTCCTGTTTGGTCGCCACGCTCGGTCCTCCTTGGCTAGCGCTCAGTCTCAAGTGAATCTAGCTCTTGGCTTCGGCCACCAGCTCGAGCAGGGGCTCGTAGCGGCCGAAGGAGGGAACGAGGTAGACGCCTGCGGCCTTGGCCTTGGCCACGGCCAGGATGTCGCGGGCCATGGCTAGGCCCTCGGCCGCCACGCCATCCTCGCCAGCGCGGCGCAAGCGCTCGAGGGCTTCTTCTGGGAGGGTGATGCCGGGTGCCTGGTAGTGGAGGAACTCGGCCTGGCGCTGACTCAGGATGGGCAGGATGCCCACAATGATGGGCAGCTTGAACTTGGCGGTTCGCTCCAGGAAGCGCTCCAGGCGACTGGGGTCGTAGACCACTTGGGTCATGAAGAAGTGGGCGCCCGCCTCCGCCTTGCGCCGCATCAGGTTGAGCTCTGCCTTAGTCTCGTCGGTGTTGGGGTTGGCCGAGCCGGCGATGCAGAAGGAGGCTGACTGGCCGACGGACTTGCCGGTCCAGTCGACGCCGTCGTTGAGCATCTTAAGGATACGGATGAGCTGGACGGAACCGACATCCCAGACGGCCACCACGTCGGTGTGGCCGCCAAGGGCTGGCGGGTCGCCCCGCAGGCAGAGGACATTGCGCACGCCCAGTACATGGCCTCCCACCAGATCGGAGTGGATGGCGATGAGGTTTCGGTCGCGGGTGGTGTAGTGAACGATGGTCTCCACCCCTAGCTTCTGCTGAAGGAAGACAGCCATAGCCACAGGGCTCATGCGGACGCGGGCCAGGGGGCTGTCGCCGATGTTGATGCAGTCGGCGTTGGCCTGCTGGAAGAGGGAAGCCCCGGCCAGAGCTCGGCCCGAGCCAAGGCCGTGGGGCGGGTCCACCTCCACGCTGACCACGAAGCGGCCAGCCGCCAGCTTCTCCCGCAGGGTCTGCGGCTGGGGAGCGGCGTTCGAAGGCCTGGCGGTAGTCGATGCCTGCTCGGTTGGGTTATCCATCGGATGTCAGGGAAAGGATACCTCTGAAGAGAGCAGGGGCGCAAGGCGACATAAAAGAACCGTTGGAGCGCCAAGGGAAGGCATTTGCTGATTCTTGGTGCGGGTCATTCCTTAGAACCCCCTTGCACGTTCCGCCTGTCTAGGCTAAAAATATGTTAGCACTCTTGTCTCAAGAGTGCTAATGGCTTCCGATGAGGGGGAGACAGATGGCAAAGCAACTGCTGTTCGATGAGGCGGCCCGGCAGGCCCTGAGGAACGGGGTCGATGCCCTGGCCGATGCTGTGCGGATAACGCTGGGCCCCAAGGGCCGCAACGTGGTCTTGGAGAAGAAGTTCGGCGCGCCAACTATTACCAACGATGGCGTTACCATCGCTAAGGACATCGAGTTGGAGGACCCCTTCGAGAACATCGGTGCCCAGCTGGCGCGAGAGGTGGCCGCCAAGACCAACGACATCGCTGGCGACGGCACCACCAGCGCTACTGTCCTCGCTCAGTCCGTTGTTCAGGAGGGGCTCAAGAACGTGACCGCCGGTGCCAACCCTATGGCCATCAAACGGGGCATCGAGAAGGCTTGCGAGGCGGCGGTGGAGGCCATCAAGAGAAGCTCCACCCCCGTCGAGACTCGCCAGCAAATGGCCCAGATCGCTGCCATCTCGGCCATGGATGAGTCCATCGGCGACCTCATCGGCGAGGTGATGGACAGGGTAGGCAAGGACGGCGTCATCAGCGTTGAGGAGTCGAAGGGTATCGCTACCGAGGTCGAATATGTGGAGGGGATGGCCTTCGACCGCGGCTACATCAGCCCCTACTTCATTACCAACCCTGAGCGCATGGAAGCTGTCATCGAGGACCCCTACATCCTCATCACCGACAAGAAGATATCGGCGGTGAACGAGATCTTGCCGGTGCTGGAAAAGCTAGTGGAGGCAGGCAGCAAGGACCTGCTGGTCATCTGTGAGGACTGCGATGGCGAGGCCCTGGCCACCCTGGCGGTGAACAAGCTGCGGGGCACGCTCAACGTCTGTGCGGTCAAGGCACCGGGCTTCGGCGACCGGCGCAAGGACAATCTGGGCGACATTGCTGCCGTTACCGGCGGCCAGGTGATCAGCGAGGAGGTAGGTCGCCGCCTCGATGGCGTGACCACCGCCGACCTGGGCCGCGCCCGCCGGGTGGTGGTAACCAAGGAGGAGGCCACCATCATCGAGGGCAAGGGCGAGCCCGAGGCCATCGAGGGTCAGGCTAAGGCGGTGAAGACGGCCATTGATCTGACCACCTCCGACTGGGATCGAGAGAAGCTGCAGGAGCGCCTGGGCAAGCTAGTGGGCAAGGTAGCGGTGATCAAGGTGGGCGCTGTCACCGAGCCGGAGCTCAAGGAGAAGAAGCATCGAGTGGAGGACGCCGTCTCGGCTACCCGCGCCGCTGTCGACGAAGGGCTGGTGGCCGGCGGCGGCGTGGTCTACCTCAATGCCCAGTCGGCCCTGGACGAGCTGAAGCCGGAGGGCGAGGAGGCCACCGGCGTCAGCATCCTGCGCCGCGCTCTGGAGGAGCCCACGCGGCGCATCGCCATCAACGCCAGCCAGGATGGCTCGGTCGTCGTCAACGAGGTGAAGGCTCTCTCCGAGAATGAGGGCTACGATGCCGAGCGCGACGAGTTCTGCAACATGATCGAGCGGGGCATTGTCGACCCGGCCAAGGTGAGCCGGGCTGCCCTGGAGAACGCCGTGAGTATCGCTTCCATGGTGCTGACCACCAACTGCCTGGTATCGGAGATCCCAGAGAAGAAGGAACAGCAGCCGCAGATGCCCTCCGAGATGTACTAGCGACCGTGCCAGATGGGACAAAAGCTGATCCGCTTCCTGCTGGGGCTTGTGAGCCAGGCTTCGGGGGCCAAGGGGACTGAAACAGCCCCGAGGTCCTCGCTATTTCTCTAGGGGCGCATATGACAGTAGGACAGGGGGGCAAGAAATACCTGGGGACGGTGGACCTGGGCGGCAGCAAGATCCTTTCGGTCGTCGCCCAGAGCGATGGCCGCCGCCTGGGGGAGGATAGGCGGACCACCAGCGCTGAAGAAGGGCCGGAGCTGGTGCTAGAGCGTATCGGCGTCTCGCTGGAGACGGCCTTGGCGAATGCGGGCGTCCAGCGGGGCGATCTGGCAGCGGTGGGCATATGTTCCCCTGGCCCCTGCGACATCGATGCCGGGGTGATACGCTGGGGCCCCAACCTTCCCGGCTGGCGGGACGTCCCCATCTGTCGATACCTGGAGGAGAGGCTGGGCGTGCGTGCCTGCCTGGAGAACGATGCCAATGCGGCCGCCGTGGGCGAACACGTCTACGGGGCGGGCCGCGGCTGCCGCCACCTGATCTACATCACTGTGAGTACCGGTATCGGCGGCGGGCTTATCATCGACGGCAGGCTCTACAGGGGGGCAACGGGAGTCG
>Ga0209979_1004065_pt1 | contig 12346 bp, 14 predicted proteins | sample AnhtaG_FD_183114 | JGI IMG/M metagenome (GOLD analysis project Ga0209979, IMG submission 183114) | Deep subsurface microbial communities from Anholt, Denmark to uncover new lineages of life (NeLLi) - Anholt_01485 metaG (SPAdes) (version 2) | ecosystem: Environmental > Aquatic > Marine > Oceanic...
TGAGGGACGGGTATCCTTGAGGATACTCGCCCCCTTTGTGCGACTTTCAAAAGATTCTACTACAGAGTACGAGGTAGTTCTTGCTACCACCTGTTGGAGGATCGGTAGGATCCTCCAGAGTCCCGATTTCCCCTGGGGCGCGCTTCATTGACCACGATTTCTCTATCCCCCAGAGAATGTCCATTGAGAGCTTTGATCGCTTCCTCCGCCTCTTTATCGGAGCTGAAGTCTACAAAGCCAAATCCGCGGGAGCGACCTGAGTCACGATCCGTAATGACTTTGGCATCCTCAACACTCTCATATTCGCTGAAGATATCCTTCAGCTCCTCTGCCGTCGTTGTGTACGGTAGATTTCCTACGTACAGGGTTTTGCTCATTATTTCCTCCTTTGTTTTCGAGCATTACCAAAAATACAACATCTATTTGGGTCTCTTATCCGAGGTCTTTTTATAAGATCTTAGACGGTCAGTAGCATGGAAGGCTTCAAAGGAAAGGGCATAAAGAAGCAGATGCTAAACTTGGAAATGGCCACTACTCGATCTTCATTGCGCTATTCTTTGTATTCGCATGCTCTGTATGAGACTCACGAAGTAATTATACAGTCCGTTATTTTTTTGTCAAGAGAATCGCGGGACGGCGGGAAAGACTTGAGGACCTTGTCTCTGAGGGAGGCTTGAGGGTAGTTGTATGTTGGAAGTAGAAATAAAAGCAGAAGTGAAGATAAGGGAGATGGAGAAAAAAATTAGGGACCTTGGGGCCCGCTTCATTAAAAAGGAGCTTCAAGAAGATACCTATTTTCGTCATCCCTGTCGGGATTTTAAAGCCGAAGACGAGGCTTTGAGAGTTCGTATGGTGGAGGGAGAGTACTTTTTGACCTATAAGGGGGAGAGGCAAGATCCAGAGACCAAGACAAGACCGGAAATCGAGACAAAGGTGGGAAGAGCAATTTTGGATATCCTCAAAGTTCTGGGCTTTTCTGAAGTGAGAAAAATACTCAAGGAGAGAGATATCTATGGTTGGGGTAGACTAAAGATTTGCCTGGATAGAGTGCAAGGATTGGGGGAATTTCTGGAAGTGGAAGGAAAAGACTGGGAGGACAAGGAGAAAATCTTAGGGCTTCTGGAAAGGCTGAGTATTCCTGGTGAAGGACTTATTAGAAAATCCTATCTGGAGATGTTGGAAGAATGCTGAAAGGAATTTTTGAAAAAAGAGGATCTAGATGATTAAAGTTATATCTTTTGATGTAGATGGAACCTTAGTTTTACCTGATTTCAATGATTTTATATGGTTTGAAGTCTTGCCCCGGCTTTATGCGGAAAAGAGAAGTCTGAATATCAAAAAGGCTAAAGATGAGGTATTTAAGGAGTACAACCGAATTGGTGCTGACGATTGCCGCTGGTACAGTTTGGATTTTTGGTTGGATTATTTTGGGCTGGATTCAGATCAAAATAGCTTATTAAACAAATATGCAGATAAGGTAACACTTTATCCTGATGTTCTGCCTTCTTTGGGGAAACTCTCCTTAAGATATGATTTGGTGGTGGGTTCAGGAATGCCAGATGATTTCATTGAGATAAAGATGAGGAAAGATAACATCAAGAGATTCTTCAAATACATGTTTTCCTCTATTAGTAAATTTGGATTGGTTAAAAAAGATGAGAGCTTCTATGCCCGGATGTGTCAGGAGCTTGGGGTCGAGCCTCACCAGCTGGTTCATATAGGTGACCATTATCAGGTGGACTATCTCGCTGCTCTTCAAGCAGGGGCTTTGGCCTTTCATCTGGATCGCAAACAGGAAAGAGAAAAACATCTGGGTACTATTTATGACCTCAATGACCTGGAGAAAAAACTACAAGCTAGATGATAGCTAGAAAAACTTTAGAGCAGCAAACCCTCCTAGAGACAAAATCTCTAACAGGGCGCGCGGACGGAGCCTTCTTTCTAACGGAGTAAACATTAAGAGAGGTAATAAGATGCAGAAAAAATCCATAGGCAAGATAGAAAAACCCACTGTGGAACAGTTCAGGAAAGGCAAAAGAAAACTTTATCTGGTACCCCTGGTATATCCTGGGAGCGGGCTGAAAAAGAAATTCCAGAAGGAATACGGAAAGAAGATAGAGGAGTATTGTGAGGAAGTCAAAAATCGAATTCAAGATTTAGAGGCAAAATTAGGGAAAATTAACCGGATATATCATGAGATGGTTCACCAGGGAGGCAAAGAAGGTGCACAGATCCTGAAAAAACTCAGCCAGGAGAGCTACTCCATTGTCCAGCCTTCCCTTAATAAAGGCTCTTTGCTTCAGGCTACCGAGGATGAGGAATTAGTCAGACAGAGTATGGACTGGGCTCGATGCCTGGCTACTAATCCTCGAAATGACCAGGTTCTGGCTAAGCTCACCGAATTCTATATTCAGACTATGAAAAGAAGAGACGAGGTCATTGGCAAGAAAATCGACGAGAGCCTCAAAAGCGGTGAGATAGGGATCTTGTTTATCCGGCAGGACACTAAGGTGAATTTTCCCTCTGATATAGAAATCTTCAGGATCTCTCCTCCTGTCCTCGACGACATTCACAGGTTCCTTGAGAACCTATATGCACCATGAGGATCTACTCAATCAGGGTATACAAATATATGCCCGCGGCCAGGAAAATAAAGTTGGGAAGCCAGGCAACAACAAAGGGAGAGATAGCTCCGCTTTTTGCCAGAATCTTGAAAAAAGCCATAGTTTGATAGTAACCAAAACCAATGATTAAACTCAGGCCAAAGCTTGCCCCTCTTCCCCCTTTTTTTAGAAGCATTCCCAGGGGAATACCCAGAAAAAGAAGGATAAAGTTGGTGAAGGGATAGGAGATCTTGAAGTTAAGCTCAGTCTCAAGATCGAGGATTTCCAGCCCACTTTTGCCGTACTCATTGATTTGTCGATTCAGCTCAGCAATGTTCATCTTTTCCGGAGGAAAATACTTCTTGCTAAAATAGACCGGTTCCTTATCCAGAGGCAGAAATTTTTCCTCAAAAGGGATTCCTTCTAGCTCCTGTCCCAGTCTGTAATCCATCCCTTGCTCTAGAAGCCAACCGCTCTTAACCCAACTAGCTTCTTTGGCCACGATGATACGAGGGGGGGAAGTCCTCTGATAGATAAGAATGTTTTCCATCTTGCTTTGTTTGGGATCGAAGGCCCTTATGTAAAAGAGATAGGATGGGGGAACGTGAATAAAGATATTTCTTTGGATCTCCTCGGGTGGAGGACCCAGAAAATTCTCCTGATCGAGTCTTTGAGCTACTTGATTGGCTCTGAAGATAAGAGTCTGATCCAGGAAGAGGATGACAAAACTGCTGATTATTCCAATGGTAAGAAGGGGAAGAACGATTCTCTTTACCGCTACACCGCTGATCTGAGCCGCCTGAATTTGATATGTTCCTCCCAGGTGGGTAATGGTCAAGAGAGTTGCCATTAATACTCCCAGGGGGCTGAGAAGGGAGAGTAGAGGGGGTATCTGCAGAAGATAGTACTGGACCACAGCTAGAACTTTTGCCTCTTCCTTGAGGTTAGTTATGGAGGTGAAAAAATCCGTTAAGAGAAAAAAGGCGATGAAAAAGGGGATAAGCATGAAATACAACTTGAGGTATTCACGAGAGAGGTATTTATCCAGAAGTCTCATTCCAACATTCCTTTTCTATCTTAAGACCGCTCTTAGATGTAGCCACACCCCGGCTATGCCTATTAGTATATTGGGAAACCACATAGCTAGATAAACGGGGAGAAGTCCTTCCTGGCCCATAAGTTTTCCTGCTAAAAAAAGGACATAGTATGCAACAACTATAATTAGACTAATTCCCAGACTGATAGATTTTCCCCCTCCTTCGATTCTGATACCCAGGGGAATAGCTATCAGGCTTAAAAGAAAAGTTGCCAGAGGGATGGCCACCCGGCTATGAAAATCAACCTCTAACCTTCTTATTCTCTCTTGAGCCGGGCTGGGATTAGTCTTTTCCTTCTCCAGCATCGATCTTAACTCAGTTAGATTCATCTCATCCGGAGTTTTCTTTTCCATCACTTTCTGGGGAAGATAGGCTTTTAGATACAGAGTCTGGGAAGAGAATTTCCCCTGCTGGGTTATGCGGTAGTTTTCCCCAAGTTGATAGAAAGAAGCCTCCTCTAACTGAAGGACATCCTCCTGGAACCATCCCCTTTGAGCCAGGGTAATCCGGGGGAACAAATGATCTCCTTCGGGGAGAAACTCATAAAGGATAACTCCCTCCATCCGGTGAGTTTTGGGGTCCAGCCGGTAGGCGTAGAGCTTACGATTCTTAAGATCGGTAATGATTTTTTCCTTTACCTGGAGGGTTGGTCTTCGCAGTATTATTTCCCGGTAGGTGCGTTTGTATTCAAGGTTACACCAGGGGGTAAGATAAGCAGAAGAGCACAGGGCGAGAAAGCTTAAAAGAATGGCCAGGAACAAGACGGATTTTTCTATCTGGAAGAAACTTACTCCTCCACTTCTTAAAGCGGTGATCTCCCCGTGAGAACTTAGCTGACCAAAAGCCAACAGAATAGCGAATAGAATAGAAACCGGGATTACCAGGTCGAAAAAAGCAGGTAGCTGGAACAGCAGCAACTTTCCTACCTCGAGAGGGGGAGCATTTTCGATGAAGAGCAGTTCGGTGAGTTCAAATATGATGCTGATGAAAAGGATGAAGTTAAAAAATAAAAATCCAAAGACGAGTGAACCCAGGAGCTCCTTAAGAACATACCTATGTAGAATCTTCATTCTAGTATCTTATTATTTTTTCCTGGATTGACAAGAGGATGTGTAGGCTGGAGGAAATGAGCTTGACAAACGGAGCTTGAGCTGATAGATTGCTCAAGACAGCCTTCGCCGGGAGCCCTGATAAACCTCAGGAATTCCTCGGGTGCTGGCGGCTGGGGAACTTTTAAATGAGGAGAGGGTAGGGGAAAGAGATGAAAAGAATCGGGGTTTTGACCAGTGGAGGAGATTGTTCAGGGATGAATGCCTGCATCCGGGCGGTAGTAAGAAAGGCTGTTTATGAAGGAATAGAGGTGGTAGGGATCAGGAGAGGTTTCGCTGGCCTTATGGAAGGAGATTCCTGTCCTTTGAATGCCCATTCTGTGAGTGGAATCATCTATCAGGGAGGTACTATTCTAGGGACGGCGAGAGCTGAGGGTTTCTTAGCCGAGGAAGGGCAGAGGAAGGCCTCTGATACTGTGAGGAAGCTGGGCATTGAAGGATTAATAGTTATTGGAGGAGATGGATCCTTCCGGGGAGCTTATAATCTGAATAAAAAATGGCAAATTCCCACCACAGGTATTCCCGCCACCATCGATAATGATATTGCGGGAAGTGACCTTACCATTGGATTTGTCACCGCACTTAATACTGCCCTGGAGGCCATAGATAAGTTAAGGGATACCGCCACCGCTCATAACAGACTTTTCATTGTGGAGGTTATGGGAAGAACATCGGGTTACATTGCCCTCTGGGCAGGTCTAGCTGGTGGGGCGGAGGAGATCCTTATTCCAGAGATGAAGACCGATTTAGATGAAGTTTGCCGCAAATTAGAGGAAGGACGAACTAGAGGTAAAACCAGCAGCATTATTGTGGTAGCTGAAGGAGATGAGGCCGGAGGAGCTTTTGAAATAGGGAAGAAGATAAGGGAAAAAATCGGCTACGAAGTTAGAGTCGCTGTGTTAGGGCACCTGCAGAGGGGAGGGTCTCCCACAGTTTTGGATAGAATCCTGGCCACCAGGCTGGGGGCGGATGCAGTGGATGTGCTTAAAAGAGGAGATGGGGGAAAGATGGTGGGACTCATCGCCAATCAAGTTGAGATTTTTCCTCTGGAGCATGCCTGGCGAGAGAAAAAAGAGATCGATCTGGATCTCTATCAGCTTTCCCAGATTATGGCTATCTGACCTTACCCATTGTTTGTCTAGTGAAATCCGGCTAGTGTATTTAGTCGTCGCTTTTCAAGAAGCTTCTCGCTGTAAATTGTATTTTTTACGGGTGAGATAGTGATGAAAATCAAACTCATCTCCCTGGGATGCCCCAAAAATCTGGTGGATAGTGAAGTTATTCTGGGAAAACTGGGGGAGAGAGGACATTCTTTTACTTCCTCGATAGATGAAGCCGATATTATTATCATCAACACTTGCTCTTTTATAAAAAAGGCTCGCCGGGAAGCCTATGCTGTTATTTCTCGTGCCATCTCAAAGAAGGATTCCTCCCAGAGGATTATTGTCTGTGGATGCCTTCCCCAGTTGGAGAAAAAGGAACTTTTTCGCCATTATCCTGGGATAGATGCTCTCTTGGGCAGTGCCGACTTTTACGAAATCGATAGAGTGGTAGATGCCCTGGCCAATGGGTCATCAGGTCTATATCTTGTGAATGAACCCCGTTTTCTCTATGACTCCAGCTTCTCTCGTCTTCTGAGTACCCCTCCTTCCTATGCTTATCTGAAAATCGCTGAAGGTTGTTCTAATCGGTGTTCCTATTGTCTGGTTCCCTATCTGAGAGGAAAGTACCGCTCAAGGCCTGTAGAGGATCTCCTCAAAGAAGCTAAAGCTCTTGTAGAGCTGGGAGTAAGAGAACTTATCCTGGTTGCTCAGGATACCACTTTCTATGGCCGGGATCTGAGTAAAAAAACCTCTCTTCCTCGATTGATAGAAAGATTGGAAACCATAGAAAAACTGCGGTGGGTTCGTCTTATCTACACTCATCCTGCTCACCTTACTCTATCTCTTATTCAGACTATGGCTTCTTCGAAAAAAGTCTCCAGATATATTGATCTTCCTCTTCAGCACACTCACAATGAGATCCTGGCCAGGATGAAGCGTCCTCAGTTCAAGGTAGCACATAGGCTCATCAATCAACTAAGGGAGAGGATTCCGAAAATTGTGATTCGCACCACATTTTTGCTGGGGTTTCCTGGAGAAAGAGAGGCTCATTTTCAGAAGCTGTTGAAGGATGTGGAAAAACTCAAATTTGATTGGGTAGGGGCCTTCATATATTCTCCTGAGAGGGGTACCTCTGCCTACTCTCTGGGTCCAAAGGTTCCTTCATCGGTAAAGAGGAGAAGATACAGAGAGCTTATGAAGATCCAGAGGTCTATTACTTTTAAAAAAAACCAGAGGTATATAGGTAAAGATTACCTTGTTTTAGTAGATAGGAAAGGTGAGGGTCATACAGAGTTTCAATGTCCTGGGATTGACGGCAGAGTATTTTTGGAAGATGGATATAAGCCGGGCCAGATGATCTGGGCTCGAATTAGGGGGGTAAAGGATTGTTATGATCTCACAAGCAAAGGGGGGTGAGGTGCAAAGTGGTATTTCACAAAAAGCAGTTGCTCTTTTTGAGAAAGGTTTTAATTGTGCTGAATCGGTTTCAATGGCTATGAGCGATTTTTTGGGGATAAAGACCGATATGATTCCCAAGATTGCCACTCCTTTTGGGGGAGGAATTGGAAGGAGGGGCTCAGTTTGCGGAGCTGTAAGTGGTGCCATAATGGCTATTGGTCTAAATTACGGGCGGATGCAACCCGATGAGGATAGAGAAAAAGCTTATGGGTTAGCATTAAAATTTTATGAAAGATTTGAAAAAGAATTTGGAAGTGTCCTTTGTTATGATCTGATTGAATGTGACCTGAGGACTCCTGAAGGCAAAAAGAAGGCCAAAGATTTAAGGGTACATGAGGAAAAATGCTCCAAATTCGTGGCCCGGGCGGTTGATATTTTGGCAGGATTAATGAAGAAATAAAAGAGTTGATTTTTACGCCACGGGCAAACTACCCTTTCGCCATTCCCTGCTCAAAAAGAAGAAAAAGACGATCAGTGCGAAAACGAGAAGGCAGGTTCGTGAAGAGTTATTTAAGATAGGCAAATAAGATGAAAGTATTCGATAATATCCCAGTTTATTTGGATGTTCAAGAAGTGTCGAAATGGTTACATCTCAATAAAGAGAGTGAACGCTCAAATGATGTTCAAGAATTGGTTGAGATTGCTAATTCTGTAATTAAGCCTAAAGTTGCTTATAAAGTTTCATATGTGGATAATAAAAGTGAGGATGCAGTAAATATTGGCGGTGTAAGGTTTACTAGTCGCATTCTCAGGATTAATTTAGATAGGGTAGAAAGGGTTTTCCCATATATTGTAACCATTGGAAAAGAGTTAGAGGATAGGGCTGTCTCATTTCATGATTTTTTAAAACAATTTTACTTATATAAAATCGGAGATAAAGCTTTGGATTCCACTAGGAAATATCTTGAAGATTACTTAAAGAGAAATTATAGGCTTGGACAAATATCAAGAATGAGCCCAGGGTCTTTAGAAGATTGGCCAATAACACAACAAAAGCAACTGTTTTCAATCTTTGGTAATGTTGAAGAGTTGATGGGAGTTAAGTTGACCAATAGTTTATTGATGATTCCAAGAAAATCTGTATCTGGAATATATTTTCCAACAGAAGTTACATTTTATAGTTGCCAGTTATGTCCAAGGAAAAGCTGTAAAGAAAGAAAAGCACCCTATGATAGAAACTTGGAAGAGAGCTACAAAAATAGACGGCTAACAACGCCTAAAATATAGGCTTACTTTCCGACTCCCAGATTTTCACGGAAGAGTGAGCCAGCTTGAAAAGATAGAGTAATAATTTTCTTTATTGGAGGATAAATGCAAGAAATAAAAAGACCATAGTTTTTGTTACCCACGATATTAACGAAGCTATCAAGATGGGAAATAGCATAGCCTTAATGAAGGACGGGAGATTAGTTCAACATGATACAGTGGACAATTCTTCTTATTTTACTAATAGATACAGCCCGCTATGCCCACACTCAGTATTTAGTGACCAAGGCGGGTAAACCAATGGTGGTTATTTTGGGAGTAGAGGACTACGAGGATATGATTGATATGGTTGATACCATGGCTGAGCAACTGGATCCAAAATTCCAGAAGGAGCTTAAACAATCCAGAAAAGAAAAATCCCTTGCCTGAGCTTTTGAGGATTCTTCATAGAAAAGATATTTATAGAAAATGAGAAGAAAACAATCTCAAAATGTCTTCAAAAACGGGGAACAAAAAGTGAGAGAGTGAGATTCTTTGAAGGGAGAGAAGCCGTGTTAGCCCTATTTCTTTTTAGTGTGATTGTTATTTCTCTCTCAGGGGTGATGATGCCCGGGCCGGTATTTGCTATGACCGTAGCCAGAAGCTACAAATCTTCTTTAGCTGGTCCGCTAGTTGCTCTGGGGCATGGGGTGATTGAGATTCCCCTCATGCTCCTCATATACTTCGGTTTTGCCAGTTTCTTCAAATTAGGAGCGGTGCAGGTCATTATTGGGGTGGCGGGAGGGTTTATCCTCATATGGATGGGTCTTTCTATGATAAGAAATCGGGCCACCCAGCTCACCAAAAGTGAGGATCCTCCCTACAGCTCCCTTGTAGGTGGTGTTATTACCTCTACGGCCAACCCCTATTTTTTTCTCTGGTGGGCTACCATTGGATCCGCCCTTATCATGAGGTCCATTGCCTTTGGAATCATAGGATTCGTCCTCTTGATGATTGTGCACTGGTCCTGTGATCTCATCTGGTACAGCCTTGTTTCTCTAACCGTTCATAGAACTAATCATCTTTGGGGAAGCAGGCTTCATGAGATTATCTTTATTGTGTGCGGACTGCTGCTGTTGGGGTTTGGCATATGGTTTATCGGTTCGGCCCTTATTTAGAAAAAAAGGAAGGAGTCTTAAATGATAGATCTTGCTATCAAGGTAGCTAAAACAGCGGGGGATTTCTTGCTGGAGAGATTTGGCAAAATAAGGAGGATCAATGAAAAGAAAACAGGCCGCAGGATGACTCTGGTAACTGATGTGGATATTGAAGCGGAGAGAAAAATAGCCCGCCTGATTCACCAAGAGTGTCCTCACCACGATATACTGGGAGAAGAGAGCACAGCGGAGCGGAAAGAATCTGACTACCGCTGGCTCATTGATCCTCTGGATGGTACTCACAATTACATAAGGGGAATACCTCTTTATGGTGTTTCGGTGGCATTGGAATACCAAGGTGAGGTTGTTCTGGGAGTGATTAATCTACCCTATTTCAACCAGCTTTTTGAGGCCCAAAAGGGAAAAGGTGCTCTTCTTAACGGGGAGAGAATTTTTGTTTCCAAGCGAAACCTTCCCCAAACCATAGTTCTCTATGACAGTACCCTGCTGGATGATAAAGGGCTCAAGATTTCCTTTCTGGAAAGATTGACTAAGAGGATATTTACCATACGGTCATTAGGATCTGCCGCTGTTCACCTTTCACTCCTGGCCAGGGGCAGCGTTGATTTGCTCGTGGAGTATGGGGAAGAACCCTGGGATTTCTCTGCCGGGGCCCTCTTAGTAGAGGAGTCGGGCGGCAGGATAACGGACATGGAAGGTCGCTCCTGGAATCCTTATATGCCCCGATACATCGCATCTAATGGAAGAATCCACGATGAGGTCCTAAAGATCTGGGCCCAGAGGCAAATATAGGAACTTGATTCGTTCGTATGAAAGTTACTGTAAACAAGCATGAATACCAGGTTATAGAAGAGCCCGATAGGCACATAGTGGTTCCTAGCAGAAAAGAGCTTCATGGATGGTGGCGGGGTAAGAGGGAATGCACTGCCGAGAGAATGCTTATTAATCCTTATAATGGTTGTGGTATAGGGTGTTTTTTCTGCTATAGCCTGGCTTTTCCAGGAAATTTCCAGATTTTTCGAGAAAAGGAAGTGGTGGTGGTGGCAAAGGATTTTGACCGCATCTTGGCCCAGCAGCTTGATTCTATAGATCTTGCCTTCCCCGGATACCTCTCTCCTGTTACTGACCCCTTCCAGCCCTTGAATGAGAAATATCGCCTCTCGGAGAAGATAATCAAGGTCTTTGTGGAAAGGAATATCCCTATCGAATTCATCACCAAGGCGGAGGTTCCCCAGCAGGCTGTTGATCTCATAAAATTACAAAGACATTCCTTTGCTCAGGTTTCTATTCTCACCCTTAATGAGAACTTGAGAAAAAAACTGGTGCCAAGGGGAGCCTCTACTTATACTCTCTTTGAAAATCTGGAAAAGCTGGCCAGAGAAGGTATATTCTGTGTTTGCCGCATCGATCCCATCTTTCCCTATCTTACGGATAATAAAAGAGAGCTGGAAGACCTAATTGAGAAAGCCAGATCCTCAGGTTCTCCTCATATAGTAGCCAGTATTCTGGACATTCCTTCCAGGATAGAGAAGGAAGTTTTCTCTACCATAAAGGTAATCTTTGGGGTAGGAATGGAAAGAGATTATCGCCGTCTCTACCAGGAGAGAATTAACGGGTATCTTCACGCTCAAATTGATTACCGTAAAAGAGTTTTTGATTTTTTGAGAAACATTTGTGAGAAAAAGAAACTCACTTTCGCTTTATGCATGGAATATGAACTGATAGATGAAGAGCCCAGAGGTCTAAACCGGGAGTTTATGAGTTCTCGAAACTGCGAAGGTATAAATATCCCCCTTTATGCAAGGAAAGGCTCAGTATTTTATCCACTTACATCTTGCACAGGAGATTGCCTTTTTTGTATTGACCCGGAGTGTGGGATTGAAGACCTGGCCATGGGTAGAGAAGGGGCAAAAAAGGATTGGAAACTCAAGGATTATCGGAGGTGGTCAGGGATGATTAAGACTTCCAGCCATAAATCATAGTTCCTTAGTTGACAAAGGAGGGGAAACTTTATGAATTGCACCAGGAAATTAAAGGCTGATTTTCACATTCATACCCAGGAAGATCCACAGGACAGGATAAGATACACCGCGAAGGAGCTAATCGATTATGCTTCCCACAGGGGATTTGACGTTCTAGCCATTACCAACCATAATGTAGTAACCTACAGTAGGGGATTAAGGGAATATGCTCAGAGTAGAGGAGTTCTCCTCATTCCGGGAATAGAGGTTTCGGTGGGGAGGAAGCACGTTATTGTCCTCAATCGGGAGGACTTTAACCCGAGTCAAACTAAAACCCTAGAGGATATCAGGCAGTACAGGAACGATAATAGCTTGATAATAGCTCCTCATCCGTATTTCCCCATCTTTCAAGGGTTAAGATCGAGCCTGGATAGAGCCATTGATATTTTCGATGCCATCGAGTATACTCATTTTTACTTCAAAAGAATCAATTTTAACCGGAAAGCTGAGCAAAAAGCCACTAGTTTTAATCTTCCTCTTGTGGGTGTATCGGACGCTCATTTTCTCCGGCAAGTGGGAACCACCTATTCTCTAATTGAGGCGGAGAAAAACACCCAAAGTGTGATCCACGCCATTAAGAAAAAGAGAATTG
>Ga0209979_1004067_pt1 | contig 12342 bp, 15 predicted proteins | sample AnhtaG_FD_183114 | JGI IMG/M metagenome (GOLD analysis project Ga0209979, IMG submission 183114) | Deep subsurface microbial communities from Anholt, Denmark to uncover new lineages of life (NeLLi) - Anholt_01485 metaG (SPAdes) (version 2) | ecosystem: Environmental > Aquatic > Marine > Oceanic...
TTTAGGCACCTCCTTTGGAGTTGCCTATTCTTTATCATTCTTCTCGGAAAGAGGACATTTCTATCGAGTCCTGCAGAGGACATTATCATAGAGTTTCAACATACATCTTGACATAATATCAACAAAAATTTAACATTAGCCTAGCTTCGCTTTTCCCGATTTTGCGAAAACATTCATACACAACTGGCTTCTAGAAATTGACTCACGTCAGGTCACTGAGTAATTTTCCTTGCCGGAATATCTCGAGAATCCCCCCTTCCTCGACGATACGGAGCAAGAAGGGTGGGTAGGGTTCGCCTTGAAGAGTGATCCCTTTTGTCGCGTTATGAACCTCCCCTGTTGCTAATAGAACCTGCGCAACGTCCCCTTCTTCGAATATTCGTGTGACCCCTTCGCAAATGAGTATCGGGAACGCTGCACTGAGAGAGTTCCGGAAAAACAAGGTGGAAACCGACTCTGCCACAACGCAGGCCACTCCGAGAGCCATCAGGTTTCGCATCGCTGGACGGCTTGAGCCACACCCAAAGTTTCGTCCCGCGACTACTATGTCCCCTGCTTTCACATTCTCAGCAAATTCTGGCCTTTCGGACTGCATACAGTAATACTTCATTTCTGAAGGCCTCACTTTACCATGCGTTGAACAGCTAGGCATTAACAGGTCAGTGCTAATGTTATCCCCGAATTTCCAAACTCGCCCCTCAATGGCTTTCATATCCCACTCCTTTCCCATTATTGAAGGTACTTCCGCGGATCGGCTATGGCACCTTCAATTGCGGAAGCAGCTACGGTCGCTGGTGAAGCTAGGTAGATGTCTGCGTCAGGACTTCCCATCCTGCCCCTGAAGTTACGATTATGACTACCTATGCAAACCTCGCCTGCCCCAATAACACCCAGCTGGCTTCCTCCACAGGCACCACAGGTGGCGTCTGTGACTAGTGCCTCCGCCTCGTGAAATATATTAATCAACCCATCCCGCAGCGCCGCCTGGTAAACCTCTTGTGAAGCGGGTGTCACTATGAGGCGCACATCAGGGTGGATCTTCCTCCCCCGAAGTATCCCAGCTGCTATGAATAGGTCCTCGTATCTGGCATTTGTACAGGATCCTAGAAAGGCCTGATCTATCTTTGTTCCCGCTACATCCGTAACATCTTTCACATTCCCCACATGGTGTGGACAAGCAATTTGTGGAACCAGCGCCGAAATGTTGATTTCATACTCTGCCTCATATTCTGCGTCCGAGTCGCTAAACACTGGCACAAAGGGTTCGTCAGTGCGCGACCTTACAAAGTCGATCACTTTGTCATCTGCCTCAAACAGGGCAAAATCGGCGCCGAGCTCTATACCCATGTTGGCAATTGTCATTCGAGCAGAGATACTCATGTTCCGCACCGTTGAGCCAATGAATTCCACCGACCTATGGAGACCGACCTCTACACCATATGTCCCGGCTATGGCTAATATCACATCTTTGCTGAAGACACCCGTAGGAAGTTCACCGTTGATTACGAAGCGAACCGTTGGTGGGACGCGAAACCATGCCTCTCCAGTTGCTAAAATATGGGGCAGTTCGTATTGAATGCCTTGTGCGGCAGTGTTGAAGGCTCCGTAGGTGCATGTATGCGAATCGCTCCCGACTACCAGTTCACCAGGTCGCGCGAATCCCCTTTCAGCAAACACCTGGTGGCATATACCACCCCTCCCAATATCGAAAAAGTGTCGGATTCCCAGCTTCTTTACGCCTTGTCTACATGCAGCGTACTGCTCTGCTGTCACGATGTTGAAGGGTGGGACCTCATGCTCGTTTATCACCACTACCTTTCCCGGATCAAATACCTTATTAAGTTTTATGTCATTCGGCCACCGGGAACCGACACCCTCAGAGACAAGTCCTCCAAGCCGCTCACCGAGTACCATCACTCTATCGATTTTAGCCACAACGTACTCCCCAGCAGCTACCTCAGGTCTTCCACTGGCACGGGCTAGTATCTTTTGGATTATTGTCATCCCCATTGTGTCTCCTAAAAAACATAGAGTTCTTAAGGCCTAAACTCTATTGCGCACCATCATAATTTTTACCTAACTGTGGCTCATATAGACCTAGGGACTTGTCGTATTTGGCTAGGTACTCCTCCTTCGGCAGGTACCTCTCTTCCCACTCTCGCACCTTGGGGAATCCCACCAAGTCAAAAACTCCGAACCCTCCCATGGGGTGATCCTTGGTCTTCTCCCTCCACTCGATCCAGGGGTCTAACCCACGGTGCTTCATAGCAACCAGCATATCCCACATGGCAACGTTCCCCACCTCGAAGAACATGATCCCCAAAGTGAGACACATCCCCAGTGCCTGGAGTTCCTGCAGGGTAGGGTGGGGTTGGATAGCCTGAGTGGAACACGCCAGCGGACCATCGAGAGCTGCGCGAACCTCCTTGATCTCCTCCTTTGACTGCAGGGCCTCCACATAAATAACATCCACCATAGCCTCCTCTTGGTAGGCTTTCGCTCGTCGAATCGCCTCTTCTAAGCTTCCTCCAACTGCCGTGCGCCCATCCGTCCGCGCCATGATGATGAAGTCCGGATCTAGCTCATTGCGCGCATCCACCGCCGCTCGATACTTCCCCACTGCCTCCTCCACCGAAATCAACTCCTTTCCCTTGACAAACCCACACCGCTTGGGTGCGACTTGATCCTCTATGAAAAGCCCCGCCGCTCCCGCCTGGATCACCGACTGTACTGTGCGGCGCACGTTGATGGCGTTCCCAAACCCCGTGTCACAGTCCGCCATCACTGGAATACTCACCGCATTACATATACGCTGGATATTCTCCACCATCTCTGTCATGGTAATCAGCCCCGCATCCGGCAGCCCCAAGATATGGCTTGCGGTGTGAGAACCGGAAATGCCCAGCGCCTCAAAGCCCACCGCCTCCGCCATCTTGGCTTGCAGCGCAATAGCCACACATGGGCGAAGCAGAATCGCTTCACGCTCGATCAACTCTCTCAGCACTGCCGACTTCTTTTTAGCCATGTCATCTCCTCCTTATTTGTGAATCCACCCTTCTGCAGAAGTGGTCTAAAAACCCGACCTTCTAATGATCTGGAATTATTTTCTCACCTTGATTACTGCCAGATCAGCCACTAGCCTCACCTTTTCCTTTCCATAGGTAACCTTCTCTGGCCAATCCTCCATACTTTCTATCACACCAGAGGTGTTACCTATGTATCTCAGCCTCCACACAGGATGTCCATCAGCTCCTTGATATTATGAAGCTCAGACAAATTTAGTACCAGCTGGATAGACTGTTCTGTCTCCTCTGGACTCAAAACAGATCGAGCACAATCGCGGTATTTTTCCGTCAACTCCTCTAGACTTAGGGGCATATCAGGGCTACCTTTCCACATCTCCACCTGATTTTTATACGTTGTTCCATCCTTAAGCTTAATAACTATCACAGTACCGCCTACCCGGGTTTGCCATTCAGGATGTTCTATTATCTTTACCTTTCTAAGCGCCTCTCGCATCTTAGGACTGTTAACCTTCTCTTCCGCGTAGCTGGCCAAATTGACCTTCCTGTCCAAAATAGCCGCTGCCAAATTGTATTCAGCACTGAATTTGGCTTCCAGTCCTGTCTTCGGTTCATGGTATAGCAGTACCATAGGAATAAAAGGATTGACATGGGCCTCAACAAGCTCCACTTCACTATAGGAGATACCCTTCTCCTCAAGTAGTTGCAAGGTGGCATCTAGGCCGTTGGCGTTACAGCCCGCGCAGGGGTATCTTTTTATGGCCACCCGTCTTGCCTCTATAGTAAATGGGTTGCCCAAGTTCTCGGCCATCTTAATTATTTCGCATTTGCCATTTCTGAAGAACGTACCAGTGAAGGCCCCAGGATCATCAAAGACATCAGTATTCGCGGTAAATCCTTCCTTGGCCAATAAGGCGGCGAGTATGCCGTTACTAGCTGCCATTCCAGCGTGAAAGGGCTTAGTCATGGTTCCAAAGTTTTGTCGTAGCCCCCCCGTTTCTGAACAAGCGATGCCGAGAGCTATCCTGGTCTGCTCCACATTGAGCTGCAGCAGCTTGGCGGCTGCAACAGCGGCACCTATAGTCCCGAACAGGCTGGTGGGATGCCAGCCTATGGTATGGCCAGGCGGAGCACAATTGAGAGCAATCTTTGCCATGACCTCAGTTCCCAGCATATAAGCTGCCAAGACCTCTTGGCCTGAACGGCTTAGTTTCTCACCCAAAGCCAGGACAACCGGCACCAAAGAAACGCTAGGGTGAATAGGATTGAAAGGATTGGCCAAGGTATGATCATCGTAATCCAGGGCATGAGCCATACACCCATTGGCCAAGGCTGCATCTGTCGACGAGGTGCGAAAACCACCGGCTATGACCCCAGCCTCGGGAGCACATCGGCGGGCTTTGGTCAATTTGGTTATAATCTTTCCCACCTCATGCACAGACCCAGCCAGCGTAACTCCTATACAATCAAGACAGTGTTCCTGGATAATCCTGACGGCTTTCTGAGAGATATCTTTGAATTTGGTTTCCACGACAAATTCAGCCAGCTTTTGCGTCGTTCCCATTGTTATAACTCCTTTTGCTTTCCTTCTGTGCTTTCTTTTTTGCGAGGCAAAAACTTAAGAAGCCTCTTGCACCACCATCCAGTTCACCCCCTTTCGCTATAATTTTGCTATAGATTTCCTTCATGCTGTGCAGCAAGCAGAGCAATGTCCGCTCACCAGCCGCCTTGTCCAATTCTCTTAAGCGGAACTTGCCAAGTCCTAGATTAAACTTCATTTGTCCAAAAACTGATCCCACAATCTTTTTACGCTAGCGATAAATTTCTCCGCCTTCTTCAGTTCATAATTTAACTGCCATCCTCACCACCACACCAACCAGCTCCTTATTTGATCCTGTTTCACTATCCTCGATGACTTTATTTCCGTGAGCTACTTCTGCACCTCTTTGTAACGGTGAGTTAGCAAAATTACTCACGATTACCTTTGCCTCTTCTTTTCCCTGGTTCCTCTGCTCTTGAGTTTCCTCTCCCCACTTCCTGGAGGTCACATAACAGTCACCCTCTAACCTTTCCGCCTTCTCAAGCTTAGGCAGCATCTGCTTTTTATCATTAGCTTCATTAAGGTTACCATTTAACCCAAGGCTTACCTCCGACTGGAAATTTGCACAATGGGTTGGGGCAATCATAGCAATTAGGCACACGTACTGGTGGTAACTCTGCGCCCTTTGCCAATTCCACATAACTAATAGCTTTATCAACTCTGGCTTTATCGCCTTTTATAAGTAAGACCATCGCTCCTTCAGCCCCACCCAAACCTCCAGCAGCCATGGGAATAGCAGTGGCATCGCTCAATATCTCAATGGCTTTTATTTCAGTAACAATGGTTGTTGGTGGGCAAGGCAGCATGTACGGAGCAAGACCCATAGCATAAATATATCTGTCTTTCCTTTTAGTTTCTTCCGCCACCTTTGATATTGAGTTAGGTATCATTTTCTCTAGTCCAACAGGAAAAATGAGGTTAAAGCCTTTTTCCTTCCATTTAGAAATAACTAGTCCTATAGTGCCTCCTTCAACAATATTTCCAATTAAAACACCTACGTTACCTTGCGAGTCTATAGCATTTACTCCCTTTATATACACGTCATTAGGGCCCATCTCACTTAATAACTCTGCTAGGGGCGTGCCAACTGATACTTTTCCCTCACGAATCACCCAGCACTCAGCAAACCAGGCAGGCCCTGACATAGGTTTACCATCCCTAATTATTGTGTGTCTTCTCGTGTGAATTGCTATATCACCGCAAAGACCCTTTGGTAGGACTGCTCCGCAAACCCATATGTCAGTTTTAGGCTTTGAACCCGTTAGAGCCTCGACTATAAAATATGTACTACTACTTGGATGTAGGATAACTGTTCCTGCCTTTTTAACTACATCCAATTCAGCAATTGCCATAGCAATTAGCTTCTTTGATTCTGCAGGAGTAAGAACTACTTGTGCTAATGCATTTGTATTCTCAAAAGTCTTTACCACAATCCTCCTATGTTAGCATCCAACCCATATGATTGGACTATCTCCTGCAATCTAGCCAATCGCTCTGGTGATTGCCGCCTCGTCTCGGCGTATTCCCAGTCTAATCCCAGAGCTTTGTATTCCCCCGATGGCAATTCGTTAAACGGCAATAAATCAACATGCTTTATTTTCTTCAATAAACAGACAAATTCTGCAGTCTTTCTGATATTGTCATCATCGTCGTTAAACCCGGGAATTAATGGTATATGCACAACAATATCTGTATCCGCCTCTTTGCAGAGCCTCCTGAGATTCTTCAATATTAGACGGTTCGATACTCCCGTACCTGCTATGTGGCTGGCTTCATCCATATGCTTAATATCATATATTAGCAAATCAACATTTTGCGTTATTCCCTTAAGCGTTTCATAGTTTGTATATCCACAAGTTTCCATAACCGTATGAATTCCTATTTCCCGGCATGAATTAAGCAACCTCAAGGTGAATTCTGGCTGAAATGTTGGCCCCCCACCCGACAATGTTACTCCCCCACGATCGGAGTGATCGAAGAAAGGTTTATATCTCACTATCTTTTGCTGCACTTGTTCTACCGACATCCATTCTCCAACTCTACGTAAAGCCGTTCCTAGACATGCATCAACGCAAGCCATACAGCTTATGCATTTACTCCTATCAATCCTTTGCTCTTTATCCTCGATAATAGCGCCTGGAATAGGACACACTTCCGCGCACCGCAGACAACCAAGGCAAAGTGAGCTATAAAACTCGATTTCTGGAAGCGGAGCCAAACTCTCAGGATTTTGACACCAGCTACACCTCAACGGGCAGCCTTTAAAGAAAACCAAAACCCTCAACCCAGGGCCGTCGTGGACTACAAAGTCTTGCAGATTTGTGACCCAACCACCCTCGCCAATTGCTACCTTGGTCTTGGTGTTAACCATACTCCTAAATCTCTAATTGACATCTCATCATGCTAGGGCATGCTCGGTTCTCTCTATGACAGCATCCTGCACAAATTTGGCCAAATCGACAAAATGGGCATTATATCCCGAAACTCTCACCACAAGGTTTTGGTATTGCTCGGGATGTTTTTGTGCCTCTTTTAGTATCCTTGAGTCGACCACATTAAACTGAATCATGTCCAACCCTAAGGTCAGAGCTGTTTCGATATAATTTTGGAACTTCCTCAAGCCACTTTCACCCTCGATGCTAGAAGGAGTCAATTTTTGGTTAAATATAGCCGCCTTCCACTTTTCAAAATCGATTTTCGATGCAGATAATATGGCCGCCATAGGTCCACTCCTGTCATATTTTGAATGTGGACTACAGCCTCCATCAGCTAATGGATCGTTTAGTTTCCTCCCATTTGGCAAGGCACCAATGTAAGGAGCTAAGAGAAACATCCATGTAACTACCAATCCAGAGGGCATAGGAGAGGCCCCATCAAGATCAGTAACTTTACTAAATTCATCTGCTATCATGGCATAAGTTCGCTTAGCTACCTCATCAGCAAAATCATCATCATTGCCAAACTTGGTGGCATTAATAAAATCACGTCTCATCTCTTCATAGCCTTCCCAATCAGCGCGAAGTGCTTTTAATACCTCTTCCATAGTGTACTTCTTGTCTTCGAAAACTACTTTCTTCAAGCTGATTAGCGAATCCACAGCATCCACCGTGCCGGGTACATTGACCCAAGGCAATCCCTTATTCGGAGCATCCATAATATCCCTCTCGGCATCATCAAGGGCGCGATGGAAAAACAAGGAAGCAAATGGACGTTTAAGGAAGGTCTTGTTGCAATACTCTCCCACATTCTTAATGTGCATTGCTTTTCGTATACCCCATGCTATCTGTTTTCTATAAGCTTCGAAGATCTCTTCAAAAGAAGTGAATCTAGCAGCATCGCCTGTCTTTGGCCCCACTTGCTTTTTAAAAACTTTATCCCAACCATTCTCTAGAGCAAATTCAACAAATTTAGCCGGACTAATAGAAAAAGCATCTCTCTTAACCGTTCCCCAGTAAATAGTTACACCTGGAGATATACAGCCAACAGATGCCCAGCTCCTTGCCTCCTCCAGAGTAAAGCCATAATGGTTCATCAAACCAGCTATTATTGTTTTGTCATTTTTGATCGATGGCTGGCCTAATCCACTTCTCACTACCTCAACAACCCTTCTCCAAACCTTTGGATTTACCTTAGGATGCCATCTAAACTTAAAATCAGGATGACTAAGCCGCAAATCATCCATAGCATCAAGTATTAAGATAGTTAACTCATTACAAGCATCGCTCCCATCCTCTGGCTTTACCCCACCAATGGTAAATGTAGCCAAATAGTTCACCCCTTGATTGAGACGGCGAAATGCTGTCCCCAAAGGTTGACCAAGCTCATCCACAAGAAGGAGATAAATTTCCATTATCTCTAATGCTTTCTCCCTTGACAGTGTCTTGTCAACTAACACGTCTTTTTCATAAAATGGCCAGAAAATATGATCCAATCGGTAGGAAGTTCCATGGCAAGCAAGTTCGACCATGTGATAACCCATCATGGTGATCCACTGGCTTTGAACAGCCTCCCAGAAGTTGCGCGGTGGATTAGCCGGTACCCACTTACATATTTCTGAAATCTGTATTAATTCCTCTTTTCTTTGAGGATCCTTCTCCTCCTCAGCTATCTGCTTAGCCAGCTCGCTGTAACGAGCAACCCAATGAAGGAATGCTTCACCTGCTATGAGCATTGCCCGCAAATCATTTATCTTTAAGCATGTTTCTATTCCTTTTGGACCATTAGTGCATTCTTCCTTTTCCTTATGTAGCCTATCTAATTTTTGGCGTACCGTTTCAAGCCTCTTACTCAGGCCAATTTCCAAGTAGGTGTCGTTATCGGGCACTGTACGTGATGTATGCCGTGTTGGACGACACTCCATATATTTCTGGTCCGTGGAACTAACCTCTATCTCCTCTTGAGTAAGAAGACCATCTATCATGACATTAAGATTACGCTTACTCCAATATTCTTGGTACTCACGCCACTCATCCACATCTTCTTCTCTAATGTAGCCTGCCTTAATGTATTCATTAAGTATCTCGGGGTCAGCAGCTTCTACGCAATACTCAAAGGCATCCGAAGCCTCTGAGAACCATCCCACAACGAGGTCCTTAGGTCTAATAAATATCGGCATAGCCTCCAGATAGCGTGCAAAGGCTTTCGCCCTTCTAATCCCGATTGGTTCACCTTCAGTTTCTTTCCACACCTGGGTGTAAATTCGAGTTCTTAAGATAGAAAGATAAAGTGGTTTTATGAATTTATCACCACTGAAATATTTTGGTACGTGATACTCCTCTATCTCTTTTATTCTTGCTGTTGGCATTGCCTATCCTCCTCTTTTATTTATTTCTTGCTGCCCTTTCACACTATGTACTCGCTCATATGGTTAGTGATACACCACCTCCCTTCAAATAAATCAACCGCTTTGCTTGTAATGACAGAGATAAACTTAGGCCCGCTCAGGTTAAGAACGGGCCCATATGTTAAAGGAGGTGAAAAATGAAAAACGCCCAAAATATAGATATTAATCCACTTCATTCCAGCAATCCTACGAACCTTGCTCTCTTTCAAATTTAATACCATTAAAATATTGTTTAATCAGAAGCTTTAAGTAAGCTGTAACGGATATGCCTAATTTTCTTGCTTCTTCTTCCACTTCTACCCACTTCAGCTCGCTAAGCCTTATCGTCTTTCCTTTTATCATTTTATCATTAAAAGGCTAATTATACACCACACTGATGAAATTTGGCAATATATGTTGACATAAAATCAACAAAAATTAAACATTGTATGTAAATAGGTATGAATGAAGCAGGCAGATAAAGCTAGGTCAGCAAAAACAGACTATGTTTCTTCATCTGTAGAAATATTTTCAGATGGTCAGCAAATCTGACCAATAGGTCTTGCATCGCAGGTTATAATTCGGCTGCCTTATCCAATAGTCTATTTATTATTTGTAGGCCACTTTCATCTGGTGGCTTTTGTTGCTCTTTCTCTTTGTAGTGAAACCTAACATGAATTGTGGCTGCTAGAGACTCCAGTGCTGAAATATCATCGTTTCTCCATTTCTGCCAAGAACTCGGCAAAATGAGCTATTATCTTGAGCTGCTGTTTGCTAAATTGGCTCAGTATGTCCATTAAACGAGCCATCGGTTCACTAGGCCCATCCTCCGGTCTTTCAGTTCGATAACCTGCCAGGACAAGAAGTCGGTCTTCTAACACCAGCCTTCTTCTTGTACCATCACCACCGAAGTATCTAGCCAGTTTTTTGATGGTTTCACCAGAAACGTTACTATTGCCCTTCCTAATATTGGCAAGAGTTGAGTGGCTTAAACCTGTTTTGGCAGCTGCTTGTCTAAGTGATAGCCTCTCACTCTTGCACTTCTCTTCCAACCACGAACCCAAACTATTAATTTTTCCTTCCTGCATTGACCCCCCTTTGTTAAAGAAAACGTTGATTATAGCACTTTATCCATATAAAGTGCATACTTTTGTTGACGTTAGATATGGAAAAAAAGCTTGACAAATTGTCAGCTATAGTTTACAATTGGTTATTGTAGGAGAACTTCATGAACCAGTATCCACTGTTTGTGATATATAGGCGAGATTGGCTACACCGGATAACTGGCTATTCTGAAGGATACCTTAGCCGAGTGGCTACCGGTAAAATCCCTTTAAGCCGTGCTTTTATTGAGCGGGTCTGCTTCAACCTTGACAGGCCCAAGAATGAGCTATTTGTCCTTCATGGACAAGAATCCAATGATAAGGGCTAAGTTAGGCTTCCCATTGCGATTGATAGCCCTAACTTGCTGATACACTTATGTACCCCCATCAATTTTACCCGCTTATTTCTGCAAATTTTGAAGGCAGACTTTGTTGACTTAAAATCAGTGAGCCCCGATTTGTATTTGGAACGGAAATTAGTGGTGTTTATCCCTGCCATTTTAACTGCCTAAAATCGAGGCTCAGACAGTGTTTTTAGCTGATATCTTGTTGATTTCTTCCAGAAGCTTGTTCTCAAATTCTTCAATCGCTGCCAATGATTTAACTGGTACCCAGTTAGGGTGCACATTGACGTTTTTCTTCATCCACCATATCGCCGCAGAAACACACCCCAAGCAATATGGTACTGGATCACCCTCAAGAAAACACTTGATCTCTCTTCGAGTGAAAGCTCCTGGGCAATGATATGTGCCGACTGCGCCATCAAAAGCTAACTCGGCAATCTTGTCTATTCCCTTTCGCTTGAACTCTTGCTTAGTCATCCTTGGGCTCAAACCACTCCAAGACCCCCGACTCGTCCAGCCTGCAGCGAATCACCTTGCCTTGATAGCTCCATTCCTGGTCAATATGGCTTCCAAAAGCAGTCTCTAATGCCTTAGCTGTAGTTTGAGTGTCGCAAAATATGTCTTGAATGAAACCCGGCTAATAGAATTTCTCCTTGCACTAATGTTGAAAGCCCCTCGGGGTCGCTTGCTGTATCGGCAATACAAGAACCCAAATTTATTTCACCCCAAGAAAAGCGCTAGAGCAATCTCACCGCCGTCTGCGGAATAAGGAAAGAAGCCACATCATTGCCAACACGCTGAAGAAGGGAGATATGTGAATTCCGGTGCTGCCACCCCCTTTGGTAACAGTAGTGGAAGGTTTATCAGGTGGCTCCACCGCAATTATAGCTTCATCTTCAACTTCGTAAAACCCTAGCCTTTTTCCTATATACCTCTCCGGCATCCAACCTAAAGGGTTGTTTCCACCAGTAGCTTCAGCCCAAACCCAGCCAGGCTCGCCATTGACAGACAGGATTTTATTAGCTTTCTTATACTCCGGCAGATAAACCAATGCAGCAGTGTGGTCAGATGCCAATACTATAGCGGAACGAAAACCTGCCCCCTTATACATGATGGCAAGCAAAACGGCGTAATCCTCACAATCGCCATAGGCGAAGCCCTCTTCCCCGATAGTGGTTGCCAGCTCATCGGCATTCTGAGCAAACTCGGGAAAACTAAACTGGTCGGCATCTGAGGTATATTTAACTTTGTCGCGGGTAAAAGCAAAAATCTTCTCCGCCCTCTGATGAATATCAGCATAATCTTGGGCCAATTGCTGGCCGATCTGGTAAGCCTTATCAGCATTTTCTCCTAAGCTCTCACCTAGGATAATGGGGCAGAATTCCGTTTCAGAATAAACTTGGAAAAAACCATCCTCCCCAACAGCGTTAGTACGGCATACATCCCAATC
>Ga0209979_1004068_pt1 | contig 12341 bp, 11 predicted proteins | sample AnhtaG_FD_183114 | JGI IMG/M metagenome (GOLD analysis project Ga0209979, IMG submission 183114) | Deep subsurface microbial communities from Anholt, Denmark to uncover new lineages of life (NeLLi) - Anholt_01485 metaG (SPAdes) (version 2) | ecosystem: Environmental > Aquatic > Marine > Oceanic...
AAAGGCTGGTAGGGATTTATGCCGGTGAATCGCCTTTAACCGGCAAAATTGGTCTGAAAATCAATGGTGAGGATACACCATTAGGAATTTGCACCTCTTCAGGGACAGTGGGGCACTCTCTGAGTTATGGGAAGGCTGACGCAGTTATAGCGCTTTCTAAATCAGCTATTGTGGCTGATGCTGCTGCCACCGCCATCGGTAACCTGGTTATCCAGCCTAATGACATCCCGAGTGGAATTGAATTTGCTAAAGGTATTGAAGGGTTGAGGGGGGTGATAATCATTAAAGATGATAATATGGGGCTCTGGGGAGAGGTAAAAATCTGTCCAACCCTTACATAATGGAGAAGCGATTACCCTTACTGAGGAAGTAAAATAATTGATAATTGAGTTTTTTAACCACTTCTGGGATTATCTCATTAAAGTATTACCCTTCCTGGCAATAGGCTTTTTCCTGAGTGGTTTAATCCATGAATTTGTCCCCTCAAGATGGGTGGAAAGGCATCTAGGTGGGCGAGGAATAAAGCCTCTCCTCTATTCTACCCTTGCCGGGACAATCCTCCCCATCTGTTGTTTTGGCTCCCTCCCGGTAGCGGTGAGCCTCCATCAGAAGGGGGCAAGATTGGGAGCTGTTTTAGCCTTTCTGGTAGCAACACCAGCTACCTCCATAACTGCTCTCCTCGTTTGCTATGCCCTTCTGGGGATAAAATTCACCGTGTTCATATTCTTTGCTGTGATTTTGATGGGGCTGGTTATGGGTGTTGTTGGAAATTTGCTCAAGGTCAAGCCTAAAGCTTTCGCTTCTCAAAATGAACAGCTAAATATAGACCCAGTTTGTGGGATGAGTGTAGATATAAAGAAGGCAATTAAAACAGAGTATAATGGGGAGGTTTATTATTTTTGCTGTCCCCACTGCCAACAAGCATTTGAAAGCAGACCGAAAGAATATTTAGAGACTTATTCCAGGAACATTCCTCACCGGCTGAAGCATGTCTTCAAGTTTGCCTTTGTGGATATGGTTAAAAGGATTGGTCCCGAGTTACTTTTGGGATTAGCCCTAGCCGCCCTAGTAGCAGCAATTGCGCCAGTAGGGAAATTTGTCGGGGATTATTTTAGCGGTGGATTAGGTTACTTGTTCAGCCTAGTCTTTGGGTTGGTGATGTATATTTGCTCCACTGCCAGCGTTCCTCTGGTACATGCCTTCATATTGAAGGGGATGAACATCGGCGCCGGGATGGTGCTACTCCTGGTGGGTCCGGTTACCAGTTGGGGGACGATTCTGGTGTTAAGGAAAGAATTCGGCGGTAAAACCCTGCTTGTGTATTTGGTAGTCATTAGTATAATGGCTTTAGTTTTGGGCTATTGCTTTTCAATAATGTAGATGGAAAAGATGGAGATAGAGAGATTCCCTATACTGCGGGTTACCGAGCAAGGTAGGAACGAGACGGAGGACATAGTTACCAAGGAAACTCCTCTTACCATCATCTTGAATAACCGGGAACTGGTAACGCTGCTCTGTTCGCCTACAAATTTAAAGTATTTGGCTATGGGTTTCCTTTTCTCCGAGGGATTACTTAAAAGCAAAGATGAAATCAAGAACATAATAGCTGATGACCGGAGGGGTGTGGTGCGGGTAGAAACCGAAAAAAATAAAGAGCTTACTGGTGAGCTTTTATTTAAGCCGCTTATAGCTTCTAGTGGTGGAAGAAAGGCTTCTTTTTATAGGGTGTCTGATATTCAAGACGCGGCAAAAGTAGAATCTCAAATTGCAATAGCGCCTCATGAAGTATTTGCTCTGGTCAACGAGTTTCAGCACCGCTCTCGGGTTTTCAAGGCAACGGGTGGTGTTCACAGTGCTGCCTTGTGTGATACAGGAGGCATCTTGGTTTTCAGTGAGGACATAGGCAGGCATAATGCTATTGATAAAGTCTTTGGTGAATGCATTTTGACAGATATACCGACGGATAACCGCGTGATAATCACCAGCGGCAGAGTTTCCTCGGATATATTACTCAAGGTAGCTAAAAGAAAAATCCCCATACTTATTTCCAAATCGGCTCCAACCGACCTGGGGGTGAGGTTAGCTGATGATTTAGGTATAACCCTTATAGGCTTTGTCAGAGGAAAGAGAATGAATGTTTACACTAATAGATGGAGAGTAGTTACCCAAAAACATGAGTAAGAAGAAATGGAAGAGTTTGCTTATATAGTACTCTTTATTACGACGGCTACTACTAATGAAGCCCAGCGAATATCTAAGGTGTTACTTGAGCAGAGGAAGGTAGCTTGTGTAAATATCGTGCCCAGGGTTAATTCGCTCTTCTGGTGGGAAAACAAGCTTGATTCAACTCATGAAAGCCTTCTAATTGTCAAAACTAAAGCATCACTATTAAATGAAGTTGTTGGATTAGTTAGGGAGATTCATAGCTACGATATTCCTGAAATAATTGCTTTACCTATTGTGGGTGGCAATCAAGATTATCTGGAGTGGATAGGGAAAGAGGTGAAATAAAGTGCTAGGAGGATAGAGTTTTGTAGCCAAGTAAAATTTGTCAAATGTCTGTGTAGTATAAGGAGGCTAATTCATGTTTAAAACCTAGCGTAAGGCAGATTATTGGGGCTATAATAGTGAAGCCAAACTTATTGGGCAACGCCTCTACAATTTAGGAATTTCTATATAGAAAGGATAGAAATGGCAAAGCGGCTGGTAATGTTTACCTTTACTCCAGAAACAAGCGCCGAACCAATCATCTATAATATTGGTCAGCAATTCAATATAGTGACCAATATTCACCAGGCTGACGCCTCAGAGGACTGGGGCTGGATAGTAGTGGAACTTGAAGGTGAAGACAAGGATATTGAAGACGGAATTGCTTGGGCTATCTCCAAGGGAGTAAGGGTTGACCTGATTAGCGACGAGACAGCAAGGGGCTAATCAACTATTGAAGATTATTCATCAACCCATCCCCTAATAAATGCCCTGAGTTATTGCCTTGAAGTGCGTGATTTTAACCACTTTTGTTTTTGATTTAGCCGTATTTGCTCATCAGTAGGCTGGTAACTGGCTAAGAAATTATCCCTGAAAGAGCTAAAGGTGCCATTTACAATGGCACTTCTTATTTTATACATTAGATTATTAATGAAACTCAGGTTATGGATGGTAGCTAATCTATAGGCTAGTAGTTCGTCACAATTAAATAGGTGATGTAGATAAGAGGCCGAGAAGGTGCGACAGGTATAGCAATCGCAGCCAGGAACAACAGGCTCTTCCATCTGGCTATAGGCAGCATTCTGAATATTATGCCTGCCCTGCCAACTAAAGAGGGCACCATTTCGGGCTACACGAGTGGGCAGGGCACTATCAAACATATCAACCCCTCTAGCTACGGACTCAATAATATCCTCCGGAGAGCCTACTCCCATTAGGTATCGTGGCTTATTCTCCGGCAACAAAGCTACCATCTCTTCAACCATAGCTAGAGTTACTCTCTTAGGTTCGCCGAGACTCAAGCCACCAATAGCATAACCAGGGAAGTCTAGCGAGGTAAGGTATTCAGCCGATTGATGCCGAAGCTGAGGGAAAATACCCCCTTGCACGATAGCGTATAGAGCCTGGTCACTGCGCTTTTGACATTTTTGGCATCTCTCTGCCCATTGATGTGTCCGGCTCATTGCCTTGTTTACCTTTTCAAAGCTATCACCATAGGCTGGGCATTCGTCCAGAACCATAATAATATCAGCGCCAAGGGTCTCTTGAAACTGAATGATTGACTCAGGGGTAATATGATGTTCACTCCCATCAATATGGGAGCGGAATATAATCCCTTCATCAATGACCTGGCGTAACGATGATAAGCTGAATACCTGATAACCGCCACTATCAGTAAGAATAGCCCTGTCCCAAGCCATAAATTTATGTAAACCTCCCATCTTTTCAATTACGCTAATGCCTGGTCTAAGGTAGAGATGGTAGGTGTTAGCCAACACTATTGCTATACCAATATCTTTAAGCTCCTCAGGGGTCAGAGTTTTAATCGTAGCCTGGCTGCCTACGGGGAGAAATACGGGTGTAGGTACCCTACCGTGTGGCGTTATCAACTCTCCAGCACGAGCTCTACTATCAGGACAAGTTTGTATTAAGCGAAAGCTATTATTTGTCATCTAACCTTGCGCCATTACTCTGCGTTCCACTATTCTACCTTAATAGCCAGATGTCCAGGCACATAGTCAGGAATATTAGACCTAGATAGGGGAAAGCTGATAGCTTATATAGCCGCCACGCATCTTTAGAAGCACTAGACATCACCAGCCGTGAGCTAGCATAAACCATTATAGCACCTAGTAGAATAGCTACTATCAGGTAGAGCCAGCCAAAGCTGCCTACAAAATAGAGACCAATAGAAGCACCATAAAGCATCAAGCAAAACACTAACAGTACTTTTACTGCTTGCTCTACCTCGCGATTGACCGGGAAGTATCTTTGCCCGGCACTAAGATAGTCCTCCCGATTAGCAATCATAATGCTCCAGACATGAAGTGGCAGCCAAAAACCAATAAGAAGGCATAACAGCAATATTTCCCAGCTAAAAATAGGCTTAATAGCAAACCACCCCATAAGGACCGGGGCACAGCCAGCTATCATGCCTTGTGGGAAAACGCATGTTGCCCTCTTTCGCCAGGCTACGGCGGCTATAGTACCAGCCAGGTCAGCCAGAAAGCAAAATGGATGCAGATACCAAGCTAAAGCCAAGCCAATAATAACCAAGCCTATAGTCAAAGGTAATACCTTTTCTGGTGGGTAAATGCGCTTTGAGGGCAAGGCTCTATTTTTGGTGCGTTGCATTCTGGCATCAACATCGCGGTCTAGATAATTGGTTAATCCGTTAGCACCAGCACTGGCTAATAAAATGGTCAGGGCAATAATGAGTAAGTTGATGGTCAGGTGTCCATCACCAGCTATGATAGCAGCGCAGATACCGATAAAGGTTAGCAGACTGCTCTCACGGGGCTTTAATGCCTCAATGTAGTCCATATCTATTTCATTAGAGATTTACCGAGTTGGATGAGTTGTTTTATCACTCTGCGTCTGCTCACCAGCCTTAAAGATAGCATATTTCGCCAAAGGAGGGGCAATAAGCTCATTTATGATGACGGAAGCCAATACTCCATTCAATATTATAGCTCCAAAAGTGGGAAATGCGCGTTCAGCTAGGAGAACGAGACCTATAGTAACACCAGCCTTTGGTAGCAAGCCAAAGCCAAGATATTTTTTTACATTATCTGGAGCATGAGAAATTGAAGCACCTACTCTTGCTCCAAAGTATTTGCTGAAGCACCTGCCTAGAACAATTAGTAATGCCAATATCCCAGCAGCTTTCATAACGCTCAAATCAAAATGTAGTCCCGCCAAAACGAAAAACATGGCAAAGATTACGTTCTCAATCTGTTCGACCACGACAAACATCTCGTTATTTCTCACTTTGTTTACCACAATAAAGCCAATGACCATATTTGCCAAAATTGGTGAGATGTCCAAGAGATTAGTCACGCCGACACACAGCATAATCATTCCGAAAACTAGAACCAACAGCAATTCACGCTTTTTTACAAGCTTAGCCATATAAATTAGGACAAAGGCGAAGAGTATGCCTACTGCTATAGACTCGACTATATGTAATAAAGGAACAGCCAACATTTGATAAATAGAGAAATCTCCGGCACCAATCACCAACGGTTGGGATATGCCCAAAGCAATGGCAAAGGCGATGATGGCAACGGCGTCATCAAGGGCAACTACAGCCAATAAGGTTGTGGTAAAGGGTCCTTTCGCCTTATACTCATTGATTACCGCCATGGTTGCCGCTGGAGCGGTAGCACACGATACCGCACCTATGACGAAAGCCATCGGGAAATAAGTCTGAGCGAAGGTTGCATTTGGAATGGCTAAGATGAAAGGGCCCAAGAAGGCTAGCAGTAAGGTAACGAGAAGCCACGCACCTAGACTTTCAAAAGGCGTTATGCAGGCGATGCTTTTGCTTAACCCCCTTAGAGATTCTAGGCGAAGGCCGCCTCCGACCAAAAAGGCAATAATTCCTAGAGCGATATCAGTGATTATGTCCAAGTTCTCTATTGTCGCCCCTGATATTATGTTTAGAAGAGACGGGCTCAACAAGACACCGATGATGATATAGCCGGTAATCCTGGGAAACTTGAGTCTATTGGCAGCTAACCCACCCAAGAAACCGACAATTACCATTATTCCTATAGCTAATACAAGATTCGTCTCCACCAGAAGCACCTTTTAATCCTTCGCCCTAGGTCTTTCCAACGACCTTTCAACAAGAAAAATCAATAAAGTAGACGGTTACTAAGAGTGGCTGATTTGACATCGCTTACTAAAGGGGCTTCGCCCCTTCAATCTATCCTTGATAAACGACCCAGTTAATTATGACGCCCTTCGTCCAGAAAACCTTGCAGGATAAGGGCGGCAGCTATAGCATCATCTGGTGCTTTTTTCTTGCCTTTCTTAGTGTTAACCGCTTGCATTAGGCGTTTAGCCGATACTGTTGATAAACGCTCATCCCTAAACTCAATGGGAACTTCAGTAAAGTCACCTAGTTTCTCAGTAAAGGCTTTCACCTTCTCCGCCTGCTTACCTATACTACCATCCATTGACAGTGGTAGACCGACTATGACCTGCTTAATCTGGTGCTGGCTAATAATATTGGTAATAGCCTGCACATCTGCTGCCTCATGGCTGCGGTTAATAATAGTAAACGGGCTAGCTAATATACCCTGGGGGTCACTGAGAGCCACCCCAATTCTCTTGTCTCCAATGTCAAGTCCTAAGCTGCGCGTTATACTTACCTCCAGACTGTTTAAGATTATCTATCAACCTTACCCTTTTAGGTTTTTACTTAGTAACCCTATCCCCTTTATCCCCTTCCCCTTGATAAGGGGAAGGGGAAGATAATTTCTTTAGAGGGGCGAAGCCCCTCTAAAACTCTCCATAAATTCTATATTAGGCTCTTCACTAACTGAAGGGCTTCGTCTAATTTATCCTTATCCTTACCACCTGCCTGGGCAAATTGGGCTTTCCCTCCACCACCGCCTCCGGTTACCTTAGCCACCTGATTCACTATTTCTCCAGCATTATAACCCCTGGTGACCAAATCTGGAGTTACTACAGCTAGAAAGGTAGGTTTATCTTCATAAACTGTGCCCAGGACTATCACTGCACTTTTTAGTCGCTCCCTGAGGAAGTCAGACATTTCCCGTAAAACCGGCAGCCGAGAAGATGGCACCTCGGCTGCCAACAAGGTTACCCCATTAATCACCTCGGTCTTACTTAGCAAGGATTCAGCTATTTTTCTAGATAATTCCCTCTCCAGAGCCAGAGCTTGCCGACGCTCTTTATCTAGTTCAGTAATTAGGCTGGATACCTTATCATGAGCATTATCCGTTGAATTTCCTAGAAGTTGGGCAACCTTCTCCAAACTAGAAAGACACCTTTCCATATATTCCACAGCTCCCCTACCGGTAACTGCTTCAATGCGGCGCAACCCAGCGCCAATGCTACTTTCACTAATAATATGAAAGAAACCTATCTCCCCGGTTTGGGTAACATGAGTGCCACCACATAGCTCAGCACTAATCATCGGCTCACCTATTTTCACCACTCGGACTGTATCACCATATTTTTCATCAAATAGAGCTATGGCTCCCTCATCTATAGCCTTTTTATAAGGAATCTCCTCATCATATACCGTCAGGTTGTGACGGATTTTCTCATTGACAATATGGTTTATTCCCTGTATTTCCTTTTTCGTCAATGCTGTCAGGTGAGAGAAATCAAACCTAAGTCGGTCTGGGGCTACCAGTGAACCCCGCTGCTGAACATGCTTACCCAATACTTGACGGAGGGCGAACTGAAGTAAATGGGTAGCAGTATGGTTACGGGCAATATCAAGCCGCCGTTCTCTATCTACCTCAGCCTCAACTTCATCCCCCACAGTTAGGCTACCCTCGGTAACATAGCCCTGGTGGACATAAAAATATGGAGGGACACTTATGGTATTTGTAACTAAAAATTTACCTGACGGGCTCTGTATGTATCCAGTATCACCCACCTGTCCCCCCATCTCGGCATACAAGGGGGTGGATTCTAAAATCAGGCTTGCCTCCTGTCCCTCGTGTAATGTTTCTACGCGTTTATAATCTGCGGGTTTAGAACCAAACCAGATATCAACGATAGCTGTTTTACATTCAAGACCATGATAACCAATAAACTGAGTTTCAGTAGCTGGTTGAAGTATAAGATGTCCTCGAACTCCAGTCGGAATCGCTTGGAACGGATAAGCCGCCCTAGCTCTCTCTCGCTGCTTCTCCATCTCTTTATCAAAGCTGTCTAAATCTACAGAAAAGCCACGCTCAGCGGCAATCTCCTTAGTTAGCTCTACAGGAAAGCCATAGGTATCATACAACTTAAACGCCTCTTTGCCAGAGATTATATTTTCTACATGTCGCTTAGGATATAACCTCATACCTTTCGGTGAACCAGGAGGCGCCATCCTTCGTATCATTTCCACATAGTCTCGTGGGTCTAGACCTAACCACTCAACCAACTGTAGCAATTGGTCCCGCTGGCTGGGAAGGAGATTGCGCCAAAGCTGAGCACTAGGACGCAGCGGTGGTCCCATTGTCTTGGATACTGGCTCTCCAGGAGAATAACTCGGTGGTGCCACTGGGAGTAAGAAGTCAGGCATTGGCGGTAGCTTTCCGTGACGACTCTCGTAGGTATCAATCCAGTTTACTGGCTTACTTGTCTTTTTGGCGCTTATCGCCTCAATAATTGTATCTAACAGTTCCAGACCAGTGTTAAGCGTTTGGCTGAATCTGGCTTCCTCAAGGTCAATTACCTTGGTAATGAAATCTTGCCTTTGCCCTATTTCGGGATAAATATGCCCCATCTGCTGAATAGTGGTCTTGACTGTTTCAGCCAGAAACGGTTTATCCAGTCCCAACCTTCTGCCAAAGAGTGCGGCACGGCGTAATAATCGGCGCAGCACATAGCCCCGCCCTTCGTTGCTGGGAATTACCCCATCACCGATGAGAAAGGTAATCCCCCGACTGTGCTCAGCTATTATTCGCATAGTATTATCATCATCACCACAGCCATATTTCTTTCCGGCTAATTCAGATATTCTTTGTATTAGAGGAACAAAGAGGTCGGTTTCATAGACAGAGGTTTTACCTTGGACTACGGCGGCGGTTCTCTCTAAGCCCATACCGGTATCAATGTTAGGTCTGGGTAATAAAGTTCGCTGCCCGTCTTCGTCCTGGTTATATTGAGTGAACACCAGGTTCCAGATTTCAGAAAAACGACCGCAATCACAGCCCGGTGCACAAGAAGCCTTCCCGCAGCCAAATTCCTCCCCAAAATCGTAGTGAATCTCACTACATGGTCCACAGGGTCCGGCATTACCAGCTGGTCCCCAAAAATTATCCTCCTCACCAAACCTCAGTATCCTTGGCTCGGAGATGCCTAGCTCTCGCCAGTAGTGGAAAGACTCATCATCATCAAGGAAGATAGTTATCCATAGGCGCTCAGGTGGAAGCCCCAAGCGCTGGGTAACAAATTCCCATGCCCAGTTGATAGCTTCCTGCTTGAAGTAGTCACCAATACTAAAGTTACCCAGCATCTCAAAGAAGGTAAGATGGCTAGGGTCACCTACTGATTCAATATCAGTAGTGCGAAAACACTTTTGACACGATGCCAAACGGGGACTAGGTGGCAAGACCTCGCCTAAGAAGTAAGGCTTAAACTGCACCATGCCGGCACTGGTGAGTAGTAAGGTGGGGTCACCCTGAGGTATCAAAGAGGAACTGGGAATAACTTTGTGTCCTTTTTCCTCAAAGAAGCTCAAAAATGCCGCTCGAATTTCATCACTAGTCATAATACAATACGATTTTAGTGTAACACATACTAGCTGTCAATGAAGCTAGTAGTTTATTAAGCTGTGGCATCTGACCACGATCCGATCTTGACAAGGTTTTAGCCTAGTTGCCAATGTAGCCCTGACTCTGCTTTCGTCCCTTTCTTCCGGCTTAGCTTTGGATTCCGCTGGTATCCTTGCCTGCGTGATGCCCTTGCCCTAGATTTTTTGGTGGTTCAGATTTCGTCCAGAAGAAACCATGTTCATACTTCTCAAAATCAACCCGAAGCCTGAACTCAACCTTGCTTATGGTATAGCACAAGACCCACATCAGTCCGCACAAGGGATGACAAAGCAAGGAGGACAATATAGTTCGCCATAGACCAGGAACGCTCATATCCCTGTCTATCAGCTCTTTGCCAAAGTATTGACGCGATTTACCGGTGTAGAAGAAGTATCTGCTCCACTGGTGGCTGAAATCTGCAATTGACTTGGGCGGTCCATAGTAGAATATAGCATTGTCAGCCCATACAAACTGGCACCCTTGTTGAATGCAGGAATAGAAGATAAACTGGTCATCGGCAAGAGAGGATAGCAAAACAAGATGTTTGTAAAAATCTCTGGATAGGGCCATTACACGCCCATCAATACTCCACCAGGAGATGGACTTCCGCCTTCTGACCTTGTCTACCAGGATCCAGTCAAAATATGCCGCCTGCTTCGCTGGATTGAGAGTAAAACCAGGATGGGGACGGACAAGACCGCCCTGAACCACGGCAATGTTACCGTCACGGAAGTGTTGCACCAGCTTCGTTACGCTATCTTCACTCGCTAACCTGACATCGGCATCAATAAAAACAATAAAGTCGGCGTTGGTGATTGAGAAGGCTAAATTTATTGAGGCTTGCTTACCTTTCCTTTCCAGTTTCCTGACCAGCTTTACCCTTCGGTCTCTTGCAGCCATTTCTTGCACGATGTCATCTGTTTGATCCGTCGATGCATCCGATATCACATAGATATTCTGGATTTGAAACCAGTCATACTGTCTTGCCATCACGACATCATGTAGCACGCCCCTGATACAGCTTCCTTCATTGAACGCAGGGATAATAACATCAACAGTGACCACTACCTCCCGAAGTTTCTCCTTAGTCTTATCGGAAAGGACAGTTCCTCTAGTTATTGTGTCGACCCTCTCTGCCATCTGTGCCTACTTTCTTGTTAGTTCCCAAGTTGTTAGTACTCTAATGCCGAAGTAAAGACAGGTGAGGCGGGCATTGTTGCCATGGGAATGGAGGGATTAAACAACCCCTACTTAGAGGAGTTGACGCAAATACTCCCTTAGCTCCTGCCCTATATCAGGGTGCTTTAGAGCAAAGGCGATTGTTGCCTCCAGCCAGCCTAATGGCGTGCCAGTATCGTAGCGCACCCCCTCAAATTCATAGGCTAGTATTGCTTGCTCTCTGAGGAGCAACTGCAGGGCATCAGTAAGCTGAATCTCTTGATTTTTGCCTGGTGGGGTTACCTCTAGGACATTAAATATCTCGGGCGTAAGAATATACCTACCCACCACCGCTAGATTGGATGGTGCTTGTGCTGGCTCCGGCTTTTCGGCAAGACTTAGAACTTGGTATATATGACCTGAAATCTTCTCAGGCTCAATGATGCCATACTTTGTAGTATCCTGACTGCTAACCCGCTCAACGGCTACAACATTAGTTTTATATTGCTCATAAACTTCAATCATCTGCTTTAAGACAGGCACCCTACTATCAACAATATCATCGGGCAGCAAGACAGCGAAAGGCTCTTCCCCAACGATGTCCTTAGCAGTTAGGATGGCGTGACCAAGACCTAATTGCTCCTTTTGTCTAATGTAGCAGACATTGACCAGGTCGGACAGCTCTCGTATCTCTTGTAGGCGCTTAATCTCCCCTTTTTGTTCTAGAACATATTCCAATTCAAAGGAGCGGTCAAAGTAGTCCTCAATAACTCGCTTGCCCAGGGCTGTTACTAAAATAATCTGCTCAATACCTGAATTAATAGCCTCTTCAACTGAATACTGAATTAGTGGTTTATCTACCAGCGGTAGCATCTCCTTAGGTTGAGCCTTGGTAATAGGTAAGAACCTTATTCCCCAACCAGCCGCAGTAATAACCGCCTTGCGAACCTTCATCATAGTCTCCTAGTCTGCTCCTTGCTCAAAGGCAAAGATAGCAGCCCCAAGCACCCCGGCATCTTCACCAAGTTGAGCTGGAACTATACGCACTGCCTGAGCCAGTAGTTGGAAAGCCCTTTCCTTTACTACCTGTCTAGCCGGATTAAGCAAAAGGTCTCCCATATTAGACATCCCACCACCAACAATAATCATTTCTGGATTAAAGATATTAACCAAGTTTACCATTCC
>Ga0209979_1004071_pt1 | contig 12335 bp, 14 predicted proteins | sample AnhtaG_FD_183114 | JGI IMG/M metagenome (GOLD analysis project Ga0209979, IMG submission 183114) | Deep subsurface microbial communities from Anholt, Denmark to uncover new lineages of life (NeLLi) - Anholt_01485 metaG (SPAdes) (version 2) | ecosystem: Environmental > Aquatic > Marine > Oceanic...
TGGAAGGGAGGGAGGCAGATATCGCCCGCCGCTGTCCAGATATCGGTAAGGCCCGATCCGAGCTGGGCTGGAGCCCGCTGGTCTCGCTGGAAGAGGGACTCCAGTCCACTATCGAGTGGTTTCGGGAACTGTTGGGCAGGGCCCATCCGGACCAGCGACGGGCCCGCGCCTGAGCCCGCAAGCGATGAGAGTGCTGATGGTCCCCTCGGCACGCATATGCTGAGGGGTGGGGCTTCGCTCCAGAACGTCCAGGAACTCCTGGGGCATGCCAATATCTCCACCACCCAGATCTACACCCAGGTCGCCAAGGAGCATGTTCGACGGGTCTACGAGAAGGCCCACCCCCGCGCTGGATAGCTCTGTCGCAATCCCCGTCTCCCCCTGCAGCCGCCCTCTTTGCAGGGCGGCGATATGCGTTCTGGGAATCCTCCTGCTGGCTGGTGAGCATCGACTTCAAGGGGCACCCCGCCAGCTCCATCGTGGATGCCCTTAGCACCATGGTCCTGGACGGTGACATGGTGAAGGTGATGGCCTGGTACGACAACGAGTGGGGCTACGCCTGCCGCACCGCCGACCTCTGCGCGCTGCTCGTGGACCGGGGCCTCTAGGCGAGCCCGGCCGGAGCGGCACGGGCAAGGGCGCTGCCCGGTTCAGGGATTCCCCTACTCTTCTCGGCTGACCGGACCGCCGACATAGGTCATGGGCAACTACGGCGGATCGCGCGCGGGGTGCGCGCGAATGCTGGCCCTGATGTCCTTTCTATGTACAGAGACATCGGCAGCGCGTCCATCTGCATCGTGGGGGCAGGATACGTGGGCCTGGTCACGGCGGCCTGCCTAGCCGACATGGGCCACCGCGTAGCCTGCGTGGACATCGACGGGGAGAAGATCGCCCGGTTGCGGCAGGGGCGTCTGCCCATCCATGAGCCCGGCCTCCAGCCTCTAGTGGAGAAAGCGAGCGCCTGCGGGACGCTCCGCTGCACCACCTCTTACGAGGAGGGGCTGGCGGGCGCCGACTTCGTCTTTATTGCCGTTAATACACCCTCCACCCCGGAGGGCGCGGCGGACCTCCACTACGTGTGGGAGGCCACGCGGAGCATCGGCGAGGCCCTGAACGGAGGGCGACCCATCGTCATCAACAAGAGCACGGTGCCCGTGGGCACCGCGGAGATGGTCGAGAACATGCTAGGCGCCCAGAACGGCGATAGCGTGGGTCCGGCGGTGGTGTCAAATCCGGAGTTCCTGCGCGAAGGGTCGGCCATCCACGACTTCTTCCATCCGGACCGCATCGTCCTGGGGTGTCGGGACCCTCAGCAAGCCGCCCGGGTGGCCGAGCTGTACGCCCCTCTGAACCGGCCTATCCTCATCACCGACGCGAAAACTGCCGAGATGATCAAGTACGCATCCAACTCCTTTCTGGCCACCAAGGTCTCCTTCATCAACGAGATGGCCTGCATCTGCGAGGCCCTGGGGGCCGACGTGACCCAGGTGGCCCTGGGAATGGGCTGGGACCCCCGCATCGGGCCCGAGTTCCTGAGCGCGGGCCTCGGCTATGGCGGAAGCTGCCTGCCCAAGGATGTGAGGGCCCTTATCCACGTAGCCATCGCCCAGGGCAGTCCTGCCCACCTCCTGAACGCGGTCACCCAGGTCAACCTGGAGCAGCGCCAACGGCTGGTTCGCCGCCTGCGGGAGGCGCTCGGGAGCATCAAGGGGAAGTGCATCGCCGTCCTGGGGCTCTCCTTCAAGCCCGGCACGGATGACGTGCGCGATGCCCCCTCCCTCGACCTCATCCGCCTGTTGCAAGGCGAGGGAGCCGCGGTCAGGGCCTACGATCCCTGGGCCGAGGAGAACGCGCAGGCCGCCCTGCCCGAGCTCTCCTGTTGCCCCGACCCCTACGAGGCCGCTGAGGGCTGTCACGCCCTGATCATCGCCACCGAGTGGGAGCAGTTCCGCTCGCTTGACTTGGCCAGGCTCAAGGAGTGCATGGCCAACCCCCTCCTGGCGGACGGCCGCAATGTCCTGGACCCGGCCAGCGTGCAACAGCACGGCTTCACCTACCTGGCGGTCGGCCGGCCAGACCAAGCCCAGTCCCACGCCTTGGTCCGCCTGTCCCAGGACACTTCAGCCCTGCCGATAGGCCAGCAGACCTAAAGGTCTGCAGCTACAGGCCGCTGTCTCCTGCCGCGTATCCCGTGTGTCATCTCACCTGGGGTCCGCGCCCGTCACCTCTTCGACGGACACCTCGCCGCGGGCCCAGAGGCGCACCTGCTGCAAAGTATCGCGCCGGTGCCAGAGGAAGACGGCGCCGATGACGATGGGCACCAGATAGAGGATGGCGTGCTGCACCAGGGCATAGCTAGCCGCCCCGTTGCGGTCCACGTCGAACACGTTTACCAGCGACTCGATGGCGATAGCGTGGAACACCCCGATGTAGCCTGGCGACGAAGGCACGACCATCCCCAGCGAAATAGCTGCCATGACGAAGACGCCAGCCGTGAAGGGCAGGTCTAGGTTGAGGGCCCGCAACACCACGAACATGAGAGTGGCCGACACAAGCCACGACGCCACCGACCAGGCGGCGGCCTGGGCCACGACCGCAGGCTGCCGCAGTACCGCGAACCCTTCTATGGCGGCGTCGGCCGCCTCCTCAGTTCGGCGCCGAAAACGCTCCGGCAGGAAACGCACGGCCCAACTCACCAGCCCCATGGCCCGCTCCCGAGCCGCCGAGAGAGTAGCCAGCAGCACGGCCAGGCCCAGGAAGCCCAGGCCCAGGAGGAGAGCTGGGCCCCTGGCCCAGCCCGGAGCGTCGATGAAGGGGAGCGTAACCATGAGGAAGGCCACCACTGTGATGATGTCCAGCGTCCGTTCGACGACGATAGTGGAGAGGGCACGGGCGGCACTGACGTTCTCTACCTCGCCGATGACGTAGGCGCGGGCCAGCTCCCCCACGCGCAAGGGCAGGATGTTATTAAAGGCGTAGCCCACGTTCATGGCGCCCAGCAGATTGCCGACGCGCATCTCTCTTCGAGGGTGGAAGAGAACGGCCCAACGCAGCGCGCGCACGTACAAGGCCACCAGTAGGATGACCAAGGCCAGGGCCAGAAGGCCGTAGTTAGCGTTGGCCACGGCCTCGCCCACCTCAGCCCAATGGAGGCCGCGGAAGGCCAGGAAGAGCGCCCCCACGCTGACAGCCAGGCCTATCCAGAAGAGCGGACTGCGGACGAACCTCATGGCGAACCGCCCCAGTCGGTCCACTTACCTACACTCACTATGGCCTCAAGCATTATAACGCCGTTGACCGTCTCACCCGGCCGGCGTCAATGGGTGTCTGCTGGGGTCTGAGGTTGTTTGCCTGCAGCAGCGCTCGCTTCTCACCTGTCCGCTAAGCGAAGAGCAGCGCCCCTCCAGCTCGAGCCCAAGCCTCAGCAACCACAGGCGCTCCTCTCTAGACCACGTATCGACATGCGCCTTCTCGACGGCCTTTGGCTCCCGAGGGCCAAACCGGCACATGGGGGCAGGTCGCCCACCCCGGTTCAGCGAAGTGCCGGACGCGCACTCGTTCCTCCACGGGCCCCTTCAGACCCGGCGAGATAGTGGGAGCCAGCTGGCTGCGCCTTTAGCTCCGGGGCGATAGACTTGGGTTCGTTTCGCAGAATCGCCTGTGCAGCCTTCATCCGCTTCAGGAGCAAGTCGGGAGGACGCCTGTCCGGCCCGAAGTCGACTGTCGACACCGCCTCGCGTCTGCGGAGTTGGAGAACGTGACGTGCAGGGCACAGGCAGCTAGCCGCAAGCCGCGCCCCGCTTTCGCGGGCGGCGGGCACAATTGGGCCGCCCAAGCTAGCGACACGCCAGGAACCCTGCAGGCCATTTCGTTCTACATGCTCTCGCTGTCGTTCGCGACTGAGCTCCACAGTCGCAGAGAGGTACTGTCGCGCCAGGAGGCGACCAGGTTCCTTTGGCCGTCATCGGGGCCCCCGAGCTGACCTGTCAGGGCCATGGCACCTTGGCAGTTGTCTTTACAAGATTCGAAGGTGCTGGCGGTCTGCTGCTATCTTCGTTTCATCCACTAGTTCGCGCATTGGCCAGGGAGACCATCAATGTAGGGGTGCGCTGAATGTCGAATGGCAGGCATTCGCCGGGGGCGGAGCAGGCAATACGGAGGTTTGCCAGAGCGCATCCGGCAAGGACTTCAGCCACGAGCACTCTCCGCCGCTCTCGCCCCGCGTTCGAACATGCGACGGCGACACGTGGGATCGGCCGTTTACAGCCTCTAGAAGATTCGAAGATACCGGCGGTCCGCGATAACTGTCGTTCCCGGGACCACCTCACCAGTGCTCCGGAAGTGCTCCATGATGCCACCGCGGTCCGCCTCGACCCTGACGCGCCTGAACTCCGGCGCGCGCCTGCGAAACCTGGCCTTCAGGTCAAGACGTCGCTGCCGCCGCCGGGACACGAGCGGAAGTGTCGCATTGTGTAGCATTCTGTAGCACTGACACCGCACACTCCTACCCACGCCTGCTCTTGTCGGTACCCACCACTGAGCAGTGGCAGCCCTTACCTTACTACCGCCCTCGCCTCGGCACGAAGGCCCTTGCCCGCCGACGCTGGTGCGAGCGCAGACCCCCCACAGGGTAGGGCCAGAAGATCTTCTTGATCAGCTCATCCGCCTCCGGCAGCTCCAACTCCTCGTCCCAGTCGGCGGCTGAAGGGACTGGTTCGACTCGAAAGTTCGTTCCCGCATGCCACCGCCGTCCGGGACCAGGACGGAGACGCGCCACCTCCTGTACCGCCTCGTGCAGCCCTGGGGGATGGAAGCCCTCCCTCAGGATGGGAATCTTCAGGTGGTCGAAGGGATTCAGCAGGCGCTTCGCTTCCCTTGACCGACTCAGATACTCATCCACCACTTCTGCCACAACCTCGTAGCAGATCTCGGTTGCTAGTCTGCGTTCCAAGCTGCGCAGTCCCGCGCCTCTACACCTCCTTCGCTACCTGTCGAAGTAGAACGACAGGTTGTCCTCGAGCCGACGGATCCGTCGCTCCTGATCCATCAGCATGTATGTCTTCGCCAGCCCGGCTAGCGTCTGCGCCGCCCTCAGAGCTGTGTTCTCGTTCTCCGACTCCACCAACTCCATCAGCCTGTGCACGGCAACAGTGGCTGCGTACACCTGGAGGTCGAGGGTCCTCTCCAGGAACTCTTCGCGGTGCTCCGACAGTTCTCGTTGGAACTCCGGATCGCGCAACCAGCGATGCACCGTTGAGCGGTCTATCTCTAGGCTGGCAGCGACTTCCGTAACAGACCTGCCTTCACCTACGAGAACGAGTGCCCGCTCCTTCCTGGCATCCAGGCCATTGCGGCGAGACCGACCGTTCCCCTTTGCTCGAACGTCCGCCTTGCTCAGCTCGCCGGTCCCACTCCCTTCCTCCGCCAGGGCAATCGCACCACCTCTTGCACCGTTGCCGCCCGGCTTCACATTCTGCCTTTCTTGGATCTTATTCATCTGGACTTACCCTCCTACACAAACTCCGGCGGGTTTGGTCTGCATCCCGCTGGATGTGCTCTACTCTAGACCCTACAACGTCCTATGACGAAAACAAACCCCTAAAGCTACCCCTGGGAGAACCCCGACCGCCCTTCCCAGAACGTCTCGCTGGGTGAGCGGCTGCCCTGTCGTGCCAGATCTCCCTGGGGCTGTGGCTCCGCCTGGCGCATCCCCTGCCAGAGACTACGCTCGGGTGTGCCAACAGGAGTCGCGAATGTCGTGAGGGCCGTGGCAGCGACGGCGCAGGCAACCTTCGCAATGCCTGCGCCCAGCTTCGTTCTGAGTCGAAGAGCTCAGACGATCCTGAGGTACCGGCGATCCTTGACTATGATGGTCCCTGGGATAACCTCGCCAGTCTCCCGGAAGTGGGAGAGGACTGCCGCCCGGTCTACCTCCACCCGTACGCGCTGGAACTCCTGGGGGACGGCCGCCTTTTGGCTGATCTCGCACGATGGAGCCGCCTTGGCCAAGGAGACGGTCATGGTGGGACCACGCACCTTCTCCCGACCCACAGACTCCATCTCCCCCAGCAGGTAGCGGTTCAGCCAGTCGATGCGGCCGGCGAGATGTCTCTTCCGCCCCTGCAGCCTCTCCACCTCACCTGCTATCGCCCCTACATCCGCCTCCATGGAGCGGATCACCTTGGCGATGCTCAGCACCTTCTCGTCGAAGGCCTCCCCTAGCCCGCCCAATAGCGCTTGGAAGCGAGCCTCCTCCTGGCCGTCCCCTGAGGGCTCGCTGAGCTCCTCAAGGACGGAGCAGTAGGCGTCGGTCAACTCATACAGCTTCATCGTTCTGCCTCTCTTTCGCCAGCCGCAGCCTCAGGGCCATGACGTGCTTGCATACGCCGCGGTAGGTGTAGGCCGGGCAGCTACAGAGGACGTGGCCCCACGGGCTGACATGTAGTTCGAAGTAGGCCCCCGGTTCCACCGTCCGGCTCCGTGCCAGATAGCGATGACCGCCCGCCAGTCTCACTACCCGGACCCGTTCCACAAGAGCCCGCCGCAGGGCGTGACTCTCTAGTTCAGCGACGTCCACGGTTCGTACTCCAAGGGGGCAGTGCCATCGGGGCGGGGCACACGCAGACCGGCGCCATCCCCATGGTTCAGCCTCGCCTGCTCGTACGCCTTCCCGATGTCAGCTCGCACAAAAGGCCTCTCCAACACCAGCATCCGGCTCAGCGCCGCCAGGCAGGTTCCTCCCACAAAGTAGTCCCTCTTCCCCTCCATGTCCCTCAGCCCCCAGAGGTTGTTGGGGAGGGCAGAGCCGCAGGCATCACAGGCGCTGTCCCTGGGGTTCCTCACCATCCCCCGGAACCTCCTCAGCCTCTTGCCCTCTGCAAAGGCAGCCAGCTTAGCCTCCCATCTCGAGTCGTTCATCCTCTGCTCCTTTCTGCTGTTCGTGGTCAGTAGAGACTGCAGGTCCGGCAGACCTCCCTGGACACCGGTTCTCCCTTTCTCCTGCAGTACATCTGCAGCCACTGGCAGGGCCCAGACCTAGACGAAAGGGGGTCCTGAGTGGCTGCGCCCACCATGGCCAGATCTGCCTTCAAGTCGGCGATGGAATAGCTGGGGTTCTGCGCCTTCTGGTCCTCCGCGTACGCCAGCCAGAAGTGGGGAGCATCAGTCTGCGAGGCCACGATGTGCCAGGTCACCTCCTGGAGAGAGCAATTTTGTAATTGATTGCAAAATTTCCCATCCTTCCCCAGGAAGAAGACCTCCCACACCTTCGCCAGGTTGTAGGCCTGACGCCAGCCGATGCCGAAGGTGCGCCCCATGGCCTCCCAGGCGCGGTCGCCGTAGACGCTGCGCCTCTTCGCCTCCCACAGGATCGCCGCCTGTGCCTTCCATGCCCGCTGGTCTAGGCCACGAAGATACTGAAAGAGGTCGACGAGCTGGTCATCGCTGAGGTATGGTATGCCCTGGACGAGGGCATCCAGCCGCGGCTCCAGGAGGTTGAGTTCTTGGAAGTACTGGGAGGGGCTGAAGTCGGGGTCGAAGAGGCGCCGGATAACGACCTCTCCTGTGGCCACCTCGCTGACCACGAGTTGATGGTCGGTGCGTTCCAGGCGCCAGCGCTGCTCGGTGATCTGGGTGTGGCAGGAGCGGCACAGGACGGCCTTGTTGGAGGGGGCCTCTATCTCAGGCCGCCTGGAGCCGCCCATGCGGCGTGGTTCCATGTGGTGCACCTCCAGGTCGCGGGAGGTGCCGCAGATCTCGCAGGTGCCACTGGAAGCGACAAACATTGATGAGCCGTATAACCAATAAAATGGGCCGGCCAGCTAACATGATAGGCTATTAAGCCAAAACTGTCAAGTGCGGGAAGTCCGGACTCGGCTTCGAGAACTGATGGCAGAAAAGGCCCGCCTCGAGGGGCAGCGGGTTACGTACGACGACATCTACCGTGAAACGGGCATATTCCCGAGCACTCTTTCACACCTGGCTTCGGGTCGTGCAAAGCGTCTCGATCTGAGTATTCTTGAGCGACTTTGTGCCTACTTCCGATGCGAGCCGGGTGATCTGCTGATCCTGCAGCAGCCCGTGCGCGATGCCGGCGGTTCCCACGCTCGTGCAAGGGAGCGCCGAACGACTCGCCAGAAGTAGGATCCGCCGCAGTGGGGCATGGGATCAGCCCGAAGCAATCGGGCGCGCTCTGAGCGACGTCTGCAGTGAACCAGCGGAGGAGCGCCGCCGGCATGGGCCAGGGCGATCACCCAAGAGGCGACGCCGAGTGGAGGCCCAGTTGGCTATTCCTTGAACACCCACCACCGGCAAAGGATGAAGCCGAATGCGAAGGACCCGATGGTAGCAGCGACCTTTGCTGTGTTCAATGCCGCGCTGTCGGGGAGTACTGACGTCGTCATCGCGTGGCCAGCCACCACCACCACAGTGTTGATTCCCCAAGCCAATACCATGGCCACCGCGAAGCGGCCGATGGTCTCGGGACGATGCCACTGGCGGGAGGCAAACGTCAACCGAGCGTTCCAGATATAGCTGTTCACCATCCCGCAGCCGTAGGACACTACGTTGATGGCGGCAATGCCCACTGCGCGTCCCGGGCTGAGGGCCCAGAAGACCAGATTCAGAACCGCAAGGTCCACCAGGGTGTTCAGCACGCCGACCAGCGCGTATTTCGCCGGCTGAGTGGCGCCTGGTCGAAGAAGTGACGCGAGCGTCATGTCGAGCGCAGAGAGATCCTGCAGCGAGCCGAGACCCGTGAGCTCTGCTCCCTCAGCTCGCGCGGACGGCTACGTTGGTTCATCAAGTGTGATTATACTGCTCCCCTAAAGCCCCAGATAGGAGCACAGCCGGCCGGCCGCTAGCCCTCGTCAGCCTCCGGGCCGTGGGCAGCCGGGCGCGGCAGCAGGTTTTTGAAGGGCACGATGGAGTGCTCGCCGCCAGGCGGCACCCAGGCCAGGGAGATGCGTGAATACCCCCGGTCGTCCAGGTAGCGCACTACTAGGTCGTGCTCCCCACGGGCGAGGGAGATGGTGACATCGGCCGAGCTACCGTCACCCGGGCTGTTCAGGACTTCAGCGCCGTCGATGTGCAGGGCGGCCGGTCCAACGGACTCTAGAATGAACCGGTACTCGCCCGTGTCAGGCGCCAGGAGCGTGCCTCTCCACTCCACAGTGTAGGGTCGCGGCAGCGGCGTGATATGGAAGTAGTACGAGAGCTGTGGGTCGATTCTTTCCAGTGCTGGCGGCCCCGACCACGTGGGGCCACTGAAGAACCGACCGAAAAGGCCGTGCGGGGCCGCTTTAGGCCGGAATAGGAAACGAGGAGGAATGACTTCCAAGTCTCGGCCCGGCTCCCGCCAGAGAAGCCGGAATAGGCTGCCGTGTCCAAAGTCAACGTCGATCTCGATCTCATGCAGGCCCTTGGCCAGCGTCAGGCTACCCCCAGATGGCAGTCGCTCTGAGTCGATGGTGAGTTCGAGCCGCTCGAAGGAGCCTTCCGGAACCAGACTGTACTCGCCGAAGTCTGGTGCGTAAAGGAATCCTGTCCAACGTACGGTAAAGGGAGGAGAAAGGGGCGGCGCCTCGCGCCAATCGAAATCGAGCTTCTCATCGTTGCGGGTCAGTGATGGCTCGCTGCTGGTCGGCTCGTCATAGTAGCGGCCCTCCAGACCGCGCAGGGCCTTGATCTCCTCCGCTGGGATGTAGACCGCGTAGGCTACAGTCGTGTCCTGGAAGTCAGGGCCCAGTTCCTTGATCTCCGCACCCTCATAGTAGATGCGGGCCAAGCCCACGAGGTGCTCATTGCCCACATCCACGAACAAGGCAGCATCCTTCTCGCCCTCGGAGATGACCGGAATAGCGCCGCCAATGTCGAAGGGCCGCTGCTCCTTCAGGTCGGGGGCCAGGAAGCGCAAGGTAGGCTGGCCCACGTAGAAGGGTGAGAGCCATATGTCCAGTTCTTCTGCCCTGCCCTGGATCTCGTTCGCCACCAGGGTAACGTCCGTGCTGTACTCGGCCCAGGAGGCAAAGTCCTTGGCCTTCTTGTTGAAGAAGGTGTCGTAGTTGAGGACGCCCGCATACGCGAGAAGGCCAACCAGAAGGCCCGCCGCCAGGACGCCCCTGGCGAGGGCCGCCCGGCCCGGCGGCGTGAAGGAGCGCCAGACGGCTTCCAGGGCGACACCAGCCAGGAGGTAGGCCACGGGCAGGGTCAGGATGGAGCGCAGGGATTGGGGCGCCTCGAAGTCCAGGGTGAAGATGCCTCCGGTCAACCCCAGGAGGAGGGCTACCAACAGCAGCAGGTACTCGGGCCGTCGGATGCGGTATACGGTGTAGGCTAGACCCAGGACCGCCAGAACACCCGTGGCGTCGTCGAGCATGGGGTGACCAGGCAGGTTATGGCGGCCGTTGTTGTCACCCGCGTGGTTGAACATGAGAACATGCTTGCGGGTATTGCTGGCCAGCACCTCCAACTCCTCCTTGGCGGTCCGGTCTCTGAAGATGTTGGTCTCTCTGGCTCGGGCGAAGTATTCGTCTTGATGGGTCGCCGCGTAGTAGGCAAGGGGCGATATGCTGGCCGCGAAGGCGATAGCCAGGAGAGCCAGCCCCGGCAGGCGCTCCCTCAGACGTGACCGCCAGGCCAGCGCCGCCGCCACCACGAAGACCACTGCCACGGCGGGCAGCACGTTGGACGCCGAGTAGGCCCAGACCCCCCCGCTCACGGCGAAGCCGGCCAGGGCAAAGTCGGTGAGCCGCCCGCTCCGCCATGCCCGGACGAGAAACAGCAGCGCCAGTACCCCGAAGAACGGGCTGAGGATCCCCTGCAATCCAATGCGGCTGAAGTTCAGGTGCCAGGCCGACACGGCCAGCAGGACCGTCGCTGCCAGGGCCACCGGCCGGCTCAGATAGATACGCGCCAGAAAGTAGAACGCCAGAACGGTCGCGATGCCGACTCCCGCGCTCACCATGCGGATGGCTAGCATCCCCCGGCCGAATACCTTGAAGGCGCCAGCGATGAGGAAGAGGAAGAGTCCCGACATGTTTGCTGGCGGGGCGTAGATCGGCCGGTAGCTGGCGTCGTCCAGCATCCGGTCAACTAGATTGCCGTATACGGCCTCGTCGTACCACAGCCCCTCGGGAAAGGAGTCGATGCGGTAGAGTCGCAGACCGACGGCGAGGCCGATGACCCCGCCCAGCAGAAGTCCCTCCAGCCAGTGGGCGGCGACGAAGCGGGCCACTCGTCTCCCCAGGGAGTTCACGCTGGGAGCCTCATGAGTAGAGAGTGTCGCCTGGCCCTCCACCCACGCTAGCCCTCCTACCAGCACCACCAGGCTCGCTGAGAACATGAGCCAGGCTGCGTTCAAATGCTCGTCGCGGACGAAGAACAGCAGGGCGACCACGTTCAGCACCACAGCAGCGGCCAGGAACGAGAGAGCCGCTACTCCGGCCGCCGGCGCTCGGTAGTGGACCGGCGCTGGCAGACGCCAGGCCTGGCCCACGCAGGCCGCTACGAAGAGCAACGCTCCAGCGCCGTGAAGCGCCAGCCCTGTCGTTAGGCCCTCGTGCCGGCCCAGATAGCTCTGGCCTAAGGCGGCGCAGCCCAATGCGGCTACAGCGAGAGCCAGCCGAACTCCAGGCCACCCGACACGGAGCAGCACCGCGACAGCTAGTAGGCAAGAAGCCATGGGCTTCATGGCGAATCCACTTGCCGGTCGTACTTGGCTACGGCTTGCCTGGCTTGAGCCATTATACTCGCGCTGCGCGCTTGCGCCTCCGAACGCGTTGCGCGCGCGCCAGAGCGCTGATATACTTCCCGGCATGAATGGAAGCTGTCGAGCTGGAGCCTCCAATCGTTCCCTTTGCAGCGCCGCCGCCACAAGTGTCCTCAACTGATAAGCTGTCCATCCCGTCGCTCCGTCTTCAGGTGCAGTCCCTGGCCTTCTTCCGTCGCCTGCACTGGTCTATCTACGCCCTGACCGGGATTCTCGTCTTTGCCCTGGTGATCCGGCTAATACTGCTTACCACCGTCCCCCTCAACGTCACCGCCGACGAGGCCGACAACCTCCAGTTCATCTACCGGGTGCTGGCTGGGAACGGACCCGGCTGGTTCGGCCTCGACTGGCACCAGTCGCCCGCCTTCAGCCTCTACACCATGGCTTGGTTCGTCGACTGGTTCGGTAAGGGCGTCTGGGGCATGCGCCTCTACCCGGCCATATTGGGCACGCTGACCCTCATCCCTTTCTACATCCTGGCCCGCGAGCGGCTGTCGACCCTCTCGAGCCTGCTCGCCACCTTCCTCCTGGCCACGGGCCTCTGGTACTTTCACTTCTCGCGCACGGG
>Ga0209979_1004072_pt1 | contig 12334 bp, 13 predicted proteins | sample AnhtaG_FD_183114 | JGI IMG/M metagenome (GOLD analysis project Ga0209979, IMG submission 183114) | Deep subsurface microbial communities from Anholt, Denmark to uncover new lineages of life (NeLLi) - Anholt_01485 metaG (SPAdes) (version 2) | ecosystem: Environmental > Aquatic > Marine > Oceanic...
CCATTATGTTCGTTAACAGCGAGGTGGGCACCATTGAACCAGTGGAGAAAATAGGGGAGATAGCCAGAGAGAAGGGAGTGTTGTTCCATTCGGATGCCGTTCAGGGGGTAGGTAAGATAGAGACCAAGGTAGATAAGTTGAAAGCCGACCTCCTCTCCATCTCAGGTCACAAGATGTACGGTCCCAAGGGAATAGGGGCGCTTTACCTGAGGAAAGGGGTTAAGATAGAGCCTCTTCTCCATGGTGGTGGACACGAGAGAGGGTTAAGGGCGGGCACCGAGAATGTCCCCGGGATAGTCGGGTTGGGCAAAGCCTGCCAGAAAGCCGGCAAGGTGATGAAAACAGAAGCCGAAAGGCTTGCCAAATTGAGGGATCGTCTTTACGAAGGGGTGAGGAAAAGGATGAAGCGTGTCCACCTTAACGGGCACCCGGAGAGGAGGCTGCCGGGCAACCTGAACTTAAGCTTTGAGTTTGTTGAGGGAGAATCTCTGATTCTCTCCATGAAAGATTTTGCCGTCTCCTCTGGCTCCGCCTGCACCTCGAGCTCATTGAAGTCCTCTTATGTCCTGCTGGCTATGGGGGTTCCAGAGGCGATCGCCCATTGTTCCCTCAGGATCTGTCTGGGGAGGTCCAACACCGAGCAAGAGGTCGACCATTTGGTGAAAGAGCTGAGCAAAAATGTGGCTCGATTGCGTGAGATGTCACCCTTGTATAAAGAGGTGTAGCATGTATAATCTGGAAGAATACAGCGCCAAAGTGATGGAGCACTACCAGAATCCTCGCAATGTGGGAGAGATTGAAAACCCCAGCGGGGTGGGCACTGTGGGAAACCCCGCCTGCGGGGATGTGATGAAGCTCACCATAAAGGTGGAGAATGGTCGTATTGTGGATGCCAAATTCAAGACCTTCGGCTGTGGCGCTGCTATTGCTACCAGTTCTATGGTGACCGAACTGGTTAAGGGAAGAACCATAGAAGAGGCATTGAAGATAAGCAATAAAACAGTAGCCGAAGCCCTTGATGGTCTGCCCAAGATCAAGATGCACTGCTCCCTTCTGGCAGAAGATGCCCTGAAGGCAGCCATCAAAGATTACAAAAAGAGGAAGACTGGGCGAAAGAAGAACGCCCAAAAGGGCTGAGCACCCCCGGGTAGCAAAGGATTATGCCAAAGAGAGGTTATAAATATTTTGAGGAAGGGTCAATTTGTTTGAGCAGGGGGAAGAATTTGTGCTATAATAGGAGGCTTTCCACCGCATTATGTAGAGAAGAAGCATTTATTAGTTAGCAAGAGCAACCTTGATTAGCAGAGCGGCAAGAATTTAAAGGGGTTTTGTGCCCTTTTATTATTTTGAGCGCTCTTTTTGAGTGTTAAGGTAGGAGGATAAGATATGAGCAAGGCATTAGAGATACGATGGCATGCCCGTGCCGGACAAGGGGCGGTAATGGCCGCCAACAACTTAGCCCAAGTTCTCGGCGAACTGGGAAAATACACCCAGGCTTATCCCGAATACGGTGCTGAGAAGAGAGGCGCCGCGGTAGAGGCCTTCACCCGCATCAGTGATAGTCCTATTCGTGTGCATAGCCGAATTGAGGAGCCTCAGGTGGTCTTGGTTTTAGACGAGACTCTCATCCGCACCGTAGATGTCTCCGAGGGGGCCCCTCCTGATGCTCTCTTCATTGTCAATTCAAAAAGCCAGCCGAGTGAACTTCGCCAGAAGCTCAATCTGGGGAGCAAAAGGTTATATGTCCTTGATGCTACCAAAATAGCTGTGGATGAGATTGGAATCAACATCCCCAATGCCCCTATGTTGGGTGCTCTGGTGAAGGTGCTCGACCTGGCGGATATCAACAGCTTCATTGAGGGATTTAAGGTCGCTTTGGGGAAGAAATTGACTTCCAAGGTAATCGAAGGGAACCTGAAAGCTGCCAAACGAGGCTGCGAGGAGGTAAAGCAAGGATGAAAAAACAGGAGCTTAAAAAATGGCATGAGCTACCGATAGGTGGGCTTATATTGGATATGGGGAATTCGGCGGAATATCAGACCGGGGAGTGGAATCCCAACCAGGTGGTCTGGCATGAGGATACCTGCACACAGTGTTTTCTGTGCTGGATTAACTGTCCCGATGCCGCCATCAAGGTCAAGGATGGCAAGGTGATAGGGATAGATGAATATCACTGCAAGGTCTGCGGCATTTGTGTAGAGGTGTGTCCCACCAAACCCAATTCCCTGGAGATTGTCTCTAAGGAGACAGCCTAAATATAGTATGCTCGGATTGATGACCTTGGTTATCAATCTTAAGTTTTGAAAAGCTGGAGAATAACAGATGGAAAAAGGAATTTTAAAAGAGACTAAATCCAAAAGAAGGAAGGTCTACCTAACAGGAGACGATGCCATTGCAGAGGCAATGCGTCAGATCAACCCCCATGTGGTGGCTGCCTACCCCATTACCCCTTCTACCCAGGTAGTGGAAGCCTTCGCTCGCTTTGCTGCCAATGGAGAAGTGGACACCGAGTTTGTGGCTGTCGAGAGTGAACATAGTGCTATGAGTGCTTGTGTAGGGGCGGCTGCCGGAGGGGGGCGGGTGATGACGGTTACCGGCTCGCAAGGGCTGGCTTATATGTTCGAAGTGCTGGGGGTGGCTTCAGGGCTTCGGCTTCCTATAGTAATGGCCATTGCCAACAGAGCCCTTAACTCCCCGTTAAACATACACGGGGACCACAGCGACACCATGGCGGCACGAGATATGGGATGGATCCAGCTCTATTCCGAGAACGGCCAAGAAGCTTATGACAACATAATCCAAGCAATAAGGATTTCAGAGCACCCCAAGGTTCGCACCCCCGTTCTAGTGGGGATAGATGGGTTCCAGACTTCCCATATGGTGGAAACCCTGACAGTGGAGCCGGACGATGCGGTCAAGAGGTTTATCGGCGCGTATATCCCCTCTTATCCGATGCTTGATATTGATAATCCGATCCTCTATGGAGCAGCCGATAAACCCGATTATTATATGGAACATAGAAGGAGCAATTTAGAGGGGATGATCCATGCGCCCGAGATAATCCGGCAAATAGGCAGGGAATATGGGGAGCTTACGGGAAGGCACTATGGCATGGTAGAGGAATATCGGATGGAGGATGCGGAGTATGCCGTGGTGATTATGAGTGCTGTTGCTGGTAGTGTAAAAGATGTAGTTGACCAACTGAGGGAAGAAGGGGTAGCGGCTGGTCTGCTGAAGGTCCGGGCTTTCCGACCATTCCCCGTTGAGGAAGTAATCAGTAGCCTCTCCCGGACGAAATGCGTGGCGGTCCTGGACCGTTGTGGACCGGGTGGAGCCCAGGGTGGACCCCTCTTTCTGGAAGTGAGAGCGACTCTTTATGAGGAGGAGTCCCGTCCCCAGGTCATCAATTGCATCTATGGTCTGGGCGGAAGGGACTTGCCTCAGAGGTATATCAGGGATGTTTACCTTCGGCTCCGGGAGATTGCCCGAACCGGCGAGCGGGGGAAATTGGTAGATTTCCTCACCGTGAGAGAATAAGGAGGGAGTAGTAAGATGGTCAGCTTCAAATTGAAAGAGATTTCCACCAGAGAAGAGCGTTTTACTCAGGGACATAGGATGTGCCCGGGTTGTGGGGTAGCCATCGCCGTCAGGCAGATACTGGCAGCCTTTGAGGAGCCGGTGGTAATAGCTTGTGCCACCGGTTGCTTGGAGATATGCTCGGGGACCTTCCCCCACTCATCCTGGAATGTTCCCTGGCTTCACTCCGCTTTCCCCAATGCCGGCTCCACCATTGCTGGCTTGGAGACTATGTATCGAGCAAAGGTGAAAAGGGGGGAGATATCCCAGGAAAACAATATAAAGTTCTTAGCCTTCGGAGGGGATGGGGGAACCTATGATATAGGTTTGCAAGCCCTTTCGGGCGCGGTGGAACGAGGACACAATATCGTCTATGTATGCCTCGATAACGAAGGGTATATGAATACCGGAGGGCAACGCTCCGGCGCCACCCCCTGTGGTGCCCGAGCTACCACTTCCGAGGTGGGGAGGGTACTTCAGGGGAAACAGCAGTTCCGCAAGGACCTCACCCGCATCATGGCAGCTCACCATATCCCCTATGTAGCCCAGGCAGCTCCTTCCAAGTGGCTGGACCTGATGAAGAAGGCTAACCGGGCGTTTGAGGTAGATGGTCCCGCTTTTATCAATGTGCTGTGTCACTGTCCGACCGGTTGGCATATTGACCTTGCCCAGGGATTGAAGATTGCCCAGCGGGCAGTGGATAGCTGTTTCTGGCCCCTTTACGAGGTGGACAGTGGCGTTGTTCGCATTACCTATAAGCCCAGGAAGAAAATACCAGTCATTGAGTGGCTTAAGGAACAGGGAAGATTCAAGCATCTGTTCCGACCCGAAAACGAGGAGTTGGTGGAGAGCATCCAAGCCGAGGTGGATCGGAGATGGAGTCAACTGTTGAGGGATGCCGGCGAAGAGATGTAGGGTAGCAGAAGAAGAAAGATTTTTCCCCATTCAAGGAGGGAGCGAAGCTTACTATGCCTATATTTGAATACAGTTGTCTTTCGTGTGGAAATAAATTTGAGAAGCTGGTGTTGAAGAAATCGACTACCATCTCCTGCCCTAAATGCGACAGCCAGAAGGTGGAGAAGCTCTTCTCCACCTTTGCCTATAAAAGCGACAGAGGCTTTACCCCCTCCTCTGCAAGCAGTAGCTGCAATTCCTGTTCCCTGACCTCCTGCACAACCTGCCGCCGCTAGAGCGGAGTCTCCCATAGAGCTGAATAATTTGACTGGAAGAGAGGGGAAGATTGTGTTATAATAGAGAAAGAAGTTATCTTGAATTTAAGCTGAAAGAGCTTTATATTTGATTTGAGAGACAACTTTGCTTAGGAGCAAATAAATGACTCAATTGGCTCAGGCTAAGAAAGGGATCACCACCAAAGAAATGAGGCAGGTGGCAGCAGATGAGCATCTGGAGCCTGAGGTAGTAGCTGAAGGGGTTGCCCAGGGGAGCATTGTAATACCGAAGAACATGAACCGGAAGTTCATCCCCCGGGGGATAGGCAAGGGTTTAAGGACCAAGGTAAATGCCAATTTTGGCACCTCGGAAGTTCACCATCTATTGGAAGAGGAGCTGGAGAAGTTGAGGGTGGCGGTGGAAGCCAAAGCAGATTCTATTATGGACCTGAGCACTGGGGGAGACCTTGATAAGATTCGCCAGGAAATGTTGAAACATTCCCCCTTAATGTTAGGGACTGTCCCCATCTATCAGGTAATGGTGGAGTTTGCCTGCCAGGGGGGCAGCTACGGTGAGATTACCCCCGATGATATCTTCTCAGTGATAGAGAAGCAAGCCCAGCAGGGGGTTGATTTTATTACTGTCCACTGCGGGGTAACCCGCGACTCGGTGGAGAGACTGGAGAAGGAAGGGAGGATAGGGGGTGTGGTAAGCAGAGGCGGTTCTTTCCTTAGCAGCTGGATGAATCATTACGACCAAGAAAACCCCCTTTATGAGGATTTTGGGCGGCTGGTGGAAATCGCCAAGGAGTATGATGTTACCCTGAGTTTGGGGGATGGTCTTCGCCCAGGGGCGATAGCCGACGCCACCGACCGCCCTCAGGTTCAGGAGCTGGTGACTCTGGGGGAATTAGCCCACTACGCCTTTGACCAGGATGTGCAGGTAATGATCGAAGGTCCCGGGCATATTCCTCTGGACCAGATAGTTCTCAATGTTCAGCTGGAGAAATCCCTTTGCCGGGGAGCCCCCTTCTATGTCCTGGGGCCCTTGCCCATCGATATTGCCCCCGGATACGACCATATCACTGCCGCCATCGGAGGGGCAATAGCTGCGGCGGCTGGAGCCGATTTCCTCTGCTATGTCACCCCAGCAGAGCATCTGCGCTTGCCAACGGTTGAAGATGTCAGGGAAGGAGTCATCGCTGCCAGGATTGCCGCTCATTGTGCGGATGTGGTTAAAGGGGTCAAAGGAGCAAGAGAGCTTGATGCAGAGATGTCCAGGAGACGGAAAGCATTAGACTGGGATGGGATGTATCAGCTGGCCATCGACCCGGAGCATGCCCGCCAGATGAGGAAGCAGAGCGAGACTTATATGGATAAGGTCTGCAGTATGTGTGGAGAGTTCTGTGCTATAAGGATGGATAGCCAGAGGAAAGTAAAGAAAGGTCCTATTAAGTCCACCAGTTAAATGAGGCGGATTGATTACCTAAGATAAAGAAGCCTCTATGAAACTGAGCAGAAAAGTAGATTACGGATCGCAGCTTTGCTTTACCTCTCTTCTCAGCCGGTAAGTCGCCTGGTTATCCTGCAATAGATGTCAGAGGGAGTCAGAATTCCGAGGCAATTATTAGCTAAAGACTCTGTTGAGTCTGATGAGAGAGGGATTGGTGGAGTTTCATCGAGGGTTTCTGCTGGCAAAGCCAGCCAGGGAGATCAATTTCTTAGAGGTTGTTGAAGCAATTGAAGGTTCTTTGGCTATTAATAGATATCTGAACGATGATTATCAATGCGAATGCGGGAGCACCTGTGGTGTAGAGGAGGTCTGGAACAGAGTTCAGTAGAATTTGACCGAAACCTTGCAAGACACAACCTTAGCTGATTTGAGCCAGGAAACATAAGAAGGTTTCTAAAATATAAAATAGCGAGTAGATTATAAAAAAGCCCAGAAGCCAGGGGGTTTTCTTAGAGTGGGCCTTTGTGACCCGTCTTTCTTCCCGATTGCTTTTAAGTTTAAAGGGAAGATTTTTTAGGAAGACTTCCAGCGGCTTCTGGGCTTTTTAAGCCCATTTTGGTGCCAGAAAAGGGGCTTTGGAAAAAGAGTCCCAGAGATAATTAAATTGTCAACAACGGTGGTTTTCCCAATAAGGAAAAGAGGGTCATGAAGGACAACTTTGAAGATAATTTTTGGGAGCTCCACAAGAAGTTTGAGGAGTTCTTTGAATCCAGCTCGAGAAAAGGTACCCCGGTGCTGTTTCGTCTTCCTCTGAGCAACAAATGGAAGTTCAATGAGATTGACAAGCTGGGAGCCGACTTCCGGGGGGACCCCGTGGCTGCCTTGCTGGAGGTCCTTGACCCAGAGCAAAACTTCACCTTCTCCGACCACTACCTGGAGGTCCCCTTCGATTTGTCTAAGGTGATGTTTATAACCACTGCCAATCTGTTAGACCCCGTACCCCCTGCTCTGCGGGACAGAATGGAAATCTTGGAGCTGCCGGGCTATACCCAGGAGGAGAAGCTAATGATAGCCAGGCAGTTCCTCATACCAAGGCAGCTCAGAGCCCATGGGCTGAAGAGTGACCATATAGAGTTCAGTGCTCAGGCCATTCTCACCATAATCAGGGATTACACCCGTGAGGCCGGGCTCCGCAATTTGGAGCGGGAGATAGCTTCCATTTGCCGCAAGGTGGCTAAGAATGTAGCCGTCGGAAAGGTCGATAAGGTGAAAATAACTGCTGAGAATATCCCCGACTTTCTGGGACCAATGAAGTTTTTCTCAGAGACCGCCGAGCGCACTGATGAGCCAGGAGTAGCCATAGGGCTTGCCTGGACCCAGAGTGGAGGGGATATAATCTTTGTGGAATCTACCAAGATGAGGGGGAAGAGATCCCTCAAACTCACCGGATATCTGGGCGAGGTTATGAAAGAATCCGCCGAGGCTGCCCTCAGCTACATCCGTTCCAAAGCTGGTGACCTGGGGATTGCTGAGGATTTCTTCGATAAATACGACCTTCATATCCATATTCCTGCCGGCTCCATCCCCAAGGATGGTCCCTCCGCCGGGGTGACCATTTCTACCTCCCTGGCCTCCCTGTTGATGGATAAGCCGGTGCGCCCCGATGTGGCTATGAGCGGGGAGATAACCCTCAGGGGGAAGGTTCTACCGGTAGGGGGGATCAAGGAGAAGGTGTTGGCAGCTAAAAGGGCGGGCATTAGGACCATCATTCTCCCCTCCAAGAATAAAAAGGACCTGGATGAGATACCAGAGAGCGTTAAAAAAGAGCTTGAATTTCAATTTGTGGACACCATAGATGAGGTGTGGCGAGTCGCCCTCCGAGATAGCTATGAGGGGTCCGCTTAGTTCACTGAGAGGGAAGAGCATGGGGATAAAGTCGGACCGATGGATTAAGAAAATGGCTCTGGAGAAGGAGATGATAAAGCCCTTCGTCCCCTCCCAGGTGAGCCGGGCTGTTATATCCTATGGTCTCTCCTCCTATGGCTACGACATCAGGCTGGCAGATGAGTTCAAGATTTTCTTCCCCCAGGAGGGGCAGGTGGTCGACCCCAAAGGGATGGAGCCCGGCTCTTTCAGGGACTTCAAGGGGGCAGTGTGCATCATTCCGCCCCACTCTTTCATTTTAGGGAGATCGGTTGAGTATTTCAAGATTCCCCGCAATGTCATCACCCTCTGCGTGGGCAAGTCCACCTATGCCCGCTGTGGCATCATCCTTAACATCACTCCTCTGGAGCCCGAATGGGAGGGTTACATCACCATAGAGCTCTCCCACCATTCCCCCTTGCCCGCTAAGTTATATGCCAATGAGGGAATAGCTCAAGTGATATTCTTCGAAGCGGATGATGAGTGTGAGCTCTCCTACCGGGACAGAGGGGGGAGGTATCAGGCTCAAAAGGGTATAATGTTATCGAGAGTGGAAGAATCAGGATAGAATCTAACCATTTATCTGGTTATAAATAACAATGCCGGGAAAGGGAGGGGAAGAGAAGATGTCTGATTTAAGGCTTTATATAGTTTCCCATCTGGGGAAGAACCCCTGCTGGGGTTTGGTGATCGCCAAGAGCCCCGCAGAAGCCTTCCTGAATTGTATGAAGGATACCAATCTGCTGCAACGGGAGTCCCGCGAGAACTGTAAAGTAGAGGAAGTCCAAATAGAGGGATACGAGATCATCGTTAAAGAGAAATCAGGCAGCTAGAGGGACTTTGTTAATCTCTCTCAGATAAGAAGATGGAGAAATACGATATTATAGTTGTAGGAGGGGGTCCAGCCGGTCTTACGGCTGCTTTGTATTGTGCCCGAGCAAAGCTCACTACCCTTGTTCTGGAAAAGAAGATGCCCGGAGGTCAGATTTTAAATACCGATAAAATTGAGAACTGTCCGGGATTCGATAGCATCTCCGGGCTTGAATTAGCCCAGCGGCTGGAGCAGCACGCGCGGCGGTTTGGGGCGAAAATAGAGCTGGAAGAGGTGAAGGAGGTTTACAGCGAGGGGGATTTAAAGCTTGTCAAGACCACAAAGGGTGTCTACCACGCAGGAGCAGTAATTCTGGCAGCCGGAGGTGAGCCAAGGAAGCTTGGCATACCCGGAGAGAAGGAATTTCAGGGGAAAGGGGTTTCCTACTGTGCCCTTTGTGATGGCCCCTTCTTCGCCGGACAGACCATTGTGGTGGTCGGCGGAGGGGATGCGGCGGCGGAAGAGTCCATATTGTTGAGCAAGTTTGCCCAAAAGATTTACCTTATTCACCGGCGAAATAGCTTGCGAGCTAAAAAGGATCGTCAAGAGGAGCTTTTTGAGAATCCTAAAGTAGAGGTCGTCTGGGATAGCGTAGTAGAAAAAATAGAGGGGAAGGAGACGGTGGAAAGGCTTCTGCTGAAGAATGTGAAGACAGGCAACAGTAGTCCCCTTGCGGTCAGCGGGGTGTTTATTTATGTAGGATTTATTCCCAACAGCTATCTGTTGCGTGACAATCCGAAGCTGGACGGGAGAGGCTACATCAAGACCGACTTTAAGATGGAAACCTCGATAGAGGGGGTCTTTGCTGCCGGGGACGTCCGGTCCCAACTGGCTAAACAGATTACCAACGCTATGGGTGATGGAACAACGGCTGCCATAGCAGCCGAAGCCCACCTCAGAGAGAAAGGGTGGCTTTAAGTCCTTTCTCTTTCCCTTTAAAGTTTATCAGTTTTATCTTTCTTTGAGGAGTTATTTTATCCTTTTCTGGAGGGCGATGAGGAGCCCCTGGTTGGTGCCGAGGAAGAGGGTTTCCCCTGTGGGAGACAAGCCAGGGGGGGAGGTTATCAGAGAGGGAGCAGTAAAACTGCCAACCTCTGCGCCACTTTTGGGGTTTATGACGATCATGGTATCGGAGAAGGGAGCCATAAACAGGAGGTTTGAGGAGATTACTGGAGGATGGTAAAGGCGGTGGGGTAGGCTAAACCTATAGGAGAGATAGCCGTTTTTTACCTGCAGGCAATAGAGAAAATTGTCTAAAGAGGCAACAAATACCAACCTTTCCCATCCTATGGGACTACAATTCACATCTCCGCCGGTGCTCTTTTTCCATTTCAGCTTTCCTGAGTCGGGGTGTAAGGCGTAGATGTAGTTGTCGTAGCTCCCCGCAAAGAGAGTTTGTTCAAACACCAGAGGAGCCCCTCTGATCTTCCCAGAGGTGGGGAAACTCCACCGAAGCCTCCCCTCTCTACGGGTGAGCGCGTAGAGGAAGCCGTCGTCCGAGCCCCCATAGAGGAATTCTCCATCAATAATTGGTGGGCTATGGACTTCACCCCGGGTTTCAAACCTCCATATCTCTTCCCCGTCAGAGGCTCTCAGGCAGGTGATATATCGGGAAAAGCCAAGATACAGAACCCCTCTGAACAAGATTAAAGGGGTAAAGATTTTGCCATCCAACCTCTTTCTCCAACGGAGATTTCCAGTAAGGGTATCCAGAGACAGCGCTTCATTGCCTGAGGTAGCCACGAAGAGACTGTGATCCCCCAAGATAGTCCTTTGTTGTACCGGGCTCCCCGCAGTGAATTCCCACACCTTTTCTCCCCTGGCGATATTCAGCGCATATAAGGTTCCGTTTTCGGAGGCGAAATAGACCCTCTCCTCATCACAAACAGGTTGGGTAAGGATAGCAATGGAGGCGGTAAGACTGGTGGCTTCTGTAACCTGGAACTCCCAGAGCTTCTGGAATATTGCTCTTATCTCCTCCTGCCCGGTGGAGCCTTCCTTCAACAACGGTGAAAGAAGCAGGCAAAAGGTAGTAAACAGGAGGACTATTGAGCACCTACTCCAGCTTCTCAGCTCAAACACCTTATACCCCCATCTCTTCTGCTTTAGGTAAAAAGATAGCTCAAACAGGGTGATTTGTCAAACTAAATGCTTTTATTATTACCTCGGGGGAAATGCCTTGACTTATTCCTGACGCCTTTGTTAGCATAGTTAAAAAAGGACATAATTATCACTCTCGGTAACAGGTATATGGAAGGAATTTCCCCCGAGGAAAAGGAGGGGCGGCTCAAGGGGCTTCTGCAGGGATACGGTTCTGTGGTGGTGGCTTTCAGTGGAGGGGTGGATAGCAGCTATCTCCTCTATGTGGCCCACTTAGTCTTGAAGGATAAAGTTCTGGCTGTAACCGCCCAGAGCCCTCTTTATCCTCGTCACCATCTAAAAAGGGCAAAGGATTTCACCCGCTGTTATGGGATAGCTCATACAGTTGTTACCACTAACGAGCTTGCCTTTCCCCAATTTCGCTCCAACCCTCCCTCTCGCTGCTATCACTGCAAGGTTGGGCTATTTACTCGGCTGAAAGGAATTGCGGCAAAGAAGGGTTATAAGGTGGTGGTGGTTGGGAGCAATTTGGACGACACCTCAGATTTCCGTCCCGGATTGCAGGCGGCACGGGAACTTAAGGTTGTGAGTCCATTAATAGATGCTGGGATTACCAAGGAGGATATCCGCCACCTCTCCCGCAAGGCTGGTCTGCCGACCTGGAACCTCCCCTCGTCAGCCTGCCTGGCAAGCCGTTTCCCTTACCATACCACTATCACCGAAGAGAAGTTGGAGGCTGTAAGTCAGGGGGAGGATTTTCTGCGGAAGCTCGGTTTCCGGCAGGTTCGGGTTCGCCACCATGGGGAGGTAGCACGCATCGAACTACTCCCCTCCGAGATTCCCCGACTACTCGCTCCCGGGGTGGTGGAAAGGGTGGTAAAGAGGCTTAAAAGTCTGGGATACAAATATATAACATTGGATTTGCAAGGATACCGAACTGGGAGCATGAACGAGGTGCTTGACAGCTCGAGCAGAGAGATTCCATAGCCGAGGGGTTGCTTTGGATTAGGATTTAAGAGCTATGCTTCGAAAGATAATGGATACCGACCAGGCTGGCGGAAAAATCGTAGCCCTTGGCAGCGGGAAGGGTGGGGTGGGGAAGAGCTTTTTGGCTGCTAATATGGGGATCCACATTGCCGGGCTTTCGAAAAAGGTGATATTGGTGGACGCCGACCTGGGGAACGCCAATCTCCACACCTACCTGGACCTACCCCTCGGGGGGTTCACTCTTTCCGATTTTAT
>Ga0209979_1004073_pt1 | contig 12332 bp, 9 predicted proteins | sample AnhtaG_FD_183114 | JGI IMG/M metagenome (GOLD analysis project Ga0209979, IMG submission 183114) | Deep subsurface microbial communities from Anholt, Denmark to uncover new lineages of life (NeLLi) - Anholt_01485 metaG (SPAdes) (version 2) | ecosystem: Environmental > Aquatic > Marine > Oceanic >...
TTGCGACTTGCGTCTTGCTCTGCCTGCGTTTGCTGCGTCGAAATGCCCCGCATAGGCTGGGCGGCTGGCTTCTCTCTGCGGCGGAACAGGCGTTTGAAGAACATCATTCGAACCCTCCGATCCCTGTCGTGACATCCCTGGCCGATTCCCTACACCGCATTACCGCACTGTAGCAGCAGTGTCAAGACCCAGTGCGGCCATAGCTGCCAGGCACCGCCGTAGGGACTCTCCGTTCGCGGGCGTATGAGGCTGAGGCGGGAAGGCAAACAGGCAAACAGAGAAACAGGCGAACAGGGCAAGCTCGCCTGCATTCCCGGCCGGGGGGTGTTTCGGCAGGGCGCTAGAGGAGTGTGGGCGGTCGAAGGGGGTGGCTGAGGGTGCTGGTCAGGGCGTGCGGTGGCGGTCGACGAAGAGGCGCATGCGTCTGAGGGCCTCTTCGATGAGCTCGTAGGACTGGGCGTAGCAGAGGCGGACGTGGCCGGCGCCGCACTGGCCGAAGGCGGAGCCGGGCACGACGGCGACCTTCTCCTCCATGAGGAGGGCTTCGGAGAAGGCCTCGTCGGACATGCCGGTGATGCTCACGGAGGGAAAGGCGTAGAAGGCGCCGCGAGGCTCGAAGCAGGTGAGGCCGATGTCGTTGAGGCCCTTGACGATGAGGCGGCGGCGGCGGTCGTACTCGGCGACCATGCCGCGCACGTCCTCCTCGGCGTTGCGGAGGGCTTCCAGGGCGGCGTACTGGGACATGGTGGGGGCGGACATCATGATGTACTGGTGGGCCTTCATCATGGCCTCGGTGAGGTCGACGCGGGCGGCGACGTAGGCGAGGCGCCAGCCGGTCATGGCGTAGGCCTTGGAGAAGCCGCCCATGAGGATGGTGTGGTCGCGCATGTCGGGCAGCGAAGCGAAGCAGGTGTGCTCGATGCCGTAGACGAGGCGGTCGTAGATCTCATCGGAGACGACGAAAAGGTTGTGGCGACGGGCCACGTCGGCCACCGCGAGGAGGTCCTGGCGCTCCATGACGGCGCCGGTGGGGTTCGAGGGGTAGCCGATGAGGATGGCCTTGGTGCGGGGGGTGACCCGCTCCTCCAGGTCGGCGGCGCGAAGTTTGAAGTCGTGCTCGTCTCTGGTGGGGACGGGGACGAAGGTGCCGCCGGCCAGGAGGACAGCGGGGAGGTAGGAGACGAAGCAGGGGTCGGGGCAGAGGACCTCGTCGCCGCGGTCGAGGATGGCAAGCATGGCGATGTTGAGGGCCTCGCTGACGCCGGTGGTGACGATGATCTCGGTGGTGGCATCGTACTCGACGCGGTAGAGGCGGTAGAGGTGGCGGGCGATGGCCTGCCGGAGCTCGGGGAGGCCGTAGTTGGAGGTGTAGTGGGTTTGGCCCTCCTCGATGGCGCGGATGGCAGCGTTGCGGATGCCGAGTGGAGTCACGAAGTCGGGCTGGCCGACGCCCAGGGAGATGACGTCGTCCATGCCCGAGAGGAGGTCGAAGAAGCGACGGATGCCGGAGGCGGGCAGCGACTGGACGTGCTGGGAGATGGTGCCGCGACGGGCCACACTCTCAGGCGATGGGTCCTGGTTCATGACACCTCCACTGCGGACCAGATGTCCTCTTCCGGCAGGTAGTAGAGGAGGAGGCGCTGGGAGTCCTCGAGGGTGACGCGGAATCCCAGGCGGTCCTGCTCGCGCCAGCGGCTGTCGATGGCGGCCACCTCGAGGCGGACGCCCTCGCGCTCCACCCAGCGGGGCTGCTCGGCGTAGCGGCCGCCGGAGTAGCAGCCGACACGCACCCGGAAGGCGCGCAGACCCTCCATTTCTTGCTGCTCAGCCGCTGCCGGATCAACAGGCTGCATCGGTTTCTTCCGCCCGGCGCAGAATATCCATCACGATGTCGAGGGCCACGCCGCCTGCCCGCAGGCAGACCCTGATGGGCACGTCGGACTTCCAGAAGGCCTCGAAGCCCTCGGGGGTGGACAGGTCGATGCCGGTGAGCTCACGGCAGCAGATGTGGCCCATCTCGGCCTCGAAGCGGCGGCGGAACTCCTGAAAGAGGGCGTAGGCCTGGTCGCGGGGCTCCGTCGCGTCCTCGCGTCCGTGCTTGATGCCGATGGCCATAGCGGCACCAGCGACCGCTCCACAAACGGCGCCTGTGCCGCCCATGCCGCCGCCGAAGGCGGTGGCGATCCTGGGGACAAGCTCATTCTCGATTCCCAGCTCCTGGCACACGGCCAGCAAGACCGACTCCGCTCAGTCGTAGCGCTGGGCCAGGAACTGCTGCGCCCTGTTCAGTTCCATGATGGGCTCCTTTTCGCTCAGTAACGTTTTGCTGAGCGCAGGCTAGGGACCTGACCCGGCCACGTCGCACGCCGCCTGCGGCGGCGGCTCGCGGCCTCATTAGTTAGAATCTGGGGGGACACCCCCCAGGCCCCCCGCCCGCTGCGCGGGGGCGGAATGCTCGGACGGGCGAGGCTGAGACCGCAAACCCTGGGGGCTCTGCCCCTCTGCACTCCCCCTTCGCGATACGCTGTTTCCGCAGACCTTCTGGCAAGGCAAGTCCGTCCTCTTTGCGGAGTTCGAGAAGAATCCGTGCCACGTCCTCGAGGTTCTCGAGCGCCTCGGCTACGGTGTCTCCTTCAGCGTGGCAGCCCTGGATCACCTCGCAGATCGCGAGGTAGCGACCGCTCTCCAGTTTCTGCACCTCTACAGGCAGGAGATAGCTTTTCGCCATGACACTCCTTAGAGGGGCGGTGTCGCCTTGTGCCAGTCGGTGGCCTGCTCGTAGGCGTAGGCTACCTTCAAGAGGGTGCCTTCGTCAAAGGGTTTGGTGATGATGTGGAGGCCCACCGGCAGGTTCTGGACGAAGCCTGCGGGGACGGAGATGCCGGGGAGGCCGGCGATGTTGATGGGCAGGGTGAAGACGTCGCTGAGGTACATCTGGTAGGGGTCGTCCACCTTCTCGCCGAGGCGGAAGGCGGGGGTGGGAGAGACCGGGCTGATGAGGGCGTGGTGGGTGTCGAAGGCGGCGTCGAACTCGCGGCGGATGAGGGTACGGACCTTCTGGGCCTTCAGGTAGTAGGCGTCGTAGTAGCCGGCGGAGAGGGCGTAGGTGCCGAGCATGATGCGGCGCTTGACCTCATCGCCGAAGCCAAACTGGCGGGTCTTCTCCATGTTGTCCCACATGCTTTCGCCCTTGCGGTAGGAGAAGCCGTACTTGACGCCGTCGTAGCGGGCGAGGTTGGCGGAGGCCTCGCTGGGGGCGATGATGTAGTAGACGGCGAGGGCATAGGGGGTGCTGGGGAGGGAGACCTCCCAGTCGATCTCGGCACCGAGGCCTTCCAAGACGCGGGCGGCCTCCTCGAAGGCGGTTCGCACCTGAGGGTCGAGCTCGGGGGGCATGTACTCGCGGGGCACGCCGAGGCGCAGGCCCTTGAGGTCGGCTTCGAGGAAGGAGGTGAAGTCGGGCACGTCGACGGGGGCGGAGGTGGAGTCCCGCTGGTCATAGCCGCAGATAGCGTTGAGGACAAGGGCGCAGTCGCGGACATCGTGGGTGAGGGGGCCGATCTGGTCGAGGGAGCTGGCGAAGGCCACCAGGCCGAAGCGGCTGACGCGGCCGTAGGTGGGCTTCATGCCCACGACGCCGCAGAGGCCGGCGGGCTGGCGGATGCTGCCGCCGGTGTCGGAGCCGAGGGCGCAGATGGCCTCGCGGGCGGCCACGGCAGCGGCGGAGCCGCCGGAGGAGCCGCCAGGGACGCGCTCGAGGTCCCAGGGGTTGTGGGTGGGGAAGAAGGCGGAGTTCTCGGTGGAGGAGCCCATGGCGAACTCGTCCATGTTGGTCTTGCCCACCATGACGATGCCCTGGGCGTTGAGGCGCTCCATGACGTGGGCATCGTAGGGGGGCAGGTAGTTCTCAAGCATGCGGGATGAGCAGGTGGTGCGGACGCCGCGGGTGCAGATGACGTCCTTGATGGCGGCGGGGATGCCGGTTAGGGGCTGCTGGTCGCCGCGGGCGATGCGGGCGTCGGCCTCGTCGGCCTGGCGGCGGGCCAGGTCGTCGGTGACGGTGACGTAGGCGCGGATGCGGCCGTCTACCTGGGCGATGCGCTCGAGGACGGCCTCGGTCAGCTCGCGGGAGCTGACCTCTCGCTTCTGGAGCAGGTCATGGGCCTCGTGGGCGGTTAGCTCGTAAAGATGCAGGGGTCCTCCTCCTGACGGTGGGCTGAATCGGGGACGGCAAGGGCGGCGACAGGCCCTCCCTACTCCAGGACGGCCCGTACCCGGAAGAGGGCGTCCTCAGCGAGGGGGGCGTTGGCGATGGCTTCATCCTGGGGAAGGGAGTCGCGGGCCTCGTCGTCGCGGGTGACGTTCTCCAGGGGGAGGGTGTGGGAGGTGGGGGGAACGTCCTCGGTGTCGAGCTGGCGGAGCACCTCGAAGTTGTCCAGGATCTGGGAGAGCTGCTCCTGAAACTTGACCACGTCGTCCTCGCTCAGGCCAAGCCGGGCGAGGAGCGAGATGTGCAGCACTTCTTCCCGCGTGAGACCCACGATACCTCCTTCCGGGAGTTCGTCGGACGGCATTATAGCATCGGGGTGGGTAAGGGCCAATGAGCGATGGACAGGCCAGCGGTGGCTACAAAGCGTCAACCTTCTTGCGGAAGGCCTTAGCCCATGTGTCGAGATCCTCAACGTCGCGTTCGACTTGGTCGATGCTCGGCGGCGGCACCCTACTCTCCGGAGTCTGGCTGTGCTCGTGGGGCGAGTACCTAGTCATCAGCCTGTCAAGGAGTTCGAGATCGTGCCTCTCAATGGCATCAAGCTCTCTGAGGTTCGAGACGTGCACCTGTCGCTGATAGCGCATGACGATTCCGCGGAACAGCACCTCCTCCACAGCGCGTTCAATGGTCTTGCGCAGGTCTTTACAGAGTTGGCTCTGGAGGGCGCCAAAGGCGTCTAGATTCCCCTTAGCTGCCTCTGTGCGAGCGGCCTGGCATTGGTTCTTTAGCGCGCCAACAAGAGCCGTGAACTTCTTCGCTTCCCACGGGATGTCTCCCGTGACGACGCCGGCGCCCATTGGGGATTTGACGAGCATGGACGTTGATGGGGAAACCTTCTGCCGGCGGGCCTCTTCTAGAAGCGTCATGAGGAAGAACAGGTCATGAGTGAAGACGACGACCTGCCGCTCTGATGCCAGCTTGACGATTCGTTCGGCTACTCGCTCACGGTTGTGTACGTCTAGGGATGAGATCGGATCGTCGAGAACGACGGCGGACTTGGTCTCTTCTGTCGACAGCTCGGAGAGAAAGGCCGCTAAACTGATGACGTTGAGTTCTCCTTCGCTCAAAACACGCCCGATCTCCGCGTCATCCAGAGTCGCACCGTGGAGTTCAAGCCTGTAGTACGAAACGCCCTTCTCACCCGGTCGGCCAACCAGTCTCACGCTTGGGGCCTCGCCCGTGATGCTGGACAACTCGGTGGCGAAGGCCACGCGGAGTTTGTCTGTTACGTAACGTTGCGTTAGCTCGGTGGCCTTGTGCGTGATGCCCGTTGTGACCGTATCGTCGATTGCGCGCTGGAATTGGGCCTGCCGATCCAGGCGATGTACTTCTGCGACGAGTTGCTCTCGCCGGTCAGCGAGCCACGCCTTTGCTTCGAGCTCCGCCGCCTTTTGGCGGAGTGGCTTGCTCTTCTCAGGATCTGACGCCGCCCGGAGCTCCTGCACTTGAGCCTCGATCTGTTCAATGGTATCGCATAGTGGCGTCCGATCGAACGTGGCTAGCGGAGGCCTTGGTGGGAGCTCGGTGCTTGAGTTGGCAGCCTCGGCGAAAGCCTGTATCTCCCGACAGCGTTCTAGATAGGTACAGACGGAACTCGCGACATTGGGGTCGTCGATGCGTAGCTCAATGAGTACCTCTGTGTACAGCTCTTCGCTGAGGGGAAGCTCGGTGAATAGGGTGAGGGCATGCTCGAACGCCTCGCGCTTGCTCGCCTCGTCCGACTGGGACTTGGCGAGGAAGTAATCGGTAAATGCCTCGAATCTAGCTCGGGCGTCCTCATCGAGAACCTGCTGGCAAAGAGGACACCGTTGGGCGCTCTGTACGGTCAGTTCTGCATGGCTCGCGTGTATTTCTCGCCTGAACTCCTCCGCTGCTTCCCACAGGCGCTCCCAGGCCTTGCTGCCGACTACGGGGATCGGGAGATTCCGAAAGCGTTGTGCGGTCGCCAGCTCAGCGACGCTTTCGGCCTGGCGAAGCTCGCAGTGGGCCTGCTCGAACTCCTCGATACGTCCGCTTGTGACGACGCTGGCAAGCCCCCCTAGGTTATCGCTCAGTCTTTCATAGCGGACCCGCTTCGCGTCGAGTTCGTCCGCGCGCTGCTCTGGCCTCTGCTCAGCCAGAACCTGGCTTAGCCGCGCTCTCTCTTTGGCGTCTTGAACAGAGAAACTAGCGCGGTGATCTATCTCTGAGGTCGCGGTACTCTGGGATATCGAGCTCAGCCATTGTCCAGAGGGAGTTTCAGTGATGTCCTGCGGCAGAGGGTCTAGCTTTGAGGCCTCCGCCGCTCGGTCTCGCTCCAGCTTGGCCGCAATCCGATCACAGCCTTCAGCCAGCTTATGGAGCAAGTCAAGACCGAAAGGTAGATACGCCACGTCATTCTCGCTGTTCACGTAGACGACTGCGCTTGGAAAATCGAACACACTGACGAGGCTCAAGTCGTCAGGAGAAGCGCTGCCCTCCTGCCAAGGGAGTCTCACCGGCGCAGTTCCAACCATGAACTCCACACTCGCCCGGGCCGGATCAGTCGTTTGAGCCTCAAAGACATTCGGCAAGATAGGCATCTCTGCCGCTCTCGCACGGCACACCTTCTTGAGGATCCGGACGTACCCGGACTTGCCCGTCGCGTTGTCGCCGTAGATGACCGTTAGTCCTTGCCTCTCGAACGAGAGCTTTTGGCCATGCGCAAGTGCGTTGACGTTCTCGATGTCTGTTATTGCTCCCAGCGAAACGGCCTCTGCTGCCGTAGAAGCGGGCAGGTGAGTTGCCGCCAGGGGAACTGCTTCTGGCGCTCGCGCGCACGGGTCAATTAGACCGACCTGTTCCTTCGCAACCAGAGCGAGTTCATCCAGGTCTGATTCGTCCAGCGCCCCCTTGACCACTATCCGACGGAGGGCATCGCGCTGCCAGAGAGTCCGGTTGATAGACCACTCAACGATTTCTGCTGCTGCGCTCATTTGGGGCTCTACCTCTCGTTGTCATCATTTGGTCGATTCGATGGTGAGCGGCTCCTGATCAGCAGCATCGGCTGCTGTTCTAATCTATCATATCAGCGCCAGACCTGGCGCGAGCAACGAAGGACGACTCTTGGTGACATTCTCGGCGTCGCCCATTGAGGTTGTCCTCCCCACCAGTAGGTCCTCAGGCGTACACGATCCGGTCATAGTGTGTGTTCGTCGCTGGCTCACGGGAATGCCCTCTCCGGCGCTCCCCCACACACTGCCGAAGACACCATAGAGGATGAGCCACAGGGAGACGTACCCCAGCACACAGGCGAGGACGAAGAGAAAGGCGATGGCCAGGAGCGAAAGGAGGATCAAGTGAGGCCTGCTTGCCACCCCCGGGGTCTACCTCCAGGGCAACCTTGGGCCGCTCTGGAGCGTTGTACTTGGTGGATGCCTCTGCTAGCATGAAGGGTTGGCGGGGGAGGGTGAAGGGAATCATGGTTCAGGCCCCCGATAGGGCCAAAGTGGCGCTGGGCAGGCCGAGCTACGTCTGGCGGTCCGGACAGGAGCGGCGCCTGGCCCTGATCCGGCGTTACGCCCCGCTCGAGCGCGGCCGCGTTCTGGACGTGGGATGCGGCATCGGGACGTACGTCCGCAAGCTGCGCGAGCTCACAGAGCAGGCCTACGGCATCGATATCGAGGCGGCGAGGCTGCGCCAGGGGGCGCAGGCGGTGCCGGGGCTGGCGCTGGCCTCGGCGGAGCATCTTCCCTTCGCTGAGGGCTCGCTGGACGTCATCCTGCTGAACGAAGTCATCGAGCACGTCGGGGATGACGCCCTGACGCTGCGGGAGGCGTGCCGGGCGCTGCGGGCCGGCGGGTATGTGGTGATCTTCGCGCCGAACCGGCTGTTCCCCTTCGAGACGCACGGGGTGTACCTTGGCAAGCGGTATGTGTTCGGCAATGTGCCGCTGGTGAACTACCTGCCGGGGTTTCTGCGGCGGCGGCTGGTGCCGCACGCGCGGGCATACCTGAAGAGGGACCTGCGGGCGATCACGGATGGTCTGGAGGCCGAGGTGGTGGTACATTCTTATGTCTACCCGGGCTTCGACAACATCGTCGCGCGCAGCCGCCGGCTGGGCCGGCTGCTACGGGCGGTGCTGCATCGGGCGGAGGCGACGCCGTTGAGGGTGTTCGGCCTGTCTCACTTCATGGTGCTGAGGAAGCGGCAGCCTGTGCCGGGAGAGGCCGGTGGCTAGGAACTTTCGGGCGCGACGCTACGCGCGAAGGCGGCGCAACGGCCGGAACGGCGGCATGCCCCGGTGGCTGATGGTGCTGCTGGTGGTGAGCGGGGTGGTCGTCTTCGGGGCGGGCGGGACGGCGGTGGCCGGCTTCGTGATGTACCAGAGCTACGCTGACGAGCTGGTGCCGCCGGAGGAGGCCATCTCTCAGCTCCCCTCGGGAGGGGCGAAGATCTTCGACCGGAACGGCAGGCTCCTGTACGAGTACGTGGACGACTTCTCGGGCCTGCGCCAGCCGGTGCCCTTGACGGAGGTCTCACAGTACGTCATCGACGCTACTATCGCCACGGAGGACGACACCTTCTACGACAACCCCGGGGTCAACATCAAGGGGCTGCTGCGGGCCGCGTACGAGAACTTCTTCCCCGGGGCAGCGCCCGGCTTCCTTGAGGGGAGCGGCGGCAGCTCCATCACCCAGCAGCTCGTTAAGAACGTGTACATCCCCCAGGAGGAGCGGCAGAAGCGGTCCATTCCCCGCAAGATCAAGGAGACAGTGTATGCCCTGGAGCTGAGCCATCGCTACTCCAAGGATCAGATCCTGGAGTGGTACCTGAACCAGATCTCCTACGGAGGTCTGTACAACGGCATCGAGGCGGCGGCTCAGGGCTACTTCGGCAAGCATGCCAGCGAGCTCAACCTCCAGGAGGCGGCGCTCCTGGCGGGGATACCCGCCAGCCCCAAGGCCTACGATCCCATCAATAGCGCCGATGCGGCGCTGGAGCGGCGCAACTGGGTGCTGGGGCGGATGGCGGAGGAGGGCTACGTGACCAGGGAGGAAGCGTACGTGGCCGCGCTCAGCCCTCTGGAGCTGACCCCGCAGCGCTTCCCCATCGAGGCGCCGCACTGGGTGCTGAACCACATCGAGCCGCAGCTTGAGCAGCTCTTCGGCCGGGAGGCCCTGCTGCGAGGGGGGCTGCGCGTCTACACTACTCTGGACCTGGACCTCCAGAAGCGGGCCGAAGCGATCCTGGAGGAATGGATCAGCGCGTTCGAGGCGTCCTCCGACGGCCACAACGGGGCGCTGGTGGCCATGGACCCGAACACGGCGGAGATCCTGGTGTACGTGGGCAGCCGGGACTACTTCCGGGATGACATCCTGGGACGCAACGATATGGCTCAGGCGGTGAACTCGCCGGGCTCCGCGTTCAAGCCCTTCACCTACGTGACGGCCTTCATGGAGCTGGGCTGGGGGCCGGGCACTCTGATTCTGGACACGCCTGTGAGCTTCAGGGAGATGGACGGCGAGGTGTTCACGCCCCGCAACCCGGCGGGCGACTTCAAGGGGCCCATTACGGTGCGCAATGCGCTGGGCAGCTCCCTGAACATCCCCGCCTTCAAGACGATCCTGTACACCGGCGTGTCCAACGTGGTGGAGGTGGCCAAGAAGATGGGTATCACCTCGCTGGACGATCGCGGGTTCGGGCCTTCCCTGACCATTGGTGGGGTGGACGTGTCGGTGGTGGACATGGTTTACGGCTACTCGGTCTTCGCCAACGAGGGGGTCATGAAGGGGGTCCCCACCACGGCGGCCCGGCCCGAGGGGAACCGGACCCTGGACCCGGTGTCCATTCTGCGGGTGGAGAACTTGGCAGGCGAGGTGCTGTACCCGCTGACCTTCAACGAGGGGCAGACCGGCCCCAAGCTGGAGGAGGAGCGCATCGTCCCGGAGACCTACGCCTACCTCATCACCGATATCCTCTCCGACCCCCAGGCTCAGTGCATGACCTTCGGGTGCGGGGGCCTGAGCATCGACCGGCCGATGATGGTGAAGACGGGTACGAGCGAGCCCTACGAGCATCTGCGAGCCATCGGTGACACCTGGGCCCTAGGCTATACGCCGGACCTGGTGGCGGGAGTATGGGCGGGCAACGCCGACAACACCCCCATGGTCAACATCAGCAGCACATCTATCTCGTGGCGCTCCCTGCGCGACTTCATGCTGGCGGCGCATGAGGGCAAACCCGTGCGGCGGTTCGAGCGGCCGGCGGGGCTGGTGGAGGCCAGCGTGTGCGTGCCCTCGGGCCTCAAGCCGGGGTCGCATTGCGGGAAGACCACTCCGCCTGACCTCTTCGCGGCGGAGAGCCTGCCGGGGAAGGAGGATGACTGGTGGCGGCCGGTGAAGATCGACGTGCGCAACGGCCTGCTCGCGTCGGAGCGCACGCCTCCGCAGTTCATTGGCGAGCGGGTGGCTCTGGTCGTCCCGGACGACCTGCCTCAGTTCGCGAAGGAGCAGGCGCAGGAGTGGGCCAGGGTCCTGGGCGGGGGCGGGGCACCCACCGAGGTGAGCAGTACGGAGAACGTGCTGCTGGCTATCGATTTGCCCCAGGCGTGGTCCGTGGTGCGGGGGGCGGTGCAGGTGACCGGCCGGGCGGAGTCGCCGGACTTCGTGGCCTATCGGCTGGAGTTCGGCGAGGGCAGGGCACCGGAGGAGTGGATGGTCATCGCCCATTCTGACGAGCCGGTGGCGGGCGGCGTGCTGGGCCTGTGGGACACCGCTGCCCTCCCCTCGGGGACGTACACCTTGCGGCTGGCGGTGGAGGACGCCCGACGGGGGGAGCTTCTCACATTCCTAACGGTAAGGGTAGACCACAGCATTGCCCCGCCGACGTTGCCTACCCCGACGCCGGAGCCCGAGCCGGAGCCCACGCCCGAGCCGGAGCCCACGCCCGAGCCGGAGGCCACGCCCACCATAGACCTGAGAGGCATCGGGGGCGGCGGCTGAGCCTCCCCACCGGCCCGCCACGGCAGGGAATGACCGATGACCTGCGGACACCCTTGGGGGGCCCGACAGAGGAGCACCCTTGAACGACGAGCCAGCAGCACCCGAGTTGCGTCGGGGGCGACTTCCTGGCGACGTGTACCTGCGACGGCGCCGTCCCCGGACGGTAGGGCTGTTCAGGGTGCTGGGGGTGCCGGGCCTGTACAGCGCCGCCTACGGCAACGTAGGCTCCTCTATCTACTACGCCCTGGGAGTCACGGCGTTCTACGCCCTGGGGCTCACTCCGGTAGTTTTCATCATCTCGGGCTTCTTCTTCCTGTGCACGGCTCTCTCCTACGCAGAGGGCACCGCAGCCATGCCCGAGGCGGGGGGCTCCATGGCCTTCGCCCGCCGGGGCTTCAACCCCACGGTGAGCTTCGTGGCAGGGTGGGCGCAGATCCTGAACTACATCGTCACCATCGCCATCTCCGCCTTTGCGGTGCCGGCGTACCTTTCGGTGTTCGTGCCGGAGCTGGGGACCTGGCCCACCAATGCCCTGGTGGGGGCGCTGGTGGTGGGCGTGCTGGCGGGCATCAACATCATAGGGGTGCAGGAGTCCTCGCGGGTGAACGTGTTGCTGGCCCTGCTGGACCTGTCCACCCAGTCCCTCATCGTGCTTATGGGGCTATGGCTGCTGTTGAGCCCGGAGATCCTGCTGGACAACATCCACTTTGGAGAGGCTCCCACCCTGTCGCACTTCCTGCTGGGGCTCTCTATCTCCATGATCGCCTACACCGGCATCGAGACGGTCTCCAACCTGGCGGAGGAGACGCGCAACCCCGGCAAGAACGTGCCGCGTGCGGTGCTGCTGACCTTCGGTACGGTGATGATCATGTACACGCTCATCCCGATGGTGGCGCTGAGCGCGCTGCCCGTGGAGGAGCAGCCCGACGGGACCTACGTTACGCAACTGGCCGAGGAGTTCATCGAGGACCCAGTGCTGGGGATCGTCAAGCAGTTCGAGGATCTGCCGGGGCTGCTCCAGGGGACGCTGGAGGCCTGGGTGGGCCTGCTGGCAGCGACCATCCTGATCATCGCCACGAATGCGGGGATGCTGGGGCTTT
>Ga0209979_1004074_pt1 | contig 12331 bp, 10 predicted proteins | sample AnhtaG_FD_183114 | JGI IMG/M metagenome (GOLD analysis project Ga0209979, IMG submission 183114) | Deep subsurface microbial communities from Anholt, Denmark to uncover new lineages of life (NeLLi) - Anholt_01485 metaG (SPAdes) (version 2) | ecosystem: Environmental > Aquatic > Marine > Oceanic...
GCTAGGCTGGCAATTCAGTTTAGAATTGGTAAGATTAGCTTTACATCACCTCTCTATTTACCCAAAATCTCATATCTGCTAGAATCAGTATGCTTTACAAAAGAGCCTTTAGAAAAGAAAATGAAGTAACTACTTTTTTGATAAAAGTATTAAAATAGAATTTGGCTATATTCTCGTAACTTTTGGCTTGGTAAGCTCCTGTGTTAAGCGACAAGATTGGCAAGGCTTTTGAGCCAAGCCCTCATCGCCCTGCCAAAGATTCAGGTAAACATCGTCGGCAAGACCGAGAGGAACATTATGGGGATGACCGAGGGGAACATCGTGGAGCGAGCTGTGGCGCTGGTGGTAACGGCTTTTTGAGTATTCTGATTGCCGGGAGTTGTTGGCAGCTAATTGACAGCCATTTTAAGCGGAAAAGTGGGTGTAAAAGTAGGTGAAAAAGTTGACAAAAAAGTAGCTGCCAACGCCTAGCGGATTGGCAGTGTCAAAGACACGTCAACAAGGTGGACCGGAGTTGGACTACGTTCAATTTGGGTGTGTAGTCGAACTTGGGGGATTGGCACTGTCAATGACACGTCAACTGGCTGGACTGAAACTGGACTTTGGTTGGACTAGCTGGCGTTTCGGTGCTGCAATACCTTCATTGTCTTTGTCTTGTCCTTGTCTTTTGATTCTAGCAAAGCCTGAAAAAGACAAAATATCCAAGGCAACGTCTTTGTCTTGTCTTTGTCTTGTCTTTTGATTCTAAAAAGACAGGAAAAAGACAAAATGCAAGACAATGTCTTGTCTCCTCAGCTATGAAAAAGCAAGACAAAAAAGACAGTGTCTTGGCCGTCTTGTCTTTCAGCTATAAAGACAAAAAGACAAAAGCAAGACAATGTCTTTTCATCATTTAGTCTCAACCCCAACCTAAAAGACAAAAAGACAAAAGCAAGACAGCCTGTCTTGCTCTGTCTTTTCATCAACCCTTCTCCAGCTTCAAAGACAAAAGACCAAGACAAAAACCGCAGAGTCTTTTTAGGCTGTCTTTTCTATCTGTGGAGTGGCGTAAAGCCATTGATACTTGGCGTTGTCTTGCTTAGCTGTCTTGCCTATCTAGAGAGCTGGCTAAAGCCATTGATACTTGGCGTTTCGGTGCAGCGTTTCGTTAGGTTGGACTGAAGCTGGACTGAGCTGGACTGGGGCGAAACCTTAACCGAAACGGTCAGTTACCGAGTTAGAAAGGATAACGATTAGTGGTGGTAATCGTTAGAGTTAGACTTGGTCATTGGGAACCTCCTTCTCTCGATGACTGGCAGTCAGTGGGGCTGCTTGCATTGAAGCAGCCTTTCCTTTCACGTGGCTTGCTGGTGCGGGCTAGCCAAACTCCGGGTGTGCAATCCTAACCGGGTCTTCCCAAGCCTCCTCTTCAGCTTTGCCCTTATCGGTTAATCTGTAGAACACTCGCTTCTGCAAGAAATCGTAAATAGCTGGTTGTCGCTTGTCAGTGCGCTCTATTAGTCCCAAGATCGTGAACCAATGAAAGTAGCGGCTAAAGCTAGAGTAGTTCGGCCTCCGAAAGGGCTTTTCACCTATCTGAACCCGCTCTTGGTTCAGACGCTCTATCTCCTCACTCAGAGCACGGTAGATGTCGGCCGCGCAAGCTTCACAATACTTTTCAAAATACTGTTTGGTAAACAGGCCGGGGCGATATTCACTGGCGCCTCTGCCCCAAGGGATGGTTATTTTCATAGGGTTCCCGAGTTTTCTCTCCCTGGTTGGCTCTTTCTTTGCTTTCCTAATCCGTGGTCTCTGTTGTTTCATCCTCTTTAACTTCCCATAACTTTTCATATTCGCATCTCAGTTGCTCAAAATTGGAATTAACATACTCCATGGTGGTGGCTATGCTGGCGTGACCAAGTAGCACCTGGAGTTTCTTCACATCAAGACCTTTACCTACCCATGTTGTAGCCAGTAAATGACGCAGACTATGTGGATGGAGCCCCCTTATGCCTATGCGTCGACCGAGCTTCTCAACGAGTTGCCAGCCACGTTGACGGCTAAACGGAAATACCAACGGACCACGATAGGGAAACTTACGCCTCCATTGGAGATATTCATCTATCAGTCCCAAGGTATTATGGTCAACAGGTATCATTCGTTGTCGCCGTTGCTCAACCTTTTCCCGTATAGCTTTGTCTACCTTGTTTCCACAACTTGGGCAGAAGACATGCCTTTTCCCCAAGCTCTCCCCACAGTGCGGGCATTTCAGTCTTGACTTCTCCTTGAGGTGCACGATTGTCAATATTCCTCTCTGGAAGTCAATATCACTTGTCTTAAGTTCGATAGCTTCAGAAATACGGATACCGGTTCTTGCTAGAAGGGCAATGAAGGCCCTATCCCTGGGGTTGCTACAAGCGCTAATCAGGTTCTCTATCTGCCCGGGTTCAACGTATTCACCGGTGGAAGTAACCTGTGTCATCTTATAGACCTTATCCTCGCTCTTTCCTCTTGGGTCTTAATTCTTCCTTATATGTCCAGCCGTAGTTGCTCTGGGTTCCCCCTTCACAAAAGATTTCCTTTGTGACACCCTAAAAAGGCTGCCTTTTTACCTAGGCGGCTGCCACCTACCATTAATGACATCTGCCGGTGTAACCCCATACCTCTCAAGCTCTTTGTGAATGTACCCCCGGCTGCACTTCAATTCTCTGGCCGCAGCGGCAATGCTAGAGTATGCCTGTAAAGCGTCACAAACATTAATGACAGGGATATTTAGCGGTTTGCGACCCAAACTATGTCCCTGGGCCTTTGCCTGTGCCATCCCAGCAGGTGCCCGACGAGGTAGCGTTCCTTTTTCAGCATTTGAGGCTAGGCTCTCTGCGATCTCCCGGAGAATTAATGAGAGACGCCAAAGTGCCCAGTCCTTAGAGCTGTCTTGGCTAAGGGTTGGCCCTGTGAGTTGGTGGCGGGATTTCTTTGGGAAGGAGCTGCTCACTTTATGCACTCCTCGCTTTTAGCTTTGTAACTACAGCTCGCTCCAACATGAGCAAGGCCAGCGTTTTCTCGAGGTCGGTGGAACAATATACTCCGTCTAGGGGAATTAAGAGACCTAACCTCTCCCAGCGCTCTAATTTTTCTTCGTCCAAGCGTGGTAGGTTGCTTGTCGGACCGATGTGGCCATTTACATATTTTACCCATGCTGACTTATCCATAGCTCGAACCAAATAAAAAACCCAGACCAACAAGATGATCTGGGTTGACCTTAGCACATTTATTTTCTGTTACATTTCTGTCACACCGTGGCTCCTATTTTGTTAGCCGCCATTGCCGAGTTCGCTCTTTTCCTCGGGCTCGCTCACAGTCTGGGCAGTACTCTCTTTTTCTACCTCGCTTATGTTCCAGAGCGGAGGATAAGAGTCTGCCACATCCTCCTTTACACAGGGGTGGTATGAGGCCTTGCCCGATATCTTCCAGCACTTCAGCCCACATGCGGTCAAACCACGAATAATAACGGCGAACGTGAACAAATTTAGATTTTTGCTCCTGAGTAGCATAGACCCTTCGAACTTCAGAGATATAGTCAGCGTAATCAGGTGTTAAAAGCAAAGCCTCTATAAAATCTTGTTCCATAAGTGCATCCTCGCGGAGTGGCGATAGCTGCTGTACATCTTCGAAGCGTATGTTCCCACTGTGTGCCTCTACAAGAAGTTGCCTCATTTTCTGCTGCTCAGCGCAAAAAACCCTTTGGGGGTCGTCAGTACTGAATTTAAAGCGGAGGGTGAGACCGTAATTTATCATGAAATTGACTATTTCCTGCATCGAACTGCCATCAGTGTTTAGAAAGGCTGGATAAAGTCGGAAAGGGAATGGGGTTTCGTGTTTAGGAAGAGGTGGGATTCTTTGCCCATTTGGAGTTATATAAACTGACTCGACCATTGTAGCGGGGGCATCCCTAATAGCCATTGTCGGCACGAATACAGGGAAGGTAAAAAGTGACCTAGCGTACTGCTTCTCGGACCTGTTGTCAGTTGATGCTAAAGCCTCACTCTTTTCCGGTGGCCAGGGGAAATTCATTCTCTTTGCTGTCTCTGAGGAAATTTTTCCTTCGGTTTCAGAGAGCAATTCGGGCTTTCTTTCTAAGTCGAGGCTCCAAAGGGTCTTAATCAGTCTATCATCGGCTGTAAACTCTCTTTTCCCAAGGGGTGTCATCACCGGAGCCCATTCCAGCTCTCCCGAATCGTCAGCTTCAAAGATCAAAAGACTTCCTTCCTTTGCTTCAGCTCCAGCACTAGGGATGTCAACCGGCTTTCTTGAAAAAGCGTAAAAGTTTACAGCTATTTGTCCTGCCGAGCCAATGAGGTTTATGTCCTTTAGCCCTTGAATGATTAACTGCTCCTCGATGAGACTTGACCCTATGCAGGAAACTACCTGAACGATGCCTCTTTGAAAAGCAACTTCTGGCGCTCTAGCCATATAACTCTGGGCTGGTTGTGCAAGCGGTGAGCTTACGCGTTGTCTCAGGTCAGCCTCGTGTTTTAATAAGGCTATCGCAATTTCAAAATCGCCAGCCCGGTAGTATTCTGGATAGTGAACAAAAAACCCGATTTCGTGCCAGCGGTGCAGGTCTTCGACCATTATGTGGCGCAACCCACTCTCGGGGGCGATGCTTCGGTTTACGAAATTTACAAACTCTTCCGCCTTCATATCGACCTTGCCGTCTCTATTTTACTACCTTTAATGAGCAGACCTAAAGTCATAGTTCACTCGGTTGTTATTTGGGATTGCGCGTCAGCTAGGGTTCGCCGAATGGCCTCATGGGAGACACCATACTCTTTAGCAAGTTGGCGCAGGCTCTCTGTCCTATGCCGCTCAGCAAGTTCTGACCAAACAGATGGTTGTAACTTCCGGTTTGGTCTCGGCGGGATAGTTAAGTATAATGGAGCTAGTACTGGGAAGATGTCAACAAAAAAGTAGCAGGTACGACCCCGGGGGGATTCGAACCCCCGATCTCCACCGTGACAGGGTGGCATGTTTGTCCACTACACCACGGGGCCGCTCTAGTTCAATACTAAAGTCTATCAGGGGCAATACGTTGTGTCAACCTGGTAGTATTTGGATTGCCGGTCACTACTAGATTATGATGGGCTTATCACATAGGCGGGTAACACTTGTGTTGTCTATATTCCTTGGCTATGGTATAATGCACTATAAATTTTTAGAGGAAATAAATGGTATCCAAGAAAATAGTATCTAAGAAAATAGTATCTCAGAAAATAGTATCTCAGAAAATAGAAGATGAGCAGTTGCGTGATTACGAATTGGTATTAATTATTAGCCCAGAGGTTCAAGAGGAGAAATTTGATACGGTAGTAGATAATGTAGGTCAGTTTATTAAAGGGAAGGGAGGTATTATTTCCGATGTAGAACAGTGGGGTAAAAGGAGGCTAGCCTATCCCATAAAGCATCTTAAAGAGGGTAGTTATGTGTTGTCTCGCTTTAAATTAAAGCCCACATTGAGTAAAGAACTTGAGGCGAATCTGCAGATTTCAGAGGAGATTCTGCGGCATCTGTTGATAAAATTGAATGGTTAATCGGGAGGAATACCTATTCTCCCTACGGTGTTTGGGAGGGCAAAAGGAGTCTTAGGACAATGGCAAGCTTAAATAAGGTAATGATTATCGGTAATCTTGGCAGTGAACCTGAAATGCGCTTTACCCCTAATGGCAATCCGGTAACCTCGTTTCGTGTTGCCACTAATCGGGTGTATTCTACCCCCGAAGGTGAGCGTAGAGAGGAAACAGAGTGGTTTACGGTGGTTGCTTGGGGTAAGCTAGCTGAACAATGCAACCAATTTCTAACTAAGGGTCGGCTGGTTTACGCTGAGGGTAGACTACGTACGCGCACCTGGGAGAGCCAAGATGGGCAAAAGCACTTTCGCCCCGAAATAATAGCCAATAGGGTAACTTTTCTTGATAGGCAGGCAGCAGCCCCTCTCCCTGAGGAGAAGGTTGAGGAAGGTGGAGTTGGTGAGTTAGAGCCGGAGGATGTTCCCTTTTAGATAGAGATTAGAATTTGGCAAGTTCAACAGGAAGCAGGAAGCTTATAACCAGTGCGTAAACAAAAACCAAGCAAACCAAAGGAAAGATGGAGCAGGACTAGATATGTTGCCAAGCGTAAGTCTTGCTCCTTTTGTGCTGATAAGGTTGCGTCGATAGATTATAAAGATCCAGTGAAATTACGTAGCTTCATATCAGACAGGGGAAAGATAGAGACGCGTCGTAGCACTGGCACCTGCGCTAAGCATCAGCGTGCCTTGGCGGTGGCTATAAAGAGAGCGCGGCACTTAGCCCTACTACCATATGTGCCCGCCCATATCCATAAGATGGCGAGTGTCGATAGGGGCGATTAGTTTGAGGAGTTAGCGTGCCGAAAAGGACTTATCAACCAAAGAAGATTCCAAGGAAGCGTGAGCATGGCTTTCTGGCGAGAATGAGCACCCGGGGTGGACGAGCTGTCTTAAGAGCAAGGCGGCTCAAAGGTCGTAAGAAATTGACTGTAGTATGACACAAGAAACAGCTTCTTTACCGAGGTTATTTATTAACCTCAAACCGTTGGTTTACTGCCACGGACTCACCCCTTTAACCCTCCTTACCTTAAGGGTGAGGAAAACAATTCCTTTAGAAGAGCGTTGCCTTCTAAGACGCTGCTGAATATTATCCAGAGGAGAGGGGAAAAGTTTTTGAACAGGCTCGGCACTTTCCACCTTCCCTTGATATACAACTTTTTTATTAGTAAACTGGGTTGGGAGAGCGATGCGGGGAGAGGAATACCTTACTAAGCCGGGACAGTATGCATTAGTTTATAGTAAAGGCAGTTCGTGGGCGAGTAGTTTAGTGGTGATGAAGGCTTTACCTAACGGGCTTGTCTTATCTCGGTGTGGTTTCTCAGTTAGCAAACGAATAGGTAAGGCAGTGACAAGAAATAGGGTAAAGCGTTTGCTTCGTGAAATCTTACGGTTAGCGCCAATTAAGCCGGGATGGGATATTATATTTATTGCTCGTCCTGCGGCGGCTACCACTGATTATGTTAATCTTGAGAAATCGGTTGAGCGTTTGTTATCTCGAGCTCAATTATTGACGAGGGAGTATGAAGAGGCTTGCCTTAAAACTAATTAGACTTTATCAGTCAACTCTATCGCAGGTTGCGCCACCGTCCTGCCGCTTTATCCCAACTTGCTCTCAATACACCTATGAAGCCATCTCAAGATTGGGCTTCCTTAAAGGGGGGTGGCTGGGAGTAAAGCGACTAGCCCGTTGTCATCCTTTCCACTCGGGTGGTTATGACCCTGTGCCGTGACTAAAAGGAGAGGGGGAAGAAATACTTTTGAAAGGGCAGAGCCTGTTCAATCTACCGGGAAACAACCTTCTGTGAGGTAATAAGTAAGTGTGGTTTAGGCATAATAGAGTATTGTTAGGCAAGACGTTATTCCTGCTGGTTATCCTTCTCATGGTTGGACTAGCCGGCTTAGGCTGTGTTAGAGGCATGCAGTCTGTTGGTTGGTCAGGGGGAGCGGTATCCGGTGGCACTCTATTTGTGGGTTCCAAAGAAGGCAGGCTGGTAGCGGTTAATATAGCCGATGAGAGCCGTCAATGGTCAGAACCTCTGAAAGCTTCGACGCCAGCTGGTGGATTTGGCTGTGCGCCAGCGGCTGGGGGAGGCGGCTGCGCCACAGCACCAGCTGGGGTGGCTATATATGGAACTCCAGCAGTATCAGGGGATTTAGCTTATATCGGCGGCTATAATGGCAAAATTTATGCTTTTAGTTCCAGTTCGCTGGCAACGAGGTGGGTATATCCCCGCGAAGGCAATCTTGAGCCCATCGTTGGTGGACTGGTGGTAGCTCAGGGTAAGGTCTATTTTGGCTGCTCTGACGGCAAGGTCCATGCCCTGGATGCGGCTACCGGTGATAAACAATGGGAGTTTGAAACCGGGGATAAGATTTGGTCAACGCCAGCTATTGATGGCGACACACTGTTTATTGGCTCCCTTGATAATAAACTCTATGCCCTAAGTGCTACTGATGGTAGTCAAAGGTGGGAGTTCAAAACTGGGGGAGCAATTGTTTCCACTGCCTTAGTCCAGGATAACACGGTTTATATAGGTTCTTTTGATAGGTACCTGTATGCCGTAAATGCTATTGATGGCAGTCTGAGATGGAAATTTATGGGTGAGAATTGGTTCTGGACAAAGCCAATAGCCTATGATAATACTGTTTATGCTGGCTGTCTTGACGGCAAGGTTTATGCTCTACAGGCTAGTAGCGGCGGTAAGGTAGCTGAGTTTAACCTGGAAAGTCCTGTTTCCTCTTTGCCGGTTATGGTTGATAGCTCTATTATCTTTGCTTCGCAAAAGGGCGTGATATATACCATAGATACCGGCAGCAGCGAGCTTAAACGGCTAGCGGATATTGAAGAAGAGGTATACGGCCCACTTTGTGCCAGCGAAGGGGTTATTTATATTCATACTCAGGACCTGACTCTTCGTCGCGTGAACGCCAATACCGGTACTATATTAACGTCCATCTCATTAAAGAGTAAGGAGTGAGGTAGACTTCATTGAATGTATGGGAATTAATTATTCAGCAGCCGGTGATAAACATCCTCATTGTGATGTCTCATTATCTGGCTAGTAGTTTTGGGCTGGCTATTATTGCGCTGACCATCATTGTTAATGTTTTGATTTATCCACTTACTATGAAGCAGATTAACGCTATGAAAGGCATGCAGACTCTTCAGCCCAAGATGGCCGAGCTTCAGAAAAAGTACGCTAAGGATAGGCAAAAACTGGCTCAGGAGCAGATGAGGCTATATAAGGAGTCTGGCATGAATCCTGCTGGCTGCCTGGTGCCGATGTTAGTCCAGATGCCCATCTGGATAGCCCTCTTCCAGTCAATTATGCTGTCTCTGGCGGTAGCTCCTGAAGGTTTACTAAACTTGTCTAAGTATCTTTATGCCTGGCCGGTAGTATATTCTATTTTGCCCTTGGGCAAGGATTTCCTGTGGTTGAATTTGGCCGAGCCTGATATGCCCCTAGCCATCCTGGTTGGGGCCACAATGTGGTTGCAGCAGAAGATGTCGATGTCCGCATCTGCTGACCCCAAACAGCAGATGCAGAGCCGGATGATGCTGTGGATGATGCCACTGATGTTTGCCTTCCTTTGTTTGTCATTTCCCAGCGGACTGGCCCTCTTTTGGGTGACTTCAAGTGTTATCAGAATCGTTATGCAGTATTTTGCTACCGGGTGGGGGGGCTTGGTTCCATCAACGGCTGGGAAGCAAGTTGTTAGTGATAGAAGGTATAGGCACCGTATTACTCTGCAAGAGACACCTTTGAAGGATGCCGATACTGGCGCTGATATTGTTGAACCGCGTTCTACTCAGGGGGAGGGATTAGGCTATCAAAAGCCTGGAGGGAAGTGGCAAGACCGATTTAGAGCAATTAGACGTCAGCCGAGAGGAACTGGGGGGCACCAGCGTAAAAGAAGGTAGAGCTGGCATCCTGGGTCTGGGTACCGAGGAGGCCAGGATTAGAGTGAGGTCATTAGTGAACATGCCTGAGAAAGAGAGTGATATAGCTGGGGTGGCCAAGCGTGTCCTAGAGTCACTACTTACTATGATAGGGGTAGCTGCGTATATTGTGCCTCAGACTAAACCTTTGGTCGAGGCAGAAGAGGGGGTTACTGCTCCTATTACCCTTGAGATAAAAGGGGATGACCTGGGTATTCTGATTGGGCGGCGTGGGCAGACCCTCTCCTGCCTGCAATATATTGTTAGGCTTATTGTAGGTCATCAGACGAAGGCTTGGGTGCCTATAATTGTTGACGTGGAAGGGTATAAACAACGCCGTTATGAAGCACTGCAAGCTTTGGCTTGGCATATGGCAGAGCAGGTAAAGGCTAAGGGAACCCCATTCGCACTAGAACCTATGCCAGCATATGAGAGGCGTATTGTGCATCTTGTGTTGGCTGAGCACCCTGATGTTACCACTCAGAGCATTGGTGAGGGTGAGGCTCGTAAGGTAGTTATTCTGCCCAAGGAGCAGTAGCCAACTAGCTGCGGCTAGCTTCACAATTAGGCCTAGGTTAAGAGAGCGTTTGTCAACTTAGTACCGTTAGTATGGCAAATCTCATTCCTTAAGGACGTAATATAGAAAGGGTCTTTGGTTATGTTCCTTCCGGTGGGTAGCAAGGTGAATTTCCCCCAGGTTGAGGAGAACATACTTAGCTGGTGGAGAAATAATAATGTCTTTGAGCGAAGTGTAGATGCTCGTCGAGGTGCTCCTCGCTTTGTTTTATATGAGGGGCCACCTACAGCTAATGGTAGCCCGGGTATACATCATGTGCTGTCTCGAGTATTTAAGGATATTATCCCTCGCTATAAGGCAATGAAGGGCTATTATACTCCGCGTATTGCCGGTTGGGATACGCACGGATTGCCGGTAGAGTTGGAGGTGGAGAGGGAACTGGGTCTTTCCAGCAAGAAGGATATTGAGGACTTCGGTATTGACAAGTTTAATGCCCGCTGTCGGCAAAGTGTTTTTAGCTACCTTAAGGAATGGGAGGCACTGACCGAGCGCATCGCCTACTGGTGTGACCTGAAACACCCCTATATCACCATGGACAATAAATATATTGAGACCTGCTGGTGGGCGATAAAACAGATGTGGGATAGGGGGCTGATATATCAGGGTTATAAGGTAACACCCCATTGTCCCCGTTGTGGTACCTCTCTCAGCTCTCATGAGGTAGCTCTGGGCTATCAGGATAATGTTGAAGACCCTTCAGTTTATGTAAAGTTCAAGATCGACATGTCATCACTTCACGGCTCTGAACTTCGTGACCGGCTTTCCAGTCTTTTTAAATCTACAGGTAAGCCTGCCTATTTTCTGGCATGGACAACTACTCCGTGGACGCTGCCAGCGAATACGGCGCTGGCGGTTGATGCTGAGGCTGAGTATGCGGTGGTGGAAGTAGATGATGAGTATCTAATAATGGCTTCAACCTTGTTGGCAACGGTGGGGCTTGATGACTATAAGGTAGTGGAGCGGTTGGCCGGGGAAGAGCTGGTTGGCCTGGGATATGAGCCGCTTCTGAACCCCCACGAGTTCGGGGTAGAGCGCCAGCGGTTTGTGACCGTTCACGACGAAGCTACGGGAACCGAATATGTTGAGCTGCAGGGGCAGAAGCCGGACGAGAAACTGACTTACCACATCATCGCCGTGGACTTTGTGTCCTTGGAAGATGGTACCGGGATTATCCATGAGGCACCGGCTTACGGTGAAGTTGACTTTGAGGCAGGCAGGAAGCTAGGGGTGGACTTTGTCCATATGGTAGATTTGCAGGGTAATATCACCGGTAGCTATCCCTTTTCTGGTAAGTTTGTTAAAGAAGCTGACCCGCTCATTCTAGATGACCTGAAGTCCAAGGGACTGCTCTTCCGCAGTGAGAAGATTCGACATACCTATCCCTTCTGCTGGCGGTGTGAGACGCCTCTCCTCTACTATGCCAAGCAGACCTGGTATATCAGGACAACGGCAGTAAAAGAAAGCCTTATTGCTGGCAATGACCAGGTAAACTGGTATCCGGAGCATATCAAGTATGGTCGCTTTGGCGACTGGCTGGAGAATAATGTGGACTGGGCATTCTCCCGAGAGCGGTATTGGGGAACACCACTAAATGTATGGCGTTGTGAATCTTGTGGCAGTTGTGATTGCGTCAGCAGCGTGGAAGATTTGAAAAGCAAGGCCGAGTTTACTGGATTAAAAGAGCCTCTGGATTTGCATCGTCCCTTTGTTGATGAGCTGACCTATGACTGCCCTCAGTGCGGAGGAATGATGAGACGGGTGCCAGAGGTGATTGACTGTTGGTTTGATTCTGGAGCCATGCCAGTAGCTCAGTGGCACTATCCGTTTGAGAATGACACCTTGCTTGAGGACGGGCGTTTTCCCGCTGATTATATTTCTGAAGCGGTTGACCAGACTCGTGGCTGGTTTTACAGTTTGCACGCCATATCTACCTTGCTCTTTGACCGTCCCTGTTTCCGGAATGTTATCTGCCTGGGGCACATCCTTGATGCTAAAGGGGAGAAAATGAGCAAGGCTAAGGGGAATGTGGTTGAGCCGGGGGCAATAATTGATAAATACGGCACTGATGCTTTGCGCTGGTATTGTTTTACCACTTCACCGCCGGGTAATGTACGCCGTTTCTCTGGGGATATGGTAGCTGAGATAACACGACGCTTTTTATTGACGCTATGGAATGTCTATTCCTTTTTTGTCACCTATGCCAATATAG
>Ga0209979_1004075_pt1 | contig 12329 bp, 12 predicted proteins | sample AnhtaG_FD_183114 | JGI IMG/M metagenome (GOLD analysis project Ga0209979, IMG submission 183114) | Deep subsurface microbial communities from Anholt, Denmark to uncover new lineages of life (NeLLi) - Anholt_01485 metaG (SPAdes) (version 2) | ecosystem: Environmental > Aquatic > Marine > Oceanic...
CAATATCTGCGATCTCCTTTATCGGCTCTATAGTTCCCACTTCGTTGTTAGCATGCATAATAGATATCAAAATTGTTTTATCTGTTATTGCTTTACAAAGTTCGTCTAGATTCACAACACCATGTTTGTCAACACCAATGTAAGTCACTTCAAAACCCTGTTTCTCAAGCCATTTGCAGGCGTTCAATACTGCATGATGTTCTATGGAAGAGGTTATTATGTGGTTGCCTTTTTTCCTGTTGGCAAAGGCAGTCCCTTTTATGGCAAAATTATCCGACTCTGTGCCACATCCGGTAAAGACAATTTCATATGGTTTAGCTTTCAACAACTTTGCTACTTTATCTCTTGCTTCTTCCTTTGCCGTCTCTGATTCATTTGCCAATTTGTATATACTGGAAGGATTGCCATATTTTTTACAGAAATAGGGAAGCATTGCCTCAACCACTCTCTCATCAGTTGGTGTAGTTGCATTGTTATCAAGATATATAAAATTCTCCATTTCTTCCTCCAATAGAATGATCGAAAATATGTATCCTATTTCATCTGCGTTACTCCCACAGTCATCTGTTTGCAGAGGGCTTTTGCTTTTTCAACAGAATCTTTTGGAGTTCCTTTTTTCTTACTTATGTTGATCGATACAACTTTCAAAATAACCTCACCTTTACAATTTCATTCTTATTGAGAACTTCTGTATTCTCATCTATCTCTAGGAAACCATCGCTTTCTGATAATGTTGTTATTGATGAAGAACCTTTCATTACAGGAACAGCATATTCACCGTCTACTTTTACAGCTAAGAATTCATATCTCCCGATTGTTGATGCAATCTTCCTGCTAAGTTTCTTATTTACAAATATATCTTTTTTATCCATTCCTATCATCCTATGAAGCAACGGAACAACCAAGATGTAGAAACTTGAGAGTGCAGATGTAGGATATCCCGGCAGTCCTAGAACCAGTTTCCCTTTTACTTTGCCAATAAGAACTGGTTTCCCTGGCTTAACTGCTATACCATGCACAAGGACCTCTCCAAGCTCAGCAACTGCCTGGACCATGAAATCCTCTCCGCCAAGAGAGGAGCCACCTGAAAACAGCACAAAATCCGCCTTTTGAGTTCCTTCAATAACAGCTTTTTTTATTTTTTTCAGGTCATCCTCTACTAATCCTAAATCTATGAGGTCGCAGTTCTGCTCAACAATAGCATTTGTTATTGTTGCTGAATTAATATCATAGACTTTTCCTCCGACAAGCTCAGAACCAGGCTGTACAATCTCACTACCTGTTGAAAAATATGCTACAACTGGTTTTTTGTAGACAGGAACTTTTGTTATTCCAATGGCGCTTAGCACACCTATTAATCTTGGATTAAGCTTTATCCCTTTGTTTAAGACTACTGAGCCTTTTTTTACATCACTTCCCAGCTTAATGGTGTTATCTCCTGGAGGGCATCCTTTGTAAACTGTTAGTTTTTTGCTTCCTTTGCTTGTTGTCTTTTCTGTGTACTCAACCATCACAACAGCATCAGCTCCTTTTGGCAATGGAGCACCTGTTGTAATTTCTATGCATTTTCCCTTGCTAAGCTGTTTTTTTGAGATTACTCCTGCGGTTATTGAATCAATAATCTCCAATTGTTTAGGATTTGTCTGTGATGCAGTAAAAGTATCTTCAGCAATAACTGCAAAGCCATCCATTGCACTCTTGACAAAATGAGGAACACTTATTGGGGATGTAATATCTTCAGCCAAGGTCCGGTGCAAAGCACCTGATAAAGGAATTTTCTCTGCAGATTTTTTCTTTACCAGAGAGTTCAAAATATTCAAAGCTTCTGAAAGGCTTGCCAGTTTCCCAAATCCTTGTTTTGTCATGGTTTAGCCACCATCTTTATTCCAACTAACAGCATGATTACTGACAACACGATTAGTAATGTCTTGTCTGAAACCAAGAACACCAAGCTGGCTCCAGCAATTGCACCTACTACTGAGAATATTCCCATTAACACAGCTATTTTCATGGATTTCTTATTAACATTGCCAATGTGCTTGTGCTTTACAAATCCGATAAATACTGTTGGAATTGAGATCAACAAGTTAGCAGCACCTGCCAGCTTTATTGGTATTCCGAATATCAGCAGCAAAGCAGGAATCCTGAATTCTCCTCCTGCCACTCCTAGGAAACCAGAGAAAATGCCTATTACAAATCCGACTATTAATGACAATATTATCGTTGCAAAAGTAACATTGAATGCACTGGTCATTGCTCCATTTTGCGACAAAAAAAATACTTTGAAAGACGCAACCACTAACAATAAACCTAAGATCCTAATCAATGATTGATTATTGAATTTTTTTGTCCAAACAGCACCTAAGTACGAGCCAATAATCGAAGTGATTATGAAAACAACTGAAACAATCAAGAGATCATAATTTATCACTTGTTCGATTCTTCTGATAAAAGAAGCCGAGACAGTAAAAAGACCGATCAGCAAGTTGGTTGCAATTGCAAATTTGGCGCCAAGCCTTAAAAGGTATATTAAGATTGGTGCTCTGTACTCTCCTCCACCTATACCAATTAAGCCAGATAAGAATCCAATTATTAGACCTGAAAGTGAAGATACCCAATTATCTCTTGTGTTTTCCCTCATTATTCCACCTTATTCTTTTATATGCTTGATAATATGCCCTACCTCAGGAATAATCAACTTTTTCAAGGCAAGCTTGCATGCCTTTGGACTCCCTGGAATGCAAAATATCACCTTGCCATTAACAATGCCAGCAGTTGCCCTTGAAAGCATTGCGGGTGTTCCTACATCATCAAAGCCCAGGGTCATGAACAAAATACTAAAACCCTGAATCTCTTTTTCAAAAGAGGGTTTTAGTGCTTCGATTGTAACATCCTTTTTTCCTAGCCCAGTGCCCCCCGATGTGACGATTACATCAACATCTTGCTCAATGATCTGTTTTATTGTGTCTTGGATTATTGTTTTGTCATCCTTAACAAGGGTTCTGAAAACAGCTTTATGTCCTTCTTTCTCTATTAGTTCAACCATCAAATCTCCTGCATCATCCTCTTTTATTGTTCTTGAAGAAGAAACAGACACAATTGCAAAATTAGCCTTGATATCATCTTTTTTATGCTCCTTATAGGTTTCTTTCATCTTTTTCATTTTCTCCCACCTTTGATTTTCTCTATGATTCTGATATCAGCAATCTTTGTATCTGGATACTGTCCATTCTTATCTTTTTCCAGATACTTCACCATATCCCAGATTGTGTTTAAGGCCATTGTCACTCCAACAAGCGCTTCCATCTCAAGACCTGTTTTAGCCACAGTTTTCACTGTGCACCTCACTTCAATATCATTTTTGAATATGAACTTAAATTCAACAAAATTAATTGGAATCTGGTGGCAGTGTGGGATTAGGTATTGTGTCTGTTTTACTGCGTTCATGCCAGTTATTCTTGCTACCTCAAGAACATCACCCTTTTTTATTCCCTTGTTCTTTATTTTCTCAATAGTCTCTTTTTTCAAGACTATTTTCCCAGAAGCTGTTGCTTCTCTTTTCACAATCTTCTTTTCAGTTATATCAATCATGCTGAACACCCCTACACTAAACACTCTTTGATCTCAATAGCTTTTTGTCTTGAAATCATTATTTTTTATTATCTTAACAATATCAACTATATCATTTCTTAAAAATGGTTCGCCACCTGTAATTTTTATTTTCCTTATCCCAATCTCGTTTGCAACTTTAGCGATTCTCTTAATCTCTTCTAGGCTGAGCTCTTTTTCAGAATCAAGCTGCCCCTCTTTGTGACAATAGGGGCATTTTAGATTGCATTTCTGGGTTATTGAGATTCTAAGACTATCGATCATTTTATCTTCTCAAATCTTTTTATCATTTCTTTTCCAACAGGGGTCAGTGAAACAGAACCGCCACCATCTCTTCCTCCTTTGCGGCTTGAGATAATCTTTATCTTCAAACGAGATTCCATCCTTTTGATGTAGTTGTAAGCTGTCTTCTCGCAAATCCCGACAAAATGGGAGCTTTTTTTTAATATATCCTCAATACCTTTTCTTCTTACAATTTTGCACAGCTTACAATGATCCTTTTCTTTTGCTAAAAGCTTATAGGAAGTTGGTGGTATTCTTGTCACGAAATTCTTAAGACCCCTTGTCATTTGCCTTTGCTTTTATTTATAAGAAATTCCTTTTATGCTGCGCTGGCCGAGGGCGCATTTTCGCTCCGATTCTTCCATCCAACCATCGTGAGGAAGTATAAATCATGACAAAAAAAGAAAGAAAGAGCAAGACTCTCCTCATCCTCCCATAATTGAGGAGGAGACTCCATTTGTCCCCAGAAAAGGATGGGCAGAGATGATCCGCAAAGTTTATGAAGTCGATCCTTTGCCCTCATTGTGGTGGCCAGATGTCAATAATCGCATTTATCGAGGATCATAAAGTCATAGACAAGATCATCGCACACCTTAAGCTCTTTTTTCATGCCGAGCGCCCTCCTCCACCCCGGGTCTTCCAGCAGGAACTTCTGATGGCAGCCGAGGAGAAGAGAGAGTATTTCTGAAAACTGATATTGCCTGATCCATAATTGAAGGGGGAATCTATAACAAGATTTCTCTATGATATAGGTAATAATGGATGTTAGAGGGCGGAAATAGCTCAAAAACGAGAATAGACAGTGGCAATCGCAAAAACCAAATTCTTATAAATCCAAATTCTTATAAATTGTTCTTATCGCTAAAAGGAGTTCAGAAAAAGAGTGAGACCTTTACAGCAGAATGACCATTTTTACCGCAATCTCAGATAATGTACCTTGTTTAAATGGTCACTTCTTCTGACATACCCACGGTCATATTAGTACTGTTAACTGCCCTGACTCTATAAGTGTAAGAGACATCTTCGCTAGGCAATGGGTCATTGTATGTATTTGAATTTCCTGTGAGTTCTGACTCATTGATTTCTGCAATAGTACTATAATTACCACCTTCTTCTTTGCGCTCTATAATGTACTTAGAGACTGTTATACAACCTACGTGGGCTACACTGAAAGTTACTATTCCATACTCACGCCTAATTATCCAGGCCTTATCTTTGATGCGGGAGACATTAAGATTGATTAATGTATTGCTAACTAGGACATTAACTTGATCCTGTGCTGCAAGCCCTGAATCCCTAGCATCATATGCTTCTGCGACTATCTCGTGACTGCCGTTGGCATAAAGGGTTGTATCCCAGATGCATAAAAAGGGAGAAGTTACTGACTCGCAGAGGAGTATATTGTCAATATAAAAGTCAACATACTCTGTATTGGCGGTTGCTTCAATAGATATCGTCCCACAAATACTGTCACCTGCATCAGGTGATGTAATGATTACAGATGGTGAAAATAATTCAAAGGCACCAATATCAGAACGTGCACCTCCTACTCCGTCTCCATCTTTGGGTCTTATTACTCCTCTCTGGTCAGTTTCTTCAAAATCAGATGGATGGCCTGCATCAACGGCAGGGCTTGCAGGAAGCAGCCTGTGGGTCATTGTGGGACCACCGTTGTCTGCAAGAGCTCCAAGTAGAGGATTAGAACCATAAATATTCCCAGTCTCGTTTCCTGTTATTGTGCATCCTGCTGTTGTTCTGATTAAATTATATCCCTGTGAGGTTATTGTTCCATGGCAATCATCAGGAGTTGTAACTTCAGACCAAGGGTAGCCTACAGAATTATCTGCAATAATCGTATTCCTTATCCTGACAGCAGGAGGATAAGGATATCCCCATGGGTCATTATAAATTCCTCCCCCACACTCATGACCAAAATTTTGGTAAATAGTACAGTTCAGAATGGTCGCATCACTGCCAGAGTTACTAATGCCCCCTCCAGCACCAAGATAGTCACCAGGCTTTGTTCGATTACCGCTTAAGGTAGAATTCTTAAGGAATAGATGCCCAGCATTGTGAATACCACCTCCACCTCCTCCTGGCATATCGCTAGAATCTCCAGTAGTATTTCCTGCGATAAGACTCTTTGAAATTTCAGCAGAGCCAGAACTATTATTACAGATGCCTCCCCCATATCCACCACCTCCTTCAAATCCGCCGTCACCGCAAATGTTATCCTTTACTGTGCAGTCAATAATAGCTAATATGCCGGCATTATAGATGCCGCCTCCACTGCCGCCATTGCCATCTTCTGCACCAACACCGTATTTTCCTGTTAAGTTCTGATAGATTGTACAATTGTCTAGAGTCATAGTTGAGCCTGGGCAGTTAAATATACCGCCTCCATGTCCTCCGCTGCCGCCGTAGTAACCGTCGCCTCCACGTCCGGTCCTGTTATTGCTGATATCAGAGTTTTTTATAGAAACAGTTCCCTGTTTGTTATAGATACCTCCCCCATATCCACCGCTTGGGCCATTACCTGTAAAAGTCTCTCCTCCTTTGCCTGTTTCGTTATTTACAATTTTGCAGTTTTCGATGTTTAATGTTGCGAAGCGATTTAATATTCCCCCACCACTGCCGCCTACAGTAAGGGAGGGAGGAGAACCTCCATCTGGAGTTTTCCCATTCCGGATAGTAAGATCGAAGAGCGACACATCCATATTCCCCTCAATATGGAACACACGATCTATATGATTGCCATCAATAACGGTTAAATCCCATCCTGCCCCCTGGATCATTATACTTGATTTAATATCCAGGTCTCCGCTCAAACATTCGTCTTCTTGTGTCCCTTCGATGGTCAGAGTAAAGATACCTTCGGGTAATACAATGGTGTCCATACCCGCCAGGGCATTAGCCTCCATGATTGCAGCCCGAAGGGAACAATATCCACTGGCATCAACAGCAACACCGTCTCCTGGATTCACATCAACCGTATCATCCGTTGTGTTAACCGTGAATATGGCTGCTTGTGCAACATTACCTCTAATTAATATAAATCCCAATAAAATAAGTAACATTACTTTCTTTTTCATTTCTTTCACCCCAATATTTTTTAAAGCAATATTATTCTTATCCTAAAATCTTGCCTCCACACCGATGCCAGCCTTAAAGCCCCCCAGCTTGATCTCTACATCTTCAATCTTATCTGAGGCACTTAAGTATCCAGCAGAAATCTTTACAAAAAAACCCGACCAGACTCTATATAGAATCCCAGCCTCAATCCCAAATCCTATTGAGTTACCCGTCACTTTCTCACCCATAGCTTCTTCCTTATAACTCGCATTTAACAATCCCAGTTCTGCCTTATACCCAAACTTTTCAGAAATCTTTCTATCATATCCGATGCCGAATGATAAAAAATGCTGGGTAGATTTGGCTTCCTGTTTAAGCTCTGTAGTCATTCCTTTTTTTGAGAAAAATCCGTATCCCGTCCAGATATAAAAACCTTTATACAATTTATATCCTGCCTTTAATTCAGGATAGAACACATCACTCCCATAAATATCCTTATAACCAGAATCTGAAGGATTAAGATAATTTCCGACAACCGAAACCATAAATTTTTCCTCTGAAAAACCACAGACACACAAAACCAAAATCATTAATGATACAAACATAATTTTTCTCATTTTTTCACCTTTCTGAGAATTTCCTTCTCTCTCAGTCATCTTTCTTATGAGGAGTGAGGCGAAGCACTCAATCGCGCTCTGCGTCCTGTCATTTAACTCTTAAAATTCATATCCTATCCCAACCCCTGCTTCTATTTCTCCAATATTTATTTTTCACTATAAGAATTTGGCTTTTGGAGTCGCATCGAATCTCGTCCGATTTTCCATAATTTCCACCCACTGACATTCTCAAATAAGAGTATCACGCCCAAAACGACAAAGTCAAAGGCTAGAAAAGAGCAACAAACAACCAAAAGCTGCAAACCATCCAGTTTAAGATAGACTCGGTCCCCGAATCATCAAAAAGCAGCCACAGAGCCTCTCAGAAATATTCCCCCCTCTCCTCGGCTGCCATCAGGAGTTCCTGAATAACCTCGTCATGGAAGCGAGAGACATGGTGGAAGGTGCCATCCGGGGATGTGCCGTCCTCGCAGTCTTTATATTTATCTATAACTGGACTCAAAATCCAGTTCTCGAAAATCATTAACAAAACTAACAACAATACTAGACGCTATTTTTCTCGATATCACAGATTATTTTGGAGGGTCGTATGGTGACTGGGGAATGGTTAAAGCAGTTTTTGATTGAGGCAATCTTTCTGACTGGAACCGGAGGTGCTATGGGTGTGATTGTTGGATTCGCTATTGCCTTTCTTGTCAAAGTCGCGACTCCCCTGCCCACTTCTGTAACACCTTGGTCTGTAATCCTGGGACTGTTAGTCTCGGTCTCTGTGATATTATTCTCTATTTCCCTTTGTCTATGTTAAGATTAAAAATGGAGCTAACGGACAAAACAGACAAACAGACTAACAGAGCAACGAATTCATTTGACTATTTTATCAATAAGTATTATTTTAATAGCAAACAATTTTTGGGGAATAAAACAGAATGATATGCCCAAAATGCGATTTTGATAATACTTCTGACAGCAGTTTTTGCAGCAAGTGTGGGACACAATTACCTGCCACAAAGCCTTCCCGCGAATCTGATTCTCGAACCGAGACTTTCCCGATCCCTATAAAAGAAATAACACGAGGAAGCTCTATTGCAGGAAGGTATGAAGTCATTGAGGAGCTGGGCAGCGGGGGCATGGGCCGAGTCTACAAAGTATATGATAAGAAGGTCAAAGAGATAATCGCGCTTAAACTCATAAAACCTGAGATTGCCATAAAAGAGAAGACGACCGAACGCTTCAGTAATGAATTGAGACTTGCCCGAAAGATATCCCACAGGAATGTGTGCCGGATGTTCGATCTCAGTGAAGAAGAAGGCATCTCGTACATAACTATGGAATATGTGTCCGGTGAAGATTTAAAGAGCATGATTCGGATGATGGGGCAATTGAGTGCTGGTCAGGCTGTTTTTCTCGGCAAGCAGATTTGCGAGGGGCTGACCGAAGCACACAGACTGGGAGTTGTGCACCGGGATTTAAAGCCCAAGAACATCATGTTGGATAAAGAAGGGAATGCTAAGATAATGGATTTCGGGATCGCATGCTCTCTTGATGTGGGAGGGATAACAGAGTCGGAAGTGATGATTGGTACTGCCGAGTACATGTCACCCGAGCAGGTTGAAGGGAAGGAGGTCGATCATCGTTCAGACATCTATTCCTTCGGAATAACCCTGTATGAGATGGTTACCGGAAAGGTCCCGTTTGAAGGGGATAGGGCATTAGCCGTCGCCTTAAAACAAAAGACAGAGATTCCTCGAGACCCGATGGAGCTGAATACCCAGATCCCTGAAGCTCTCAGCCTTTTGATACTGAAATGTATGGAGAAGGATAAAGAGAAGAGGTATCAAGATGCCGATGAAGTTCTTTTGGAATTGAGCAAAATAGAGGAAGCAATTCCCTCAAAAGAGAGGACCCTTCCTCGGAGAAAGCCCACAACATCAAAGGAGATAACAGTAAAGCTCAGCGTAAGGAAAATCTTTATTCCCGTTTTTTCTGTTATAGCTCTTGTGGTTTTAGCAATTCTTATCTGGAATCCGTTTGGCAGAGAGGAAATAGCTTTTCTTCCCCAGGGAAAACATCAGCTGGCAATCTTGTATTTTGGAAACAATACCGGAGATGAAAGTTTAGATCATTGGAGAAGGGCTATTTCTGACTTATTGATTACAGACTTCACACAGTCAAAATATTTTTCAGTCTTGAGCCCGGATAGTCTCTTCTATATCCTCGATAAACTGGATCTCCTGGAAGCAAAAAGCTATTCTTCAGAGGATCTTAAAAAAGTTGCTGACCGATGTAGGGCCACTCATGTCTTGTGGGGAAACTACAACAAAGCCGGTGATGCCATTCGGGTGATTTATACGCTCCAAGAGGCAAAAAATGGAGAGCTCATAAACTCAGAATGGGTAGAGGGGGCAGGCGAGGAGAGGATGTTTTCTTTGGTTGATGAGTTGACGAGGATGATCAAGGTGAATTTTCAGTTGACTGAGGCGGAAATAGTCGCTGATACAGATGAAGCGTTGGAAAAAATCACCCAGAGTTCTCCTAAAGCCTACAAATACTTCCAGCTGGGGAGGCATCTAGTAAGAAGATATGCGGCTTATAATAAGGAAGAGGATTTTCAGAACGGAGTCAAGATGTATGAGAAAGCTATCCAGATAGATCCAAGATATGCTCTGGCTTATTGCGGATTGGGAGATACTTACGAAACTCGCTTGGTCAGAACAAGGAACAGTGAAGATCGTGATGTGATGCATAAGAATTTTGAGTTAGCTTATAAGATAAATCCCAATTTGGCAGAGACGAACGCGGGTATGGGTTGGTCGTTTTTTTATAGAAAAGATTTGGATCAGGCCTATCAATTTTTTAAGAAATCTTTAGCTCTAGGCCCAAATAGTGCATCGATTAATTTTAATGCCGGTTCATTTCTTCGGAGTATCGGTTTATTCCACCAAGCTATCATCTATTATTCTCGAGCCATAGAGCAGGATTTTTTGTCTATGGTATCACACAGAAATCGTTCCAATTGTCTCATGTACATCGGCCAGTTTAAAGAAGCGGCTCTTCGGATAAAAGAGGCATTGGATATCGAACCAGATAACATTCGGCTCCATCTCAATTACGCAAGACAATTGATCATGATGAAGAAGCTTGATGAGGCCGAGAAGGTATTGAGCACGACTGAGGAAATCGAGCCGGGAAACTCCAGCATTCAGAGTTATCGGGCCTGGATACTTGCGGCAAAAGGGGAAAAAGAAAAGGCTCTTGAACTAATCGAGGGAATACCACCCCATTTTTATCTTGTCACGATGATCTATTCTGCTCTAGGAATGAAAGACGTGGCTATCGAAAACATTGAAAAGGGGATTAATATCGGATTTCAGGAGACTTCTGATTATTTGTATTCCTATCCGATTTTGGTGGGTTTTCCCTATTATGACAACCTGCGCGGTGATCACCGCTTCGAGGAGATTGTCAAGAGGGAAAAAAAGAAATATGAAGAAAAATTGAAGAAATATGGAAATTTATAAAGGAGGTGATAGATAAAAAAATAATCTTCAAATCTATTATGAAAGGAGAAAATCATGAGATTTAAAAGTTATTCTTTTTTATTAGTGCTTGTCTTTTTTATTGGTATGCTCCTCTGGAGTTGCCAAACGCAAAAAGTTGAAGTGGCTGAGATCCCAAGTCCAGATGAGGTTAAGGAGATAATTCAAGGGAAACTCGATAGCTTGAGTAAAATTGTTGAAGATCAAGATGAAGCTGAATTAAGGAAATTTATTGCTGATACAGTCAAAGAAGATGCCGTTGTTTCATTGCCGGATAGACTAGTTGAGGGAGGACAGGCAATCTTAAATCACTGGATGTCTCGTATGAAGGAAATTACAAACATAAAGTACAAGATCGAGAGAGTCATACTTTATCCTGTGATAAATGTTGAAGGTTATGATTGCCTGGCCTTGGTCATCGGGATGTATTCCTTTAAGGAACGAAAAGAAGGCGAAGAACTTATTGATCCACCTTTCATGGGATGCTGGCTCCATAGGGATGATTGTTCCTGGTGGTATGTGGGGGGATTGCTGTAAATTCGCAAACGATCGGTGAATATGCCCCGTGGTATACCACGGAAAGCCGATTAATTTGAAAACTGCTTTTTTAAAGGGAAGATAAAAAGAAGGAGGGATTGACAAAGAGAGGATTTTAGCGCAACCAATTATATAAATCATTTAAGATCGGCTTTGGTTAACGAATCCATTGCGGTGTTGTCCAACAATTCCATCAGTGTTCCATCTCATCGAGACCGTCATATTGCGGAGATCCGGAGCAAGGGATGGTCCGAGTGGAAACGTCAGTCTGGATACTATTTGCAGAGTCACGCGGAAAACGCATTCTATCGTTACAATGGAATCATTGGGGGGCGACTGGGAGCCAAGAATGACGATGCTCAGAAGCAGGAAGCTGCGATTGGTTGCGCTATCCTGAATCGGATGCGCGAAATGTGTAGGCCTTTGTTGTATGCGGTTGGATAGAATTGCTTGACAGGACCCATTTTCCTCTGGATGATGGCAATACTCGTCGCTAATTCACTGATTTATTAATTTTTCAAGCCATAAAGAATTTTGATCTGCCTCGACTTTTTTGCCTCTGCGGATTTTTGGAGTTGAAATTGGCTCGATTATTTTTTTGTGATCCACTGTTTCGATATTTATTTCTGGGGCTGAATCCTAAGCTCATGTCCGTGGCAAAAAGATCAATGTCCGC
>Ga0209979_1004076_pt1 | contig 12320 bp, 11 predicted proteins | sample AnhtaG_FD_183114 | JGI IMG/M metagenome (GOLD analysis project Ga0209979, IMG submission 183114) | Deep subsurface microbial communities from Anholt, Denmark to uncover new lineages of life (NeLLi) - Anholt_01485 metaG (SPAdes) (version 2) | ecosystem: Environmental > Aquatic > Marine > Oceanic...
TAACCATCTCAACACCCTTTTCTTTGCATTCGCTTAGGAACACGAGTCTCTGTAGACCGATAGCGTTGAGCCTATCTCGGTCCAGGATCCCCAGAGCACTTATTTCGTTTCCGTGTACCCATCCACGGAGCTCCTGAAACTGGGGGCAGCGGAAGAGGTCCAGCGATGTCCAGTCCACCTTCAGGATGCGCTCGGGCGGCACAAGGTAGCCACGTTTCTCCAGTTCTGATTTTGAGCGGGCTACTTGGCTCTCCAGCGATTGCTGAGGTTCGGTGGAAATCCTCGCCCATACCGCTGCAATCTTATTGCTCATTATGCACCTCCTGTGAATATATTTCGCCACAAGGTGTCCCACTCGGGAGTGCGCTCAGAGTAGCGGATATGAAACCTGGGTGTGTCAAGTCCCAGCCATCTCCTCACTTCCTCAAGGCGTTCATCTAGCCACTTACCGTATCGACCGCCGGTAAGGTAGGTGTCAAGAGTTTTCAGCTGCGACTTCTGCCCGCCCTCGAGCGCTACCTGATACTCAACGAGCGGATGCTTGGGATGGTCGCAATCGTTGAGCAAGCACCTGGCATTGCTGTAAAACTCTCCCCCAAGCGGGGTGTAGCTTGCTAAAGCAAGAGCGCAGACTTCCCTTTCCACAATGTCTTTTTGCACTGGCAGTCTACCTATTTGAGAACGCTTGACTACACTTTGGACAATGCTGCCCAGCACGCCTCGTAACCAGGCTACGGCCTCTCGTCTCTCGTCATCCGGTGCCCTTACCCTGTTGCTCTTTTCGTCCATATCAGTACCTCCTTTCTCTTAGATTGTGAGCTCAATTGGGAGCCCGCAATAAAGGCAGTAGAGCTTGTTTTCCGCCTGCTGCTACATCCCAGCCGAATCTACGGTTGCACCTGGGGCAGACTACCTCAAAGATTAACGGACCTGGGAAGAAGCTGGGTGGCACAGCCACAGTGCCGGGTTTGGTAGGAGTAGGCTCTCCCTCAGCTTCTAATGGCCGGAACCCGCCGTGTTGTGCAGTTGTCTTGGCAGGCTGCTGAGCCTCTTGCCAGCGTTGGAATGCCGGCTCAACGTAGTCTATGAAGAACTGCAGCAGCTTATCCTCGGAAAGCTCCCCAAGGCCCACCAAGGGTGTCAATAGGCAGAACTCTTACTGACTGTCTCGTATTTCCATCTGGTGGCATTGGACTTTTGTTTATTACCCCTTCCGATGCTCCTATTATTCGTGCTCTTTACTCATGTAATACTAGACCTTTGTGCCGCAGTGATTTTTTAAAATCTTGCTTCAACTCGGGGACAAGGATTTCTCCCTTAAAACTCAAAGGAATCTTGGCAAATCGAATAAAGTCCGGACGAGCGCCTTTTGAAACCCTTTTTCGGGCTTCATCTAGAAAATTAGCTTCCAGTTGTGGTTCCATATCCGCCACTTCTTTGCTGAGTTCAACAGTAACACAGCAGCTATCTTCGTGTTCGCTGCTTACTCTAAGACCCACCACAGCTAACCTAAACTGGTCGGATTTCAGGCGGAAATCTTCCGTTAGTACCTTAGATAATTCGGTGGCAACCTGGTCACAGGCGTAATTGGCGCCCCCGCGAACGATAAGCGCCGAATCCCTGGACATCCAGTAGTAATCTAATTGCCCATCCTCGTTATTTCGTAGCGTAAAGACGATGTCTCGAAGGCCGGTGTACCATCCTTTCCTAAAAACATCCTTGGTAGCTTCGGTATCGCCCACATAGTGACGCATGAGGTTTGGACCCTGGGTAACAAGGTAACCAGGCTCACCAGTTTCACAAGGCTGAAAGTAAGTTTTGCTCTCTGGGTCAATGGACTTTACCACTTTGAGTCGGGTAAAGGGCGGGTGCTCCCGGCCGATGTAGTAGCCGACTTTGTGCTCACCTTTGTAGCGGTGTGACCAGCCAGCTTCAAATGCCTTTAGAAGTTCATCTTTTGGCATCGTCCTCGGTGTTGCCATAACCTGGAGACAGGTTTCGGTCGAGCCAAAGCGAATTCCGGGTAAGCGATTAGTAAAATTAAGTATACGCTTTACCGTGGTTGGACCAACAGGCGCAGAACCTATCATGATTTCTGTTTGCCCAAGTGCTTCTTTGAGCTTGTCCTCTTCAACCGGCAACTCTGACTGAGCCAAGAGAGCTTCCAAGAAATCAATATGGCGGGAAACCATCGGGGCGATGAGTAAGTCACGCCTGCTACGGGCTGCTTCGACTAGTATCTTCCAGTAGGCCGTTGCATAACGCTGCACCAGGTGTATCCTGATCCCGCTACGCCGCATGCCCCAGTCTGAAAACGCCGTCGAGTTGGCATGGTGCAGAGGATTAACCAAAAGTATATCTATTTGGGTTGTTGACGCTCCAAAGTACCCCTCCATAGTGAATCCATTAGCTAAGTAGCTCCGGTGAGATAGGCTTACGCCTTTTGGTTTGCCGGTAGTACCTGAGGTGAAAATAACGATTCGTTCATCCTCATAACTTAGTGGCGAAGATGTCAATTGGCCAGCCTGCTGAAACCGCTCAACCCTTTCCGCTTCAAGAAATGAAACCGGCAGTAACCTGGGTTTCATCTCCTCTACCCTACTGGCGAAGTCTTTATCGTACACCATTAGTTTTGCCTCTGTCACCTTCGCTTTGTAAAGGACGGTTTCGTTGGTGTCCGCTTGCCAGTTAATGGTGACCGGAACACATCCGACCATGACAGCGGCAAGTCTAAATACCAAATCATACAGACTGTTATGAGAGAAAAAGTGAACCACTCGGTCACCTTTTGACAGTCCCAGCTCGGTGAGATATGCCGCCGCCGAACAGGCTAAATCCCAGAAATCCCCTCTGGTTAAGCTACGCTTTTGTACGTTCTTCCCATCAAAGGTGTAATGGTCCAGGAAGGACTGCGCTCGATTCTCAAAAGCGGCTCGGTACTCATCGGCGGGAGAAGAAAAAGGGCTCAAGGAAGTGACTGCCCTTCCGGTGCTTAATTCATATAGTTTCTTCCTATGCTCAATCATAAGCCATCAGTTAACTTTTCCAGGGATAGTGACAAGACAGTGCGTCGTTAGTATTGTACTATTGCTCATTTTCAATGGCAAGATTGCTCAGAGGCGAGTTATCTTGACAATAGAAGGGTAATGTAATAATCTTTTCAGCGGGCTCGAAATTACTCAACTTTTAAAAGTGACCAATGCCGGAGGGACCGAAAATGGATAAGATTATGAAAGCCATGGAAAGGGCGGGGATGCCTAAGGGGGACTTATATGAATTACCAACTTCCCCAAAGACCTTTCCCGATGGAGCCAATTATCGAGTGGAGATTTCAGGAATTGAAACGCCAAAGGTCTTAGCCGCCACGATTGATGAAGCAAAGAAGCAAGGGGTCCCTTTTCACCGTTCCATCTCTGTGGTACGGGGAGCATCCATGCTTACCCGGGAACAATTGAGAGAATTCGCCAAAATAGCCCACGATAACCAGGTAGAAGTTATCATGACCCCGGGGCCAAGACCCACCTGGTATATCGGCCGGCAGATTGCTACCCCTGAGGGTGCTCTTTCCGGACTTAGAATGAGGGGGATGGATTCCGTCAGACACTATTTAATGGATATCGAAAGATGCATCGAAATTGGTTTTAGGGGCTTTTTGGTCTGGGACGAAGGCGTTCTTTCCCTGCTCAATTCAATGAAGCAGAATGGTGACTTGCCTCAGGATGTAGTTTTCAAGGTATCCATATTCGCCGGTCATGCTAACGCGGCCGGGGTTAAATTAGTTGAATCTCTCGGGGCAGGAAGCTGCAATCCCGTGGCGGACCTCACTCTCCCTCAACTGGCGTCGATAAGAAGCGTGGTGAACCTCCCCCTTGACATTCATATTCAACTCTGGGCTTCTATGGGCGGGTACAATCGTATTTATGAGACCCCGGAAATAGCCCGCATAGCCTCTCCCTGTTATTTTAAGATGGAGTCGGGAACAGGCCTGGCCATGTACATGCCCTGGAGCACTTCGGAAGATGGGCTGGCGGAATTGGGCAGGGATAAGATCCGTTCCATGAAAAATATCATTGAATTGATTGGTGAGGTCTATCCCGAATTAAAGGTATCAAAGCAGGGGCCAGAAGATTTGAGAGTGCCCGTGCCAAAGTAATATAAGGAGGAGACAAGTAATGCCCAAGAAAACCGTTCTTGATTTTAAAGAAATGAAGAAGAAAGATGAGAAAATCACCTATCTTACTGCCTATGACTTCCCCATGGCCAGTTTTTGTGAAAAAGCAGGTATCGACATGATCCTGGTTGGTGACAGCGCCGCTATGGTTGTCCACGGTTTGTCTGGAACAGTGCCGATGACCATGGACCAGATGATTATGCACTCCCAGGTAGTCAGGAGAGGCGCTCCCAACACCTTTGTCATCGGGGACATGCCCTTTCTCTCTTATCAACTGTCAGTAGAAAATGCCATTTTTAATGCGGGCCGATTCTACAAAGAGGCCGAGGTAGACGCCATAAAGCTGGAAGGTGGACGGCGCGTCATAAAACAAATTGAAGGCATTGTGAACGCCGGAATGTCAGTGATGGGCCATATCGGCCTGACGCCTCAGAGTTCCGGCCAGATGGGCGGCTTTAAAGCCCAAGGCCGCACTGCCGATACCGCCATGGAGTTGATTCAAGATGCCCTGGCAATAGAAAAAATGGGCGCTTTTGCCCTCCTAGTCGAAGCCATTCCCCCAGAAGTAGGCAAAATCATCACCGAAACACTCAAAATCCCGGTCTTGGGTATTGGCGGCGGAATGTATACTGACGGCCAGGTCCTAATCATCGGTGATATGCTGGGCTACTTCGAAGCTTTTACGCCCAAGTTTGTCAAGAAATACGCCAACCTGAGTGAAACAATTGTGAAAGCTTTCCAGGAGTACATCGAAGATGTCAGGACCGGGAAGTTCCCCGAAGAGAAACACTGCTACCGAATGATTGAGGGGGAACACGAAAAACTGGAAGCTTTACTTAAGAAAAGCCCTCCCCAATAAATCTCAAACTGGAAGAAAGACACTGGTCGAAGACCTTGCCTGAGGGCAACGTGGTATATTTGCTGCGTTGCCCTTTAATTTCCCAAGGCCAAGCAACGGAGGAAAGTCTCTTCAAAGTCGGGCCTTCCTGACAATTCAATGTGGTGTACCTGAGCGGAAATCTCGTCTGCCCAGCGCCTTTCCTCCAAATTGAGCAAGGCCCTTAAAGCCCCATCCATCGCTCCATTGCCAATAAAGTGAACTCTCTCCAGGGGAAATGGTGGAATCAGACCCAATATGACCGCTTTTTCACGATTGATATAATTACCAAATACCCCCGCCAAAAGGACTTCTTCAATATCATCAGTGGTAATATTGGCCTCTTTCATCAGCAACTCGATGCCGGCTCGAATGGCCCCCTTGGCCAACTGAAGTTCTCGAACATCCTGCTGGGTAAGGGTAATTTCCTTTTCTTCATCCCTGAAGACGACAAATTCCCTCTCCTCTCCCCGAACCCTGACACGTTGCGCCAACTCAGCCGACAAAGAAGAAGCTGTCTCCGATGGCAGGAGCATTCTACCTTTCCGGTCAAGTACACCAACCCGAAATAGCTCCGCCACCAGGTCAATCAGCCCGGAGCCACAAATACCTCTCGCTATGGAGCCCCCAATCACGGTATAATCCACAGATGGAGTTGCCTGGAATGAACTAATCGCTCCTTTAACGGCGCGCATCCCAAATTTTATTCGGCCGCCTTCAAACGCGGGGCCGGCGGCAGTAGAAGCAGTGAGTACCCCATCCTTGGTCGCCAGCATAACCTCACCGTTGGTGCCAATGTCAATAGCTAATCGAGGTACCTTCGTTTGATACAATTTTGTTGCCAGTATCACGGCTACGGTATCAGCACCAACAAAGCTGGCAATAGATGGCAGAATATGTATCCTTCCCCGCGGATGAATCTGCAATCCCAGCTTTTCAGCGGGGACAGACAGCGCCCGATTCAATCCCCCCACATAGGGAGCGAGCGCGATATGACGCGCATCCAACCCAAGTAATGAATGCAGCATGGTAGTATTACCTACCACCGTGGCTTCAAAGATGCGCTCTCTTTCTCTCCGGCCACTACGGCACATCCGAAGTAAGAGCTGATTCAGCCCTTTGATAAGCTCTTTCTGCAGCTTTTCCCTTTTTTCAGGGCCATCTTGCGTATACATTATTCGCGAAATAACGTCGGCCCCAAAGGTAATCTGAGGGTTCAGTTCCGCATCCAGGGCAATCACTTTCCCGGTGTCCAAATCAGCCAGGCCTGCGGCCAGGGTAGTCGTCCCGATATCCAGCGCTACCCCGAGCATGTCTCTTGCCGAATCAGGCGGGTCAAGTGCCACGACTTCATTCCCAACCAAAACGACTTCGCCGGCAAAATTCCATTCCCGGAGCCGGGCTGAAAGCTCTTGCAGCAGTGTCAGCTCTGCCTTTACCGGACCGGGTTCCGACACCTCCAAATAATCAGCCAGACGGTTCCAGTCAGCCCGCTGGTCACTTATCGTCGGCTTACTGAGTTCAAAATGTCTCCGGCGGACATTCGACTGTAGCGGAATTTCTTCCCCTAATAGACCAAAGCTCGCCTTCGCCCGAGATACTTCCATTTCAGGCAGACGGACTTCACCTGGTTTCTCTACAGTGACCTGGCAGGCAAGATGCCAGTTATTGCGCAATTCCTCAGCGGAAAGTTTCTCCCGTTCTAGCTCAGTGGACTTCTCGCTGATTCCGGAAATCTGAACTTTGCATTTGAGACATGTTCCCTGTCCACCACAGGGTGAATCAAGGGGGGCCCTGGCCTCAATCAAGGCCGAGCGTAGGTTTTTGCCCACCTTCAACTTCAAATCTTTGCCTAATGGGAGTACCCGAATTCTCACCTTCATCTATGATAACTTACCTCTCCGATAGGCGGTAATATACCCGGAGCAAAACTTATCCCTGTCCAGAAGTACCTCAGCCGCCACCAGGCTAGCCATCAACTCACGGTCGGTAGGGTCAATAATGGCCGAATCAAGCCCATGGGCCATGGCGGCTACCAGAAAGGTGCGATTAATCAGCTTTCTTACCGGCAGCCCAAAAGAAACATTGGTCAGACCACAGATGGTATGCACCCCGGGAAAAAGTTGCATAATCTCCCTGACGGCTCCCAGCGCAGCGACGGCTGATTGGGTATCCGTGGCAATGGGATAGATAAGAGGGTCAATATAAATATCACCAAGTGCCACCCCCTCTTTAGTCAAGGCTTCCACCATTTGCTTGGCAATTTTGACTTTCTCGCTTACTGTACTGGCCATACCCTCATCGCTCTGGCACAAGACGACAACCTTGGTCTTGTATTTCTTCACCAACGGCATCAACCCCGCCATACGCTGCTTTTCCAAGGTGATAGAATTGAGCATGACCGGCCCTTTGACCACCTCCAATGCGGCGGCGATCGCCGCCGGGTCCGGGCTATCAAGACAAAGGGGCAATTCGGTTGCCCCTTGAACTATTCCCACGAGCCAACATAGATATTCCGCCTCCTGCCCGACAAAACTACCAGCATTGACATCGATGTAGTCAGCGCCGGCTTCGGCCTGAGCCTTGGCCTCGGAACGGATGAAGTCAGCGTCTTTAGCTTTAATCGCCTCACTGATGGCTTTGCGAGACGAGTTAATCCTTTCCGCCACAATTAACACGAAACTCCTCCTTTATTTATCCCTTTCTCACGACCAGATGCAGTCCTAGTAATACCCCGCAGTGTTTTTGGATGGCTATTCAGGTAACTTCTCCCTGCCACCGATTTCTCTTAGCAGGTTTACGTAGTAACGGAAGCTTTCCAGGGAGACGTCGGGGGGAACAACGTGGTCTAAACAAGGGAAATAACCACCACTCTCCGCTAGAAAAGGTACCTTGGACATAACTTCCTCACGAATAGCCTCTTTCCCTTTGGTAAATACACGTTTGTCTATGTTGCCACCCATTATTAAGTCCTTCCCATATTTCTTTCTCAGGGCGACGGCATCCATGCCTGCGGCGACTTCAAGCGGCCAAGGAAAATTAATCCCAACCTCCAGCCAGAGGGGAATCAGTTCATCCACATTGCCATCGCTATCAATATGGATGATATCTATGCCCTGGCTATGGAGGAAGTCAGTAACCTGTTTATAGCGAGGTACCATAAATTTCTTTACCATTGATGGGGAAATCAAAGGGCCACTCTTATAGGCCATATCCTCCCAGAAACGGATAGTATCAATTCTCAGGTCTTTGAACGCTCGCCGAGCGACTTCCATTTCCAAGTAGAGTACCTGGTCCATCATATCCTCTACCAGTTTTGGGTCATCGTAGAACATGTATAGTAAATTTTCGAGCCCTGTCCACTCCCGTAGAACCCCAAAGAATCCTTCCAACAGCAACATTGTGGGGGTATCCTGACTATTCCTCTCTTTGACAAAGGCATTCCAGTCTGAGGGCCAGCGCTCAGGAGTGTGCGGGTCAAGCCGCTTCTTATATTCATTCCAGCTAGCCCTGTCTTTGACCGGTCGGTCCAGATACCTGGGCATTCTCTGGGGAAACTCTTTGGAAACCTCAACTGTTGCCCCACCGTAAGTTGTTTCCACCCGGTGACGTTCATCCTCTCTAAGAACCTTTATCTCAAAAACAGGAACAATCGGCGGAGTGATAATATAAGCCCCGATGGCCTGCGCCGAGGCAATCGCCTTCAGGTCGGCGCGGTTGTGCTCGGAAACGATTTCGTGCAAACCGTGAAGGTGGTCAAACTGAAAGTATCGATTTAAGCCATCCTGATTCCTTATCTCTTCAGGGGCACCCTGTTTAATCCATGCCTCGATTGTTTCTGCCCAGCTTCTGTGAAACCAATCCATTATCGCGAAATCGCCCGGTCTTTCACCGCGACAGATAGCCAGAAACCGTTCTCTATTGGGCATGGATACATTTGAATTCTTCATCTATAAGCCTCCCTCAATGTTTCATTAATCAGTATATTACCTTATCTAGATGTTGCACAATCTCTCCGCCAGTTCCTCTATATAGCGTCTGTTCTCAAGCCTGTCTTTCCACCTGCTGGGAATTGCGTCAACACCAAGATAGGCCCCAGAGATAGCTCCAGTCATCGCCCCGATGGTGTCAGTGTCACCACCTAAGCTAATCGCCTGAAGGACAGCCTGGGCAAAAGAATCAGGGTGAGCCAAAAAGGAATAGATGGCGGTGGGCACCGAATTAAAGGCTTCAATGCCATTCCCCAACTCAATGATAACCTCGGCCTTATTTGAATGATGTAAAAGTGCTTTTACCCTGATTAGCTTTTCCTGGTAGACCTCTTCCGACACATAATTGATTAATTTGGCCAGGAAATCACCCCGGTCAAGGGCTGACGATGGCTCAAGGTTGGTCGCCAGGGCAATGGCATAAGCCTGTAAGGCGGCACCTTCTTTGCCGAGCTGATGGGCGTGGGTAATCTGGCTTGATAGATAAGCAACTTTTCTTAGCATCGCCGGGTTATCATGATAAAGTACGCCTACTGGCGCGACTCTCATGGCGGAACCATTCCCGTAAGAGCCACCATGGTATAATCTTTGCGCCGCTTCATCCCAAGCTACACCTGTTTTTACTAACCGGAAAATACGAGGTGGTCCCGGCCCGTAACCACGATAAGGCTCAAGTTCATAATTCCTGGCGAAGGTGTGTGCCATGTCCTCGCCATCAAATCCCCGGTTCTTAATAAAAGACTCGGCAACACCAATCATCATATGGGTATCATCGGTATAGGTTAAACCTTCCTGTCTTGCGGCTACCTGCTCAATGTCTTCAGGCGAAACCGGGAAAAAGCCCTCAAACGGTGCGCCCAGAGCATCACCGACACCGGTGCCGATTAAAGCACCGAGGAACTTTGATTTCAGAACCTGTTCAATCATTTGAGTCCAGCTACGTGTTACTAATGCCCATGGACCGAGCGTTTGGGCACTCTTTCTTCGCAGCGCAGTGAATACAGGCTATTTTCTTGAAGATGACAAGGAAACGAAACAAAAGCAATCCTAGCACGATAAGTAATATGGCTAGCAGAAAGAACGAGAAGTTCAGGATTAGTGCCAGAAGCATGGCGATGATGGGGATGAGCAGGGCAGCTATATACATGTTGTTATGGCAGAAGAGGCCCTCAGCACGCTTTGGAAAGACTTTCAGGTCTCCTTCCTTGGCAATCTTCTTTGAAATCACATTCAAGCCCGATATGCAAAGGGAGTTGTTCATCCGGTAATAAACGCAATTGGGGCAGACTGTCAGCGGCATGATTACGTACATCTCAGCAAAGGAGAAGGCGAGATATAGAGAGCCGAATAGATAGGCTATCCAGGAAAAGTTGTAGCCAAGGATTATCCCGAATCCGCCGAGCAAAAAATGGAGAACCGTGGTCACGTTGTAAATCAGAACACTAGATAAGGGATATCGTGTATAGACCTTGGCCTTCACCCTCTTCTTCGACAACCCTTTCTCCTAGAGAAATTCCTTTTCAAAATCAATAAGTGCTTCATCTAGCATACCGAATGCCATGTCTATCTCGTCTTCGGTGACGATAAAAGGCGGTGAGACCAAAAAGGTATCTCCCCTTACCCCGTTGTCCACGCCGGTGGTGGGATAGCCCATGACGCCATGTTCCATGGCTATCTGCTGCAGGCGGTTGGCCGCTCTAAGCGTTGGGTCGAAGGGCTCCTTCGTTTCCTTATTCTTGACCAGCTCTATGCCCATAAGCAGACCTTTGCCGCGAATATCCCCGACCGCAGGGTGATGGGAAAGCTTCTCTCTGCCTCGCTGGAAAAAGTACTCCCCTAACCTGGCGCTGCGTTCTACCAGGCCTTCTTTTTCGATGATATCAAGAACGGTCAGACAAGCCGCTGCCGAAACTGGATTACCTTCCATGGTGAAGCCATGGATAAAACTGGCACCTTTTTCGGTGAACACCTTCCCAATTTTCCCGTCAATAATCACCACAGCCATAGGCGTATAGCCGCCAGTCATGCCCTTAGCCGATGTTATTATATCTGGATTAACACCCCAGTGCTCTATGCCAAACCATTTGCCGGTTCTGCCGAACCCGCAGATAACCTCATCGTCAATGAAAAGAATGTCATGCTTATCACATATTTCCCGTATCATGGGGTAATACTCCGGCACGGGCACCATACAGGCGGTACCGGCACCGCCAATCGACTCTGCCATGAAGGCAGCAACATACTGGGGGCCTACCTGGTTGATTATTTCATTCAAAGCCTGAGCGCACCGAATATCACAGCTCGGATAACTTAGCTCATAGGGACAGCGGTAGCACAAGGGTGCCCCTATCTTGGGCCATTGATGTAAAAGCTGACTGAACTTGAGGCGGCGCATGGTATGCCCTGATGCTGACAGGGCGCCCAAGGTCATGCCATGATAACTCTGCCACCTCGATATCACCATGTATTTCTCCGGTTTGCCTCTTTCTACATGATACTGGTGGGCAATCTTGATGGCGGTTTCATTAGCCTCGGAACCGCTATTGCAAAACTGGCACAGTTTGAAGTTTGGTGGAGACACTTTAATAATTCGTTCTGCTAACGCCAATAGAGGTTCGTTAAGCCAGAAACCACGAAAGAAAAAGGATACCTTCTTCATCTGCGCTATCATGGCTTCTCTTACTCTCCTGTTGCCGTGTCCGATGGAGACGACATGCGGACCACCGCTGAAATCAATATACCTTTTACCATCTTGATCAAAAAGATAGACACCCTCCCCATGGTCACAAATTGCCTGCGGCAGGAGGGGCCCGTGCACCGTACCAAAGACATTGCCGGCTAACTTTTGCGCTGCTTCCAATCGATTTGACATAATACCTCCCTTTCTTGATTTTCACTTAAGGCTGTGTGTAGTACTGCTGCCTACGGTTCTTCTGGATAACAACTTTAATTTCGGTGAAGAAACGAATTTTGTCTCTTCCCTATCCATATTATAGCCCATCATTATTGTTATTTTTATTATATAGCTATTTTCAATTTTTGTGATGACAATTATTGACATTACCAACAATTGTGCTAATATACTTGATTAGAATACTGGTCTTTTCGATACTTGGAAAGCGCAATAAAATAAATAAGAGCTTTGGGCCAATTACTAATAATATCAGGAAAAGGTATTGACCGCAAAGCATGCAGGAGTGTGTGCAGAAATAGACCACTAACTTTGTGCACAGGTGAAATAGCCAAAATACAAAAAAGGGGGTGATAGCTTTCAATAAAAAGG